>Ga0247738_10000108_pt1 | contig 41434 bp, 36 predicted proteins | sample UWRJL013104B2_FD_180936 | JGI IMG/M metagenome (GOLD analysis project Ga0247738, IMG submission 180936) | Plant litter microbial communities from Arlington Agricultural Research Station in Wisconsin, United States - UWRJ-L013-104B-2 | ecosystem: Environmental > Terrestrial > Plant litter >...
GGACGACACCGCCCAACCCGTGCGCCCCTCGGCCCCGGGCGCAACCGACCCCACCACGGAAAGGCCCCCCACAAGCCAGGTACTACGGCGCGCCCCGGCAACTTGGTAGAAAATGGCTTCTCGCCCCGGTCGGCGCCGGGCACGACGACACCGCCCAACCCGTGGCACCTCTCGACCCCCGGATGGAGCCGACCCGCCCTACCCCAACGGAAGAGGGCCTCCACAAGCCAGTAACTACGGCGCGCTCGCGCAACTCGGTAAAAAGTGGCATCTCGCCGGGGTCGGCGCCGCGGCAGACCGCGTCGGACCGGTCAGAGCGGCGCCCGGCGTCAGCTGACGATGAAGAACTGCTCGCCGATCTCGACGCGCGTGCCCCGCACAACGCGGTAGCGCTTCCCGGCGTCGCAGCGGCGCGGCTCGCGGTCCGGTTCGCGCATGACGGTGCCGTTGCCGGAGTAGCGGTCGCTCACCCAGAACGACGTATCGTCTTGGCCGAACTCGAGGTGCGTCTTGGAGACCGAGCGGCCCGGGTCGACGATCGCGACGAGGGTGTCGAAGTACTCGCCGGGCTCGGCCACGGGGTTGCGACCGATGAGGCCGGTGCCGGAGACGCTCACGCTCTCCCCCGTGCTGAACTGCAGCACGTACCGGTCGCCGCGCGGACCGCGGGGAACCAGCCGCGTCTCCGACACGTCGCTGATGTCCGCGAACGGCTTGCCCGGTGCCTCGGCGCGGGGCGCAGGCACGACCTCGGGCTCGAAGGTGAGGGGCGCGTGCTGGTGGGCCACCGGCTCCGTCGCGCGCGGAAGGCCCCACGGGAAGGGGTCGAGCACGTTGGTGTCACTCGTGCGGGCACGCGCGCTCTCCCGCTGGCGGACGAAACCGCACTCGGGGCAGAAGATGTCTGACGCCGTGAGTGGGGCGCCGCACTGGGCGCAGCGGGCGGAGGGGAACTCCGCATCGGCCGGGGACGGGGTGGGTGCCGGGGCGTACGTGGGCGCGGGCGCTTGGTCGGCGGGCTGCTGGTACGCGGGCGGCGCGTAGGCGGACGGCGCCACGGGTTCGGGCACGACCTCCTCCGACGCGGGCTCCTCCAACGCGACCACCTCCGGCGCAGGCACCTCGGCGGCCTCCGGCTCGGCCGGGGTCGCCACGAGCGCGGCCGCCTCGGGCTCGGCGGGGAACAGGGTGAAGGGCGCCGGGACCGGGTACGGCTCCGGCACTACCTCGGGGATGGGCGCCTGAGCAGGGGGCGCCTCGAGCGCGATCGGCTCGGCGACGGGCGCCTCTGCCACCGTTTCGGTGACGGGCGTGGGCTCGCTCTTGGCGCGGCTGCGCGAACTGCGTCCGCCCCTGGTGTTGACGGGGCGTCCGCACTCACCACAGAACATGGCGCCGGCGGGCAGTTCAGTACCGCAGTAGAAACAGGTCACGGTCCGTTTTTTCTCTCTCTGAAGAGCCTGCTCACACTATAACCGCCGAGAGAACGCACCGAGATTCGCGCCCGGAGGCGCTGCCACCTCGTCAGCCCCTCGTCGAGTGACGCCCTGAGGTCGTCTACCGCGCGCCAGACGCTGTCCGCGTCGGACTCGAGCGGGTCATCCGGAGCGAAGATCGCGCGGTCCGCCACCGCGGCAAGCACCTGCGACTGCACGCCGCCCGCGATCGCGGCGACCTCGCTGCGGGTCGCGGATGCCGCGGGGCTGCGGCCGTGGTCGATCAAGGAGTCCTCGAACTCCTCCCAGCCGCCGCTGATGCGCTGCAGCACGTCCTTGGACTCGCGGCGCAGGCGCCGTCGGCGCAGCTTGGCGGCGATGACGAGCACGAACGGGGCGAGGAGCACCGCGATCACGAGCAGGGCGATTCCCAGACCCTGCGCGATGGCGAGCAGCACCTGCAGCACGGGGTTGAGGTCGGCGGGCAGTTCCTGCTCGCTGTCGGGGGTGTTCTGACGGTCGACCGTCTCGTTCTCGATGACGGGCGGCGGGACGATCGTCTGGGGACGCGCGACCTGCGCGTTCTCCTCCGGATCCTCCTCGGGAATCTCGCGCACCTCCGGCGTCGGGTCGATCGTCACCCAGCCGTACTGGGCCGTGTTCACCTCGATCCACGCCGACACGTCGGCACCGGTGACATTCTCCGAGGTGGGCGCGAACCCCATGACCACCCGCGACGGGAAGCCGAGGTCGTCGGCCATGAGGGCCGCCGCGACCGCGTACTGCTCGGCATCGCCGAGCATGCGGGGCGACGTGGCCAGCTCGGCGATGCGGTCGGCGGCGTGGCCGGACCGGCTCGCGGGCTCGTCCTCCTGGCCGTGGCTGATGTAGCCGTCGGTCTGCAGCCCCGCGAGCATAGCGACGAGACGGCGGCCCGGCCCCTCGATGCCCGTGGTGTACTCCTCGAGCAGCGCGGTGAGCTCGTCCGGTACTGCGCTCGGCGAGGGGACGAGGGCGGGCCCGGGGGTGAGCGACGCGAGCTGCGCCGTGGTGGGCTGGTCGGGCACGGTGGCGCTCAGGGAGTAGCTGTCACCCGCGGCGAGCCCCCGCACGACGGCCGCGGTGCCCGAGACGTCGTTGTAGTAGAACGCGTCCCGCAGCGCGGTGGCGTCGGCACCGGAGAACCGCACGGACTCCAGCTTGCCCACCGTGGGCAACCACACGCCGGAGTAGCCGCGCACGGTCACACCCACCGACACCTGGTCGCCCTGCACCCGCGACTGGTCGACGGTCGACGGCACACGGGTGAACGAGCCGGACAGGCTCGACACGGTGTCGCTGCCGACCGCGTAGACGACGCCGTCGTAGGTGTCGAGGGTGGCCAGGCGCAGGCGGCCGCCCTCGGGGAGGCCGGTCACCTGCAGCAGCACCTCGTCGAGGGCCGCGGGCTTCCAGTAGGCGCGGAACCCTGACAGCGGGCTCACATAGTCCCTGGGGTCGAACGGCTGCTCGATGCTCGTGCGCAGCACGGTGCGGTCGGCGCTCGGCGGAACCACGCCCGTCGCGGCCACCGCCGCGGTGGACGCGATCGCGAGGATGACCGTGGCGGCGAGCACGACGCGCAGCCCGGGCTGCCCGGACTCCGCGGCGACAACGCCCGTCGACTGGGCAGCGAGGCGGCGGATGGCCGCCCGCCGGCGGTACCAGCGGAACCACACCAACCAGAAGAGCACGGCCACGAGGAGCGCGAGCGGGGCGGCGAGCGGTCGGTCGGGGAAGCGCGGGCCGAACGCCGTCGCGATGAGGAACAGCGCGATCGGCGGCAGCACGGCGAGCTCTCCGAACCGTGCCCGCAGCGCGACGGTCAGGCCGATGACGGTGGTCGAGAACACGAGCACGAGGGCGGGCACGAGCAGGGCCTGGTAGTCCGCGACGGGCAGGGAGATGGTGAGCAGCTGCTTCCAGCCCAGTGCCACGCCCGTGACGAGGTCGAGAAACCCGTCGAGGGTGGGCAGCACTCCGAACTGGGCCTTGCTCGGCACGGCAAGGGGCACGCCGATGGCCAGTAACCCGGCGACCGACACGAGCAGCACGGCGTACGCGGGCCAGCGGAACTCTGCGGACAGGATGACGATGAACGACCCCACCGCGAGCGCCACCGCGACGAGGATCACGAGGGCGGGGCTGCGGTAGATGGGCCAGAGGGCCGTCGAGGCGATGATCGTGGTGAGCCAGAGCATCCCCGTGTTGACGATGAGGAAGGCGGCGCTCGTGGGGCGCCGCGCGCGCGTGCGGGGGGCGGCCTGCGACGGCGCGGGGGTGCTCACGCCGCCGCCGATCGCGCGAGCGACTTCTGCAGGTCTTCGAGGTAGCCGATGGTGAGCACGCTCAGACCGGCGACGCGGCGCAGCCCCGGGGGGCGGTCGGGGTCGCACACGACGGCGACCACCTCGACGTCCGCGGGGAACTTCGTGGAGGCCGCGCGCAGCTCCTGCGGGGTCGTGCCAGAGCCGCACACGAGGAACGCGACCGAGACGCCGCCCGCCTGCTCCCCGGTCACGCGGGCGACGTCGGTGATCGTGAGGGCGGTGTCGACGCGCTCGACGACGGAGAGGTCGTCGAGGAGCCGCGCGCGGGTGAGGGTGGAGAGCAGCTTGACGGCGAAGACCTTGCGCTTGGCGAACTCCGGCGTGATCTCGCTCGCGACCACCGTGACCGTGCGGGCGTCACGGATGGCGCGCGCGCCGAGCGATCCCGCCACGCTCACCGCCATCTCGAACTCCTCGTCGCTGGAGTAGTCGGCCGTCGCCAGGCTCAGGGCGATGACGAGGTGGCTGCGGCGGGTCTCCTCGAACTGGCGCACCATGTACGTGCCCGTGCGCGCGGAGGACTTCCAGTGGATGTAGCGGCGCTCATCGCCCGGGAGGTACTCGCGCAGGGCGTGGAACGACACGTCGTTGTTGGAGAGGTCGCGCGTGGGGTTGCCCTCGAGGTCGCGGATGAGGCCCGTGCTCATGCTCGGGATCGAGATGGTGCGCGGATGCACGAACACCTCGGTCACGTCGGTCCACACGAGCTCGCGGCGCACGATGCCGATGGGGTCGGCACGCACGGTGCGCACCGGTCCGACCGGCACGAGGCCGCGCCGGAGGGTGGGGATGACGAACTCGTGGGTGAAGGTGGCGCCGCGCACGAGGCCCGGCAGGGCCGCGGCCGCGAGGCCGTTGCCGACGGGAACCTCGACGGTGACGCCGAACGTGCGCAACCGGCCGGGGTTGCTCACCACGACGTCGCCCACCGCTCGCTCCCCCGCGACGACGCGGCTGTGCGGCACGCGCAGGTCGATCGCGATCGAGCTGCGGCCGATGAGGTAGATGAAGGCGATGAGGATGAGCGCCACGAGCGCGAACCCGACCACGATGAGTTCCACCCACGCGTAGAGGTAGCCCGCGACAAGCGTGATCGGCACAGCGGCGAGGATGGACCAGCCGAGCGGCGTGATGACGCCCGCGAGGCGTCCGAAGACGCGCGCGCCCAGGGTGCGAGCCGCGGTGAGGAAGCGCACGGTCGCGATGATCGCGTCCGCGAGGAACCCGGTGCGGTCGCCGACGAGGCGCGTGCGCGCGTTGGTGAGCCCCTGGGTGCCGGTGGTCGTGAAGTGTGAGTCGGTGCGGGGCGTGGGCGCCGCCATCACACGGCTTGGCGTTCGCTCGGGGGCGGCGTCTCGATGAGGATCTGGCTCATGATGCTCGACGGGCTCACGCCGTCGAACTCGGCCTCGGCGTCGATCACGAGTCGGTGCGCGAGCACGGGCTCGGCGAGCGCCTTGACGTCGTCGGGGATCACGTAGTGCCTGCCGCTGGCGGCGGCGAGGGTCTTGGCGGTGCGCACGAGCGCGAGGGCGCCGCGCACGCTGGCCCCGAGGCGCACCTCGGTGGCGGTGCGGGTGCCCTCGATGATGCGGCTGACGTAGTCGTTGATGGTCGGGTCGACGTGAACGGTGCGCGCGAGCTGGGCCATCTCGACGACGACGTCCGCGGTGACGATGGGCGGCACGATGGTCTCGTGCGCCTTCACACCTGCGCCCTCGAGGATCCGCACCGTCGACGAGTGGTCGGGGTATCCGATGGAGGTCTTCATGAGGAAGCGGTCGAGCTGGGCCTCGGGCAGGCGGTAGGTGCCGGCCTGCTCGATCGGGTTCTGGGTGGCGATGACCATGAACGGCGCGCCGACGGGGTGGCTCACGCCGTCGACCGTCACGTGCGCCTCCTCCATGACCTCCAGGAGCGCGGACTGGGTCTTGGGGCTCGCGCGGTTGATCTCGTCGGCGAGCACGATGTTCGCGAAGATCGGCCCCGGGTGGAACTCGAACTCGGCGCCGCCCTGGTTGTAGATGCTCACGCCCGTGATGTCGCCGGGCAGCAGGTCGGGGGTGAACTGGATGCGGGAGCTCGTGCCCGCCACGCTCTGGGCCATGGCGCGCGCGAACGAGGTCTTGCCCGTGCCGGGGTAGTCCTCGAGCAGCAGGTGCCCGTCGCTCAGCAGAGCGGTGAATCCCAGCCGGATCACGAAGGTCTTGCCGAGGAGCACCTGGTCGACGTTCGCGACGAGCCGGTTGAAGATGTCCGAGAACCAGGTGGCCTGTTCGGGTGTCATGGTCATGCTGGGGTCCTCATCAGAGTTGGCTAACGCGGTAAGTGGTGTCATAGAACGTACCGTTCGCGAGCACGCGGATCGTCAGGTACGGATCTTCGAGGAGGCTCGCGTCGGCGTGGCACGTCGTGGAGCTGCCGATATCGGTGAACGTGCTGGCCGGAGGCGTTCCGCCGCACGCGATCTGCACCCCGGAGTATCCCGGGCCGGACGGGGCGCCGAGCCACGAGAACGTGCCGCTCGGGTTGAGCCGCAGGAGGGCGTCGGGCTCGTCGTAGGTGTACGCGACCCCGACGGCGCGGGCGTCCACCGGCACACCGAGTGTCTGGGGCGCCGAGGCGGTCTGCTGGCACACCGTCGTGCCGTCACCGAACGCGTGGCACGCGCGCGCCGTGATGGACACGGTCTGGCCGAACTGGCCGGCCTCGGCGGCGATGAACCCGTTGAGGCTCACCGGTCCGTACTCGGTGCCGCCGTTGAGGCGGTAGTAGATCGAGTCGGCGCTGCCGAGCGTCGCTCCGCCCGCCGACCCGCCCGTGTACACGAAGTCGTACACCTGGCCGTTGAGGCTCGGCCCCGCGAACGCGATCGTCGAGATCACGGGCGGGGGCGTGTGCGCGATCACCGTGGTGCTCGCGGTGCAGCCCTGCCCGTTGTAGGCGAACACGACGAGCGTGTAGGTGGCGTTCGCCGACAGGCCGCCAAAGGTCGTCGCGGTGGCGGTTGCCGCGGAGACGATGGTGGCGCCGTTGGAGCTGATCGCCCCGGTCGGCGAGCAGCTGGGTGCCGTGCCGGTGTACGCGGCGGCCGTGTACGAGCTGATCGCGCGGCCGTTGTCGCTGAAGGCCGTGCCCCAGTCCATCGCCACCGTGGTGTCGCTCAGCACCGTCGCGGTGGGGGTGCCCACGGCGATGGGCGGGCCAGCGGGCACGCCGGAGGCCGGTTCGCTCGTGTTCCACACCGAGAGCGCGGTGAGGGCCGCGTTGCGCGCGCTCACCGTGAAGGTCACGGCCACGCCGTTGTCGAAGGTCCACCCGAGCGACTGGGTGTTCACGCTGCACGTGCCGCTGGCGCAGGCAGAGGGGCTCACGTCGGCCGAGTACCCTCCGGCGGCGACGTGGTAGCGGTCGACGGCCGAGCCGCCCGACGGGGTGGTCACCGCGTTCCAGTTGATCAGGAGGCCGTGGTCGAGGGGCGCGGAGCTGAGCGAGTTGGGGGCGGGCGGGATGACGTCTGACCACACTCGGTCGGGAAGGGTGACGGCGTCGGAGTCGCCGATCGCGTTCGTCGCGACCACGCTCACGGTCACGCCGTTCGCGGGGCCGTTGCCGGCCGTGGGGATCGCGCACGTCGTGCCCGTGCACGGCGTCGTCTCGAGCACCGTCGAGCCCTGGCTCGTGATGACCTTGTAGCCCGTGATGGGCGAGTTGTTGAACGAGCCCGCGTTCCAGCGCATGGTGATCTGCCGGTCGGCGAATCCCGTGGGCGCGAGGTTGGCGACGGGGTCCGGCCTGTCCTGCACCGAGACCGTGACGGTGCCCCACACGAAGCGGGTTGGGTCATTCGTCGAGTCGGCGGCCTGGTACTGCAGGGTCACATCGATGGGCGACGCCGAGCCCGACACGGAGACGGAGAGTCGGCTGTTGTCCGCGCTCGGGACGATGTCCACGCCCGCCGGAAGGGAGGCGCCCTCAAGGCCCCGGATGGCCACCACGCGCAGCGGTTTGCCCGGGAACGGGTTGGTCGCCTCGTCGTTGGCGAGCACGTCCACGCTCGTCGTGCCTCCGCGCGGGGCGACCGCCGTGTCGGCCGCGGGGTTCAGGAGCGGCCTCGTCGAGGGGACGACGTGCAGCTCGATGCGCCCGGCGCCGCCCTCGTTGAGGTCGTCGCGCACGCCGATCGAAATGCTCGTGACCGACCCCTTCACGGCGTTCTCGTTGGCGCGCAGCGTGAGCATGTTGCCGTTGGGCGCGTAGGCGAAGCCCTCGGGCAGCGGGCTCAGCACGGAGAAGACGAGCTCGTCGAGGTCGTCCGGATAGGGATAGCTCGTGAGCTTGAGCAGGTCGATCTCGCGCTCCTGGCCGGGCTCGAACTCGAGCACGGCGCCGCCGAAGTCCGGCGGCTGGTTATCGCGCGCGTCGACGGTGATGGGCAGCACGATGATCGCGGTGCGGCCCGCGGGGTCTGAGGCGGAGGTGCCGTCGGTGACCTCGAACGAGATGGAGGCGGTGCCGAAGTACTTGTCGGCCGAGGTGTAGACGAGGGTGTCGCTGTCGAGCACGAGGTTTGCGCCGTTGGCGTGGGTGGCCTGCACGGTGCTCGTGTCGGTGAGGCGCACGCTCTTGCCGCCGACCGCGATGACGTAGTCGTTGATGTCGATGGTGAGCTGCTGCTCGCTGTCCACGCGCAGGTTCGGCGCGCGACGGTCGAGCTGGGGAAGCGCGTCGTCGTAGCCGGGAACGCGGATGAACGCGTAGCTGAACACCGTCGGGTCTTCGGGGTGCGTGACCTTGAACGGGATGATCTGGCTGCGGTTTCCGATCGTGACCTCGATCTGCTTGTCGCTGGTCACTCGCGCGACGTTGCCGTACCCGGTGTACACGGAGAGGCCGAGGGAGCGGGCATCCCCGTCCGCGAAGAACACGCTCGCGAGCACGTCGACGGTCACACGGCTCTGGTCGAGAACGTCGGAAAGGGTGAGCACGCTGTCGGTCGCGACGGGGTAGGAGAGCGGCGCCTCCGCGTCGACGGTCACGCGGATGAAGTTCTGGCTCGTGCCGCCGCGCGCGTTCTCGATCTGGTAGATCACGCCGTACGTTCCGGGCGTGCTCGGCGGTGTGATGTCGACGACATCGGTGCCGACGACCTCCGCCGTGGTCTCCTCGTCGTTCGGGGTCACCGAGACGATCGTCAGGGGGCTGCCGTCCGGGTCCGAGTCGTTCTCGAGCGCCCGCACCGACACCGTGAAACCGGGGCGGACCGTGACCTCGTCGACGATCGCGACCGGGTTGCGGGCGCCCTCGAGGCGCGGGCTGATGCCCACGCGCACCGTGCCCGTGGCGCGTGCGCCCAACGAGTCGATGACCGTGTAGGTGAAGGTGTCGGTCCCCGCGGAGTAGTCACCGGCCTGGTAGACGATCGTGTCGGACTCGACGTCGCTCACCAGCCCCTTCTGCGGGTTGGTCGCCTGGCCGATGAGCTGCACGGAGTCGCCGTCGGGGTCGATGCCGCTGAGCGGGATGCGCACACGCACGGTCTCCCCCGCGATCACGCGCGCCGTCACGGTGTCCGGTACGGGCGGGTTGTTCGTCGCCGGGTCGGGCTCGCGCACCGCGATCTTGACGAGCGCGGTCGCAGCCTGGCCGTCCGGGCCCGTCACCTGGTAGGCCGCGGTGAAGTTTCCGGTCTTGTCCGGTGCGAGGTAGCGCAGCACCCGGCCGGACGCGAACAGGAGGCCGGAATCGTCGGGCAGCCCCTGGTCGAGCCGCGGCTGAAGCGTGAGGTCGAGACCGTCGGGATGCTCGTCGTTGTCGAGCACCGCGATGTCGATGGCCTCGCCGACCCGCACCGTCACGGCGTCGTCGTTGGCGATGGGCGCCTGCTGGCGGTCGGGGGTGGGGATCTCGACGACCGTGATCACGCCCTCGGCCTCGGCGAGGCCGTTGGTGATGCGGTAGTTGAAGGTCACGGGCCCGTCGTCGAGGGGGCCCTCGAGGCTCACGCGGACGAGCCGCTGGTCGAGCACCTCCGCGCGCACGCCAGAGCCGACAGGGAGGTTCATGATCTCGGTGACGAGCAGCACGCCGCCCGCGGGATCGACGTCGGTGCCCGCCACGTCGACGCGCTCGTTGCGCAGCGTCTTCACGAACACCGTCTTCGGCACGGTGATGGGGCGGGTGTTGGGGTCCGGCGGGGTCGTGACGTCGACGCGCACGAGACCGCTGACGGTGAGCGTGCCGTCGGTCACCACGTACTCGAGGTAGTGGCTGCGGATCTGGTCGGTCTGGAACTTGAAGGTGCCGGTCTCGTAGCTCGGCGTGATCGTGACGTCCGTCTTCGCGGGAACGCTGTTGAGGCGCAGCGTGCCCGTGCCGCCGCGCACGTGCTCGAGCGGCGAGATGGTCACCTCCTCGCCCGCGGAGGCCGGAACCACGAACGGGTCGGCGATGATGGGCACCTCGCCGGCTGCCTTCACCGTGACCAGGAGGGAGCCGGCGCTCTCGGCCGCGCCGTCGGACACGACGAGGCTCACGAGCTTGAGGTCGGTGGCCGTGCCGGAGTCGGAGTACACGACCGCACCGCCGGGCTTGTAGGAGACGGTGTCTGGTTCGGACACCGACGCGCTCGTGAGGTAGAAGGCGTCGCCGTCCGGGTCGACCCAGTCGCCGAGCACCTGCGTCGTGACCCGGCCGCTCAACTGCACGGTGGCCTTGGTCGAGCGCACCTGCACGGGCGGTGAGTTCTCGCCCGGCGAGCGCACCGTCACCGTCACCGTCGCGGTCGCACTGCCTCCGCGGCCGTCGGTGATCGTGTAGGTGAAGACGACGGGGGCGGTCGCGGTGGCGCTGAGCGTGAGCTGCACCTGCTGGCTGGAGTTGATGAGGTCGAGCCGGCCCACGTTCTCGTCGATGCCGCTCACGGCGCTCACCACGAGCACGTCGCCGTTCGGGTCGAAGTCGTTCAGGAGCACCGGCAGCACCGTCGCGCGGCCCGGGCGCGCGCCGAACTCGTCGTTGATCGCGACGGGCGGCTCCTGCACCTTCTCGACCTCGGGCGGCACGTCCTGGTCGTTCTCCTGCTCCTCGGGCGGAACATCGTCGGTGACGATGAGGTCGTCCCAGTTGTCGATGAGCTCGCCCTCGCGCTGCACGGCCCACGACTCGCCGGTGCGGGTGTCGTTGAGCACGGCACGATCCCCGTTGCTCGCGAACGACAGGCGCGCCGTGCCGCCCATCTCGGGCAGCTCGAGGGTCGTGCCCGCGCCGCCGTCGGCCTGGCAGCGGCGCCAGTTGTCGCCGTTGGTCCACGCCGCGAACTCGCAGCCCGCGAGCACGAGCGGGCGGGCCGCGCTGCCGGACTCCCCCGCGACGAGCCCGACCGCGGCGGCGCCGCTCAGGGGGATGCTGATGAGCCCGGCACTGTAGGAGACGAGCACCCGCTCCCCCTCGGTGGAGGCCCACTGCAGCACGCTTCCCGTGCCGCCGCCGATGAGCGGCGAGAGGTCGACCGACCTGCTCGCGAGGTACACGGTGTCGCTCTCGCTGTCGAGCACGGCCCAGGTGCCGGCGACGGAGGTGATGGACAGCTCGCCCCCCTCCGGGATGTCGACCGGCTCGGTGCCGGAGACCGCGTCGGAGACCGCGGCATCCACGCGCAGCACCTGCCCGGTGGAGGGCGAGTACGCGAAGATCAGGCCGGCGGGGTCCACGCTGACGACCGCGTCGGTGCCGAGGCTCAGCGTCGCCTCGGTCTCGGCGTCGAAGGTTGCGAACCCGCCCCACGGCACAATCCACAGCTCGCCCGTTCCCGCCTCGAAGACCACGACGTTGCTGCCCGCGAGGAAGACCTCGGGCTGCGCGGGGGGAAGCGGAACGCTGTCGGTGGGCTCCGAGGTCGCCGCGTCGACGATGTCGATCTTGTTGCCGGTGCGGTCGAACAGCATCACGACCTCGCCGGCCTGCAGCACGTCGACGTCGCTGCCCGTGGTCGACACCACGGTGTTGAGCTCGAGCACCTCGGTGTTGGCGCGACCGATCGCCTGCTGCTGGCTGTTGGCCACCCACACCGCCCCGTCACCGAGGTCGACCCGCTGCGCGGTGTACCCCGTCGAGACGACCGCCACCGTGGCCACGAGGGCGGCGATGAGCGTGCCGCTCGTCACCGTGGCGACGAGCGACAGGTGAGAACGCAGCCACTTCCTAACCACGGCGGTGCCTCTTCACGACTGCCCGATCACTGGGGAACGTCCACGCACTTCTCGCTGCTGGGGTTTCCGGTCTTACCCTCGCGGTTGACGGTCACCGTCAGGCACACGCGGTCGCCGGGCTGGGTGTCGACGGTGAAAGACGGGCTGCGCTGGATGCTCGACTCCCCCGTGTTCGTGGCGATCTGGTACGAGTCGGCGCCGTCGATGCCGGGGTCGGACCACGAGAACGTGACCGTGCCGTTGCTCGTCGTGGACTGCACGTCGGAGACGGTCGGGATGTCGGTGCTCGTGGCTCGCAGCAGCACGAGCGTGGCCGTGGTGCCGAGCGCGACGACGAGCACGGCGGCCGCGACGAGCGCCCACGCGAACGCGCGCACGCCCTTGCCCGCGGCGGGGCCGGTGGGCCTGGTCTTGCTGCCCGTCTCGCGCACGATCGTGCCGACGGCGCTGTACGGCGCGGCATCCTGGCCCCGACGTCGACGGCGGCGGTCGGCGACCGACGAGACGGCGTCGTGCCCGCCCTTGATGCGCGTGCGGTCTTCGAGGTTGGAGGTGGTCGTGAGCGCCCAGTCCTCCATGATGACCTCGATGGGCGTCTGCGGCACGCCGATCTCGGTCTCGATCGCCTGCAGCTCGCGCACGAGCTCGAGGATGCTCTCGTGCCGGTTCTCCGGCTTGCGCGACATGGCGCGGGCGAGGGAGCGCTCGAGGGTGGCCGGCACATCGGTGCGGCCCATCGAACCGGGCTTGGCGCGGTTGATACGCGAGATGAGGTCGCTCGACTTGTTCGACTCACCGGGCTGCTCGAACGGCGACCGACCCGCCAGCAGGGAGTACACGGTCGCCGCGAACGACCAGATCTCCGACTCGATCGTGCCGGCGGTCTCGTCCATGAGCACCTCGGGCGCCGACCACGGGATCGACATGCCCACGGCCTCGAGGTTCTCGGACTCACCGAGGGTGGCCGCGATACCGAAGTCGGAGAGCACGGGATGTCCGTACGCGGTGAGCAGGATGTTGGAGGGCTTGATGTCGCGGTGCAGCACGCCCGAGCGGTGCGCGGTCTCGATGGCGCTGCCGATCTTCACGGCGACGCGCAGCACCTCCGCGACCGGGATGCGCTCGGTGCGATAGCGCTGGCTGAGCGCGGACGAGCACAGCTCCATCACGAGGTAGGGGCGGCCGTCAGACGAGATGCTCGCCTGGTAGACGGTGAGGATGGCCGGGTGCGCGCTGAGCTGGGCCATGAGGTTCGCCTCGGCCTGGAACATCTGGCGCACCTGGTCGTTGACGACCTCGCTGAGCATGACCTTGACCGCGACCTGGCGACGTGGCATGTTCTGCTCGTACAGGAATACATCGGCGAAACCGCCCGACCCGAGCACGTGAACGTGGGCGAATCCGGGCAGCGTGGGAGGCTGCGATGGCAGACGACGTGCCACGAACACCCCCTAAGCCCAGTCGACGGATTCACCATTGTAGGCAGCCCACTGCGGCCAACCGGGGCATATGCCCCCCAACGGGGGCCACGGCGTCGACCCCCCATTCACAGGGGTGCCGTTTCGTGGTAGCGGAGAGAATCAGTGCCGCGGGCGCGGCGCGGTGTCCTCGATGTCGGCGATCACGGGCGCGTCGAGCACGTCCACGACGATGGCCGTGACGTTGTCCCTGCCGCCCGCGGCGAGCGCCGCGTCGATGAGCGCCCCGGCCGTCTCGACCGGGCTGAGGCCCGCCGCCATGTGCAGGCGGATCCTGTCGTCGGAGACCTCTTTCGTGAGGCCGTCTGAGCAGAGCAGCAGTCGCAGGCCCGTGCGCGCGGGCAGCATCCAGAAGTCCGCGTAGGGCTTGGCGTTGAAGCCCACGGCGCGCGTGATGATGTTGCTGTCCGGGTGGTGCTCGGCCTCGTCGCGCGTGAGCGCGCCGGATTCGACGAGCTCCTGCACGACCGAGTGGTCGACGGTCACCTGCACGAGCTCGTTCGCCTCGAACGCGTACACCCGGCTGTCGCCGATGTTGAACACGGCGAAGTAGGCGTCGTCGTCCTGCAGCGTGAGCACGGCGCCCGTGACAGTGGTGCCGACTCCCAGTTCGTTGTCGCCCGCGATGGTCGTGATGTCGGCGGTCGCCCGTTCGAGGGCGCGCTCGATAGTGCGCGGCGCGAGGAAGTCGGATCCCACCACCTCGGCGAGCCGCTCCACGACCGCGGCGCTCGCGAGGTCGCCCGCGGCGTGCCCGCCCATGCCGTCCGCGACGGCGAAGAGGGGCGACTTGGCGACGAAGCTGTCTTCGTTCGCCGTGCGCCGCTTGCCCGTGTCTGTCGCCGCGGCCCAGGCGATGGTGACGACGGCCCCTGACCTTCCCGGGATGGGGATGGCGAGGCTGGCATTGCTGCCGCCGATTTCGGTCACGTTGGCCTTCCTGGTTTTCTGTTGTCTACGCCAGGCGCTCGAGCGGGAGGATCTGGAGAATGTTCTCGTCACCAATATCCACCAGCGTGCCGGGGGACACGACGACCGACTCACCCTGCAACAGTTTCCGTGGCACGGATCCGGGCACGTGCACGACCGTGCCGTTGGTGCTGCGCAGGTCGGTGACGACGACCGTCGAGCCGGTCTGGTGCAGTTCGAGATGGGTGGCGGAGACCTCGCGCTGCGGTGACACGACGCGCACGAGGCGCGGCGTCGCCCCCGTGAGGATGCGGGGCACGCTCGGCCGGCGGCCGATCCGCACCGGGCGGTCGAGGCGGATGGGCTCCCTGAGCCCGCCGATGCGGAAGCTGTAGATCGGCGCGGTGCTCGGCGGTCGCGGCGCCGAGGTGTGGGCCTCGGTGCGGCGCGTGAGCGGTTGCGCCACGGGCGGCAGCTGGCCGACCACCGTCTCGCCCGTGTCGTTGCTCACAAGGTGAGCTTACGGTCCGTACCCCGGTCCGTCACCCGAAGCGCGCTCAGCCGATGAAAGACATCACGTGCTTGATCCGCGTGTAGTCCTCGAAGCCATAGCTCGACAGGTCCTTGCCGTAGCCGGAGTGCTTGAAGCCGCCGTGCGGCATCTCGGCGACGAGCGGGATGTGCGTGTTGATCCACACGCACCCGAAGTCGAGGTGCTTGGCGAAGCGCATCGCGCGGGAGTGGTCCTTGGTCCACACGCTCGACGACAGCCCGTACTGAACGCCGTTGGCCCACTCGAGCGCTTGGGCGTCGTCGGTGAAGCTCTGCACGGTGATCACCGGGCCGAAGATCTCGTTCTGGATCGCGTCATCGGTCTGCTTGAGGCCGGAGACGATCGTCGCGGGGTAGAAGTACCCGGTGCCGCCCTGGCGCGCGCCGCCCAGCTCGACCCTGGCGTTGTCGGGCAGCGAGTCGATGATGCTCGTGACGCGCTCGAGCTGGTTGGCGTTGTTGACCGGGCCGAAGTAGGCGCCGCTGTCGGGAGCGCCCGTGGCGGCGTTGGCCTTCGCCCACGCGGCGAGCGCCGCGACGAACTCGTCGTGGACGCTCGCGTGCACGAGCACGCGCGTGGCGGCGGTGCAGTCCTGCCCGGCGTTGAAGTATCCCGCCCCGCCGATCCCCTCGGCCGCCGCCTCGATGTCGGCATCGGCGAACACGATCACGGGCGCCTTGCCGCCCAGTTCCAGGTGAACCCGCTTGAGGTCGGTGGCCGCGGCCTTGGCGACCTCCATGCCGGCCCGCACCGACCCAGTGATGGAGACCATCTGGGGCGTCTTGTGGTCGATCATGAGCCCGCCTGTCGTGCGGTCCCCCGTGATGACGTTGAGCACGCCCCGGGGCAGGAACTCGGCCGCGATCTCGGCCAGCAGCAGGGTCGACGAGGGCGTCGTGTCGCTGGGCTTGAGCACCGTCGTGTTGCCCGCGGCGATCGCGGGCGCGATCTTCCACACGGCCATGTTGAGCGGGTAGTTCCAGGGGGTCACCTGCCCGATGACGCCGATGGGCTCACGACGGACGAACGAGGTGTGGTCTTTCATGTACTCGCCGGCGGACATCCCACTGAGATGGCGGGCCTCCCCCGCGAAGAAGCGGATCTGGTCGACCGAGAGCAGGATCTCGTCGTCGACGAGGGATGCTCGGGGCTTGCCGGTGTCCTTCGACTCGAGGTCGGCGAACTCCTCCGCACGCCGCTCCATCTCGTCGGCGATGCGGAACAGGGCGAGCTGCCGCTCGGACGGGGTGGTCTCGCCCCACTCCTCGAACGCGGCGGCCGCGGCGGCGAACGCGGCGTCGACATCGGCCTGTCCGGAGACGGGCGAGGTCGCGTACGTCTCCTCGGTCGAGGGATCAATGACGTCGAAGCTCGAGTCGGCGCGGGCCTGCACGTACTCACCGTTGATGAAGTTGCGGATCTCATTGGTCGTCATGAACTCAGGGTATCGCTACCGATTCCGTCGCGATAGTCGCCTCCGCCGTGCGGATTCGCTTGTGACACTGCTGCGCGACTGCCACAATCGACCTATGAGCCCAACCGCGCGGCCTCCGGGCTCCAAACCGATCCAGCTCGACGACGTCAGCAAGAAGATCATCGAGCAACTGCAGACCGACGGTCGCCGCTCGTACGCCGAGATCGGCAAGGCGGTCGGCCTGAGCGAGGCCGCCGTGCGCCAGCGCGTGCAGAAGCTCACCGACTCCGGCGTGATGCAGGTGGTGGCGGTGACCGACCCCATGCAGCTCGGCTTCTACCGGCAGGCCATGATCGGCGTGCGGGTCACGGGCGACACGACGCTCGTCGCCGAGAAGCTCGGGCGCCTGCCCGCCGTCGACTACGTGGTGCTCACGGCGGGGAGCTTCGACATCCTCGCCGAGGTGGTGTGCGAGAACGACGAAGACCTCATCGACCTGCTCAACAAGCAGATTCGCGGCATCGAGGGCGTTCAGTCCACCGAGACGTTCGTCTATCTCAAGCTGCACAAGCAGTTCTACAACTGGGGAACAAGGTAATGGCAATGAACTACAACGACGACGACCTCCAGCAGAAGGCCAAAGACCACCTCTGGATGCACTTCTCGCGCCAGTCGGTGCTCGAGGAGCACGGCGTGCCCATCATCGTCAAGGGCGAGGGCCACCACATCTGGGACAGCAAGGGCAGGAAGTACTTCGACGGGCTCAGCGGGCTGTTCGTGGTCAACGCCGGCCACGGCCGCAAGCGCCTCGCCGAGGTCGCCGCCAAGCAGGCGGAGGAGCTCGCGTTCTTCCCGATCTGGTCGTACGCGCATCCGAACGCCATCGAGCTCGCCGACCGCCTGGCCGACCACGCCCCGGGCGACCTCAACCGCGTGTTCTTCTCCACGGGCGGCGGCGAGGCGGTCGAGACCGCGTTCAAGCTCGCCAAGTACTACTGGAAGCTGCAGGGCCACCCCGCCAAGACGAAGGTCATCTCGCGCGCGGTCGCGTACCACGGCACGCCGCAGGGGGCGCTGGCCATCACGGGCATCCCCGCCATGAAGGCCATGTTCGAGCCGCTCGTGCCCGGCGGCTTCCGGGTGCCCAACACGAACTTCTACCGCGCGCAGGAGATGGGCTTCACGGGGAGCCTCGAGGAGTTCGGCCTGTGGGCGGCGAACCGCATCGAGGAGATGATCCTCTTCGAGGGCGCCGACACCGTCGCGGCGGTCTTCCTCGAGCCCGTGCAGAACTCAGGCGGGTGCTTCCCGCCTCCCCCGGGCTACTTCCAGCGCGTGCGCGAGATCTGCGACCAGTACGACGTGCTGCTCGTCGCTGACGAGGTCATCACGGGCTTCGGACGCATCGGCGAGATGTTCGCGTCAACCCACTACGGCTTCCAGCCCGACATGATCACGTGCGCCAAGGGCATGACGAGTGGCTACTCGCCCATCGGGGCCACGATCGTCTCCGACCGCATCTACGAGCCGTTCCGGCACGGCACCACGGCGTTTTACCACGGCTACACGTTCGGCGGGCATCCCGTCTCGTCGGCGGTCGCGCTGGCCAACCTCGACATCTTCGAGGAGGAGGGGCTCGTCGCGAACGTGCGGGAGAACTCGCCGATCTTCCGGCAGACGCTCGAGAAGCTCAAGGACCTGCCGATCGTGGGCGACGTGCGCGGCGACGGGTACTTCTTCGGCATCGAGCTCGTCAAGGACAAGGCGACCCGCACGACGTTCGACGAGGCGGAGTCGGAGCGACTGCTGCGCGGCTTCCTCTCCAAGGCGCTGTTCGAGGCCGGGCTGTACTGCCGCGCCGACGACCGGGGGGATCCCGTGATCCAGCTCGCGCCCCCGCTCACGATCGGCCCCGCCGAGTTCGACGAGATCGAGGGCATCCTCCGGAACGTGCTCACGGAAGCCTGGACCAAGCTCTGATCCCTGTACTCCTCCAACCTGCGCGCAGGTTGCCGAGATGCGCGCAGATGTGCACGCATCTCGGCAACCTGCGAGGAGGTTGCGGATGACCGGGTACCGGGGGGTGAGCTTCTGGCACGAGAGCGTTCCGGATGACCTGAGCCCGCGTGACCCGTTGCCGGGCGACCTCGACGCCGACGTGGCAATCGTGGGCGGCGGCCTCACGGGGCTGTGGACCGCGTGGTACCTGCTCGACCGCGATCCGGCCCTGCGCATCGTGATCCTCGAGAAGGAGATCGCCGGCTTCGGGGCGTCCGGGCGCAACGGCGGATGGTGCAGCGCGCTGTTCCCGCGCTCCACCGCGTCCCTCGAGCGCGCCCACGGCCGGGATGCCGCGCTCGCGATGCGCCGCGCGATGATCGATACCGTCGACGAGGTCGGCAGGGTCTGCGCCGCGGCGGGCCTCGACATCGACTACGTCAAGGGCGGCACGATCGCCTTCGCGCGCACGCCCGTGCAGCTGCGCGCCGCCGAGGCCGAGGTCGCGGAGGCCGCGGCGTACGGCGTTGACCCGATCGTGATGCGCGGCGCGGCGAGCTTCGACCCGAACTGCGCGCGCGTGCATCCAGCCAAGCTCGTGCGCGGACTCGCGCGGGCCGTGGAGCGCCGGGGCGCGACAATCTTCGAGGGCACGGAGGTGCTCGACTACCGCCCCCACGAGGTGCGCACCACGAGGGGAACGGTGCGCGCCGAGCGCGTGGTGATCGCCACCGAGGGCTACGGAGCGACGCTGCCTGCCACTCGCCGCCGGGTGCTGCCGCTCTTCTCGCTCATGATCGCCACCGAGCCCCTGTCGGAGGCGGTGTGGGATGAGATCGGCATCGCGCACGGCCAGACCTTCACCGACTACCGCCACCTGCTCGTCTACGGGCAGCGCACTGCCGACAACCGGTTCGCGTTCGGCGGCCGCGGCGCCCGCTACCACTGGGGCAGCGCGATCCGGCCCGGCTACGACCGGGTGCCGGCGGTCTTCGACCACCTGCACCGGGCGCTCGGCGAGCTGTTCCCCATGATGGGCGCGGTCGAGGTCACCCACCGCTGGGGCGGCCCGCTCGGTGTGCCCCGCGACTGGCACGCCACGGCGAGCTTCGATCCCGCGACGGGGATGGCCTGGGCCGGCGGCTACGTCGGTGACGGCCTGAGCACCACCAACCTCGCCGGCCGCACGCTCGCCGACCTCATGACCGGAACGGAGTCCGCCCTCACGGCGCTGCCGTGGGTCAACCACCGCTCCCCGTCGTGGGAGCCCGAGCCGCTGCGCTTCTTGGGGGCCAACGCGGGGCTCGCGGCGATGGCGATCGCGGATGCGGAGGAGCGGCTGACCGGCCGCCGGTCGGTGGCCGCGAAGCTCATGGGGCCGCTCACGGGGCACTGAAGATTAACTTTCCGTGACAATTATTGACACGTCACCCAAATTGGGAAGATTTTCGGGCTCGATGCGCTTGCATGTACTTATGACTACTGGAACTGACATTCACCCCGACTACCTCACCGGCACCTGGAAGCTCGACCCGTACCACTCGGAGCTCTCCTTCTCGGTCAAGCACCTCATGATCTCGAAGGTCAAGGGCACCTTCGGCACCTTCGACGTGACCATCGTCACCGCCGAGGACCCGCGCGAGTCGACCATCGAGGCGACCATCGACGTGAGCTCCGTGAACACCGGCGTCGAGGCGCGCGACAACCACCTCCGCTCGAGCGACTTCTTCCTCATCGAGGAGCACCCCACCATGACGTTCACGTCGACCGGCTTCGACGGCGACGCGACCACGGGCGAGTTCACCATCACGGGTGACCTCACACTGCGCGGCGTGACCCGCCCCGTCACCCTGAACGGCGAGTTCGGCGGCATCATGAACGACGGCCAGGGCAACGTGAAGGCCGGCGCTACCGCGACCGCGAAGATCAACCGCCTCGACTTCGGCGTGAACTGGAACAGCGCCCTCGAGGCCGGCGGCGTCACCCTCGGCGACGAGGTCACCATTACGGCTGATATTCAGGTCGCCCTCCAGAAGTAGCCCAGAGTCGCCGGGTAGAGTTCTCGCCGTGGCGATCCCCGACCTGTACGAGCCCGCCCCTCCGCCACCGCGGAGGGAGCGGGCTCGTCTTCGTGCCGGGGGCATCGCGGGCATCGTCATCGGCGCACTCCTCGTGGCGGCGCTCGGTGCTTCGGCGGCCTGGGTGCTCACCCACCCGCAGCGAGTGACCGACCAGTTCACGGTCTGGAACTACTCGGCCGACAGCACGATCGAGGGCTACGCCGACCGGTCGACCATGACCGACGAGGGCCGGTTCCTGTTCTTCGCGTCCCGGCCGGAGGTCGCGACCGCCGGCGCGTTCGACGTGCACTGCTCGAGCCAGTTGGAGGGCGTGGGCATCCTCGGCTGCTACCAGCACGCCGACAAGCGCATCTACCTGTTCGACGTCACCGACGACCGGCTCGCGGGCATCGAGGAGGTCGTCGCCGCCCACGAGATGCTGCACGCCGCCTGGGACAGGATGTCCACGCAGGAGCGCGACGAGCTAGCCCCCCTGCTCGAGGCCGCAGCGGCGACGAAGGCCGACGATCCCGACTTCGCCACCACCCTCGACTACTACGCGCAGGCGGAGCCCGGCGAGCGCCTCAACGAGCTGCACTCCATCATCGGCACGGAGTTCCGCGACGCGGGCTCGGCTCTCGAGTCGCACTACGCCGAGTACTTCCACGACCGCGGGGCGCTCGTCGACCTGCACGACTCGTCGCACGCCGTGTTCCAGCAGCAGCAGGACGCGATCGCGGCGATCGTCGCGCAGCTCGACACCCTGCAGGCGGGGGTGGATGCCGACTACGCGGCGTACAACGCGGGCTACGACCAGCTCAATGCCGACATCGCCGCGTTCAACGATCGCGCGAGCGCCGGGGACTTCACGAGCCAGTCGCAGTTCACCGCCGAGCGCAATGAGCTCGTGCAGCGCCAGGGCGACCTCGACACCTTCTACGCGACCATCGAGGAGCGCAAGGCGCAGTACGACGCCCTCGTGGTGCAACTGGAAGACCTCAACGCCCAGGTCGACGAGCTCAACCAGAGCATCAACATCAAGCCGCGCGACGACGGCGGCCTGTAGTCACTCCGCGACGGGCTGCGCGAACTGCGACGCGTACAGCGCCGCGTACGCGCCGCCCTTGGCCAGCAGCTCGACGTGCGTCCCCTGCTCGACGATGGCGCCGCGCTCCATGACGAGGATGAGGTCGGCATCCCGGATGGTGGAGAGCCGGTGCGCGATCACGAAGCTCGTGCGGTCCCGTCGCAGCGCCGCCATCGCATGCTGCACGAGCACCTCGGTGCGGGTGTCGACCGAGCTCGTCGCCTCGTCGAGGATGAGCACGCTCGGCCGCGCGAGGAACGCCCGCGCGATCGTGAGCAGCTGCTTCTCCCCCGCGCTCACGTTGCCGCCCTCGTCGTCGAGAACGGTCTCGTAGCCGTCCGGTAGGGAGTGCACGAACCGGTCGACGTAGGTCGCCTTGGCCGCCGCGATGATCTCCTCCTCGGTGGCGTCCGGCCGCCCGTAGGCGATGTTGTCGCGGATGGTGCCCGCGAACAGCCAGGTGTCTTGCAGCACCATGCCCATGCGCGAGCGCAGGTCGTCGCGCGACATCGTGGCGATGTCGGTGCCGTCGAGGGTGATGCGCCCGGCGTCGATCTCGTAAAACCGCATCATGAGGCCCACGAGCGTGGTCTTGCCCGCGCCCGTGGGCCCGACGATCGCGACGGTCTGCCCGGGCGCGGCCGCGAGAGACAGGTTCTGGATGAGCGGGTTCTCGGGCTCATAAGAGAACGACACGTTCTCGAACTCCAGACGGCCCGAGGAGCTCGCGGGCGTGGCGACGGGGACGGGGTCGGGCCGCTGCTCCTGCGCGTCGAGCAGTTCGAAGACGCGCTCGGCGGACGCGACACCGGACTGCAGCAGGTTGGCCATCGACCCCAGCTGGCTGAGCGGCTGGGTGAACTGGCGGGAGTACTGGATGAACGCCTGCACGCCACCGAGGGTCATCGTGCCGCCCGAGACGAACAGTGCGCCCACGACCGCGATGGCCACGTAGACGAGGTTGCCCACGAACATCATGGCGGGCATGATGATGCCGCTCACGAACTGCGCGCCGAAGCTCGCCTCGTACAGTTCGGCGTTCTTCTCCCGGAACCGCTGCTCCACCTCGCGGTGGCGCCCGAACACCTTCACGAGCGCGTGCCCCGAGTAGGCCTCCTCCACCTGCGCGTTGAGCGCGCCGGTGTGCGACCACTGGGCCACGAACAGCTTCTGCGAGCGCTTGGCGATCACCGACGTGATGACGAGAGTGAGCGGGATGGTCACGAGCGCGATGAGGGCGAGCACGGGCGAGATGAGGAACATCATGAGCAGCACGCCGATGACGGTGAGCAGGCTCGTCACGAGCTGCGAGAGCGTCTGCTGCATGCTCTGCCCGATGTTGTCCACGTCGTTCGTGACTCGGCTGAGCAGCTCTCCGCGCTGCATCCGGTCGAAGTAGCTCAGCGGCAGCGCGTTGACTTTGTGCTCCACTTCCTCGCGCAGCGTGTAGACGGTCTTCTGCACGATCGCGTTGAGCACGAAGCCCTGCAGCCACGAGAACACCGACGACAGCACGTAGATGAGCAGCAGCATGCCCAGCACCATGTGCAGGGCGTCGACGTCGAGCGGGCGGTCGGAGATGACGCTGTCGAAGATGATGTCGGTGGCGTTGCCGAGCAGCGCGGGGCCGATCACCGCGAACGTCACGCTCACCACGGAGAGCAGGATGACCGCGATGACCCCCACCCGGTGCGGGCGCAGCCGCCCGAGCAGGCGCTTGGCGGAGGGGCCGAACGTCATCGACTTCTCGGCGGGCATCCCCATGCCGCCGAACGGTCCGCCCCCGCCGGGGCCGGGGCGACGGGCGGGCGGACGCCCCGCAGCGGGCTGGCCCTGAGGCTCTCGAAGGGTCATCAGGCCACCTCCTCCGCTCGCAACTGGCTATCGACGATCTCGCGGTAGGTCTCGCTCGTGGCCAGGAGCTCCTCGTGGGTGCCCCGGCCGACGATCGCGCCGTCCTCGAGCACGAGGATCTGGTCGGCGTCGACGATCGTGGAGACGCGCTGGGCGACGATGATCTTGGTCGCGGCCTTCTCGCTCGCGGCGAGGGCGCGGCGCAGGCGTGCGTCCGTGGCGGTGTCGAGCGCCGAGAAGGAGTCGTCGAACACGTAGATCTCGCTCTTCTTGACGAGGGCGCGCGCGATCGCAAGGCGCTGGCGCTGGCCGCCCGAGACGTTCGTGCCGCCCTGGGCGATGGGGGCGTCGAGCTTCTCGGGCATCTCGGAGACGAAGTCCCTCGCCTGGGCGGTCTCGAGCGCTGCCCACAGCTCGTCGTCCGTCGCGTCGGGGTTGCCGTAGCGCAGGTTGCTCGCCACGGTTCCGGAGAAGAGGAACGCCCGCTGCGGCACGAGGCCGATGCGTCCCCACAGCAGGTCGGGGTCGAGTTCGCGCACGTCCACGCCGTCGACGAGCACCGACCCGCCCGTCGCGTCGAACAGGCGCGGCAGCAGGTTCACCAGGGTGGTCTTGCCCGCGCCCGTGCTGCCGATGATCGCGGTGGTCTGGCCGGGGTGCGCGACGAAGCTCACGTCGCGCAGCACGGGCTGCTCGGCTCCGGGGTAGGCGAACTCGACGCCGCGCAGCTCGATCACGCCCGCGCCGTGCAGTTGCGTCACGGGGCGCACGGGAAGCTCCACCGAGGTCGGGGTGTCGAGCACCTCGGCGATGCGGTCGGACGACACCGCGGCGCGCGGGATCATGATCGCCATGAAGGTGGCCATCATGACGGCCATGAGGATCTGGATGAGGTAGGTCAGGAACGCGGTGAGGGCGCCGATCTGCACCGTTCCCGCGTCGATCGCGTATGCGCCGAACCACAGCACCGCGACGCTCGTGACGTTCATGACGAGCATGACGACGGGGAAGACGAGGGCGAACAGCCGGCCGGCGCTCACGGCCGTGCGCGTGACATCGGCGTTCGCCCTCTCGAACCGCTCGGTCTCCAGCCCCTCCCGCACGAAGGCGCGGACCACGCGGATGCCCGTGAGCTGCTCGCGCAGCACGCGGTTCACCGTGTCCAGCCGCACCTGCATGAGCCGGAAGAGCGGCACCATGCGGCTGATGATGAACCCGATCACGACGAGCATGACGGGGATCGACACCACGAGCAGCCACGAGAGCCCGACATCCTGGCGCAGGGCCATGATGACGCCGCCGATCGCGAGGATCGGCGCCGAGACGAGCAGTGTGCACGTGGTCAGCACGAGGATCTGCACCTGCTGGACGTCGTTGGTGGTGCGCGTGATGAGCGAGGGGGCGCCGAAGCGCGACACCTCGCGCTCGGAGAAGGTGCCCACCTGCACGAAGATCGCCTCTCGCAGGTCGCGCCCGAACGCCATGGCGGCTTTCGCCCCGAAGTACACCGCGGTGACCGCGGCGGCGACCTGCGCGAGCGTGATCGCGAGCATGACGGCGCCGACACGCAGGATGTACCCGGTGTCGCCCGTGGCGATGCCCTGGTCGATGATGTCGGCGTTGAGGCTCGGCAGGTACAGCGACGCGATCGACTGGACGAGCTGGAACACGACGACGCCCACGATGAGCTTCGTGTGCGGCCGCAGGAAGCGGCCGATCAGGGTCAGCAGCATGGTCAGATCTCCGTTCCGTGGACGACGCCGTGCTGGAAGAGGTCGAGCATCTCCGCCGCGTCGAAGGGGATGCTCTCGCCGAACACCGGCAGCGAGGAGGCGAAGGCGAGCACGCGCGCGAAGTGCGCCACCTGCTCGGGCTCGACGCGCAGCTCGGCGCGGTGCGGCGCGAGGAGCTCCGCGATGATCACGGGGAACTGGTACGAGAGCTCGTCCCGCCGTTTCGGCGGGCCCTGCATACCGGTGGCCGCCATCATCCTCAGCACGCCCGTGAACCGGTCGCGCAGCAGGCCCAGGATGCTCGCGAGCGTGTCGTTCAGGCTCAGGTCGCGGTCGATCGACCTGAGCGCGGTGTGCAGGGCGAGCGGGTCGAGGTAGCGGTCGACGGCGGCCGTGATGAGCGTCTCCTTGTCGCCGAACGCGCGGAAGATCGTTCCCTCGGCGATGCCGCACGCCTCGGCGATCTGCTTCGACGTGAGGTTGCGCCCGTGCTCCAGGATGAGCGGGATGACCACGCCGATGATCATGTCCTGGCGCTGCTCGAGCCCGAGGGGCCGCGCGCGGGTGGAGGTGTTCTCGGTCACCCGCCCACTCTAACTGAGTGAGCACTCACTCACAACAACTCACGCGAACAGGCGGGAGATCTCCGCCGCCTCCTCGGCGGTCGGCGTCCACGCGGTCGAGGCCGCGGCGTTGAGCGCGAGCTGCTCTGGCTTGGTGGTGCCGGCGATCACGCTCGTCAGGCCGGGCTGCGCGAGCATCCAGCCGAAGGTCGCCTCGAGCATCGTGATGCCGTGCGCCTCGCACCAGGCCGCGTAGGCCTCGAGCACGTCCCACGGGGCATCCTCGACGAGGTACGGTCGCTGGCGCATGATGCGCGTGTCGGCCGGCCGCTGCGTGCGGGTGAACTTGCCCGTGAGCAGGCCGTTCTGCAACGGGAAGTAGGGCAGGAACCCGAGCCCGTGCGCGCGCACGGCGGGCAGCACCTCCGCCTCGACGCCCCGCGCGAGCAGGCTGTACTCGTCCTGCGCTGACACGAACCGGCCTCCCGCAGCCGCGGCCTCGGCGATCTGCGCCGCCGAGAAGTTCGAGTGTCCGTAGAACAGGATCTTGCCCTCGTCGACGAGTTCGTCGAGCGCGGCGATCGTCTCCGCGATCGGGGTCAGCGGGTCGGGCGTGTGCATCTGGTACAGGTCGATCCGGTCGGTCCGCAGCCTCGTGAGCGAGCCGGCCACGGCCTCGCGGATGTACGCGCGCGATCCCTTCGGCACTCCGGGCAGGATGCCCATGTCGTAGTCCTGGTGGCCGAACTTGGTCGCGAGCACCACGCTGTCGCGCTTGCCCTGCAGCGCCACGCCCATGAGGGTCTCGCTCGTGCCGGCGCCGCCGTACATGTCCGCGGTGTCCAGCAGCGTCACGCCCAGCTCGATCGCCGCCTCGAGCACCGCGGTCGTGCCCTCCTGGTACTCGGTGAGCGTGCCCTGCCGCCCGAAGTTGTTGCAGCCGAGCCCCACCGTGGAGACGAGCGGGCCGTCGGTGCCGAGCGTGCGGTAGTCGATGTTCACCATGCTCTTATCCTCCACCGTCCGCGCGGTCGCGCCGGTCATCCCATGTCCGAAAAGTGCCAGAGCACGGTCGGATGCCCCGGCTACAGTCGAACCATGCAGACAGTAATCACCGCGGCCCTCCCCGAGGGCCTCGTGCGCGTGGACTCCCCCCTCGGCCGGCTCGAGGTGACGAGCGACGGGGAGGCGATCACGTCGCTCGCCATCGAACGCGCGGGCGAGCTCCCCCTCGACGGCCAGCCCGAGCGCCCCACCCCCGTGCTCGAGCGAGCCGTGGAGCAGCTGCGCGAGTACTTCACCGGTGCGCGCCACGACTTCGACCTGCCCGTCTCCCTCGCGGGCACGGAGTTCCAGAAGGCGGTGTGGAGCCAGCTCTCCGAGCTGCCGTACGGCGGTGTCGCCTCCTACGGCGAGATCGGCCATGCCACGGGCCGTGCCACCGCCGGTCGCGCGGTGGGCGGGGCCGTGGGCGCGAACCCCATCCCGATCATCGTGCCGTGCCACCGCGTGCTCGCCTCCGACGGCCGCATCACGGGCTACAGCGGCGGCAACGGCATCCCCACCAAGGTGTGGCTGCTCGACCACGAGGGGATCGCCCACCGGTGAGCGCGCTCGTCACGGGAGCCGACGGGCGCGCCCGCTGTGCCTGGGTGGGCTCGGATGCCGAGTACGAGCGGTACCACGATGAGGAGTGGGGCGTGCCACTGCACGGCGACCGCCCGCTGTTCGAGAAGCTCAGCCTCGAGGGCTTCCAGGCCGGGCTGTCGTGGATCTCCATCCTGCGGCGCCGGCCCGGCTTCCGCGCGGTGTTCCACGACTTCGAGCCCGAGGCCATCGCGGGGTTCACCGACGAGGATGTCGAGCGCCTCATGCTCGACGAGCGGATCATCCGCAACCGAGCCAAGATCCTCGCCACCATCGGCAACGCGCGCGCCACACTCGACCTCACCGCCGGGCGCCCCGGCGCGCTCGACGAGCTCATGTGGGGCTTCGCCCCGACCGGGCCGCGGCCCCGGCCCCGCACCTTCGGCGACCTCGTCGCGGTCACGCCGGAGTCGACGGCCATGAGCAAGGCGCTCAAGGCGCGCGGCTACCGGTTCGTGGGGCCGACCACGATGCACGCGCTCATGCAGTCCGCCGGCATGATCGACGACCACCTCGAGGGGTGCTGGCGCGCGGGATAGCCGACGATCGCGCGCCGGTCAGACGACGAGGTCGAGCTCGCCGGGGGCGCCGGCCTCGAGCCGGATGCCCGCGGTCGCCGCCCAGGCCACGAGGCTCTCGAGCGTCGCATGGTCGAGCCCCGCCGCGATCACCGCGCGGGTGAACTCCCCCTTGCCCTTCTTGTTGAAGTGGCTGAGCGCCACCCGTCGGCCGCTCGCGTTCTCCGACACCACCCGAAGGTAGGTCGCCGACGCGGGCGCGGGCCCGAGCGACGCGTACGACTCGGAGCGCAGGTCGAGCACGAGGCCCTCGTGCGCGGCGAGCGTCGCGGTGATCGCCTCACGCCAGTGCTTGCGCAGCGGTAGCCCCGGCAGGCGCGAGTCGTGGGAGAGCCGGTAGGCGGGGATCGGGTCGCTCGCCCGCACGAGGCCGAAGAGCGCGGAGTGGATCACGATGTGGTCGTCTGCGAACGCCCGCTCGTCCGTGCTGAGCGAGTGCGCTTCCAGCCCGTCGTACAGCACGCCCGTGTAGCGGTCGAGCGCGGGCATCCCCGGCGAGGCGCGGAGCGCGCGGTTGCGGTCGACCTCGAACCTCTGGGTGGGGCCGAGCGCGAGCGCCTCGAGCGATCCGCCCACCGAGCGTGAGACGGTGCGCAGGGCGGCGATGGCCGCCTTCCGTTGCGGGGTGAGGCGCGGGAACGAGAGCGCTGTCAGGTCGAGGGGCGGGGCATCCCCACCGTCGCGCTTGGTCTCCGACGGCGGCAGGACCAGCAGCACTACGACTCGAGGAAGGCGATCGCCCGCTCGACGTTGACTCCGAGCGGCTCGACCGAGTCGAGGGTGATGCGCGCGATGGCGGCGCTCGGGCCGGTCCAGTCCGCGTACTCCTCGAGGCTTTGCTCGACGGCGTGCCAGGTCAACTCGAGGTGCGGCAGCGAGCGCTCGCGGCTCTCGATGCGCTCGCGGTGCAGCTCGGGGTCCGAGCAGATCACCTCGATGAACTTGAGCGGCTCCTCGAGCGTGGCGGCGAGCGTCACCCACTGCTCGCGCGCGGGGGTGACCGCGTTGACGGCGTCGATGATCACGCTGCGGCCCGACTCGAGCATGGTCGCCGCGAGGGTGCGCGCGACGAGGTACGCCGCGAGCCCCGTGGGCTGCTCACTGTCGATCCCCGCACGCAGGATCGCCGACTCGATCGGGTCGACCGAGATCACAGGCTGGTTCAGCCGACCGGCCAGCACCTGCCCGATGGTCGACTTCCCCGCACCGGGAAGCCCGGCCATCGAGATCAGCATGAGTGTGCCGGTGTCATACGGCGAGGCTAAACGAGCTCGGCGTTGCGCGCGACGATCGTAACCGTATCGTGCTCGACCGAGAGGAAGCCGTCGTCGGCGTTGGCGGTGATGACGCTGCCGTCGTCCGCCGTGACCCGAACCTCGCCCTTCGCCAGGATGGCGAGGATCGGCTCGTGACCCGGCAGGATGCCGATCTCGCCCTCAGTGGTGCGCGCGATGATCTGCTTCGCCTTGCCCGACCACACTTCGTGGTCGGCCGAGACGACGCTGACCTTGAGTTCGGCCATTGTTAGCCGTTCTCCTTCTGGATCTTCGCCCACTGCTCTTCGACGTCGGAGATCGCGCCGACGTTGAAGAACGCCTGCTCGGCCACGTGGTCGAACTCGCCCTTGGTGATCGCGTCGAACGACTCGATCGTGTCCTTGAGGGGAACCGTTGAGCCCTCGACACCGGTGAACTTCTTCGCCATGTAGGTGTTCTGGGAGAGGAACTGCTGGATGCGGCGCGCGCGCGACACCGTGATCTTGTCTTCCTCGGAGAGCTCGTCAACACCGAGGATCGCGATGATCTCCTGGAGTTCCTTGTTCTTCTGGAGGATCGCCTTCACGTTGGTCGCGACACGGTAGTGGTCGGCGCCCAGGTAGCGCGGGTCGAGGATGCGGCTCGTGGAGGTAAGCGGGTCGACGGCCGGGTAGAGGCCCTTCGACGCGATCTCACGGGAGAGCTCGGTCGTGGCGTCGAGGTGGGCGAACGTCGTAGCCGGCGCGGGGTCGGTGTAGTCGTCGGCGGGAACGTAGATCGCCTGCAGCGACGTGATCGAGTGACCACGCGTCGAGGTGATGCGCTCCTGCAGGATGCCCATCTCGTCGGCGAGGTTCGGCTGGTAGCCCACAGCGGAGGGCATGCGGCCCAGCAGCGTGGAGACCTCGGAACCGGCCTGCGTGAAGCGGAAGATGTTGTCGATGAAGAGCAGCACGTCCTGCTTCTGCACGTCGCGGAAGTACTCCGCCATCGTGAGGGCGGAGAGCGCGACGCGAAGACGCGTGCCCGGCGGCTCGTCCATCTGGCCGAAGACTAGGGCGGTCTTGTCGAAGACGCCCGCCTCCTCCATCTCGGCGATGAGGTCGTTGCCCTCACGGGTGCGCTCGCCGACACCGGCGAACACCGACACACCACCGTGGTCGGACGCGACGCGCTGGATCATCTCCTGGATGAGCACGGTCTTGCCGACGCCGGCGCCACCGAAGAGGCCGATCTTCCCACCGAGAACGTACGGGGTAAGGAGGTCGATGACCTTGATGCCGGTCTCGAAGAGCTCGGTCTTCGACTCGAGCTGGTCGAAGGCCGGGGGCTTGCGGTGGATCGGCCAGCGCTCGGTGATCTCGATCGGCTCGCCGCCCTCGTTGTTGAGGATCTCGCCGATGACGTTGAAGACCTTGCCCTTGGTGACGTCACCCACGGGGACCGTGATCGGGCCGCCGGTGTCGCGCACCTCCTGGCCACGGACGAGGCCGTCGGTGGGCTTGAGGGCGATCGCGCGGATGAGGTCGTCACCGAGGTGCTGGGCAACCTCGAGCGTGATCTCGTTCGACTCGCCACCGAGGGTGATGGTGGTCTTGAGCGCGTTGTAGATGCCGGGGATCGAGTCGTGCGGGAACTCGATGTCGACGACAGGGCCCGTGACGCGGGCAATGCGCCCCACGCCGGCGACGGCGGCCTCTGCGGCAGGCTTCTTAGTAGCGGTAGCCATTGCTATCTCTCTTTCGGTAGCTGTTACTTAGCCGAGCTCAGGGCGTCTGCGCCGCCCACGATCTCGGAAATCTGCTGGGTGATCTCGGACTGGCGGGCGTTGTTGGCCAGTCGCGTGTACGTGGTGATGAGCTTGTCCGCGTTGTCGCTCGCCGACTTCATCGCCTTCTGCGTCGCGGCGTGCTTGGCTGCGGCCGACTGGAGCATGGCGTTGAAGATGCGGCTCTCGATGTAGACGGGCAGGAGCGCGTCCAGAACGTCCCCGACCTCGGGCTCGAACTCGTAGAGCGGGAGGATCTCGTTGTCCTCGGGCGAGTCGACGCCCTCGACAACCTCCAGCGGGAGGAGTCGGACGACCTCGGGAACCTGCACGAGCATGCTCACGAAGCGGTTGTAGACGATGTGGATCTCGTCGACACCGCCCTCGCTCGCGGGCTGGAGGAACTTCGCCACCACGGCGTCGCCGATCTCCTTGGCCGTCTCGAACTCGGGAGCGTCGGTTCCGCCGGTCCAGATCTGCTCGGACTCGCGCTTGCGGAACGCGAAGTACCCGACGGCCTTGCGGCCGACCAGGTAGTGCACGACATCCTTGCCCTCGGCACGGAGGCGAGCGGCGAGCTCCCCCGCCTCGCGCAGCACGTTCGTGTTGAACGCTCCGGCGAGGCCGCGGTCGGACGAGAAGATGACGATCGCTGCGCGCTCGATCTTCTCGGGCTCGGTCGTGAGGATGTGATCGACGTTCGAGAAGGTCGCCACCGCCGATACCGCGCGCGTAACGGCGCGCGAGTACGGGCCGGAGGCCGCCACCCGCTGCTGCGCCTTCTGGATGCGCGATGCGGAGATGAGCTCCATGGCCCGAGTGATCTTCTTGGTCGTCTGGGCAGACTTGATCTTCTGCCGGTAGACCCGAAGTTGCGCTCCCATGTGCTTTGTCCCTAAATCCTGTTAGTCAACGGTGATCGAGCGTGTCGAGATCAGCGCTTGCCCTTGACGATCTGCTCCTGCGCGATGTCCTCGGCGGCGATCTCCTCGAACACCTCGGTGCCGGCGGAGAGCAAAGGCTTGCCCTCACCGGTCTGGAACTCGAGCTTGAACTGGTCCACGGCGGCGTCGAGCGCCTTCGCGGTGTCGTCGTCGAGCACGTTCGTGTCGCGCAGGGTGTCGAGCACCTTGGTGTTGCGCGCGAGGTAGTCGTGCAGCTCGGCCTCGAAGCGGAGGATGTCCTCCACCGGAACCTCGTCGAGCTTGCCGTTCGTGCCGGACCAGATGGAGACGACCTGCTTCTCGACGGGCATGGGCGAGTACTGCGGCTGGCGCAGCAGCTCGGTCAGGCGCGCACCGCGGGCGAGCTGGCGGCGCGACGTCGGGTCGAGGTCGGACGCGAACATCGCGAACGCCTCGAGCGAGCGGTACTGGGCCAGCTCGAGCTTGAGCGTTCCCGAGACCTTCTTGATCGACTTGACCTGGGCGTCACCACCGACGCGCGACACCGAGATGCCCACGTCGACCGCGGGGCGCTGGTTGGCGTTGAAGAGGTCGGACTGCAGGAAGATCTGGCCGTCGGTGATCGAGATCACGTTGGTGGGGATGTACGCCGAGACGTCGTTCGCCTTGGTCTCGATGATCGGCAGGCCGGTCATCGAGCCGGCGCCCAGCTCGTCGGAGAGCTTGGCGCAACGCTCCAGCAGGCGGGAGTGCAGGTAGAACACGTCGCCGGGGTACGCCTCGCGTCCCGGCGGGCGGCGCAGCAGCAGCGACACGGCGCGGTAGGCCTCGGCCTGCTTCGACAGGTCGTCGAAGATGATCAGGACGTGCTTGCCGTCGTACATCCACTGCTGGCCGATGGCCGAGCCGGTGTAGGGGGCGAGGTACTTGAAGCCGGCGGGGTCGGAGGCGGGAGCGGCGACGATCGTCGTGTACTCCATGGCTCCGGCATCCTCGAGCGCGCCCTTGACGGCGGCGATCGTGGAGCCCTTCTGGCCGATGGCGACGTAGATGCAGCGCACCTGCTTGTTGGTGTCGCCCGACTCCCAGTTGGCCTTCTGGTTGATGATCGTGTCGATCGCGATGGCCGTCTTGCCGGTCTGGCGGTCGCCGATGATGAGCTGGCGCTGGCCGCGGCCGATCGGGATCATGGCGTCGATCGCCTTGATGCCGGTCTGCATGGGCTCGTGCACGCTCTTGCGCGACATGACGCCGGGCGCCTGGAGCTCGAGGGCGCGGCGGGCATCCGCCTTGATCTCGCCGAGGCCGTCGATGGGGGCGCCGAGCGGGTCGACCACGCGGCCGAGGAACGCGTCACCGACGGGGACGGAGAGAACCTCACCCGTGCGGGTGACCTCCATGCCCTCGACGATTCCGGTGAACTCACCGAGGATGACGACACCGATCTCGTCCTCGTCGAGGTTCTGGGCGAGGCCCAGGGTGCCATCGGCGAACTTGATGAGCTCGTTGGCCATGACGCCGGGGAGGCCCTCGACGTGCGCGATGCCGTCAGCGGCGTCGACGACGTAGCCGACCTCGGTCTTCGACGACGAGCCGGGCTCGTACGCCTTGACGAAGTCCTTGAGCGCGTCGCGGATCTCGTCGGGGCTGATCGTGAGTTCTGCCATTGTGTGTTCCTTCTTGATGCGTCTTTATTGTCAGCGCAGGGCTCGCTAGCCAGCGAGCTGGAGCCTGAGGTCGTTGATGCGCGTGGACACGCTGCCGTCGATGACATCGTCACCGATCTGCACGCGGAGCCCACCGATGATCGAGGGGTCGATGACCACGTTGAGCTTGAGGTCACGGCCGTAGCTCTTCGCGAGCCCGGCACGGAGGCGGTCGAGCTGCGCGGCGCTGAGCGGGGCCGCCGACACGACCGTGGCGACCGCGAGGTCGGCCTGGTCGGCGACGAGCCCGGCGGCGACGCGGATGAGCTCACCGATGCGACGGCCGCGAGGCTGCTGCACGAGATGATCGACAATGGCGAGCGTCTGCGGGCTCGCCTTCGTGCCGAGCAGGGCCGTCACGAGCGCCGACTTCGCTGCCGGCGTGCCGAGCTTGCTGCCCACCGCGAGCTCGAGCTCGGGGTCGGACGACACGGCGGCGCCGAACGAGAACAGCTCGGCCTCGACGGACGAGGTTGCGGGCGCCGACGAGGCGACGGCACGGATGCCCACCTCTTCGATTCCCGCGAGCAGTTCATCCTGGGTCGACCAGCGCGTCGCGACGATCTCCGCCAGCAGGGTGCGGGAGGGAGCGCCGATCGAGGAGAAGACCTGGTCGATGACCGAGGTCTTGTCCTGGGCGGCCACCGAGGGGTCGGCGAGCATCGAGCGCAGCTGCGCCGAACCGCCGATGACGCGCGCGGCCTCGAAGAGCTGCGTGCCGGTCGCCAGGGCGTCCTTCGCAGCGACCTTCGTGAGTGCGTCACGGGCGCTGGCGAGCGCCACCCTCGTTGCCGATCCCATTACTTCTGTGCCTTTGCCTTCTCGTCCGACTCGAGGTCGGCGAGGAACTGGTCGACGAGGGCCGAGGCCTTCTTGTCGTCGCTCAGGCTCTGGCCGATAACGCCCGACGCGAGGTCGATCGCGAGCGAGCCGACCTCCGCGCGCAGCGAGACGAGGGCGCTCTGGCGCTCCGCCTCGATGGTGGCCTGGGCGCTCGCGGTGATGCGCGCGGCCTCGATGGCCGCCTGCTCCTTGAGCTCGTTCAGGATCTTCGTGCCGTCCTGGCGGGCCTGGTCGCGGATCTTCGCGGCCTCAGCACGACCCTCGGCGAGCTGGTCCGTGTACTGCGCGAGCGCAGCAGCGGCTTCCGCCTGGGCGATCTCCGCCTTCTTGATGCCGCCCTCGATGGCCTCGGCACGGGCATCCAGCGTCTTCTTGATGTTCGGAAGGAACTTCCAGAAGAAGAACGCGAGGATGATCGCGAAGCACACCGCGGACCAGATGATGTCGTACGCCGCGGGGAGCAGAGGGTTGATGACCTCTGTGGTCTCCGGCTCGGCGGCGAGGAGGGTGCTGAGCATCCCTGACTCCTTTATCGGTGAGGCGTGCTTAGGAGGGGAACGGGATGAACGCCACGGCGATCGCGATGAAGGCCAGTGCCTCCGTGAACGCGATACCGAGGAACATGAGGCCCGTGAGGCGCCCCTGCAGCTCGGGCTGGCGGGCAACCGACTCGACGGTCTTGCCGACGACGATGCCTACACCGATGGCCGGACCGATGGTCGCGATGCCGAAGGCGATCGGGGCGATGTGGCCGGTGAGCTCGGCGACGTTGGTGATGGGGTCCACGTTATGTGTTTCCTTCCGGTGGTGGTGCTGTGTAGATGGAACTACTGGCGGTTGCCAGGTTCGTTTAGTGCTCGTCAACCAGCGCGAGCTGGATGTACGCGGCTGTGAGGAATGCGAAGACGTAGGCCTGCAGGACCGCGACGAGGAGCTCGAAGATCGTGAAGATGAATCCGAAGGCGAGCGTGCCGATGCTGAGGAAGTTGAACACCCCGACCGGCTGGAGGGCCAGGAAGAACGCGGTGGCCGAGAAGCAGAGCACGAGGAGCATGTGCCCCGCGATCATGTTCATGAGCAGTCGGAGGGTCAGGGTGACCGGGCGCAGGATGAAGGTGGAGAGGAACTCGATCGGGGTGACGATCAGGTACAGCGCCTTCGGCACGCCCGAGGGGAAGAGCGACGCCTTGAAGAAGCCGCCTCCGTGCTTCTTGATGCCCGCGTAGATGAAGGTGACGTAGGCGACGAGCGCGAGCACGAGCGGGAACCCGATGACCGAGGAGCCCGCGAGGTTGAGGCCGGGGATGATTCCCGCGATGTTCATCGCGAGCACCCCGAAGAACATCGCGGTGATGATCGGCAGGAACCGGGCGCCGTCCTTGACGCCGAGGTTGCCCTCGACGATGTTCGTGCGCACGAAGCCCGTGGCGAACTCGAGGACCGACTGCCCGCGACCGGGAACGATCTTCATGCGGCGCGTGCCGAGCCAGAACAGCAGGATGAGCACCGCCGTCATGAGGAATCGGATCAGGATGACGCGGTTGATCTCGAACGGAGTGCCCTCGAAGAAAATGGCGGGAGGGAAGAACTCCGCCAGCGAGGGACCGTGAAACTCCCCTTCGCCTGATCCGTCATCGGTGGCGAGGGTAAGAAGGGTGAGAGCGTGGTGTAGCAGCGCTATCTCCAGAATCGGGGCACGTTGCCGCGCGGCGATGAAAAAGTGGGGGGCGTTCTCAGTAACCCTATCAAAGTTCTACGGGCTGTCGAACTCACGGTCGGTCGCCGGGCAGGGCGACGTCTCCCACATAAGGCACCCGCGCCCCGACATACGCGACAACATCGACCACGAGGCTGCCGATCACGGCCGCGAGGATCGCGAAGAACATCACGAGCGGCTCGATGAACGGCTGATCGCGCAGCAGCACGAGGATCACGATGAAGACGATGAACTTGAGCAGCCACACCCCCAGCACGATGCCGAAGAACAGCGTGCTCGATGCCTCGCCCTTCGTGACCCGCGCGGCGAGCAGGATGCTGAGGGCCGTGAAGCCCATGAACAGGGCCGTGAGCCCGGCACCGATGAGCGCGCTCACGAGGCCCGGCCCGCCGGCGACGAGGTAGCCGATGATCGAGCCGACGACGGCGATCGCGACGGTCAGGATGCCGCCGTAGACGAGGGCCCTCGCGAGGATGGTTGCTGTCTTCATGTTCTGGCTTCCTTGGGTTGGCTGAGCTCATCCTCCGCCTCGGAGGCGGCGTCGAGGCCGTCGTAGCGGGCCACGTCGGCGGCGGCATCCGTGTCCGTCGACTGCGCGGCGTACTCGCGTGCCTTGCGCTTGCTGAGCGGCAGCAGGGTGATGACGGTGAGGATGATGAGGCCGGCCGCGATGAGCAGGGTCGCGACGTACCACGGCAGGAACATGTAGGCGAGGCAGCCGAGCGAGACGACGAGGGTCCAGCCGTAGAAGATCAGCACGGCGTGCAGGTGGGAGTGGCCCATGTCGAGCAGGCGGTGGTGGAGGTGCTTGCGATCGGCGGTGAACGGCGACTTGCCCGCGCGCAGGCGCCGCGTCACGGCGAGGCCGAAGTCGAGCAGCGGCACCACGAGCACCGCTAACGGCAGCAGGATCGGGATGAACCCCGGCACGAGAGCGGCGGTGAACTGGTCGGGGCGGGTCGCGAACTCCGAGTTGACCTGGCCGGTGACGAGGATGGCGGAGGTGGCCATGAGCAGGCCCGTGAGCAGTGCGCCGGCGTCGCCCATGAACAGCCGCGCCGGGTGGAAGTTGAGCGGCAGGAAGCCGATGCACGCACCGATGAGCACGGCCGTGGTGAGCGAGGCGAGGTTGAAGTACTCGGTCTGCGCCTGGGCCTGCAGCAGGTAGGTGTAGATGAAGAAGACGCTGTTGGCGATGAGGGCGACGCCCGCCACGAGCCCGTCGAGGCCGTCGATGAAGTTGATGGCGTTCATCACGAGCACGATCGCGAACACCGTGATGATGAGCGACACGTAGGGCGACACGATCGCCTGCCCGCCGATCGGCAGCGTCGACACCTGGATGCCCTGCCACGCGAGGATGCCCGCCGCGATGATCTGGCCCGCGAGCTTGGTGAGCCAGTCGAGGTCCCAGAGGTCGTCGGCCACGCCGATGAGCACGATGATGAGCGCGGCGGCCGCGAGACCCAGCACCTTGCCCGGCTCGGTGAACACGATGCTGAAGTTGCTGAGCTGCGAGGCCACGACGAAGGCGACCACCATGCCGAGGAACATCGCCACACCGCCGAGCCGCGGCGTGGGGCGGGTGTGCACGTCGCGCTCGCGGATCTTCGGGTACAGCCGGTACTTGGTGCTGAGCTTCCAGATGACGATCGCGAGGCCGTAGGTCACCCCGGCCGAGATCGCCGTGACGAGAACGTAGAAGACTATGCGCACTTGTCGGCCCCCACGAGGTCGCGGATGGCCGCGGTGGGGATGACGCCCTCGCGCACGATGCGCAGCTTGCCCTCGGGGGCGAGCAGTCCGGTCGCGTCGACGATGGTGGAGGCGAGCTCGCCGCCGGGGCCGTCGTCGAGGTACAGGGCGACGCTGTCGCCGAGCATGCTCTCGGCCTCCTGCGCCGTGGTCGCGGCGGGCTTGCCCGTGAGGTTGGCGCTCGACACCGCGAGCGGGCCGGTCTCGGAGAGCAGTTCGAGCGCGACGCGGTTGCCGGGCATCCGCAGGGCGACGGTGCCGCGGGTCTCGCCCAGGTCCCACGCGAGCGACGACTGCGCGGGGAGGATGACCGTGAGTCCGCCCGGCCAGAATGCGGCAACGAGGGCGCGCACCTCGTCGGGCACGCTCTCGGCGAGCGCGTCGAGCGTCGGGATCCCCGGGATCAGCACGGGCGGCGGCGACTGGCGCGTGCGCCCCTTCGCGTCGATGAGCTTCTGCACGGCGGCCGGGTTGAACGCGTCGGCGGCGACGCCGTAGACCGTGTCGGTGGGCATCACGATGAGGTCCCCGCGGCCGATCGCGACCCTGGCGAGCCGCATGCCGGTGAGAAGCTCGGCTTCGACCGAGCAATCGTAGATGGGGGCCATGTCTCCACCATGGTACCCGTCAGAACCTGCGAGACTTGAGAGCCCGTGGACCTCTACTTCTTCGACCTCGACAAGACGCTCTACGCGTACGACTTCCGCTATCGGCTGCCGGAGCTGGCCCGCCTCACCGGCGCGTCGCAGTACGCGCTCGCCAAGGCCTGGTGGGCGGGCGGGTTCGAGGCGCGCGCCGAGGCCGGCGAGTGGCCGACCGCCGACGAGTACCTCGACGAGTTCGCCCGCGTCACGGGCACGCGCCGCCTGAGCCTGCCGGAGTGGGCCTCCGCCCGCGAGCTCGCCATGACGCGCATCCCGGGCAGCATCGACGCCCTGCGTCGCGCCGCCGAGCTCGGCACCGTCTCGCTGCTCTCCAACAACCCGGCCGCCACCGCCACGGCCCTGCCGTTGCTCGCCCCCGACGTCGTCGAGATCCTCGGGCCGAACCGGTTGTTCAGCTACCAGTTGGGCTCCCGCAAGCCCGGCGAGGCGATCTACCGTCGGGCGCTCTCCCACTTCGATGTGGACGCGGCGGACTGCTTCTTCGCCGACGACTCCGCCGCCAACATCGCCGGCGCCCGGGCCGTCGGCATCACCGCGCACCAGCTGACCTCGCACGACGGGGAGTACGACACCGGGGCGCTGCTCGCGGCCATCGAGACTTTCGCCGGAAGGCACCGCTCATGACCCTGCTCTTCATCTTCGACATGGACGACGTGCTCTACGAGTACGACTGGCGCGTGCGCATGGCCGGGATGACCGCCCTCACCGGCCATTCGCTCGACGAGCTGCGCCGGCTCTGGTGGCACGACCGCGGCGAGTGGGCCGCGGAGGCCGGCGTCTACACGACCGCGGAGGACTACCTCACGGCGTTCCAGGCGGCGATCGGCGTGCCCGTCGACGAGGACGAGTGGGTGCGCGTGCGCGGCGAGGCGATGACGGCGTGGCCGGAGTCGCTCGCGGCGGTACGCCGGGCCTCCGAACTCGGCCAGGTCACCCTGCTGACCAACAACGGCGCGCTCGTGGGCAAGCACCTGCGCACCCTCGCTCCCGAACTCGTCGACCTGTTCGGCGACCACCTGTTCACCTCGAGCCACTACGGGGCCCGCAAGCCGAACCCCGTCGTGTTCGAGCGAGTGCTCGAGGCGTACGGGGTCGCGGCGGAAAACGCGTTCTTCGCCGACGACATGCGCATCAACGTCGAGGGGGCGCGGAGCGTGGGGATCACGTCGTACCGGTTCGGCACCCCCGAGGGGCTGCTCGCCGCGATCGAGGAGTTCGCGGCCTCCCGCTAGTCGCGCTCGACGTCGCCCGAGCCCGAGATGTCCTCGGTGACGTCCGGGCTGCCCGTGTAGCGCACGGACGCGGAACCGGAGATCGAGACGTCGAGCGTGTCGGAGGCGGCGACGCCGACATCGCCCGACCCGTCGATGTCGACACTCACCCGGGCGGCGTCGAGCCGCTCGGTGTCGACATCGGCCGACCCGTCGATCGACACGGTGAGCTCGTCTGTGCGGCCCTCTAGCTCCACATCGCCGGAGCCGCTGATCTCGATCGACACCGACGAGGCGTCGATCCCGTTCATGGAGAGCTCGCCGGACCCGTCGATGCCCACCTCGAGGTCGTCGCTGGAGACCTCGGACTCGACGTCCCCCGAGCCGTTGATCTGCAGCGCCTCGAGGCTCGGCAGCGTGAGCTCGTAGCTGATCCGGCCGAGCACGAAGCCGGGAGTCCCCGGCTTCACGCCCAGCGTGAGCTCGCCGTTGCGCACCTCGGAGGTCAGCCGGTCGAGCACGGAGGCGGGGGCGTGGATCACGAGGGAGGGCTGGCCCTCCCTGATGCGGAGGTCGCCGGAGGTGTCGAGCACCACGGTGGTCGCGGCAGCGATCGCGCGGTCCTCGCTCACGACGGGGCCGCGGGGCGCGAACACGCACCCGGAGAGCGCGACCAGGGTGACGGCGGGAAGGGCGATGAGGGGAAGGAGTCGGCGCATGGTTCCAGCGTAGGAAGCGGTGGCGGCCGCGAACAGGGGGCTGACCCCCGGAACGGCAGAGGGGGCCGCCCAACCGGGTTTGAGGGCCGCGAGGTGCGATGCGCCGTGACCCGTGCGGAGGTTGTGACCTCGCGCGGTCGCCGAAAGCTCCGCACGGAGTCGTCGGCTCGGCCTGGACGGGTCGGGATCCGCCCGGGGCAGGGCGGCTAGCGCAGGGCGGTGGTCGCGCGGTCGCGGCCGAGGAGGTCGCGGTGGTGCGCGACGGCGCTCCACCCGTCGGCCCTCAGGAGGGCCGCGATGTCGGCGGACTGCACCTCGCCGTGCTCCAGCACGAGGGTGCCGCCGGCGCGCAGCAGCCGTCGCGCGGTGACCGAGACCTGCCGGACGATGTCGAGGCCGTCCTCGCCCCCGTAGAGCGCGATCTCCGGGTCGAACAGGCGCACCTCGGGGTCGCGCGGGATCGCGCCGAGCGGGATGTACGGCGGGTTGGAGATCACCACGTCGACGGTGCCGTCGAGCTGGGGAAGGGCGTCGGCGAGATCGACGAACACGGGGGTGGCGTTGGCGGCCCCCACCGTGCGGAAATTCTGACGGGTCCACACGTACGCGAGCGGGGAGACCTCCACGCCGTAGACGCGCGAGTGCGGCACCTCGGTGGCCATGGCGAGCGCGATCGCGCCGCTGCCGGTGCCGAGGTCCACCCCCACGGGCTCGGGCGAGGCCGTGGAGGCGAGGGCGTCGATCGCGAACTGCACGACCGTCTCGGTCTCCGGGCGGGGCACGAAGACCCCGGGGCCCACCGCGAGCTCCAGCTGGCGGAAGGCGGCAACGCCCGTGATGTGCTGCAGCGGCTCTCGAGCGGCCCGGCGCTCCACGAGCCCGGCGATCGCCACGGCGTCGGTGCTGCTGAGCCCCGTGCCCGTGACGGCCTTCGCCTGCACTCCCCCGCGGCTCAGGCCCAGCACATGGCCGACGAGGAGTTCGGCATCCACGTGCGCAT
>Ga0247738_10000109_pt1 | contig 41278 bp, 40 predicted proteins | sample UWRJL013104B2_FD_180936 | JGI IMG/M metagenome (GOLD analysis project Ga0247738, IMG submission 180936) | Plant litter microbial communities from Arlington Agricultural Research Station in Wisconsin, United States - UWRJ-L013-104B-2 | ecosystem: Environmental > Terrestrial > Plant litter >...
GGGACCATCAGCCGCTGCAGCGGGCCTCGGAGCGCTACATGCGCAACCACATGAACCTCGACACGCTCGAGCAATCCAAACGCTATCCGCGCGGAGAATGACGATGAAAGCTCAACCCAAAGCCTCGCATTTCATCGACGGGGAATATGTCGAGGATACCGCCGGCGCGGTGATCGAGAGCCTGTATCCGGCCACCGGCGAGGTGATCGCCACGCTGTATGCGGCTACCCCCGCCATCGTCGAAAAGGCGATCGCTTCCGCCAAGCGGGCGCAAAAAGAATGGGCGGCGCTCAGCCCGATGGCCCGTGGGCGAATCCTCAAGAATGCGGCTGCGATCATGCGGACCCGCAACCGCGAACTGTCGGAACTCGAAACGCTGGATACCGGCAAGCCGATCCAGGAAACTATCGTCGCCGATCCGACCTCAGGCGCCGATGCGCTGGAATTTTTTGGCGGCATCGCGCCCTCGGCGCTGAACGGCAGCCATATTCCGCTGGGCGCCGACTGGGCCTATACCAAGCGGGTGCCGCTCGGTGTGGTCGTCGGCATCGGCGCCTGGAACTATCCGCAGCAGATCGCCTGCTGGAAGGCGGCGCCGGCGCTGGTGGCCGGCAATGCCATGGTGTTCAAGCCGTCCGAGATGACCCCGCTCGGGGCGCTGAAGATCGCCGAGATCCTGATCGAAGCCGGTCTGCCGAAGGGGGTGTTCAACGTCATACAGGGCGACCGGGATACCGGGCCGCTGCTTACCAACCACCCCGACGTCGCCAAGGTGTCGCTGACCGGCTCGGTGCCGACCGGCCGCAAGGTGGCTGCGGCTGCGGCCGGACAACTCAAGCACGTGACCATGGAGCTTGGCGGCAAGTCGCCGATCCTGGTGTTCGAGGATGCCGATATCGACTCGGCCATCGGCGGCGCCATGCTCGGCAATTTCTATTCCAGCGGCCAGGTCTGTTCGAACGGCACGCGGGTGTTCGTGCAGAAGGGCATCAAGGCCGAATTCTTGAAGCGGCTGAAGGGACGCACGGAAGCCATCCTGCTTGGCGATCCGATGGACGAGGCCACCCAGATGGGGCCGATGGTGTCGTTCGCGCAACGCGAAAAGGTGCTCGGCTATATCGCCAAGGGCAAGGCCGAAGGGGCGACGCTTCTGACCGGCGGTGCCATTCCCAACAATATTTCCGGCGAAGGCTATTACGTCCAGCCGACGGTGTTTGCCGACGTCACCGACACCATGACCATCGCCCGCGAGGAAATCTTCGGGCCGGTGATGTGCGTGCTCGATTTCGACAACGAGGAAGAGGTGATCGCCCGGGCCAATGCCAGCGAGTTCGGCCTGGCCGGTGGCGTCTTCACCGCCGATCTGTCGCGTGCCCACCGGGTGGTCGACCAGCTGGAGGCCGGCACGCTCTGGATCAACACCTACAATCTCTGCCCGGTGGAAATCCCCTTCGGCGGCTCGAAGCAGTCCGGCTTCGGCCGCGAGAATTCGGCGGCAGCGCTGGAGCACTATACCGAACTGAAGACGGTCTATGTCGGCATGGGCAAGGTCGAGGCGCCGTATTGATATGAAGGGCTCAGTCAGCCACCGCGTCAACGACGAGATCGTCAAGATCGACCTTGAGGGCGGTGGCAATGCGCTTCAGCACGGCGACCGAGCCGGTCTTCTTGCCAGCCTCTATCTCGGAGAGATAGGGCTGAGAAATGTCTGCGGCCGCAGCGAGTTCGGAGACGGTCATGCCGCGGTAGTTGCGATAGGTGCGGATCCGGCTGTCGGTCTCCCAAAGGGCATAGACGAGTTCGGCGGGCCAGGTTTCCTCGCCGGCCCGAATGCGGGCCAGCACCTTCTCGGCCGCGATGGTGTCGATCAGGTCTTCGTAATCCTCCTCGGGGATGAGGACGTAGGTCTCGCCGTCGATCACGGTCTTGCGCACATCACCCATGGTTCACTCCTTGTGAATGCCACCGCGCGGCCCGACCTCGACGACGATGACCAACATCGTCTTCTCATCGATGATGACACGATCGTCACCGACACGAAGTCTCAGAAGCTGGCTGCCTTTCAGCTTCTTCACGTCGACCCGCTCACCGCGCGCAAAGGCATCCACCTTCGTGCGGATTGCAGCCCGTCGCTTGGGCTGCATCCGGTCCAATACCTTGCTGGCAGCCCGAGCGTACTCCACCCTCTTCATCCCACCATTATAGCAAATAGCTATAACTCGTTCAACCGCGCGGACCTGACACCATGAACCAGCCAGACTACATCATCATCGGTTCGGGCTCCGCCGGTTCCGCCCTCGCCTACCGCCTGTCCGAGGATGGCAAGCATTCGGTGCTGGTGCTGGAATATGGCGGCACGGATTTTGGGCCGTTCATCCAGATGCCGGCAGCACTGGCCTGGCCGATGAGCATGAAGCGGTACAACTGGGGCTATCTTTCCGAACCCGAACCCCATCTCAACAATCGCCGCATCACCGCGCCGCGCGGAAAAGTGATCGGCGGGTCGTCGTCGATCAACGGGCTGGTCTATGTGCGCGGGCATGCCGAGGATTTCAACCGGTGGGAAGCGCTCGGCGCGCAAGGCTGGGCCTATGCCGACGTGCTGCCCTATTTCAAGCGGATGGAGCACAGCCATGGCGGCGAGGCGGGCTGGCGCGGCACCGACGGCCCCCTGCATGTGAGGCGCGGGCCGGTTACCAATCCGCTGTTCCACGCTTTCATCAAGGCTGGCGAGCAGGCGGGCTTTCCGGCGACCGAAGACTATAACGGCTCGAAGCAGGAAGGCTTTGGGCTGATGGAGCAGACCATCCACAACGGCAGGCGCTGGTCGGCGGCGAACGCCTATCTGCGCCCTGCCCTGAAACGACCGAACGTGTCGCTGCTGCATTGCTTCGCACGCCGCGTCGTCATCGAGAACGGCCGCGCCGTCGGCGTCGAGATCGAGCGCGGCGGCAAGATCGAAGTGGTCAGGGCCAATCGCGAGGTGATCATTTCGGCTTCGTCATTCAACTCGCCGAAGCTTTTGATGCTCTCGGGCATCGGGGCGGCTGCGCACCTCAAGGAGATAGGCATCAAGGTTATCGCCGACCGGCCGGGCGTCGGCGCCAATCTGCAGGATCACATGGAGTTCTATTTCCAGCAGGTCTCGACCAAGCCGGTGTCGCTCTATTCCTGGCTGCCGTGGTTCTGGCAGGGGGTGGCGGGCGCCCATTGGCTGCTGTCGAAGGGCGGGCTCGGCGCTTCCAACCAGTTCGAGGCCTGCGCCTTCCTGCGTTCGGCTGCAGGCGTCAAGCAGCCCGATATTCAGTATCACTTCCTGCCGGTGGCGATTTCCTATGACGGCAAGGCGGCGGCCAAGAGCCACGGTTTCCAGGCCCATGTCGGCTACAACCTGTCGAAGTCGCGCGGCTCGGTCACCCTGCGTTCCGCCGATCCGATGGCCGATCCGGTGATCCGCTTCAACTATATGAGCCACCCGGAAGACTGGGAGAAATTCCGCCACTGCGTCCGGCTGACCCGCGAGATCTTCGGGCAGCAGGCGTTTGACCAGTTCCGTGGGTCGGAAATCCAGCCAGGCGAGGCGATCGAGACCGACGAGCAGATCGACGCTTTCCTGCGCGAGCACCTGGAAAGCGCCTATCACCCCTGCGGCAGCAACAAGATGGGGGCGGTGAGCGACCCGATGGCGGTGGTCGATCCGCAATGCCGGGTGATCGGCGTCGAGGGTCTTCGGGTGGCGGACAGCTCGATCTTCCCGAGCCTCACCTACGGCAATCTCAACGGTCCCTCGATCATGACCGGCGAAAAGGCCGCCGACCACATCCTCGGCCGCGATCCGCTGCCGCGCAGCAACCAGGAGCCGTGGATCAACCCGAACTGGCAGACCAGCGACCGGTAAGCCAGAACTCGTCTCCTACAATTGCCGAATGGCGGTTTTTTCCAGAAATGCCGTAGCCGTTCAAGCGGCGAGGCGGGACTTGTTCATGCGCAGCGTGATCACCGTTCCGTCCTCTGCCCAATCATAGCTGATCGATCCCCCGAGCTGGCCGCTCAAGGAGCGCTCGACCAGTTTGGTACCATAGCCCGGTGGCAGCGTTGGCGCGCGGACCGGCGGCCCGCCCTGCTCCGTCCAGACCACCAGGATATCCTGATCGTCCACGGTGGCGGAAACGTCGAGCATGCCTGTCGCTGCCGACAAACAGCCGTATTTCATCGAATTGGTGGCCAGTTCGTGGATAACCATTGCCAGTGTCGTGGCCGCTTTCTCGCCTACGCCCATTCGCGGCACCGCGACCCGGATGCGTCCGGCGAAGGCGCCGGTATCGTCGTAGGGTGCAAGCAGAACCGAGAGAAGATCGCCGAGCAGGGCCGCCTTGCCCTCCTCGCCTGGAATGGGGCGCACCAGATCGTGGGCTCGGCCCAGCGCCGTCAGACGTTCGGTCAACTGGCTGGCCATATCGGCCGTCGTGGTCGCGGAGCGCGAGGAAATCTGTGTCAGGCTCGAGGCGATCGCCAGCAGGTTCTTGACCCGGTGGCTCATCTCTCCGGCCAGCAGCTCATGGCCCTCTTCCGCCTGCTTGCGGCCGGTAACGTCCAGAAACACACCGAACATCATTCGGTTTATCATGCCCGAATCGTCGCCCTGGCCCCTGGCCGAGATCCAGCGAATCTCGTCTCCCAGCATGATGCGGAAATCGATCTCGTAGGATCCAAAGATAGCCCGCGTCGCGGTGAATGCCGCCTTCACGCGGTCGCGATCGGCTGGATGGATATGCTGCGACAGATCTTCGAAGAGAACCTCGCGGCTCTTCGGCACGCCCCAGAGCTCATAGGCCTTTTCATCCATGGTCAGGCGGTCGGTATCGACATTCCAGGACCACAGCGTGACACCGGCCGCTTCGATGGCCCGGCGCAGGTGTTTCTCCTCCCAGATGGCGAGCAGTTCGTCTGCGGCCGCGGCAGCGGGAGGGTTGCCGGCATCTGCATTTTTGGTTTTCGACATAATTATGCGCTTACCACGCCTTCAGCGGATAACCTAGCGATAAGCCGCCCCGGAAAAACCTTCGGCAGCGACCGCGCGCATCAAGGCGGCGGCGGCCTCCGCGGGCATAGGCCTGCCGTAGCGGTAGCCTTGCACCGAGCCTGCGCCATAGCGCAGCAGCTCCGCTTCCTGCTCGGCGGTCTCTATTCCTTCGACGATGGTTTCGAGCCCAAGCTGCGATCCCATCCAGATCATAGCCCGGGCTATCGTTGCGTCCTGCGGATTGGTCAAAAGCTCCCTGACGAAGCTGCGATCGATCTTCAGCGTGGTCAACGGAAAGCGCTTGAGGGAACTCAACGATGCATAGCCCGTGCCGAAATCGTCGAAGGCGATGCGCACGCCGATATCACGCAACGCCCTGATCGTGGCTTCCGACTGGTCGTCGTTGTAAAGGGCGATGGTTTCGGTCACTTCCAGTTCCAGAAGGGCCGGATCAAGCGCGAACCGGTGCAGCACGTCGCGGACTTCATCGGCAAGGGTGGTTGCGCGGAACTGGGCGGAAAACAGGTTGACGCCCATACGGATGCCGTTGATCCCGGCGTCGCGCCACTCGGCCAGTTGCGCGCAGCTGCGATTGAGTACCCAGGAGCCGATCGACATCGCCAGAGCGCTGGATTCCAGCGCCGGCAGGAAGGCGCCGGGCATCAACAGGCCGCGCTCCGGATGCTGCCAGCGGATCAGCGCTTCCATGCCGAAGATCCGGCCATCTTCCAGATGCACCTGGGGCTGGTAGTGCAATACCAGTTCGTCATTCTGCAAGGCCCGCAGCAGTTCATCCTGCAGCACCCGGCGCGCCATCGATTCGCTGCGCATTTCCGGCGAGAACATCCGCGATGTGCGGCCGCCGGAATCCTTTGCGCGGTAGAGGGCGAAATCGGCACTGGCGATCAGCTCCTCAGGATCCTGGCCATGATCAGGGCTGATGGCATAGCCTATGCTGGCGCCGAGCTGGAAGACATGCCCGCCGAATTCGAAGGGCTGTTTGAATGCGCCGAGCAGGGCGTTGACGGTCGTGCGCGCGACCAGTGGATCGTTCAACTCCGGCAGCAGGGCGCCAAACTCGTCGCCGCCGATGCGGGCAACGACGGCGTTATCGGGAAGCGCCGACGGAAGGCGGACCGCGACGGTCTGCAGCAACGCGTCGCCGACGGCGTGGCCGAGGGTGTCGTTGACCTCCTTGAAGCCGTCGAGGTCCAGGAGCATCACGGTGGCCGGTCTGCCGACGGCGATTTCTTCGGCGATCAGGGTTTCAAAACGCTGGCGGTTACACAAGCCGGTTAGCGTATCGTGGTTGGCAAGCCGCAGCAGCCGCGCGTCGCGCTGGCGACGCTCGGAGATATCGCGGATGACGGCACCCATGCCGATACCGTGGACATTGCGCCATACGGACAGGGTGAATTCGATGGGAAATTCGCTGCCATCGCGTTTGCGGGCGACGACCTCGACCATCTTGCCAGCAAGGGTCGATGGTCCGCCCGCCGCGACGCGGGCGATGCCGGCGGTGTGGGCGCCGCGCAGGCGCTCCGGAATGATGATCTCGATCGGCTGGCCGATCATTTCGGCAAGGGAATAGCCAAACAGCGCCGATGCGCAGTGATTGACGTATTCGACCCTGCCTTCCATGTCGGTGGTGATCATCGCCTGCTGGATGGTATCGGCAAAGCCCATCATCGCGGTCCGGGCGAAATCGGCGCGGCGCAGGTCCATCTGTTCCATGGCAAGCGCTGCGAAATCGGCCAACCGCCGGCGTTCACGTAACGAAAATTCCTGGCGCGCATTGGTATCGGCGATGCACATGGTACCGACGCGCTGCCCCCCGGCGGTGACGAGCGGTGCGCCGGCGTAGAACCGGATATGCGGCGGCCCTTCGACCAAGGAGATATTGGAAAAGCCGCTGTCCAGGGTGTCACGCACCACCATGACGTCATCGGTTTCGATGGTCACGTCGCAAAAGGATCCGGCGCGTGGCGACTGGACGATATCCAGACCCACCGAGGCCTTGATCCATTGCCACTCGCTGCCGACCAGCGAGATATAGACCATGGGAGCCGCGAAGACATCGGCTGCCAGGTCGATGATGCGATCGAAGCGGGGCTCGTGTGCGGTGTCGGCGTTCCGATACGACGCGAGGGCGTCAAGGCGAGCCCTTTCGGTGCCCGCAATGTGGAAATCGTCGTCTGATCGATTCACTCTCGTCACCGTGGCCGCAACAAATTGTATTCGGTCTCGCGGCAACCTAGCGGACATGCGTTAGATTTCTCTTAATAAGCTAGAAAGCCACAATGCCCGCGTCCCGCGTGCAAATTAGAAGACATCGTCCTCTTCGCCGACCGCTACGCATTGTCTCCCAACGCGATAGCGTCTATGGTGCCGGCCAACGCTATTGCCTCCCGGTCGCTTTTCGATGATCCGGCGACCATCCGGCGTTTCGCGAAACATCACTTCCAAAAAAGGACGACAAGGGATTGAGACATCCAAACGATAACGGCTTTGCCGATCGCCGCAAGGCGGCTGCCGAAGCCAAGCAACTGCTGCTGAAAAAATTCGTCACGGCTCCCAAGGCCGACGACCCGGAACTGGCCGCCAAGCTGGCAGAACGCCAGGCGCTGTCCGAAGCCCGGGAAATCCGCCGCGCCGAAAGAGCCAAGGCCAAGGCCGAAGAGCAGGAACGCGAGCTCGCCGAAGCCGCTGCACGCACCGCCGCTGCGGACGCCGAAGCCCGCGCAGAAGCCGAAGCCCGCGAGAACGAAGCCAAGAACCGCATCGCCCGCGTCGTCATGGACGAAGCCGAGCGCAAGGCCGAGCGCGACCGCCGCTATGCCGCCCGCAAGGCGCGCAAATAAGCCTCTCGCCCATCCGCCGACAATAGATCATTCGTTGATTTTATTGCGTATTTTAACCCTTGAACCGGCTTCGGTTTGAGGGTTTTTGCGTTGCTCTGGCGCCATCTGTAAAACGGCAGCGCGGGCATAAAAAAAGGCCAGGCTTTCGCCTGACCTTTCGTCGAAATATTCACCTCAGCGCAGTGCCAGTACATCCGTGGTCAACGGCGAGGTGGAAATCTCTGGTATTAAGCAGCCTGGAGCTGGCAAGCGGACATTTTGCCCGACTTGTTGTCGCGTTCCATTTCGTAGCCGATCTTCTGACCTTCTACGATTTCGCGCATTCCGGCGCGCTCGACAGCGGAGATGTGAACGAACACATCCGGGCCGCCGTTGTCAGGCTGAATGAAGCCGAAGCCCTTGGTGGCGTTGAACCATTTAACTGTGCCAGTGGTCATAACGAACCCTTTCAATAGCAAGTGTGTTGCCCGCCGCGCGACGCGCAGTGGGATATAGTATCTCGAATTTTTTTGAAGGGGATTTCGTCAGAGACGCGACAAGCGCGGGCAGAAAGAAATAACAGTCAAACAAGTCTCGATGGGCTGCATATAGGGGGTGCCGCGGAGGATGTCAACCCTTGGTTTTGGCGCATGCGGCATTGCCATCCGTGATGCGAGCGCGATCCGGTTTGGCAGGCGCCGTTACCACTCGCTCCGCAAGGGTCCTCATAATCAAGCCCGTCGATCGTGTGTTTGGTCCAAAGGCCGAATGCCGTCTCGGGTTTGTCGGCATTTTTTTGGACGAGAAGCAGACCTATGCCTGGCGCAACAGGTCGTCGCGCGATACTTTTTCGGCTGCCGCCAGGCGTCCAGCGCTGTCATTTCGTCGTTGTCGACTTCGATCAGTATCTGCATGGCCCTCTCCCGCGCCCGATACACCCCAGATTATGCGCCCGTCGCGGAAGAATTTCAAATGACCAACGGTGTTAGCGAAACACCTTCCAGCGGGTCGGGCGGAAGCGGGCTTCGTTGCCGACGGCCATCGGCGCGTCGAGCGGCACTTCGATCTCCAGGTGATAGGGCTCGTTGCCGGCATTGGCGATGTCGATCTCGGCGATGCGGGTGCCGGCCAGGCGGCGGCAGGCGGTGACCTTGCCGTAAAGCGCCTGCGGATCGGTGGTCAGCACCACGTCCTGCGGCCGGAAAAACAGCTCCCCCGCCCCCTCGCCCGCCTCGGCTACGCCGATCGGCTCGTTCTGGAACAGCACGGCGCCGTTGTGGAGCATCACCGGCAGGCTGGAGGACTCGCCGATAAACGAAAACACGAAAGGCGAATTCGGGGTGTCGTAGACGTCGTCGGCCGAGCCGATCTGTTCGATCTTGCCCTGGCTCATCACCACGACGCGGTCGGCCAGTTCCAGTGCTTCCTCCTGATCGTGGGTAACGAAGACGGTGGTGTGGCCGGTGCGGTCGTGGAAATCGCGCAGCCAGCGGCGCAGTTCCTTGCGCACCTTGGCATCGAGCGCGCCGAACGGCTCGTCAAGCAGCAACACCCTGGGCTCGATGGCAACCGCCCGGGCGAGCGCCACGCGCTGGCGCTGGCCGCCGGACAACTGGTTGGGGTAGCGATCTTCCATGCCGGAGAGATGCACCATGTCGATCAGCTCCAGCGCCCGTTTGCGGATCTGCGCCTTGGTGGGCCGGGTTCTGGCGGGGCGGACCTTCAGCCCGAAGGAGATGTTTTCGAGCACCGTCATATGGCGGAACAGGGCATAGCTCTGGAACACGAAACCGACATTGCGCTCCTGCACCGAGCGGTGGGAGGCGTCCTCGTCGCCGAACAGCACGCGGCCGTCGGTCGGCTGCTCGAGACCGGCGATCAGCCGCAGCAGCGTCGTCTTGCCGGAACCGGATGGTCCCAGCAGGGCAATCAGCTCGCCGGAGCGGATCTGCAACGAAACGTCGTTCAGCGCCGGAAACTTGCCGAATTCCTTGGTAATGCCGGAGATGGTGACTTCCATCGATGCGCCTTTCAATGCCGGACGGAAGCGCTGCCGGCGCCGTACCGCAATTCCAGAATGGTTTTGAGAACGAGGGTGACCAGCGCCAGCAGCGCCAGCAGCGCCGCCACCGAGAAGGCGGCGACGAAGTTATACTCGTTGTAGAGGATCTCGACATGCAGCGGCATGGTGTTGGTGAGCCCGCGGATATGGCCGGAGACCACGGAGACCGCGCCGAACTCGCCCATGGCGCGGGCATTGCAGAGCAGCACTCCATAGAGCACGCCCCACTTTATATTGGGCAGCGTGACGAAGCGAAAGGTCTGCCAGCCGCTGGCGCCGAGCGAAAGGGCCGCCTCCTCGTCGCCGCTACCCTGGTCCTGCATCAGCGGGATCAGCTCGCGGGCGACAAACGGAAAGGTGACGAACACCGTGGCCAGCACGATGCCGGGCACCGCGAACAGGATGTCGATGCCGTGGCTGCGCAGCCAGGGGCCAAGCACGCTCTGCGAGCCAAACAGCAGGATATAGACCATGCCGGAGATTACCGGCGAGATCGAGAACGGCAGGTCGATCAGGGTGATCAGGAAGGATTTGCCCTTGAATTCGAACTTGGCGATCGCCCAGGCGGCGGTGATGCCGAACACCAGGTTTAGCGGCACGGAGATCGCCGCCACCAGCAACGTCAGCCGGATTGCCGCCAGCGCGTCCGGCTCGCCGATCGCCTCCAGGAACGCGCCGGTGCCGTTACGAAAGGCCTCGACGAAGACGGCGACCAGCGGCAGCAGCAGGAAGGCGGCCAGGAACAGGACCGCGACGGCGATCAGGACCGCACGGGCCAGCGGGCTTTCGGTGGCGGCATCGCGGAATCGCGGGCGCCGCACAGGGACCGACGCATCAAGGGAACGCTCAACCATGGCCGTATTTCCTCCGGCTCCAGGCCTGAACGACATTGATGAAGAGAAGCATGGCAAAGGAGATCGCCAGCATGATCGTGGCGATTGCCGTGGCGCCGGCATAGTTGAACTCTTCCAGCCTTATGACGATCAGCAGCGGGGCGATTTCCGAGACATACGGAATATTGCCGGCGATGAAAATCACCGAGCCGTATTCGCCGACGCCGCGGGCAAAGGCGAGCGCGAAACCGGTGAGGATCGCCGGCGTCAGGCTCGGCAGCAGCACGCGCGTCACGGTCTGGAAGCGGTTGGCGCCGAGCGTGGCCGCCGCCTCCTCGACCTGGCGGTCGATCTCCTCCATCACCGGCTGCACGGTGCGCACCACGAAGGGCAGGCCGATGAATATCAGCGCCACGACGATGCCGAGCGGGGTATAGGCGATCTTGAGGCCGAGCGGCGCAAACAGCGCGCCGACCCAGCCATTCTGGGCATAGAGCGCCGAGAGCGCGATACCGGCCACCGCCGTCGGCAAGGCAAAAGGCAGATCGACCAACGCATCGATGATGCGGCGGCCGGGGAATTCGTAGCGCACCAGCACCCAGGCGAGGATGACGCCGAAAACGACGTTAACGAGGGCCGCGGCGAAGGCCGTACCGAAGGACACTTCAAGCGCCGTGATCGTGCGTCGGTCGAAGGCGATGCGGGCGAACTCTGTCCAGCCGAGCGAACTGGTCTTCCAGATCAGGCCGGCCAGCGGAATGAGAATGATGATGGTGAGATAGAATATGGTGTAGCCGAGCGTCAGGCCGAAACCCGGAATGACGCTCGGCTGCCGCCATTGAAAGCTCTGTCTAGGGGTCGCATTGCTCATATGGTATCGCATGTCCCCTGCTGCGTCTCTAATATAGGGCTAACCGGGAACGTATCCCGCAGTCAACCAGCAGCGCACGGTGGAGTGGCTCCACCGTGCGCTGCTGGCGATTGTTGAAAAGCTTATTGGGCGGGCTTGTAGATCTGGTCGAAGATGCCGCCATCGCCGAAATGTTCCGGCTGCGCCTTGGCCCAACCGCCGAACAGCGGATCGTCGATGGTCACCAGCTTGATCTCCGGCAGCGCCTTCAGAAGTTCCGGCTTGACCACTTCGGGCTTGGACGGACGGTAGAAGTGCTTGGCGGCGATGTTCTGTCCCTCTTCGGAATAGAGGTACTGCAGATAGGCCTCGGCCACCTTGCGGGTACCCTTGGCATCGACATTGGCATCGACGACGGCTACCGGCGGTTCGGCCAGGATGGAGATCGGCGGCACGACGATTTCGAAGGCGTCCTTGCCGAATTCCTCGCCGGCGAGATAGGCCTCGTTTTCCCAGGCGAGCAACACGTCGCCGATCTGGCGCTGCGCGAACGTCACGGTCGAGCCGCGGGCGCCGGTGTCGAGAACCGGAGCGCGCTTGTAGAGTTCGGCGACATAGGCCTTGATCTTGTCCTGATCGCCACCGAATTCCCCATTGGCCCAGGCCCAGGCGGCGAGATAGTTCCAACGGGCGCCGCCGGACGTCTTCGGGTTCGGCGTGACGATCTGTACGTCGCCCTTCACCAGGTCGCCCCAGTTGTGAATGCCCTTCGGATTGCCCTTGCGCACCAGGAAGACGATGGTCGATGTGTAGGGCGAGGCATGGTTCGGCAGACGGTCGCGCCAGTCCTTGTTGATCTTGCCGCCATTCTTGACGATGGCGTTGATGTCGCTTTCCAGCGCCAGGGTGACGACATCGGCTTCCAGGCCGTCGATCACCGAACGGGCCTGCTTGCCGGAACCGCCGTGGGACTGCTGAATGGTCACCGTCTCGCCGGTCTCCGTCTTCCAATGGGCGGCGAATGCGGCGTTGAAATCCTTGTAGAGCTCGCGGGTCGGGTCATAGGACACGTTGAGGAGTTGCGTATCGGCGGCGGCCGGGCTCAATCCCACGACGAGACTTAGGGCAATGGCACTCAAACCGGTTAGTAGCTTGGACATGGCGTTCCTCCTGATGGTTGTGTTCAAACTCTATCGAATCGGTCGTGTTGGTCAATTGCACCCGCGGCAAACGGAAAAGTGTTTCCTCGCGCCGCAGATGCGCGCAACAAACACGACGTGTGGGGTGGGAATGAAAGAACAGGCCGAGCGCCAAACCCGCCGCGACGCAATGGCAATCCGCCGTTTTCGGCGATTTGCGCAAGGCGCCTGAAAATAAATCCACGCAAGGGCGCGTTTTTTCAAGGATCAGGCGGTCAGCAATTCGGGCAGGGCCGCGCCCGCCACCGCATCGGCGATGGTGGTGTTGAACAGGATCTGGCGTGTCGCTTCGGCGACGCGGGCAAAGACGTGGCGGATCTCGCATTCGCGCTCGCCATCGCAATCTTCGCACTTGCGGTAGGCACTGATCGACAGGCAGGGGAGCGGCGCCACCGGTCCGTCCACCAGCCGCAGGATCTCGCCGAAGGTGATGTCGTCGGCCGGCCGCAGCAGCATGTAGCCGCCCTGGTTGCCGCGCCTGGAGACGACGACGCCCTGCTTGTTGAGATCGAGCAGGATCTGCTCCAGAAATTTCTTCGGGATGTTCTGGCGACCGGCGATTTCCGAGATCGCCACCGGCCGGCCGGCTTCTGCCTTGGCCAGGACGACCAGCGCGCGCAGCGCATATTTTGCTTTCTGGGATATCATGCTGAAGCCAGGTGACGCGGGGACAGCTTTCGCCTTTAGCCCAATTTGCGTGAAGTTTCAAACCAGTGTGACTTATCCCTTTGTAAGGCGTTTTGCCTGCAAGCGGTGGGTTTTCTCACGCGGGCGGGGATGTGAGAGATATTTGCTCCGTCATGGGGCTGACATGAAACGGGTGTTTCTGTCCAGGGGCTTTGAAAACTGAAATAATCGCTAAAATTCGAAAGCGGACATATAGCGTCATGACCATCCATACCCCCTCGCCGGACACCCAGGCGCTCGAAGCGCAGATGGCGACGCTTGACCTTGGCGGCCGGCTGGCGCTCGTCGCCTCGCTGGGCGGCCGGGCGGTGTTTACCACCAGCCTCGGCATCGAGGATCAGGTGATCACCGCGGCGATCGGTCGCGACGGCCTCGATATCGACGTGGCGACGCTGGAGACGGGCCGGCTGTTTCCCGAAACCGTGGCGCTGATCGGCGAGACCGAGGATCGCTACGGCATCGCAATCCGGCGCTTCTTTCCCGAGCAGGCCGATGTCGACGCCTTTGCCGCGACCTTCGGTATCAACGGCTTCTACGAGAGCGTCGAGGCCCGCCATGCCTGTTGCGGCGTGCGCAAGGTCAAGCCGTTGGCCAGGGCGCTCGCCGGCGCGCAGTTCTGGGTGACCGGGCTTCGGCGCGGGCAGTCCGGCAATCGCGCCAGCACGCCCTTCGTCGAGTTTGACGCCGAGCGCAACCTGATCAAGATCAACCCGCTCGCCGATTGGGATATCGACGCCGTCAACGCCTATGTGGCGGCCCATGACGTTCTCGTTAATCCGCTACACAAGCGCGGCTACCCGTCGATCGGCTGCGAACCGTGTACCAGGGCGATCAAACCCGGCGAACCGGAACGAGCCGGGCGCTGGTGGTGGGAGAACGACCTGACCCGCGAATGCGGACTGCACGTTCCCGAAGCCGCCAGCGCCCTCCCCCACACCGCCTGATCCTCCAGCCATCGCCCGTTCCCTCCCCCGGCCCTCTTCTCCCCGAACGGAGAAGAGGGAACAGCCGGAACAAACGACGGCAGACAACAGATTTTCGGGACGATCGTCCCCCAGGAAAACGACATGCAGCATTCCGAATTCGATCCGCATTCCAAGGACAGACCTACAAAGCCGCCGCTTGATCCGCATCTGAAGGCACTCGAAAACGAAGCGATCCACATCTTCCGCGAAGTGGCTGCCGAATTCGAGCGCCCGGTGATGATGTATTCGGTCGGCAAGGATTCCTCCGTGCTGCTGCACCTGGCGCGCAAGGCCTTCTATCCCGGCCGCGTCCCCTTCCCGCTGCTGCACGTCAATACCGGCTGGAAATTCCAGGAGATGATCGCCTTTCGCGACGAGATCGTAAAACGCTACGACCTCGACTTCATCGAGCATATCAATCCCCGCGGCAAGGCCGAGGGTATCACCCCGTTCACCCACGGTTCCTCGACCTTTACCGACATCATGAAGACCGAGGGCCTGCGCCAGGCGCTCGATGCCGGCCAGTTCGACGCAGCCTTTGGCGGCGCGCGCCGCGACGAGGAGGCCAGCCGTGCCAAGGAGCGGATCTATTCCTTCCGCACTCCCGACCACCGCTGGGATCCGCGCAACCAGCGCCCGGAACTCTGGGACATCTACAATGGCCAGATCCGCAAGGGCGAGAGCGTGCGCGCCTTCCCGCTGTCGAACTGGACCGAGGTCGATATCTGGCGCTACATCCAGGCCGAAGACATTCCGCTGGTGCCGCTCTACTACGCCCAGAAGCGTCCTTTCGTGGAGCGCGACGGGATGATGATTCTGGCCGAAGACCCGCGGCTGACGCTGCTGCCGGGCGAAGTTCGCCAGGAGGCAATGATCCGCTTCCGTACGCTCGGCGATTTTCCGCTCACCGGCGCCATCCGCTCGAAGGCCACGACGCTCGACGCCGTGATCGCCGAATTGGAAATTGCCACCGTTTCCGAACGCCAGGGCCGCGCCATCGACCGCGACCAGTCCGGTTCGATGGAAAAGAAAAAACGCGAAGGGTATTTCTGAGATGACCGTCAGTGCCACAGCCACCGTTATTCCCCTGGCCCGCCCCGAACCCTCAACGCCCCTGCGCGACACGCGACCGCTTCGGCTGATCACCTGCGGCAGCGTCGATGACGGCAAGTCCACCCTGATCGGCCGGCTGCTCTGGGATACCAAGGCGGTCAAGGAAGATCAGGCCGTGACCCTTGCCCGCGACAGCGGCAAGCAGAACGATCTCGGCCTGCCCGACTTCGCGCTGCTGCTCGACGGCCTGCAAGCGGAGCGGGAACAGGGCATCACCATCGATGTCGCCTATCGCTACTTCGCCTCCGACAAGCGCTCGTTCATCGTCGCCGACACCCCCGGCCATGAGCAGTATACCCGCAACATGGCAACCGGCGCCTCGACCGCCGACCTCGCCATCCTGCTGGTCGACGCCCGCGCCGGCCTGTTGGAGCAGACCCGTCGGCATGCCACCATCGCCTCGCTGATGGGCATCAAGCAATTCGTGCTGGCCGTCAACAAGATCGACCTTACCGATTACGACCGCACCGGCTTCGAGCAGATTTCTAATGATTTCCGCACCCTGGCGCTGACCCTCGGCGTGCGCCAGATCACCGCCATCCCGATGTCGGCGCTGAAGGGCGAGAACGTCGTCTATTCGGCCGAGGACGTGATGCCCTGGTATGATGGCCCGACCTTGGTCGAGGCGCTGGAGCTTGCCACCCTGCGCTCGGCCCAGACCACCGGTTTCCGCCTGTCGGTGCAGCGCGTCTCGCGGCCAGGCGAGAGTTTTCGCGGATATCAGGGCACGGTCTCGGGCGGCGCCCTGAAGCCCGGCGACAGCGTCGCCATCCTGCCCTCCGGGGCGATTGCCAATGTCAAGCAGATCGTCACCTTCGACCTGGTGCGCAATGCGGCGGTGGCCGGCGACGCCGTCACGCTGGTGCTCGACCGCCAGGTCGATGTGTCGCGCGGCGACATGATCGTCTCGCTCGACGCCCAGCCGCAGACCGGCATCGCGTTTGACGCCCAGATGGTGGCGCTGCAGCCGGAAGGCGTGCAGCCGGGCAAGCGCTATTGGCTGAAATCCGGCTCGCGCCGCCAGCGGGTGGTGGTCGAACCGGTAAGCCAGCTCGACCTGAAGACCGGCGCGTGGACGGCAACCGACAAGCTGGACGTCAATTCGATCGGCAAGGTGCATCTCGCCTTCGACGAGCGGGCGATGTTCGACCCCTACGACCAGAACCGCTCGACCGGCGCCTTCATCCTGATCGATCCGGATACCAACAACACCATTGCCGGCGGCATGATCACCGCCAAGCGCGCCGAACTCGGCGGGCTGCATGCCAATGACGGACGCGTGATCCTGTCGCTGCCGGCCGATCTGGCCGACCAGCTGATGGCCAGCGAAGGTTTTGCCGCGCGGCGCGACGAAGTGGAGATGCGCCGGCTGAGCCCGGCGGCGGCCCGCACGCTGTTCGATACGATCGAGGGCTGAACCGCCCGGCAAAGGAATTGAGACAAAAACGAAAAAGCCCGCACGAAGCGGGCTTTTCTGGCTGGTCGGAGTGAGAGGATTCGAACCTCCGACCCCGTCGTCCCGAACGACGTGCGCTACCAGGCTGCGCTACACTCCGATCCAGCGGCGCCTCTATAGAACAGCCATAGGAAGGGCACAAGCGGTGATTTGAAAAAACCTGGCGGATCGGCCAAGATTTGCCACCGCGAAAAGCACCCGCGCGCCATGACCGCCGCGCCCTGCGAGACCTGCCCTGGCGGTCTGCCGGCCGAGGGCGTTGCGCGAAAGTATCACCTGAAATAATTCCTTGGTTTGCCGGAAGGCCGGATTTCATCCGCTGCCGATTGCGGCTAAAGCGTGGGTCTAGCGACACCCGCCGCCACGCCCGCCGGACATTCGGATAGCGTTGCCGCCTCTCAACGCTCAAGGGACCGACATATGAATTTTCGCCTGATCACCCTGGCCGGCCTGGCGCTGGCGCTTGCCGGCTGCACCTCCGTCGGCACTTCCACCAACGGCATCGAAGCCAAATGGCGCGGCCAGCCCGCCGGCGTGTTCTTCGCCAAGTTCGGCCCGCCGATCAGCGATATCGATGCAGGCGGCAGCACGGTCTATACCTGGCGCGGCGCCTACAAGACCCGCAAGGTGCCGGCGGAATATGCCGATCTCGGCAATGGCAAGAAGGGCAAGGTTACCGCCCGCGCCCGCACCGAGTACCTGCGCTGCGAAGTGCAACTGACGGTGTCGTCGGACTATACCATCCGCGGCGTGCGCACTGTCGTCGACAAGCCCGGCACCGGTGGCGCGCCGAGCTATTGCACGACCTTCCTCGCCGGCGAGTAATCCGTCGCGCCCGGCCGGCGGTGCCGAGCGCCGCCGCCCCTACAGCAGCGCCAGATAGGCGTTGACGCTGCTGTTGGCGATCGCCAGCGCTTCCATGCCGAGGCTCTCCTTGGTCTGCAGCGCCTTCAGCCGGGTCGATTCCTCGTTCATGTCGGCATCGACCATGCGGCCGACGCCATAGGCGATCGAATCCTTCAGATCCTTGACGAAATCATGCTGCAGGCTGAGGCGGGTATCGAGTGCTCCCAGCGTGCTTGCAACGTCGACAGCCCGTTCGGACATCGCATCGACAACCTTGATCATGTCTTCGATATCGCTGTCCGAGGTCGTGCGGTCGACGGCCATTTCGTCGTAGGCGGGGCTGGTCTTGCCGTTGAACAGTACCCAGGTCTTGGCGGTGCCGAGTTCGGTGGCAAAGCCGGAGCCGGTCAGGATGCCGCGGTCGCCGCCGACTTCGTCGATCAGGTAGTTGACGTTCGAGGTGCCGGCATCGCCGTCGATATCATAGACGAGATCGGTAATGCTGACGGTGCCATCGGCATTGCGCTGGAAGGAGCCAACCAACTCGCGCGGGCCGTCATCGGCAGCCGAGGTGCGCCAGAGCAGGTTTTCGGCGGAGAAGGTCGATGCCTGGGTGATGTTCTTCAACTGGTCCTTGAGGGCGGTCATCTGGATGTTGACCTTGTTGCGGTCCACACCCGGTTCGCGCGCCAAGACCAGCAGCGCCTTGAATTCGGATAGCGTGTCGACCGCAGCGCTCATCCCGGCGCTTCCGGCATCGATGATGGCGGCTCCCAGAGACAGCGCATCCTCGACTGCGGAGAGCATCTTGTTGTCGGAGCGCATGGTGGTGGCGATCGACCAGTAAGCGGAGTTGTCTGACGCTGTGGCGACCCTATACCCTGTGCTCACCCGCGCCTCGGACTCGTCGCGGCCGCCAACCGTGGCGCGCAAAATGTTCATGGCGCTGATGGCACCATTGTTCGTCATGAAACTGATCATGGTTCTCACTCGCGATACTAAAACAACAGGACATGCGATCTGAAAAGCAACGCGGACCGCAATGCATACTTTATTCACCCAATATACGGGCTTGGTACGCTTGTTATACGATGATTAAGGTTAATCATTGATTTATACACGCCGACAAATTGGTTAATGAACAATTTACTTCAGTAAATCAATTTTTATACATTGTTAGTATTGGTAAACCAAATATGGCGGCGGGTGTGTGAGAACTTGCTATGCGCAGTCTTTCAAAACCCATAGTTGAATGGAGCCGAGTGGGGATCGACGTGCAAGATTTGCAGCGGTCGGTTAACCTCTTGTTAACCACCTATGTCGCTGTATGGCCTCACCAATTTGGCATGACGCCGCCTTTTCCAAAGTGATTCCCAGGACATACATGAACAGCATTCTCACGAACGCTGCGTCGATCTCTGCGCTCCAGACACTGCGTATGATCGGAGGCGGCATGCGGCAGGTTCAGGACCAGGTGAGTTCCGGTTTGCGGATCTCCGCGGCTGCCGACAATGCCGCCTACTGGTCGATCTCGACGACAATGCGATCCGACCACCTGGCGATCTCGGCGGTCTCGGATGCCTTGGGCCTTGGTGCGGCAAAAGTGGATACCGCGTATAGCGGGCTGGACGCCGTGGTCGATGTGTTGTCCGAATTCAAGGCGAAGCTGGTGGCGGCGCGCGAGCCGGGTGTCGACCGAGGCAAGATCCAGAAGGAACTGGAGCAATTGAAGTCGCAGGTCGTGGGCATTTCCCGATCCGCGAGCTTTGGCGGCGAGAATTGGCTGAGGACCGATCTTGCCGACCTGACAGATGAAACCGACCCGAAAACCAGGAAAAGCATCGTTGCATCGTTCGTGCGGGACAGTGACGCCAATGTGTCGATCAAGACGCTCGACCTGCGGGTAGCACAAACGTCGCTGTTCAATACGACCGGCGGCGGCCTGTTGCAGAAGGACCCCGGACAAACCGTCACTCTTCCCGTGTCCGGCACGCTTGATATCGGCGGCCTGGTCAGCGGCGCTCCGTCCAGCCACGCGCACAAGGGACACACCTTTTTCGTCTTCACCCCAGGCAGCGCCCTTTCGCCGACCGACACCATCACATTCGACGTTACCGTCGACTCCAGCACCTATTCGGGCGGCCAGAGTTACCCGAACCTCACCATCGATCAGGCGCTGGTCAATTTGGTTCTTGGCAAGACGGACGGGTCGATTGCGTCCGCTGCCGAATTCGCGACGGTGATCGACGCCGCTCTTGCCGCAAGCTCCGTTCCGGCAGGTTCAGGTGCAGGCGGCTACGCCACCAATTTCGGTGTGGTGTCCATGGACACTGTCGATATCGGATCCGACGAGGCTTTGGCAGCGCATCCCGGGTCCAGCGTGATCGTCAGCAACCTGGTTTCGACGTTGGCCGGCAATTTCGCCTTTGGATTGAACCCCGGCGCCATGAGCCAGCATATGAATCTGTATGCCGATGCCAGCATGTCCTTTACGCAAGGCTTCCAGGTAGACGCCACGGGAAGCGTTGCGCTGGACGTGACATTTGCGGGTGCTGCCGCCCAGAGTTTCACGATCACCAAGGCGGATATCGACGCCGCGCTGGGCTCGACGGACGGGATCGTCAAGACGGCCGCCGATATGGCCGCCGTGATGAACCAGGCACTTGCAACCTCCGGCCTCGCCTTTTCGGGAGGATCGAGCGGTCTGCGGGTTACCGTCGATCCGGCCGTGCATCCGGAGCAGGGCGGTAAATCCGACTTTGTCATCTCCAACGTGACCAGCACCGGGGTAACCGCAGTCGCCGCCCAGATCTCCCTGCCGCTCGACGTCGATTTCGATTTTCTCGACATCGATGTTTCGAACGGGGGAAATGTCGACCACTATATCGCGGGCCTGGAGACTATGCTGGGCAAGGTTGTGGCGGGCGCCGCGACGCTGGGCGCGCTGCAGAAGCGCGTCGAGATCCAGTCCGAATTCACCCTCGACCTGATGGATACCATCACCACCGGCGTCGGCCGGCTGGTGGACGCCGACATGAACGAAGCCTCAACGCGGCTAAAGGCGTTGCAGGCCCAGGAGCAACTGGCGATCCAAGCCCTGCAGATCGCCAATGCCGGCGGCGAGCAGATCATGCAGCTGTTCCGGTCCTAGAGCGTTTCCTGGCTAGGTTCGAGCATTCCGCCGGCGCAGGTTTCGTCAGGCAAAGGCGATTGGCGAAGGGCATACTGGGCGCACGCCCGAGCCGATCGCCTATCCTGGCGGAAAGATGCCCGGCCCTTCGGGTTGGTTGAAACGGGCCGCTCGGGCAGCCATCATGGGGGCGGACGTCGTCCTCGAACGGCCTCAGGCGCCTGCCGGCTTCGGCGCGCCGCGGGCGCGCAGAAACACGTTTTCCATCTGCCAGTGCTCGTTGGTATAGCGCGGGTCGCCGGCCCATTCGTCCCAGCCGTGGTTGCGGCGGAATTCGCCGAGCAGGCCGGAGGCAAGGATCGCTTGCGCGTCTACCGGTTCCGGCTTCTCGCAGTCCGGGCCGACATAGATGGCGTCGTGCGGGCAGTAGAGCTCGCACATGAAGCAGGTCTCGCAGTCGCCCTGGTGGGCGATGCGGGGAATGCCGTCCGGCACGATTTCCAGCACGTTGGTCGGACAGACCTCGACGCATTTGTTGCAAGCCGCGCAGCGGTCTTCGAGAATGAGTTCGATCATGAGGCAAGCTCCAGCGGCGGCGCCAGGTCGGTCGCGGTCCACACCTTGTCGAGGCCGCCGACCACGATGCGGTGATCGAAGCGGGCGTCCGTCTCGGGCCGGTCGTCGCGCTGGTGCATGCCGCGGCTTTCGTCGCGGGCCAGCGCCGAGGCCGCCGACCAGCGGGCGGTGGCGAGCATCGCCGCGGTTTCGCGGGTGCGCAGCCGGGTGTCGCCACTGCCGAGCGCATGAGCGTGAAACACGCTCCAGACATCCCCCAGCAGTTCGCCCGACCGCAACAGCTTGTCGCCGGTGCGGAAAATGTTCTTGTCGTAGGACAGCATCTCGTTCTGGATGATCGACAGCGTCGCCTTCAGGTCGACCGCGTGGTGGGACGCCGGGCGAATGCCGGCCTGCCCGATCGGCTGGCCGTCGTCGCGGCTGCGCTGGCGGGCGGCAAAGCGGGTGGCGCCTTCGCCCGCCCATTGGCCCGAGGACACCGCCCAGGCGGAATTGACATTGCCGCCGCCGGAGATGGCGCCGGCCACCAGTTCGCGGGTGGCGGCGTCACCGGCGGCAAACAGGCCGGGCACCGAGGTCGAGCAATCGCGCGAGACGACCCGCAGCCCGCCGATGCCGCGCACCGTGCCCTCGCCATGCATGGTGACCTCGAACTTGTCGCGATAGGGATTGATGCCCCAGCGGCGGAACGGCAGCATGAAATTCGGCGAGATGATCGGTACCTTGGCACGGATATCGTCCGGCGTTCGGGCAAGATCGCAGAACACCTTGCCCTTCAGCATGGCGGCGGCCAGCGGCCGGATGATATCAGGCCCGGGCGGGATCGGCAGCCGGTTGCCGTCCTCGTCGTAATAGGTGGCGAAGGCATAGGACATCGACCGCGTCATGTTGGTGCCGGCCAGCGCCACGGTATAGTAATTGGTGAACTCCATGCCCGACAGTTCGGCGCCGGCCTCGGCCGCCATCAGGTAGCCGTCGCCGGTATTGGTGTGGGAGCCGAGCAGGTGCGACAGGAACGCGGTGCCGCCGGTCGCCAGCACAACGGCGCCGGCCTTCACCTGCCAGTCGCCCCCCTTCTGGCGACGGATGCCGCGGGCGCCGCTGACCGTGCCGTCGGCGCGCTGCAAAAGTTCCAGCGCCGGACAGTGATCGAGCACGGTGACGCCGAGGCTGTCGATAATCTGGCGCAGCGCCTTCAGATATTCCGGTCCGCGCAATTCGCGGTAGCGGGTGGCGCCGGTCTCGTCCTTGGAGAAGTCGTAGTGGCCGGAGAGGGTCGGCAGGCTTTCCCAGGTCTTTTGCAGGACGCGGGACATCCATTGCGGGTCGTTGATGCCGAAGCCGGTCTTCTGGCGGTTGCGGATCGCGGTTTCGCGCAGTTCCGGCGGGTCTGGCGGTATCCACCAGTGGCCTGGGCCGGCGGTGGCGGTGACGCCGCTGGTGCCGCAATAGCCCTTGTCGGCGAGGATCACCGAGGCGCCGGTCCGGCGGGCGGCAGCTGCCGCCCAGGTGCCGGCCAGGCCGCCGCCGATGATCAGCACATCGGCTTCGAGGTGGAGAGTGTCGTCACTGCGCGCTATGCTCATTTACACATTCCCCTGCGTGCCGTGGCGCACGCCCAGCCAGTCGAGCAGGTTGCCGCGGATCCTGGCGACGGCGGGATCGGCGACATCGCGCGGTCGCGGCAGATCGATCACCTCCTCGTGGGCGATGACACCGTCCTTCATCACCAGCACCCGGTCGGAAAGCAGCACCGCCTCCTCGACGTCGTGGGTGACGAGCAGGATGGCGCAGCCGTGGCGCTGCCAGAGCTCCCCGACCAGTTCCTGCGCCTTGATGCGGGTGAGCGCGTCGAGGGCGGCAAAGGGTTCGTCGAGCAGCAAAAGGTCCGGTTCGCGCACCAGAGCGCGGGCGAGCGAGGCCCGCTGGGCTTCGCCACCGGACAGGACTTTCGGCCACTGGTCGGCGCGGTGACCGATGCCGACTTCCTCCAGCGCTTCCTCGGCGCGGGCACGATTGCCGTCCGACAGCCCTAGCACGACATTGCGCCAGACGGTTTTCCACGGCAGCAGCCTTGGGGCCTGGAAGGCCACGGCGCGCCGCACCGGCACCTCTATGTCGCCGGTGAACTCGCGATCGAGGTCGGCCAGGATGCGCAGCAGCGTGCTCTTGCCGCAGCCGCTGGCACCCAAGAGGGCGACGAACTCGCCCGCGGCGATGTCGACATCGAGATCACGCAGCACCTCGCGGTCGCCGAACCGACGAGTGAGGCCCCGCACCTTTACGGCACGATCCGCTGCCGGCGCCGGAGACGGAGCGGTCTGTGACGGCCGGCTGACCGTCGCTCCATCGCCCGGCGGTTCGAAAATGCTTACGTTCCGTTGAACGAGGGTCGCCATGACAGGAACACCTTTTCTAGAGTGCGGACGATGAAATCGACGGTGAGGCCGAGCAGCGCATAGACGGCGAGGCAGACGACGATGACATCGGTCTGGAAGAATTCGCGGGCATTGGCCATCAGGTAGCCGATGCCGGCGGTGGCGTTGATCTGCTCGCCGAACACCAGCGCCAGCCAGGCAATGCCGAGCGAATAGCGCAGCCCCACCAGGGCATTGGGCAGGGCGCCGGGCAGGATGACGCTTGTGATCATCGACAACCGCGACAGCCCCAGCGTCCGGCCGACCTCGATCAGCGACTGGTCGACATTGCGGATACCGGCATAGACGTTGAGATAGAGCGGGAAAGCGGTGGCGAGCGCGATCAGGGCGATCTTCGGCGCCTCGCCGATGCCGAACCAGATGATCAGCAGCGGGATCAGCGCGACGTTGGGCACGGTGCGCAGCATCTGCATGGTGGCGTCGACCATGTCCTCGCCCAGCCTCGTCAGGCCGGAAATCACCGCAAGGCTCACGCCGACGGTGCCGCCGATGGCAAGGCCGGTCAAAGCCCGGCCGAGCGATACCGCCATGGCCTGCTGCAATTCGCCGCTTTCGATCAGCTTGGCGGCACTCGACAGAACCGTGGAGGGACCGGCGAGGATTTCGGTGGGCAGGATGCCGGTTATCGAAAGGATATGCCAGAGCAACACCAGCACTACAGGCCCGGACGTCCGCCGCAGCCAGCGCGGCAAGCCTCGTCCCGCAGCCGACACGGGTTCGATCCGCTGCAGGACGAGGGGGACCCTTGGGAGGGATGGCGTGTTCCGGGACGTCCGCAGGCTTGTCCGGTCCGCTCCAGGCGGAGCGATGGTCACGATGGCCATGAAGTTACTCCGCCCTGCAAGGGATCAGTTGATCGGCACGCCGCGATAGACGTAGTTGGCGAGGTCGAGCGAGCCGCTAAGCACCCCGGCTTCCTTCCAGGTCTCGAACACGCCCTGCAGGGAGGCGACGAAAGCGTCGTCGATCGGCTGGCGCTTGTAGGCGGCCTCGTCGGGATAGATCTGCTCAATGGTCGCTGCGTCCTGCTTGGCAAAGCCGGCATAGAAGGCGACATAGGCGTCCTTGTTGTCGCGCGACCAGTCGTAGCCCTTGTCCACGCGGGCGGCATAATCGGCGATCGCCGCCACCTTGCCGGGATCGGACAATGCGTTGTCGGTGGCGCTCAGCACAAAATTGCCGGTGTTGATGCCGGTGCCTTCCACCAGCACCCTGGCTTTGAGCGTACCGATGGTGCGGGCCTTGTAGACGCCCCAGGTGCCCCAGGCATCGATGCTGCCGGTCTGGAAGGCGGCGCTGGCGTCGGCCGGCGTCAGGAAGGCGAGCTTGACGTCATTCGCCGTCAGGCCGGCTTTCTTCAGGGCGCCAATCGTCAGGTAGTGGGCGACGCTGCCGCGGGTGGTCGGCGAAATCGTCTTGCCCTTCAGATCTGCCAGCGTCTTGATCGGGCTGTCGGCCGGCACCAGGATGGTGCTGCCGAGGCCGCCATTGGAAAAGCTGGCGACGACCTTGATTTTCGAGCCACCGGCGATGGCGCTGACCGTCGGTGAATCGGCGGCCTGGCCGATATCGACGGCATCGGCCTTCAGGGCTTCATGCAGGTTGACGGCGGCCGGGAAGACCGACCATTCGATCTTGTAGGGTACATCCTTGAGGAGGCCGGCCGCCTCCAGCTTGGCGCGGGTGGCACCGGTCTGATCGCCGACCCGCAGCGTGACCTTGCTCAGATCCTCCGCCGCCAGCGTCGGGAAAAACGCGCCGAAGGAAAGTGCTGCGGCAAGCCCGCCGAGCACGGTGCCGAAAAGACGTCTGGATATTCTGGTCATCGTGTCTTGCCTTTCAATGGATGGGGTTCGGGAGGCGCGGCGTGGCGAGGTCATTCGGCAGCGTCGGCGATCCGGGGATCGGTGTAACGGTTGGCGGGAACGGGAATTCCAAGATTGTCGCGAAAAGTCTCGCCCTCATATTCGGTGCGGTAGAGGCCGCGGCTCTGCAGGATCGGCACCACGGCTTCGACAAAAACTTCGAGCTCGCGCGGCAGCGAAACGTTGACGACGAAGCCGTCGGAGCCGCGCTCCTCCAGCCAGCGCTGGAAGGCATCGGCGACCTGGTCGGGGGTGCCTACGAATTCGGTACGCGGCGTGGCGAAGCGGAGCGCCGTCTGGCGCAATGTCAGGTTCTCGCCGCGGGCGACGGAAAGAATCTTGCCGGATGTGCTCTGATTGCTGTTGGCGCCGTGCTCGCCGATATCCGGGAACGGCGCGTCGAGATCGTGCTGCAGGAAATCGTAATCGTTGAACGGCCGGCCGAGCATCGACAGGGCGTTCTCTATCGAGGTGAGGCCGGCGAATTCCTGGTATTTGCGCTCGGCTTCTTCCGCCGTCGAACCGATCACCGGGCGGATGCCGGGCAGGACGAAGAGCTGGTCGGGGTCGCGGCCGAAGCCGGCTGCCCGCGTCTTGATGTCCTGGTAATAGGCCTTGCCGTCCTCGATATTCTCGTGGTGTACGAAGATCGCGTCGGAGCGCAGGGCGGCGAAATTCTTGCCATCCTCGGAAGCGCCGGCCTGAAAAATCACCGGCTGGCCCTGGGCCGAGCGGGCAATGTTCAGCGGCCCCTTGACCTGGAAGAATTCGCCCTTGTGGTTGAGCGTGTGCAGCTTGGCCGGATCGAAGAATTGTCCGCTTCTCTTGTCGTGGACGAGCGCGTCGTCCTCCCAGCTGTCCCACAGGCCCTGGACGACGTCGAGATATTCGGCCGCCAGCCGGTAGCGGGTATCATGGGCGAGATGCCTGGACTTGCTGTAATTCTCGGCGCTGCCCTCCAGCCAGGAGGTGACGACATTCCAGCCGGCGCGGCCGCCGCTGATATGGTCGAGCGAGGCGAACTGGCGGGCGACGTTGAAGGGCTCGCTGTAGCTGGCCGTCAGCGTTGCCACCAGGCCGATATGCGAGGTGGCACCGGCCAGCGCCGACAGAATGGTCAGCGGCTCGAAGCGGTTGAGATAATGCGGGCTCGATTTCTCGGTGATGAAGACGCTGTCGGCAACGAACAGGAAATCGAATTTGGCCGCCTCCGCCAGCTGCGCCTGCTTCTTGTAATAGGCGAAATTGGTGCTGGCGGTCGGATCGGCATCGGGATGGCGCCAATCGCCCCAGCCCATGCCGACGCCGTGCAACATGAAGCCCAGTTTCAACTGACGTTTTGCCGACATGGAGATCTCCTGTGCCATGTTGAGAGCCGGGGCGCTGGTCGTCGGCGGCAGGTGCCGGCCGCACATTCACAACCCCGTTTCCCTCTTTCTTGATAATTTATAATATCTACCAATTTTATAGACTAAAGAGATCGATCTTGTGATTTGCGGACCAAACTTGAAATATCCTGCCCTAAAAGGACGGTTATTTCCCAAACCTGTCCCTCGTGGCGGGGGTGCTCGCGGTTCTATGATGCGTCACGAGCCCGCGGCCGGACGGCGTTATCCGGCAGATGAAGGAGACACCATGACCACGCAGTCCCTGACCGAGACGCTCGCCGATTTTCAGGCAAACCGGGCGCTGACGATGGCGGCCGACAAGCTCAAGATCAATGTCGATCAGCGCCGCCTGCTGGTCGATACCGCCGACCGGGCCGCCTTCGTCAAGGCCGGCGACACTGTGGCGCCGTTCACGCTCACCGAGGTCGATGAGGGCGAGCTGACGCTCCGGGCGTTGCTGCAATCCGGTCCGGCGGTGCTCATCTTTTTTCGCTTTGCCGGCTGCCCCGCCTGCAATATCGCCCTGCCCTACTACAACCAAAACCTGGCGCCCCAACTGGCGGCGCTTGGCGCCACGCTGGTTGGCGTCAGCCCACAGATCCCCGAAAGGCTGCGCGACATCAAGGACCGCCATGTGCTGAGCTTCCGCATCGCCACCGACCGGGATAATGCGCTCGCCCGGCGGTTCGGCGTGCTTTATGAATATGACGAGCCGTCACGCCGGGCGTCGCTGGAAAGCGGCAGCCCGATCGGCGAGGTGACCGGTACCGGCACCTTCGAGCTGCCGATGCCGACGGTGGTCGTCATCGACGGCCGTGGCGTGGTCCGGTTTGCCGATGTCAGCCCAGACTGGCTTGTGCGCACCGAGCCGAGCGTTATCATCGACGCGGTGCGCGACATCCAGCGCAGTGCAGCGGCCTGACGGCATACTGCCAGATACGGGGACGAAAGCCTTGACCGACCATAGCCACGACGACCACGACCACAGCCATGCGCACGACCATGACCATGCCGAGCGCTGGAAACACGACGGTATCCGGGTGATCCGCGGCGACCAGCTCGATCCGAACACGGCGCAGACTCCCGGCATGTTCCGGCAGGCCGCAATCAACCATGCCCGCGTCGGCGCCCAGAAAATCTGGGCCGGAACGGTGGCGATCGAGCCCAATGCAAAAACCGGCGTCCACCATCACGGCGCGCTGGAAAGCGTGATCTTCGTGATCCGCGGCAAGGCGCGGATGCGCTGGGGCGAAAGGCTGGAATTCGTGGCCGAGGCCGGGCCTGGCGACTTCATCTTCGTGCCGCCCTATGTGCCGCACCAGGAGATCAATGCCGATCCCGACCATGTGCTGGAATGCGTGCTGGTGCGCTCCGACAACGAGGCGGTGGTCGTCAACATCACCGACGTCGATCCGGTGGAAGACCCACAGGAAGTCTACTGGGTGGACCCGATCCACAGCCGGCCGGAATAGGCATCGGACCGCAACGGCGCATCGATCCAAGACAATGTTGCCGCCGCAATGTCTATGCAGGCCTTGGCTTACCGGTTGCTTCCTCTCGTGCGAAACAATTCGGCCTCGCTGATAGCGAAGTGGTCCAGGATCAACGCAACATTGCGGCGGTTGGATTTGAAATAGATGTCGAAGACGTCGCCGAGCAGCGGCACGCTGCCGCCCAGCGTGTCGAGACCGATATTGCCGAGCATGCGCGCCAGCTTGTGGTTCGGCACTCCCAGCTTGCGGGCTTCGTTGACGATAAACAGGCCTACCATCGCCCCGCCGGCGTCGCCTACGCCCGGCAGCAGGCCCAGGATGGAATCGGCGCCGAGCCGAATACCGGTGCCGGGTATGGCGATTGCGGTATCCATCAGCCGGGCGATGCCGTGTATCCGCCGCAACCTGCGGATGCGGTCGTCGATGGAGGCCTGCTCATGCATCACTTCGCTCCGGCGTTCGGCGCAGGTTCCTCTGTCGAGATCGCGTCCGTCGTGCGGCCGGGCTGTTCGGGCGATCCATCGGCATGCTCGATCGTGATTTTCACCGGTCCCGGCTCCATTTCTCCAAACGGCGAGGCGAAAGCGATTTCGGCGGCGTCGCGACCGACGCCGATCCGCACGAGTCCATCGAGATTGGCTTGCCGGGTGGCATCGAACAGCCACCATCGGCCATCCAGATAGGCCTCGAACACGGCATGAAAATCCCGCGGCTCGAGGCCGTAGGCATAGCAGGACACGAACCGCGCGGGAATGTTGAGCGCCCGACAAAAGGCGATGCCGATATGCGAGAAGTCGCGGCAGACCCCTGCCCGCTTGATCAGGCTTTCGGTCGCGGTCGTCTGTTCGTTGGACGATCCGCGCTGGTAGTCGATATTGTCGTAGATCCAGTTGCAGACCGCCGTTACCCGGCGGTGACCCTTCGGAAGCTTGCCGAATTCCCTCTGGGCAAACGCCGCAAGCCGATCCGAAGGCACAAAACGCGACGGCAGCAGGAACGGCATGATATCCAGCGGAATTTCCGCCAGCGGGACCTCGTTTACGCCATTGGGATCGGCGCGGAATACGTCCAGGGTTACGTCGGCTTCATAGTGGACATTCAACGGACCCGGCTGGGCTTCTATGCTGAAATACCGGTTGTGGATGTCCGGAACGACATAGCTGCGCCGATTATGGGCGGGCGTGATCGTCAGCCGCTCGACCAGATCCTGGTGGCGGACAAGTTTCGCGACTTCCAGGTTGAAGATGAAAACGGTTGGTGTCTTCACCTCATAGGAGAGATCGCAGCCTAGCGTATAGCGTACGGTCATGGGTCGCCCTGGTTTCGAGAAAGCCGCCATGCTGCATGCACTCCGCGCGCAGCCAATCATCAGCCGCGCATGCGCTGCCGCCGCAAGAACACCCGGACGCGCAATAGGTTCCACGGCTCGAAGCATTATCGGTAAAATACGAAATAACGCGACAGGGCCGCTACGTCAGGCGCACACGACGGCGGTATCGCCACGAAGCCCTGCTACGATAGCGATCGCTCTGCGGCCCGGCCTTGTCGCCGGGCCGCTTGGTGCACAAGGCTCATCCGACGCAAATTCCGGGTATCCTGACGCGACGGAAAAGATTGGGGTGTGCGGTCGCGCTGTCCGGATAAATACCGCGCAGCGGTGCGAACTCGGGCTGCTGGGTGGTGGCGCCAAACGCTTTCGCACTTTCGAAGACGGCATAGTTGAGCCACATCGAACTGTTGCCGATACCGTGGTGGAGCTGCGCGGAGATATAGCCCGGCTGGCGCCGGAAGAAGGCCGCATCCTGTGCCCATGCACGCTTGAAATCCTCGCTGTCGCGCGGATCGACATCAAAAAGGTTTATCAGAATGACCGGCGCATCGGAGGTGTCGGCGAACTGATCTGCAAGCTTCTGGCGCGTATCCATTTCCACATGCTTCAACATGATGGCTACCTTTCCTGGGTTGCGAAAGCCAATTGCGTGTTCGTCGCCGGCCTTCAGACCTATAATGACTGATTGGTCACATTTGTTCAAATAAATATGGCCTTCAGGTCATTTTTATGTATCAGTGCGCATCCCAGACATCGAGATCGCCATGACATCCGACCCATCGCCGCCAAAACGGGTGCGCGGACCGAGCCCAAGCAAGACTGCGGCCACCAGGCAGGCGCTGGTAACGGCGGGCCTGTCGACATTTCTGGAAAACGGCTTCTCGGGAACGCGCATGAGCGACGTCGCCGCGCGTGCCGGTCTCGCCAAGGGAACGGCGTATCTCCACTTCTCCGACAAGACCGCCCTGTTCGTGGAGGTGTTGCGGACGTTCGTTCGCAGCGCAGCTGGCGGGAGGCCGCCAGGGCGGCCACGCCCCGGGGAAACGACCCCGGACTTCCTGCGCCGCACGATCCTTCCGATCCTGCGTGACCTTCAGGGCAACGACCGTTTTCGGGTGCTGCACCTGGTCATCGTCGAAGGAAGCCGCGTTCCGGAACTGGCGCAAGCGTATCGCGCAGAAGCCATCGACCCCGTGATGAAACTGATCCGCATCTATGTCGCGCGCGCGGTGAGGCGCGGCGAACTGCAGTCCGACGCGTTGACCCGGTTCCCGGTCTTGCTGGTGGCGCCTGTGGTGATCGGCACCCTGTGGAACAGGCTTTTCGCCAAGGGTGACACCGTCGATATCGCAACCCTGTTCGAGAGCTTCCTTGCCCTGGCATTTTCGCCGGATCGCAAAGCGGGGGACTAGGCGTTCCGCCGCTTCGCTGACACGGCAAATCGCACGTCGGCGGAGGCACGGGTTATTCCGTCGCCGCGAAGGCTACGAAGAACTGGTCGGCGAGCTTTTTCGACGTCGCCTGCATGAGGCGGCTGCCCAGCGCCGCGATCTTGCCGCCGATCTCGGTATCGGCCCTGTAGGTAAGCAACGTCGCGTCACCGTCTTCGGCAAGCGTCACCACGCATTCGCCCTTGGCAAAGCCGGCTATGCCGCCATTGCCCTTGCCGGTGATCCGGCAGCTATGAGGCGGATCGAGATCGACGATCTCGACATTGGCTGAAAAGGTTGCCGAGACCGGCCCGATCTTCAGCACGACCTTGGATGCAAAACTGTTGTCGCCGGTCTGGGTGAGCTCCTTGCAGCCGGGAATGCAGCGTTGCAGCACGGCGGGATCGAACAGCCTTGCCCAGACCTCGGCGCGCGGCTCTTCCAGCCGGTACTCTCCAACAATTTCCATAGTCATTCCTTTCTCTGCCGCCGCTGCAGCAAAGCTCGTTGTTCAATGATCGCATAAGGGGCACCGGCTCAGACCGCGCAGTACCGTTCCTGGATGTCCTTGTCGGCCAAAAGCGTCGCCGCATCGCTGCGGTAAACGATCTCGCCCTGGTCGACGATGACGGCCCGATCGGCAAGCTTCAGCGCCCATTCGACGTTCTGCTCGACCAGAAGCAGCGTTGTCCCCTGCTCGCGCAGACGGCGGAACAGCGCGCCCATCTCTTCCACCAGCACCGGCATGATTCCTTCCGACGGTTCGTCGAGCAGGATCATCCTCGGCTTGGCGATCATGGCACGGGCGATGGCCAGCATCTGCTGCTCGCCACCCGACATCGTCACGCCCTCCTGATGCAGCCGCTCCTTGAGGCGCGGGAAGCTCCGGGCTATTTCCTCGATCGCGGCCGTCTCGTCGATGCCCTTGCGGTCGGCGACCAGACCGAGCTGCAGGTTTTCGAGCACGGTCAGGCCGCGCACGATGCGCCGCTCCTCGGGAACATAGGCGAGACCGCGGGCATAGCGGTCATGCGCCTTCATCGCCGAAATGTCCTCGCCGTTGAAGCGGATGCCGCCGGTCGTGCGCGGCATCAATCCCATGATCGAGCGGATGATGCTGGTCTTGCCGGCACCGTTTCGGCCGACCAGCGCCAGGATTTCCCCAGGCTCGACGGAAAACGACACGCCGTGGAGCACATGGCTCGCGCCGTACCAGCCGTTCAGGCTTTCGATTTCAAGCATAGCCATCATTCTGTCCCAGGTAGACGCGGCGAACCTCCGGGTTCGCCTGGATTTCCTTCGGCGTGCCATCCGCCAGCAATTGTCCGTGATGCAGAACCAGCACCCGGTCGCTCAGGCCCAGGATCATCTTCATCTTGTGCTCGACCAGAAGGATGGTCCGGTCTGCCGCGAGCTTCTCGATCAGCGTGACCATTTCGCGCGTCTCCTCCGGCCCCATGCCGGCGGTCGGCTCGTCGAGCAGCAGCAAGGCCGGATCGGCCACCAGTGCCACTGCGATCTCCAGCGAGCGCTGCTGCCCGTGGGCCAGGAACTTCGCCAGCGTGTTCCTGCGCCCGGACAGGCCTACGGACGCAAGCGTGGCCAGCGCCTTCTCGTCGATATCCTTGTGCACGCCGCGGTTGGTCCAGATGTCGAAACGCGACCGGAAGGCCTGGGCCGCGACCCGCACATTCTCGAAGACCGTGAGGTTCGGGAAGATGTTGGTGATCTGGTAGGACCTGGCGATGCCGCGGTGGACATATTCATGCTGCGGCACGCCGGCCAGATTCGCGCCGCGGAATTTCAGCACGCCGGTGGAGGGCTTCAGGGCACCGGACAGAACGTTGAAGAAGGTGCTCTTGCCGGCGCCGTTGGGGCCGATGATCGCGGTGATCTGGCCTTCCTTGAAATCGGCCGTGATGCTCTTCAGGGCGACGAGGCCTCCAAACTGCTTGCCGACATCGTCGACGCTCAGGATCGTCTGGGTCATCGGTTGTTTCCCCACGAAAGCAGCGTTCCCCATATGCCCCTCGGCAGATAGAGGACGAAGAGGATGAAGATCACGCCGACGATCAGCTGCCAGTTAGCGGTCCACAACGAGAACACGTCTTCCATCGACAGGAAGGCGAGCGCGCCGATGAACGGTCCGAAGAAGCTGCCGGCACCGCCCAGCAGCGTCATCATCACGATCAGGCCGGACGTGTGGTAGTGCAGCGAATCGAGCGGAACGATGGACAGATGCAGCGCCGACAGCGTGCCGGCGAGGCCGCACAATACGCCCGAAAGCACGAATGCGAGGAGCTTGGTGCGCTCGACATTATAGCCGCAGGCGCGCGCCCGCGTTTCGTTTTCCCGGACCGCTTCGACCACGGCGCCGAAGGGTGAATTCAGCACGCGCGACACGAACCACAGCGCCAGCGCAACGACCACCATGATGGCGTAATATTTGACGACCGGGTCGAGGAAGTCGACCGAGACGCCGCCCGGGAAGGTCAGCCGGCTGACGGTGAAGCCGCGCAGGCCGTTTTCGCCACCGGTCCACGAGGATGCCTGCAACGCCGCGTAATAGACGAGCTGCGACAACGCCAGCGTGACCATCGAGAAGTAGATGCCCCGTGTGCGGATTGCCAAAACGCCCATGACGACGGACAGGATACCGGCCGTCAGCACGCCAATCAGCATCGCCAAGAACCAGTTGACACCATAGGTGCCGATGGCGATGCCGGTGGCATAGGCGCCGGCTCCGAAGAAAGCGGCGTGACCAAAGGACAGCAGGCCTGTATAGCCGAACAGCAGGTTGTAGCCGACGGCGACGAGGCCATAGATCAGCACGTTCACAGCCAGAGCCTGGGAAGGCAGGATCCAGGGCAGGACACAGAGCGCCAGGATCGACAGCGGCACCCGCCAGCGACTGGCGGCGGACAGAAACCCCGCCAAGCGGGCGCGGGGCGCAGCGGGTGCCAGTTCAGCGGTTTTGACGACGGACATGGTCATCTCCTTAAAGTCCCGCAGCCGGGCGGCCATAGAGGCCGTTCGGGCGCACCAGCAGGATGAGCGCCATCAGCGCAAACATCACGATCGTCGCCATTTCCGGCGCAAACAGCGAGGTCATGCTGACCGATACCCCGACGACAAGGCCGGCAATGACGGCGCCGGGAAGCGATCCCATGCCGCCGATGACCGTCACGACAAAGGCCTCGGCCAACACCAGCGAACCCATTTCCGGGCTGACATTGCGCATCGGGGCCGCCAGCACGCCGCCGAGCGCGGTAATGCCGACGCCGATGCCGAAGACCACCAGCCACAGCCTGCTGATGTCGACGCCCAGTACGCGCATGATCAGCGGATCGGCCGATCCTGCCCGCACGATCAGCCCGAACTTGGTCTTTTCGAGACCGATCCACAGGCAGACGAGAACCGCAACGACGACGCCGATGACAAAGATGCGGTAGATCGGAAACACGCCGAAGCCGAGATGGACGACGCCGCGCAAGGCGGCGGGCGTCGAGAACGGAATACCGTCCGTGCCAAAGAAGATACGCACCGCCTCGACCAGGACATAGCCGAGGCCGAACGTCAGCAGCAGCGGATCATCCGGCGAGCGGCCGTAAAGGGGACGGATGAGGAAGCGCTCGATCAGCATGCCGAACATGCCGATCAGCACCGGCGCCAACAGCAGAGCCCACCAGAAGCTCCCCGTCAGGCCGGCAATATAGAGACCGGCATAGGCGCCAACCATGAACAGCGCGCCGTGCGCGAAGTTCACGATCCCCAGCATGCCGAAAATGATCGACAGGCCGAGCGCCACCATAATCAGCACCGCGCCGAGGGCGAGCCCTGAAAACAGCTGCATCGCTATGAGTTGGAAAGTCATCTGCTCATCCGTCCCGAGGCCATCAGTTGGTAAAGCCGAGTTCGGAGCAGCTTCTCAGCACACTTTCCGACGCGGGTTCGTTGGCGAGGATCTTGAAGAGGTCGGCCTCCGACGCCATGTCGGCCTTGCCCTTCGATTCCAGCACCAGCACGGACTGGACCGATTGGTGATCGCACTTGCGATAATACTGCTCGCCCTTGGCGACGTCATATTTCAGCGCCTCCATGGCGGCGATCACCTTTTGCGGTTCCGTGCCGCCGGCCTGCTCGATCGCCATCAGCAAAGAGGCGACGCCGGTATAGCCATAAGCGCCGTAATCGGTCGGGACGGCATTCTGGTAAAGGCCGCGGAAGGCATCGTTGAAGGTCTTGGCGGAGGGCACGGTTTCCTCGAGGCCCCAATAATAATTGGCGCCGCCGATCACACCCTCGAATACATCCGCGTCGACCGCCAGGCGCTGGTTGTGCAAGAGCACCGGGACGACGATCTTCATCTGGTCCTTGACGCCGAATTCTACCGCCTGCTTGATCGAATTCGCCTGGTCGCGGCCGAAGTTGCAGATGCAGAGAATGTCAGCCTGCAGCGACAGGATGGTGGGGATGAAGGTGGAATAATCGGGCGCACCGAACGGATGGAGTATCTCGCCCACCGTCTCGGCACCGATCGCTTCGGCGGCGCGCTTGAAGCCGCGCAGCATCTCGTGGCCATAGGCATAATCGGCGGCCAGAAAGACGATCTTCGAGCCCTTCTGGAACGTATGCTTGGCCACCACCGCCGTGGTCATCGTCGGATTCAATGCCTCGTGGAAGGTGTAGGAACTGAAATCCTTGATCTCGTTGATGGTATCCGACTGGCTGATCGACACATAGAGCATGTTGCGGGCACGGGTCACCTCGTTGACCGCCAACTGCACGGCGCTCGACAGCGCGCCGACCACCGCATGCACCTTGTCCTTCTCGATCAGTTCGAGCGTGCGGGTGGCGGCCTCGCCGGCGTTCAGCTTGTCGTCGCGCACCAGAAGCTCGACCTTGCGGCCGCCGATGCCGCCCTTGTCGTTGGCCAGCTTGACGGCCAGCTCGGCGCTGCGCACCTGGTCGTTGGCCTCGGCGGCAAACGGGCCGGTGAGCGGCGTCGGAAAGCCGATGCGGATCGTTTCCGCCTGGGCGCGGGCGATCCACGGCATGGACAACGCTCCGGCGGTACCCGCAAGCCCCATCAGGGCGGTACGGCGGCTGATCGGCAGCAAAGTCTTTCTGTCTCTTCCCTCGGTCATAATGTCCTCCTCCTCTTGGACGTTTATTCTCTATCAGATCGTGCCCAGCGCCCTCAGTATTCGCGTCGGGGTCATGGGTATCTGGGTCATGGCGACGCCGTGCCCGGAAAGCGCATCGTTGACCGCGTTCATCGCAGCCGCCGAGGCGGCCGCCGTACCGGCCTCGCCGCAGCCTTTGGCGCCGAGTTCGGTGTCCCGCGTCGGTGTTTCCACGTGGTCGATGGCGATGTCCGGCATCTCGACGGCCATCGGCACCAGGTAATCGGCGAGCGAGGCATTGGTCAGCTGGCCCTGCTCGTCGTAAAGGCATTCCTCGAAGAAGGCGGCGCCCAGCCCCTGCACCACCCCGCCCCTGATCTGCTCGTCGACCAGCAGCGGATTGATGATGCGGCCGCAATCCTCGACCACCCAGTGCTTGAGCACCTTGACGAAGCCGGTATCGGCATCGACTTCGACCAGGCAGCCCTGGGCGCCGTTGGTGAAGGCAAAGGGATAGCCCTGCGGCACGTAATGAAGGGCCACCGACAGCTGCGCCTGCGTTCCCGCCGGCAGCGTGTCGGACCGGAAGAAGGCGATGCGGGCGATTTCGGCCAGGCTGATACGCTGCTGGCCGGTCGTCCGCTCTACCACCCAGCCGTCGCGGATATCCAGTTCGTCCGGCTGCGCCTGCAGGACAATCGAGGCGACGGACAGCAGATTGGCCTTCAGCTTGCGCGCAGCCTGCAGCGCAGTTTCGCCGCCAATGCCGGCACCGCGGCAGGCCCAGGTGGCGCCGCCATAGGGTGTGGTGTCGGTATCCCCGGTCATCACCCGCACGGTCGCACGGTCAACGCCGAGCTGGTCGGCGACGATCTGGCCGATGATCGTTTCGGTTCCCTGGCCCTGCTCGGTGACGGAAATCGAACAGTGCACCTCGCCTGCGGGGGTAAGCTTGATGATGGCGCCGTCCTGGGCCGAGATGCGCCCGCCGCCGACGCCATAGAAGGCCGGGCCGGGGTTGGTGATCTCGACGAACAGCGCGATACCGATGCCCAGCAGCACACCTTTTTCACGCGCCTGCGCCTGCTGGTTCAAAAGCGCGTCGTAGTCCATCAACACCCTCAGGCGGGCAAGGCAGGCCTCGTGCGAAAGCTGTTCGAACTGGTAGCCGGTCGGCGACGTGCGCGGATAGTTGTCATCGGCAATGACGTTGCGGGCGCGGATCTCGAAGGGATCGAGGCCCAGATGGCGGGCCGCGGCGTCCACCAGGCATTCCGTCACCGCACACGCGATCGGGTGGCCGACGGCGCGATACTGGCTGGTCTGCACCTTGTTCTGGAACACCACCGAAAGACTGGCACGGTAGGCGGCGAAATCGTAGGGAGCGCCCATCAACCGAACGACCTGGTTGCCTTCCACGGCGCTCGTGCGCGGATAGCTGGAAAAGGCGCCGATGGCGGTGACATCGTCGACTTCCATTCCGGCGATGCGGCCGGAAGCGTCGAAGGCCAGCCGCGCCGTGACCCGGTGGTCGCGGGCATGGATGTCGGAGACGAAGGACTCCATCCGGTCGGCGACGAATTTGACCGGCCGGCCGAGCAGGATGGACGCACCGACGACGGCCATTTCCTCGTGATAGACATGCAGCTTCATGCCGAAGGAGCCGCCGATATCCGGCGCGATAACCCGCACATTGGCTTCCGACAGACCGAAATGCCGGGAATACACGTCCTGGAACTGGTACGGCGTCTGGGTTGCATGGTGGGCGGTCAGCCGCCCTTCGCTCGGATCGTAATCGGCAACGATGGCACGAGGTTCCAGCGTGACCGCGGTATGGCGGCCAAAGACGAAACTCTGCTCGACGCTGTGTTCGGAAGCGGCGAAGGCGTCATCGACGCCGCCGCTGTCGAGTCTGGAGGCAAAGCATATATTGTCGGAGAACCCGGCGTTCAGGGGCTCTGCGCCGAGGGCCATCGCCGCAACCGGATCGGCAAGCGCCGGCTGGTCCTCAATGTCGACCATCACCAGTTCGGCCGCATCCTCGGCAATCGCCCGGCTGTCGGCGATGACCAGCACCAGCGGCTGCCCGGACCAGGAAACCTGCTCCAGCGGCAGCGGCAACTGCGGCGGCGATTTCATGTGGGCAAAATGATCGAGCGTTCCGACCCAGGGCGTGCAGATCGCCGCAAGGTCCACCCCGGTGAACACCGCGCGCACGCCGGGCAAGGCTGCCGCCTCGGCAATATCGATCGCGACGATACGACCCCTGGCATAGGGACTGCGCACGAAAGCGGCATGCACCATGCGCGGCAGCACCAGATCGGTGACATAGCGGCCGCGGCCTTCCAGCAGGCGCTTGGCATTCGGCCGCGAGACCGAGCGGCCGATGTAGGAGTTGGGCCTGTCGAGGCCACCGGCAAAGGCGTTCATGCCTGTTCCTCCTGCTCATGTCGCAACCGGGCGGTCTGTTCGATCGCGTCGACGATCGCCTCGTAGCCGGTGCATCGACAGTAATTGCCGGAAAGGGCGTCGCGGATTTCCTCGCGGCTCGGAAGCGCGCCTGCTGCAAGGATACCGTAGGCTGAGACCAGCATTCCGGGAGTACAGAAACCGCACTGCAGCGCGTTGCGCTCATGGAAAGCCGATTGCAGATCGGAAATCGCCCGACGCATCGTCAGCCCTTCGACCGTCTCGACCACGGCGCCCTCCGCCTGGACGGCAAACATCAGACAGGCATGGACCGGGCGGTCATCGACCAGCACGAGGCAGGCGCCGCAAGCACCCATTTCGCAGCCGGTGTGGGTGCCGGTCAGTTGAAGATCCTGACGCAGGAAATCGGCAAGCGTCGTGCGCGTCGCTACCAGCGTCTCGACCTCTTCGCCGTTGACCGTCAGGGATATCGCCATCTTGGCCGTCATGCCGCCGTATCCAGGCCGCCAAGCAAACGGCCAAGCAGCACCCGGGCCAGATGCAGGCGCATCTCCGCCGGCACATGCTCGTCACCGGGCGGATCGAGATCGCGGGCGAGCGCATCCTGCGCGACGCGGATCTGATCGCGCGTCAACGGATGTCCGACCAGGGCGGACTCCGCCGTTGTTGCGCGCATCGGCATGGAACCGACGGACAGAAAGGCGATGCGCACGCTGTCGACGCGGCTTTCGGCCAGTTGCACGTTGACGCCGCAGCCGACCAGCGCGTAATCGCCGCGCCGGCGGGACAGCTCATCGAAAGCGCAGCGGCTGGAGGCGGTTGCGATCGGCACGCGGACCGCGCGGATCATTTCACCCGGCTGCAACGCGGTCTCATAGAGGCCGAGGAAGAAATCTTCGGCAGCGACCCTGCGATCGCCCTCAGTCGAGGCAATTTCGATGTCCGCGTCCAGCGCCAACGCCATTGCCGGAAATTCGGACGCCGGGTCGGCAAGCGCCAGGCTGCCGCCGAACGTGCCCTTGTTGCGGATGGCCGGATGGGCGACGAAAGGCGCAGCCTTGGCCAGCAGCGGCGCGTGGCGGGCAACCAGATCGGATGTCAGGATTTCGACATGGCGGGTCGCAGCGCCGATGCGCAGCCACCCGTCCTCAAGGGATATTCCATGGAGCTCCTCGAGCCGTGCGATATCGATCAACACGGCCGGCGCCTGCAGGCGCAGCGCAAGCGCCGGAACAAGGCTTTGCCCGCCGGCGATATAGGCGGCATCGCCGCCCGCGTCGTCAAAGACGCGCAGCGCATCGCCGACGGTTTGCGGCCGCACGTAATCGAAAGCCCTTGCCTTCACCCGGTTCTCCTCCCCGTGGCCTCCGGAATTTTTTGTGACCACCTGGTTACAATATTTCCAAGCCTGGCCCGCTAGTCAATATAAATTACCAAATGGTCTCAAATAAATTACCGCTTGGTCTCAAACGCCGGCTGCGCTATCGCTCTAGCGCCGGAGGACATCGCGGCATGCATGACGATGCGGATCAGGACGGACATGACGGATCAGCAGGACGGTTTCGAAGGGGAAAAGACCCCGCCGAAGGCACGGCGGCCCAAGCAGTACATGCGCGCCAACGACCGCGAGCAGTTCATCCTCGAGGAAGCCGTCCGCTTCTTTGCCGAACACGGCTTCGAAGGTCAGACGCGGGAACTGGCCAAGCGGATCGGCATTACCCACTCCGCCATCTATCGCCATTTTCCGAGCAAGGAAGCGCTGATCGAGCGGGTCTACGAGCATGTCTATCTCAGCCGCTGGAACGATGGCTGGGCGGATCTGGTGATCGATCGCAGCCGCTCTCTCGAAAGCCGGCTGACCGACTTCTACCTGCAATATGTCAGCGGCGTTTTCCACTACGACTGGGTGCGGATCTTTGTGTTTTCCGGCCTCAAATCCTTCGACATAACGCCGCGCTATCTCGACATCGTCCGCCGGCAGGTCATCGAGCCGGCCTGTGGCGAATTCCGCCACGAACTCGGTCTGCCTGATATCGACAGCGTGCCCCTGAGCGAGCGGGAGACCGAACTGTTCTGGGGGCTGCACGGGCGCATCTTCTACCTGGCGATCCGCCGCTTTGTCTACGGCACGCCGACGCCTGCCGTGCTCGACGACGTCGTCCGCGACGGCGTCAAAAGCTTCATGCGCGGCGGCCCGG
>Ga0247738_10000110_pt1 | contig 40976 bp, 39 predicted proteins | sample UWRJL013104B2_FD_180936 | JGI IMG/M metagenome (GOLD analysis project Ga0247738, IMG submission 180936) | Plant litter microbial communities from Arlington Agricultural Research Station in Wisconsin, United States - UWRJ-L013-104B-2 | ecosystem: Environmental > Terrestrial > Plant litter >...
GCCCCTTCGATGAATCCGAACCCGTCGAAGCCGAGCCGATACGAGATCGACACCGTCACGACGCCATCGCGGTTGAAGCGGCTGCCGTCATACCAAGGACTCGCCGGCGAACCCTCGGTGTAGCCGCCGCCGTGAATCCACACGAGCACCGGCAGTGACGCATTCAGCGACGGCGTGAAGACGTTCACGTTCAGGGTGCTGTCGCCCGGGACCGCTGGCTCGGGGATGAGCGTGTCGGTGCCCGTCGTGCGCAGCGCAGTCGCACCGTACTCGGTGGTATCGCGGACCTCGGTCCATGGCGCCGGCGGCACGGGAGCGGCGAATCGAAGGTCGCCGACAGGCGGCTGAGCGAACGGGATGCCGAGGAACGCCGCGGATGCCTCGGCTGTGCCGTGATCCCGCCAGAATCCGCGCACTGGTCCAGATGCGGTGCTCACGATGGGCGATTCGGTCACGACTAGAGAGTATCGGCACCGGTGCGACGAAAAGTGTCGCACTTTTGAACACTTCATGGCATACTTTCCCAAACGATGCACGAGGAAACTTAGTGACAAAACCTCTGGCGGGACCGCAGACCCTGCTGCGAACGCTGAACGCGAGAGCGCTCCTGGAGGCGTTGGCACGACGCGGGCCTTTGACTCGAGCAGAGTTGATGGGTGAGACCGGGTTGTCGCGGACAGCCGTCACTCAGGTCCTTCGAATGCTCGATGCTGGGGGCGCCGTAGCATCCGCTGGGGTGGACCGAGCGACGCGGGGTCCGGCGGCGACCCGGGTCTCCCTTCACCCAGGGCTCGGATTCGCGGCCGCAGTGCACGTCGATCACACCGCGATGCACGCCACCCTGGTCGATCCGACAGGGGCGGTGCGCGCCCAGCACGATGCGCCGCTCGGACGCGTCGAGGATCGAGCTGCGGACATCGCCGCTCTGATCGCCGAGTGCCGTGAGCCGGTGCAGGGGCCGCTGCGGCATGTCGTCGTCGCGATGCCAGGGATCGTCACTCCTGACGGCGAGATCAGAGACGACCAGGGCCCGGATGGTGGGGCGCTGCGTGCCACGCTCACCACGCACGTCGAATGCCCTGTCCACATCGAGAACGACGTCAATCTGGCTGCCCTGGCCGAATCGGAATCCGGCGTCGGCCGGGAGCTGTCAAGTTTCACACTGCTGCTGATAGACCAAGGTCTCGGCGCGGGCACCGTGCTCGGCGGCGTCCTGCACCGCGGCGCCGCCGGCATCGCGGGTGAGGTGGTGTATCTCCCGCAGCCGCCTCTGCCGATCGGAGCGCCGGTGATCAACGAGGACGTCGTGGCGGATCTTGCGCTGCTGCACGGGCGTGACCCCGCCGATCCGCTGCTCGTGCACTTGGACGCGTGCGGCCGCGGTGACGATGCGGCGCAGGCGATGATCGACGAACTGGCCAGACGCCTGGTGACGGTGGCGGGCACCGTGACCCTCGTGATCGATCCGGAGGCCTTCGTGCTGGCGGGCCACGCGGCTCACCCGTGTTTCGTCGCCGCTTTGCACCGCGCTGCCGCGAACGTCTCGCACCTGCTCGCGTTGCGATTCCTCACATCAGCCTTCGGACACGAGGCGACGATGGTCGGAGCCATCGGTCAGGCGGCATCCGCCCTGCGCGAGCGCTCATTCTCCCGTTTCGTCGCGCCCGGCGGTATGGGCACCGCATGACGGCGCCGTCGGATCTCACGGCTCGGCTGGGACTCGGATCGCAGGCGAGGGCGATCATTCTCAACGCGGACGACTTCGGCATGTGCCACGCGGCGAACGAGGCGATCGCCGAGCTGCTGGTGGCCGGGCATGCCGATTCGGCGACGATCATGGTGCCATGCGCCTGGGCTCCGGAGGCGCTCGCGTTCGCGGCTGCTCATCCCGACTTGAGCGTCGGTGTCCACCTGGTGCTCACCAGCGAGTGGAGTCGTTACCGGTGGCGCCCGCTGACGGGGAAGGGGACGAGCCTCGTCGATGGCGACGGATACTTCCCACGCGACGTGCTGACGGTCGAGGAGAGCGCCTCGATCGAAGACGTCGCGGCCGAACTCGCCGCTCAGATCGACGCCGCGCTTTCGGCGGGAGTCGACGTCACACATCTCGACAACCACATGGGGTCGGTCTACGGGCTGCTCACCGGCCGTGACCTTCTCGAGCCCGTGTTCGCGCTCGCCGCGCGGTACGGATTGCCGTTCCGGCTGCCTCGAGTCGTCGACGGCGCCGCGATCGACATGGCGATGCAGCCGGCTCTCGACCGCGCCACGGCGGCTGCGGATGCCGCCGGAATCGTCATCCTCGATCGGCTGTGGACGCATCCGTTCGAACTGGCCGGTGAGGGCACCGATGACGAGGAGACGTACGAGCAGGTCCGCGACGGTTTCCTCGCGTTGCTCCGAAGGGTGCCGGCCGGCGTGACGGAGATCTACCTGCATCCGATGGCCGACGGACACGAGCTGCGCGCCGCAGTCGACTACGGTGCCACCAAACGCGGTCATGAACGGCGACTTCTCGCCGACCCGATCGTGCAGAACACCATCGAGAAGGAGGGACTCGTCCGGCTAGGCTGGCGTGCGCTGCGCAGCGTGCAACGCAACGTGGGTTGACGCAATGTGCAGCGTCGACAGGAGCCCCAGTGACGAGCCTTGCAGCGCGAATCCGTGATCGTCGTCTGGACGCTGCGCCCACCCGCGCCCAGTCCGTGGCATTCGGGGCTTCCGGTTTTCCGACCCAGCTGATGGCGCAGACGTTCTCCGCCTTCGTCGTCTACTTCTATGTCGCCCATCTCGCCGTGCCGGCGGAGTGGGTGGCGGCGGCGATGATCGCGCACGGCATCCTGAACGCTCTGCTCAACCCGCTCGTCGGTGCCGTCTCCGACCGGGTGCGCACACCGTGGGGGCGGCGCATTCCGTGGATCGGGTTCGGCATCGTGCCCCTCGTGGTCGCGTTCGCGCTGATCTGGATGCCGCCGTCGCTGTCCGCGGGCGGGCTCATCGTCTGGTTCCTCGCCGTCGTCGCCGTGTACGACGTCGCCTTCGTCGTGGTCGTGCTGAACATCTCGGCCCTCTTCCCTGAGATCTTCCGCACCACAGCGGAGCGCGCCAGGGGCAACGTGCCGCGGCAGGTGTTCGCGATCGCCGGCATGATCCTCGGCACGGCCGGAGCCCCTCTGCTGTACGACAGCATCGGGTGGCCGGGAATGGCGATCGCGCTGGGCTTCGTCTGTCTGGTGCTGTTCATCTGGTCGTTCGCCGGCGGGATGCTGGAGCGTCGAGGAGAGACGGCATCCGAGGCGCCGATGCGGTGGACCGCGCAGCTGCGCCACACCTTCGCCAACCGCGCTTTCGTGCCGTACGTGCTCGGGTCGTTGTTCGTGCAGACCGCGATCGCGGTGATCCTCGCGGCGATCCCGTTCTACGTGCGGTACTCACTGCACGCTGCTGAGGGCGAGGGCAGCATCCTGCTCGGCGTGATCTTCGTGGTGGCGATCCCGGCGATCCTCTTGTGGAGCAAGGTGGTGCAGCTCACGTCACCACGGGCGGCGCTGCTGTGGGCCGTCGGCGTGTTCGGTGTCGCCGTGCTCGGATACCTGATTCCTGCCTCTGTGCTGGGCGCGGCGCTCGTCGGCGTCGCGGTGGGTGTCGGCGTCGGCGGACTGCTGCAGTTGCTCGAGGTCGTGCTCGCTCAGATCATCGACGATGACGCCGCACGCACCGGGCACCGCCGGGAGGGCATGTACTTCGGGGTCAACGGATTCATCGTGCGCGGCTCGGTGGTGCTGCAAGCGGTCGTCGCCGCCTGGGTGCTCAATGCGAGCGGCTTCGATGCTGCGCTCGGCGACGCGCAGCCCGATGCTGTGGACGGCGGCATCCGGATCATGCTCGCTGTCGTACCGATGGCCTTCACAGCGCTGGCGTGGGTGTGCTTCTTCCTCTACCCGATCCGGGTGCGCGACCTCTGATCACTTGCCCGTTGTCGTGCCTGCGGGTGTCCAGCACAGCGGAGGTTGTCACGATCAGCGGAGGGTGTCACGATCAGCGGAGGGTGTCACGATCAGCGGAGGAATTCGCCTAGATCCTCCGCAATATGGGACATCCTCCGTCAGATGTGACAGGTGCCGGTTCCCTGGTTCGGATCACGCCGCACGGAGCACCTTCACGTGCCGGCGCTCGTTCAGAGTGAGACCTGGGCGCTCTTCGACCTTCGTACCGCCGTCCTCACTGTCGCGCTCGGCGACCAAGGTGCGTGAGACGCGCTCCGTGTCATGCAGGTACTCGTGCCAGCCCGACTCGCGCTGCTCTATCGAAAGTTCGTCGAGCACCTTCTGCGGCATGAGACCGCGATACGCCGCTTGCCACGATTCGACGTGCACCACAGCGATGCCGTGTTCGTCTCCTGGGGCCGCGAATCGGATCAGCATGACATCACTCCGCGGCGCGCCGTGCTTCCCAGCCGGTGCGCACCATCTCGTCGACGGTGTAGCGCATCTTCCAGTCCAGGTCGCGCGCGGCGAGCTCGCCCGTGGCCACGATGCGGTCCGGATCGCCGGCACGGCGCGGGCCGATCTCAGGGGTGAAGTCGACGCCCGTGACGCGAACCACGGCGTCCATGATCTGCTTGACGCTCAGGCCGGCACCGGAGCCGAGGTTGTACGCGGGCTCGATGCTCTCACCGCCAGCGAGGCGCTTCGCCGCTGCGACGTGCGCGGCCGCGATGTCGCCGACGTGCACGTAGTCGCGCACGTTCGTGCCATCCTCCGTGGCGTAGTCGTCGCCGAAGATCTTGGGCGTCCTGCCCGCGAGCAGCGCCTCGAACACGATCGGGAAGAGGTTGTGGGGGCTGACGTCGTACACAGTCTCGTCAGCCGATCCGACGACGTTGAAGTAGCGAAGCGAGGTGTGGCGCAGCGGATGCTCCGACTCGGCCGTCGCGATCGCCTGGTCGCGCAGCATCCACTCACCGATCAGCTTGGACTCCCCGTACGGGCTCGCGGGCTTCTTGGCGGTCTCCTCGACGACCAGCGGGACGTCAGGGGTGCCGAAGACGGCGGCGGAGGATGAGAAGACGATGTTGCTGACACCAGCGGCTTCCATCGCCTCGAGGATCACCCGCGTGCCCTCGACGTTCTGCGCGTACGTGTGCAGCGGTCGCTGCACGGAGACACCGGCGTACTTGAAGCCCGCGACGTGGATGACGCCATCGGCCTTGTGCTCGCGGAGCGCCTTCTCGACCAATTCGCGGTCGAGGATGCTGCCCTGCACGAACACGACGCCCTCCGGTACGAACGACGCCTCCCCACTGGACAGGTCGTCCAGAACAACTGGGGTGAGCCCGGCATCCGCGAGTGCGCGCACGACGTGCGCTCCGATGTAGCCGGCTCCGCCGGTGACGATCCAGGACATGGACTTCCTCTCCTCGAAGCATCCATTCTTTCAGTCGCGTCGACATCTTCCCGAACCCGCGCCAGACGTCCCTGACGATGAGGCGCGATGCTGGCACGCGACGCCCATTCGGTGCTAGCATCGCCGCTATCATCATTGTGGAAAATAGATTCCACACTATGGAAATAGCGTGAATCCATGACAGACGCACCTCAACGGAGAGATCAATGTCGAGAACGCCCAGAATCCGCCGGCCCGAAGACGAGAAGCTCCGCCTCGGCCCCACCTTCGCGTACGGACTGCAGCATGTGCTGACGATGTACGGCGGAATCATCGCCGTACCGCTCATCATCGGCAACGCCGCCGGCCTCACCCCGGGCGAGATCGGCCTTCTGATCGCGTCGTGTCTGTTCATCGGCGGCCTCGCCACGATTCTCCAGTCATGGGGCCTGCCCTTCTTCGGGTCGCAGCTGCCGCTCGTGCAGGGCGTCTCGTTCTCAGGCGTCGCGACCATGATGGCCATCCTCGCCGCAGGCGAAGGGCTGCCCGGTGTGTTCGGAGCGGTGATCGCTGCATCTGTCGCGGGCCTCATGGTCGCCGTTCTTCGCGATGATCGTGCGATTCTTCCCGCCGGTCGTGACCGGAACCGTGATCACCACGATCGGACTCACGCTGATGCCCGTCGCGGCAGGCTGGGCGATGGGCGGCACATCCGAAGAGGACCCGAACTGGGGGAGCCTGCAGAACATCGGTCTGGCGATGGGAACCCTGCTCGTCGTGCTCGTGCTGAGCAAGGTCGCATCTGCGACCATCTCGCGCCTGGCCATCCTCATCTCGATCGTGCTCGGCACCGCGTTCGCCGGGATCTTCGGGTGGGCGGACTTCTCGAACGTGGCAGACGGCGGCATCGTGGCGCTGCCACAGCCGTTCGCGTTCGGCCTGCCGACGTTCGGCATCGCGAGCGTCATCTCGATGTTCATCGTGATCATCGTGACGATGACCGAGACCACCGCTGACATCATCGCGGTCGGCGAGATCGTCGGTACCAAGGTCGATTCGAAGCGGATCGCCAACGGCCTCCGCGCCGACATGATCTCATCCGCTGTCGCCCCCGTGTTCAACTCGTTCACGCAGTCGGCGTTCGCGCAGAATGTGGGCCTCGTCGCGATCACCGGAGTGAAGTCGCGGTTCGTCGTGAGCGCCGGAGGCGTGATCCTCGTCGTGCTCGGACTTCTGCCGATCGTCGGCGGGCTCGTCGCAGCAGTACCGCCTCCCGTCCTCGGTGGCGCCGGCATCGTGCTGTTCGGGTCGGTCGCCGCTGCCGGCATCCGCACCCTCGCGAAGGTGAACTACGAGGGCAACATGAACATGGTGATCGTCGCGGTCTCGCTCGGCTTCGGCGTGATCCCCGTGGTCATGCCCGGTTTCTACGACGCGCTGCCGAGCTGGGTGGGGATCATCCTGCACTCCGGCATCTCGTCGGCCGCGATCATGGCGGTGCTGCTCAATCTGCTCTTCAACCATCTCGGCGGCAAGTCCGCTGAGCGCTCCGCGTTCATCCCCGGCACCGGACGCATCATCCGCGAGGACGAACTCGCCCGCCTCCTCGCGAACGAGACGCTTTTCGACGGTGACACGATCAAGGACGGCAAGGTGCTGGATGCCGACGGTGAAGAGGTGCCGGTGGTCACTGCCTCGCAGGAAGTCGTGATCACAGACGGCATCAAGACCGGCAAGATCCGCAGCCGCAGTGACATCCGACGGGCGCTCGCCGAGGCTGACGCCGAGTGATCGCCCGGCCATGCCGGGGCGTGCGCGATCATCGTCGCGTCGCCTCGGCGCGGGATGCGGTTTCTAGTTTCAGGTGTCGCGGCGTGCTCCGGCAGCAGGTGTGACCGTGAAGATGTGCGGTGCGGCGAACCCGGATGCCGCGAAGGCGGCTGTCACGGCATCCGACACGGCCTGCACGCCATCTCGCTCGATCAGACCGATCGCGGCACCGCCGAAGCCGCCGCCGGTCATGCGCGCGCCGATCGCGCCCGCGGCCAGGGCGGCGTCGACCGCGGTGTCCAGTTCCGGAACCGAGATCTCGAAGTCGTCGCGCATCGAGGCGTGCGAGGCGACGAGCAGGTCTCCGATCGCCCTGGCGCCGCGTTCGCGCAGCGTGGTGACCGTGTCGAGCACCCGCTGATTCTCGGTCACGATGTGGCGCACCCGACGGAAGGTCACGTCATCCATCAGCTTCTCGGCGCGGCCGAGGTCGCCGACCGACACATCGCGCAGTGCCGGCACGCCCATGATGGCCGCGCCGCGTTCGCATGCCTCCCGGCGCTCGCGATAGCCGCCGGTGGCGTGCGAGTGCTGGACGCGGGTGTCCATGATGAGGATCGCGAGTCCGGCCTCTGCGATGCCGACCTGCACCAGATTCGCGTCGAGCGTGCGGCAGTCGAGGAAGATCGCTGCGTCCGGCTCACCGAGCATCGACGCCATCTGATCCATGATGCCGGTGGGGGCGCCGACGGCCTCATTCTCTGCGCGACGCCCGATACGGGCGAGTGCTGTGCGATCGAGTGCGGTGTCCCAGAGGTCGTTGAGTGCGGATGCCGTCGCCCCCTCGATCGCAGCCGACGACGAGAGTCCGGCGCCGACCGGAACGTCGGATGCTATCGCGATGTCGACACCCTTGAACTCGGTCGCCGAGCCTGTCGCTGCGGTCCCTGAGCCAGTCGAAAGGGTGGCCAGCTGCAATGCCCAGGCGACCCCGAGCGGGTATGCGGCCCATTCGGGGACTGCGGGTTCTTCGCCGGTCGGCGTAGGGAACAGCGTCGCCAGTTCGTCGAGGGCGACTTCGACCGGCTCGTCACCGGCGAATGTCGAGACGACGCGGATGCAGTCGTCTTCGCGCATGCCGGCAGCGGCATATGTGCGGTGCGGGATCGCGAACGGCAGCACGAAACCGTCGTTGTAGTCCGTGTGCTCTCCGATCAGGTTCACGCGACCGGGCGCAGACCAGATGCCGTCGGGAGCGCGGCCGGTCAACTGCTCGAACAGTTCGGCGGCCTGCTGGAGGGCCGTCACTCTCCGACCTCCTCGGCGAGCGCGATGGCCTCGCGGATCCGTGCGGCGGACTGCTCCGGGGGGATCTCAGCGGTCCACGCCCACATGGCGGCCTCGGAACCTGCGAGGAACTTCAGTCTGTCGTCGCCGCGGCGCGGGCTCGTGAGTTCGAGGTGCAGGCGCACCGAGTCGCGTCCGACGTTCACGGGTGCCTGGTGCCATGCGGCGATGTACGGCGTCGGGGTCTCGTAGAGCGCGTCGACGCCGCGCAGCAGGCGCAGGTAGAGCGGAGCGAGCTCGTCTCTCTCGGCCTCGGTCGTCTCGGCGAAGTCGGCGACGTGACGGTTCGGCATGAGGTGCACCTCGACGGGCCAGCGCGCAGCGAACGGCACGAACGCCGTCCAGTGCTCGCCCTGGAGCACGACGCGCTCAGACCCCTGCTCGAACTCGAGGATGCGCTGGAACAGATCAGGCGCGGTGCGGTCGATGCTCTCCAGTAGTCGCTGAGTGCGCGGGGTGATGTAGGGGTAGGAGTAGATCTGACCGTGCGGATGCGGCAGCGTGACACCGATCGCCTCTCCGCGGTTCTCGAACGGGAAGATCTGTTGGATGCCCGGCAGCTGCGACAGTGCGGCCGTGCGATCCGCCCAGGCCTCGATGACCGTGCGGGCGCGGGTGACGGACTGCGTGCCGAACGAGCCGGAGTGATCGGGGCTGAAGCACACGACCTCGCAGCGCCCGACCGAGGTGCGTGTGCGGCCGAGGCCCAGCGCGTCGAGATCGTCGAGTCCGCGGGGCGGGTTCGACGCGGCGGGCGCCGTGCCCAGAGCCTCGGTGAGGGCGGGACCGAACGCGGGGGAGCGATTCTCGAACACGGCGACGTCGTAGAGCGACGGAACCTCCGAAGGGTTCGTCGGTGTCTGCGGTGCGAGCGGATCGGCGTCAGCGCTGGGCATCATGACACGGTTCTGACGGTTCGCCGCGACGGTGATCCAGTCTCCGGTGAGTACGTCGAGTCGCATGGTCGCGGTGTCAGGGCGCGGGTCGAGAGCGCGTGCATCCACGGCGCGGTCCGCACCCAGCGTCGTGCCGGGATCGTCGTAGTAGATGAGCTCGCGGCCGTCGGCCAGCGTCGTGGCGCGCTTGGTGACGCCGCCGCTCAGTTCGGTCGCGCACAACTCCGGAGAATCTTTGATGTTCACGTAAACACGCTACCTTCCGGGCGGTGATAACGTCAACATTCAGGAGTTGTGAGTGGCAGGCGGCAAGAGGGGCAACCGGATGGACGAGCGGGATGATCTGAGTCGGCTCGTGCGAGCGGAGAGGACCGCGTCCGGCCGCACCTCGTCGGGCGATCTGAGAGTAGAACGAGCCTCGTCGGGTGATGCGAGAGCAGACCGTGCCTCGTCGGGACGCGCGACGTCCGGCCGCGTCTCCATGGCCATGGTCGCCGGTCGCGCCGGGGTCTCCGGACAGACGGTCTCGAGAGTCGTGAACGGCAGCCCCCGCGTCGACCCAGCCACGCGCGCCCGCGTGGAGGCGGCGATGACTGACCTCGGCTACCGTCCGCATCGCGCTGCGCGCGCATTGCGCACGGGGCGCACCCAGACGATCGGCCTGGTGGTGACGACCCTCGCCACGGTCGGCAACTCGCGGATGCTGCAGGCCACCGCCGAAGCGGCGGAGGAGCGCGGATACGCCCTTCTGCTCGTCACCGCCGGTGACACGGCCGCCGCCGCCTTCGATCGGTTGCGCGATCAGGGCGTCGACGGCGCGATCGTGCTGAATGAGGCGTCGGCGCTCACCCTGGCCGCCGATCGTCCGGAGGGATTGCATCTCGTCGTCGTGGATGCCCCCGCGTCGTCCGGACTGCGCGTGGTGCACAGCGACCATGCAGGGGGAGCGGCGGTCGCCACTGGCAGGCTCCTCGACCTCGGTCACGAGAACGTCTGGCACCTGGCCGGGCCCGCGGATTCGTTCGCCGCCGCGGAGCGGGAACGCGGTTGGCGCGAGACGCTGCAGGCGAAGGGCATCACGCCGAGCCGCGTCGTCCGCGGCGACTGGTCGGCCGAGTCCGGACACCTTGCCGCATCCGAACTGACGCAGGCGACGGCGGTCTTCAGCGCGAACGATCAGATGGCGCTGGGGCTCGTCCGAGGGTTCGCGGAGCAGGGGCGCGGCGTCCCGGATCGGGTCAGCGTGATCGGATTCGATGACGTGCCGGATGCGGCGAACTACCGTCCACCGTTGACGACCGTCCGTCAGGACTTCACTGCACTCGCCGTCGCAGCCGTCGACGCTCTCGTGGCGGAGATCGAAGGCGACGTGCTCGCGGCCGCCGGGGTCTCGCGCGACGGCGGCGCTCAGGGCATCATTCGCACGCATCTGATCGAGCGGGAGAGCGCCGCTTCGGCCTGATCGTCGGCCGCCATGATCGGCGTGATGGTTGCGTCGATCGGCATGAACGTGTCAGGATGTCGGAAAGCGCTTACCCAACGGGTGGGGCAGCGGCTTCCCACAGAACGGATCACACATGTCACAGGCGACGACCCGCGAGATCGGCATCATCATGAACGGCGTCTCCGGACGCATGGGCTACCGGCAGCACCTCGTGCGCAGCATCCTCGCCATCCGTGATCAGGGCGGCATCGAGCTTCCGGACGGCACGAAGGTCACCGTCAAGCCGATTCTCGTCGGACGCAATGAGGCCAAGCTCGCCGAACTCGCCGCCCTGCACGGCATCGAGGACTACACCACCGACCTCGATGCGGCGCTCGCAGATGAGAGGTGGGAGATCTACGCCGACTTCCTCGTGACGAAGGCGCGTGCATCCGCCATCCGTAGGGCGATCGCGGCAGGCAAGGCGATCTACACGGAGAAGCCGACCGCCGAATCGCTGGAGGAGGCCCTCGAACTCGCCCGCCTTGCGAAGACGGCGGGGGTCAAGACCGGCGTCGTGCACGACAAGCTCTACCTGCCTGGCCTGCAGAAGCTCAAGCGCCTCATCGACTCTGGCTTCTTCGGTCGGATCCTCTCCGTCCGTGGCGAGTTCGGTTACTGGGTCTTCGAGGGTGACTGGCAGCCGGCGCAGCGTCCCAGCTGGAACTATCGCGCCGAAGACGGCGGCGGCATCATCACCGACATGTTCCCGCACTGGAACTACGTGCTCGAGAACCTGTTCGGCGAGGTCAAGAGCGTCTACGCGCAGGCCGCGACCCACATCCCCGAGCGGTGGGACGAGAACGGCGAGAAGTACACCGCCACCGCCGAGGACGCCGCCTACGGCATCTTCGAACTCGAAGGCGGCATCGTCGCCGAGATCAACTCGAGCTGGACCGTGCGCGTGAACCGCGACGAACTCGTCGAGTTCCAGGTCGACGGCACGCACGGCTCGGCCGTGGTCGGACTGTTCGGCGCGAAGATCCAGCCTCGCAACGCCACACCGAAGCCGGTGTGGAACCCCGACCTGGAAGACACCCGCGACTACGACGCCGACTGGCAGAGCGTGCCGACCAATGACGTGTTCCTCAACGGGTTCCGTCAGCAGTGGGAGGAGTACCTGACCTCCTACGCCCTCGGCACCGATTACGCCTTCGACCTGCTCGCCGGGGCCAAGGGCGTGCAGTTCGCCGAGGCAGGGCTGACCTCGAGCGCAGAAGGTCGCAAGGTCACGATCGAGCCGTTGAGCCTGTCATGAGCACCCTGCGCCTTCTCGCGCCGGACGGCACCGCATCCGATGCCGGGCTGAACGATTCCGGTGTCTACACGCGTCCCACCGCGCCGCTGCAGAGCCGCGTCGCCTACGCCGCTGCGCACGTGGTGCCGAAGACGCACGCCGACAACACTCCGGGGCAGCCCGCGGACATCGACTGGGACGCGACTCTCGCATTCCGCCGCAACGTGTACTCGTGGGGTCTCGGTGTCGCCGACGCCATGGACACCGCGCAGCGCAACATGGGCCTCGATGCCGCAGCCACCCGCGAGCTCATCGCCCGCAGCGCGCAGGTCGCACGAGAAGAAGGCGGGTCGGTCGTCGTCGGCGTGAACACCGACCACCTCGCCTCTGATCACGACATCGAGACGCACATCACGATCGATCAGGTGATCGACGCCTACAAGGAGCAGCTGCACTTCACCGAAGAGCAGGAGGGTGCGGGGCCCGTCCTGATGGCGTCTCGCCACCTCGCTCGGGTGGCGAAGGATGCCGAGGACTACCGCCGTGTGTACCGCGAAGTGCTGCAGTCGGCGACGGTGCCGGTCGTGCTGCACTGGCTCGGCACGGCGTTCGACCCTGAACTGGCAGGCTATTTCGGTGCGGAGGACTGGCAGGCGGCATCCGAAGTCCTTCTGCAGATCGTCGCGGAGAACCAGGACAAGATCGCCGGCGTGAAGATGAGCCTTCTGAACGCCGAGTCCGAGATCTCGGTGCGCGAACGTCTGCCGCAGAGCGTGCGCATGTTCACCGGCGACGACTTCAACTACGTCGGCCTGATCGGTGGCGACACGATCGGCCAGGGCGACGGCCATTCGGACGCTCTGCTGGGTGCGTTCGCGGCGATCACACCCGTGGCATCCGCCGCGATTCAGGCGCTCGACGCCGGCGACCCTGAGGCGTATCGCCGCATCCTCGGCCCGACCGAGGAGCTCAGCCGCCAGGTGTTCGCCGCGCCCACGTTCTACTACAAGACCGGTGTCGCGTTCCTCTCGTGGCTCAACGGTCACCAGCCCGCGTTCCAGATGGTCGGCGGGCTGCACTCGGCCAGGAGCCTGCCGCATCTCAGCCGCATCGTCGAGCTCGCGAACTCCTCGCTCGCCCTCGAGAACCCCGAACTCGCGCGAGAGCGCTGGCACGGGATGCTGCGGCTGAACGGCATCGACGCAGGAAGGCCCGACGCGTGAGCGCCGTGGACCCGCGCCTGTCGATCAACCAGGCCACGATCAAGCACGCGAACCTCGAGACCGCACTGCGGGTCACTGCCGCGGCGGGCGTCCAGGCGATCGGGCTCTGGCGGGAGCCGGTGAACGAGGTCGGGCTCGACGTGGCGGCCCGGATGCTGGCCGACTCGGGACTGCGGTTCTCCACGCACTGCCGCGGCGGGTTCTTCACACTGCCGGACGGCCCGCAGCGAAACGCCGCGCTCGACGACAACCGCAGGGCGATCGAGGAGACGGCGACTCTCGCGGCGGTCGGCGCGGAAGGTTCGACCGCCGTGCTCGTGCTCGTCGCCGGCGGCCTCCCTGACGGCGACCGCGACCTCGTCGGCGTGCGCGAGCGGGTGCGCGATGCGATCGGCACGCTGGCCCCAGACGCGAAGGCGGCCGGTGTGACGCTGGCGATCGAGCCGCTGCATCCGATGTACGCGTCCGACCGCGCAGTCGTGTCGACCCTCGGGCAGGCACTCGACATCGCTGCGGACTTCGATGCCGAAGTCGTCGGTGCCGCGGTCGACACGTTCCACATCTGGTGGGATCCGCAGGTGCTCGAGCAGATCGCACGCGCGGGCCGCGACGGACGCATCGCGACGTATCAGGTGTGCGATTGGAAGACCCCTCTGCCCGCTGACGCGCTCCTCGGGCGGCACTACATGGGCGACGGCGTGATCGACTTCGCCTCGCTCACCGAGGCCGTGATCGCGACCGGTTACGACCGCGACATCGAAGTGGAGATCTTCAACGCCGACATCTGGGCGGATGCGCCTGAGAATGTCGTGCGACGCACCGCCGACGCGTTCGCCGCGACGGTGTCGCCGCACCTGCGCTGAGACTCTGAGCCTGTCCGGTTGAGAGGATGACTCCATGACAGCGATCCGCGCGGGCCTGTGCTCGGTGACCTTCCGCGCCCTCAGTCCGGAGCGCATCATCGATCTCGCGGCGGATGCCGGCCTCGAGGCGATCGAGTGGGGCGGCGACGGACACGTTCGCCCGGGGGAACCTGTCCGCGCAGAGCAGGTGGCGAAGGCCACAGCGGATGCCGGACTCTTCGTCGCCTCGTACGGTTCCTACTTCCGTGCGCGAGCGGGTGAAGACCTCACCCCCGTCCTCGACAGTGCAGAGGCACTGGGAACCGACCGCGTGCGCATCTGGGCGGGAACTCTGGGCTCCTCCGAGGCGACGCCCGACGAACGCGCCGCGACGATCGAACGGCTGCGGTCCGCGGCATCCGAAGCGCAACAGCGCGGCATGGGCCTCGCCCTCGAGTTCCATTCCGGCACGCTCGCCGACAATGCGTCGGCGACATCGAGCGTGCTGAGCGAGGTCGACAGCACCGCGCTGACGACCTACTGGCAGCCGACCGTCGGCGCCGCCGATGACATCGCGCTCGCCGAGTACGAAGCCATCGCGCCGGATGTGAGCGCACTGCATGTCTTCTCCTGGTGGCCCGAGGCGCAGCGGCTGCGGCTGCACGAGCGCGGCGAACTCTGGCGGCGGGTCTTCGCTGCCGCAGCGGCGAGCGCTGACCCTCCACGCGACGCGCTTCTCGAGTTCGTGCCGAACGACGACCCCGCACTTCTCGCTCCCGAAGCCGCGACGTTGCGCGACTGCATCCGCTCCTCGGCCGCTCGTTAGGATCGACGCATGACACCTCGTGAATCGCGTCCGCGCTCCGAAACGCCGACGCTGCACGATGTCGCACGCGAGGCGGGGGTGTCTCTTGCGACGGCCTCTCGCGTGCTGAACGGCTCGACGCGCAAGGTCGCCGAATCGTTCCGCGAGCGCGTCGAGGAGGCGGCCGACCGGCTCGGCTACACCGCGAACGCCTCGGCTCAGGCCACGGCGCGCGGCACCTCCGCCGTGATCGCGCTGCTCGTCGCCGACATCGCCGATCCGTACTTCGGTCTGATCGCCTCCGGAGTCGCGCGCGGTGCCGACGAGGAAGGCCTCATCGTCACGGTCGCGATCACCGAGCGCGACGACGCGCGTGAGAAGAAGATCTTGCGCGCGCTACGAGGTCAGCATCCGCGCGGTGTGATCCTGGCGGCATCTCGCACCGACGACGGCGAGAGCTCCACGGCCGATGAGCTCTCAGCCTTCCGCACGCTGGGGGCACGCACCGTCACGTTCGGGCCGGGCGGCGATCGCAGCATCCGCATCGACAACCGCGGCGGCGCTGAGCGTCTGGGCCGTGAGATGGCGCGCCTCGGGTATCGCCAGGCGATCGCGATCGGGGCAGCGGAAGGAGTGCGCACCTCGGATGATCGCCTCGGTGGCTTCCACGCGGGATTCGCAGCCGGAGGCGGCACGGTGTCGCGGGAGTATCGGGGGAGCTTCGCGCGCGAATCGGGGGTGTCCTCCATGGCCGCGGCGCTCGCCGATGGTGTGGATCAGGGCACGCTCGTGTTCGCGCTCAGCGACGTGATCGCGATCGGGGCGATGACCGCGATCCGTGATGCAGGAAGATCCGTCGGTGACGACATCGCGATGTGCGGCTTCGACGACACCCCGGTGAGCCGCGACGTCACCCCTCAGCTCACCACTGTCCGTGTTCCGTTGAGCGACTTCGGATATCAGGCGTTCCGAGCGACGGTCGACGACGAATGGCAGCAGGTCGAGGCGCCGCTCGAGGTGCTCGTGCGTGCGAGCACGCCGGCCCGTTCGAACGCCGCGAGGGCGTCGCTGTGACGCGCGTCGTCGTCGCGCCGGACAGCTTCAAGGGCACGATCACGGCAGCGGATGCCGCGGCATCGATCGCACGCGGATGGCGATCTGCCGATCCGACGGCCGAGATCGCGCTGAGGCCGATGGCCGACGGTGGAGAAGGCACGGTGTCGGCGTTCGCCGCCGCGGTGCAGGGATCCGAGCGGATGCCGCTCACCGTCGACGGTCCTGCCGGGGTTCAGCTGGAGACGGACTGGTTGCTGCTTCCGCCGTCCGACGACGCGCCGAACGGTACCGCGGTGATCGATGTCGCCTCGACGTCCGGCATCGAACTGCTCGACGAGCTGCGCCCGTTCGATGCGCACTCGCGCGGATTCGGTCAGGCGATCGCCGCCGCGCTCGACCACGGCGTCTCCCGGCTGGTGCTGGGGATAGGTTCGAGCGCGTCGACGGACGGCGGCATCGGGATGCTGGCGGCGCTGGGCGCACGTTTCCTCGACGCCGACGGAATCGAGGTCGATCCCGGCGCGCGTGGTCTGCTGCGTGTCACGGCGGCCGACCTTTCAGAGTTGCGCGTAGCCCCCGAGGTGCTTGTTCTCTCGGACGTGACGAACCCGCTCACGGGTGCGCGCGGTGCAGCTCACGTGTTCGGCCCGCAGAAGGGTCTGATCGAGGCGGACGATCGCGACAGCGTCGACGCCGCACTCGCACGCCTCGCCGGGATGCTCGAGCTGGATGAGTCGACCAGCGGTGCGGGCGCCGCCGGGGGTGTGGGCGGAGCGCTCGTGGCCTGGGGAGCGCGGCTCGTACCCGGTGCGGCGGAGGTCGCGCGGCTCATCTCCCTCGCCTCGGAGGTGAGCGCTGCCGACGTCGTCATCACCGGCGAGGGCTCATACGACGGGCAGTCGGGCGACGGCAAGGTCCCCTCGTTCGTCGCTGCGCTCGCCGCAGAGGCCGGCGTACCGGCACTGATCATCGCAGGGCGCATCAGTTCGGATGCCGATCGTGCTCTGTTCGCGGCATCCGCTTCTCTGACCGAGCTCGCCGGGTCGGCGGATGCCGCGCTCGCAGAGCCCGCGCGCTGGCTCACCGCGGCCGGAGCGGTTCTCGCGGAGAGCGGTTTCCGCACGGATTGACACGGCGGTATCAGCAACATAAACTCGCACCAAGACCAATGGGAATACGCTTTCCCGCTCCCTCACCCACAGACGAAGATGTCGAGGAATTCCATGTCGTCACCTCAGAACGCCACCATGACGCTCGCTGTCGCGCAGGGCAAGGACCGCGATCGCCGCGAGCCGAATGCGATCGTCGGATGGTGGTCGCGCAATTGGCACCCGGTGGTCTTCGTCGTCGCCGTGCTCGCGCTGTGGTGGGTCGCTACCGCCCTGAAGTGGGTGCAGCCGTTCATCATCCCGTCGCCGGCCGACACCTGGAGTGCTTTCGCGGACAACTTCGCATACCTGATGCAGCACACCTGGGTGACGACGTACGAGACGGTCATCGGCTTCGTGATCGCGGTCGTCGTCGGGCTCTTCGTCGCCGTCGTCATGGTCTACTCCAAGGGCTTGGAGCAGACGCTCTACCCCGTGATCCTCTTCGCGCAGGTCATTCCCAAGATCGCCATCGCCCCGCTGTTCGTCGTGTGGCTCGGGTTCGGTGCGGAGCCGAAGATCCTCGTCGCCGTATTGATGGCGTTCTTCCCGGTCGTGATCTCCGGGCTCGCGGGGCTCCGCACGGTCGATCCTGAGATCCTTCAGCTCGCCTCCACCATGGGGGCCGGCAAGTTCAAGACGTTCCTCAAGGTGCGTCTGCCGGCATCGCTGCCCGAACTTCTGTCCGGGCTGAAGGTCGCTGCGACCCTCGCCGTCACTGGTGCCGTCGTCGGCGAGTTCGTCGGCGCGAACGAGGGCCTCGGCTACGTCATCCTTCAGGCCAACGGAAACCTCGACACCGCGATGCTCTTCGCCGCTCTCATCATCATGTCGCTCATGGGTGTCATCCTCTTCGGGATCATCCAGATCGCCGAGAAGTTCCTCATCCCGTGGCACGCGTCCAAACGAGATGTCGCCTCGGCGACCGTGCGGCTCTGACCGCACCACTCACCAGCCCAAACAGCACACAACGAAAGCAGGAGTCTGATGAAGAAGTCGGGAACCGTCCTCAGCTCGATCGCCCTGATCGCAGCATCCGCGCTCGCCCTCACCGGATGCGGTGGCGCGAGCGAAACGCCGTCTTCGGATGGAGGTGACGCATCGGCCGAGATGACCGATGTCACCCTCATGCTCAACTGGTACCCGTACGGTGAGCACGCCGCGTTCTACTACGGCGTCGAGCAGGGCATCTTCGAGGAGCACGGCATCAACCTCACCATCAAGGCCGGTCAGGGCTCCACGAAGACCGCGCAGGCGGTCGGGCAGGGACAGGTCGACTTCGGCTGGGCGGACACACCCGCGGTGCTCGCCAACATCGACAAGGGCGTCGCGATCAAGAGCGTCGGCGTCTTCCTGCAGACCACTCCCTCGGCCGTGCAGGTCTTCGCGGATTCCGGCATCGAGAGCCCGGAGGACCTCAAGGGCAAGACCATCGCGGTCTCCGCCGGTGATGCGCCGACGACGACCTTCCCGATGTACCTCGAGGCCGTCGGCCTGAGCGAGTCCGACGTCACGCAGCAGAACCTGGATGCCGCAGGCAAGATCGCCGCCATGCTCTCCGGGCAGGTCGACGGACTGATCGGCTTCGCTCACGACCAGGGCCCGACGATCGCCGCGAAGAGCGGTAAGGACGTCGAGTACCTGCGCTACTCCGATGCAGGACTCAACTTCTTCAGCAACGGCCTGGTCGCGCCGACCTCGACGATCGAAAGCGATCCTGAGCTCGTGAAGGAGCTCGTCGCCGCGACGTCCGAAGCGTTCACTGCAGCGCAGGAGGACCCGGAGGCCGCTGTCGCCGCAATGGACGGCAAGGACCCGCAGATGCCCGAGAAGGACGTGCTGCTGGACCAGTGGGAGGAGACCATCAAGCTGCTGACCACGGAGGCCACCGAGGGTGACGCCCCGGGCGTGAACGCCACAGAGGACTGGGAATCGACTCTCGCGGTGCTGTCGGATGCGGGTCTCATCTCCGGTGAGGGAGACGTCGACACCTACTTCGACGCGACCTTCGCGCCTGGCGAGTAGCGAGTCCTCGGATGCCGACGACGCAGATTCAGGAAAGAGCAGACATGACGGCGACACCCAGCGGTGATTCCGTGCTGGAGATCAAGGACCTCGCGATCACATTCGCGTCCAAGCGCGGACAGGTCACGGCGCTCGAGGGCGTCGACCTCGATGTGAAGGCGGGCGAGTTCATCACGATCGCCGGTCCGTCCGGATGCGGCAAGTCGACGCTTCTCAAGGCTGTCGCCGGTCTCACCACGCCCAGCGGAGGATCGATCAAGCTGCGAGGGGACGAGGTGCGCGGTCCGAGGCAGGACATCGGGTTCGTGTTCCAGAGGGCGGCCCTGCTGGAGTGGCGAAGCGTGCGCGGCAACATCCTGCTGCAGGCGGAGATGCGTGGCATGAACATGCGCAAGGCGCAGGCTCGAGCAGACGAACTGATCGAGATGACCGGGCTGACCGGCTTCGAGAAGGCGCTTCCGCACGAGCTGTCCGGCGGTATGCAGCAGCGGGTGTCACTGTGCCGTGCGCTGCTGCATGAGCCGGGAGTACTGCTCATGGACGAACCGTTCGGCGCGCTGGACGCTCTGACGCGCGAACGGATGAACGTCGAACTCAACCGGATCACGAGCCAGACCGGGACGACTGTGCTGCTCGTGACCCACTCGGTGGCCGAGGCGGTGTACCTCGCCAGTCGCGTCGTCGTCATGAGCCCGCGGCCTGGGCGCATTCTGGAGGAGCACCGCGTCGATCTGCCGGCCGAGCGCGATTATGCGGCGGTGCTGGAGACTGCGGAGTTCCACCGGGTGTCCAGCCGCGTGCGCGAGCTGCTCGGCGCTCCGGCCGTCGCTGACTGAGGGTCGCGAAGCGCCCGGGTGGCGGAGCGGTTCGTTTGTGAGGTGTCGCCGGATGCCGCTTTCCTCGCCGGAATGCGACCAGTAGCGCCACCTCACGCCCGGGTGCCGGAGCGGTTCGTTTGTGAGGTGTCGCCGGATGCCGCTTCCCTCGCCGGAATGCGACCAGTAGCGCCACCTCACGCCCGCGGCTCCGAAGGGCCGGTGCCACGCAGGGAAGTGTCAGCCCCCGAGCGCAGCCGAAACGACCGCGCGGGCCTCGTCCTGGACTTCAGCGAGATGGTCGGCTCCGAGCAGGCTCTCCGCGTACAGCTTGTAGACGTCTTCCGTACCCGACGGCCGGGCGGCGAACCACGCGTGCTCGGTCTGCACCTTGAGCCCGCCGATCGCGGCGCCGTTGCCAGGAGCGTGTGACAGCTTCGCGGTGATCTTCTCGCCCGCGATCGTCGTCGCCGTCACGGCATCCGGTGCGAGCTTTCCGAGCGTCGCCTTCTGCTCGGGTGTCGCCGGGGCGTCGACGCGCTGATACGCGGATGCTCCGAATGCCTGCTCGAGCTGCGCGTAGCGCTCGGAGGGGCTCTTGCCCGTCACCGCGATGATCTCCGCCGCGAGCAGGCACAGCAGGATGCCGTCCTTGTCCGTGGACCACACCGTGCCGTCCTTGCGAAGGAACGATGCGCCGGCCGACTCTTCGCCACCGAATGCGACCGTGCCGTCGAGCAGCCCTGGCACGAACCACTTGAATCCGACGGGCACCTCCAGCAGCCGACGCCCCAGCGACTCGGCCACCCGGTCGATGATCATCGACGACACGAGGGTCTTGCCGATCGCGGCATCCCGAGGCCACTGAGCGCGGTGCGAGAACAGGTAGTCGATCGCGACCGCGAGGTAGTGATTGGGGTTCATGAGGCCGGCATCGGGGGTGACGATCCCGTGCCGGTCGGCGTCGGCGTCGTTGCCGGTGAGCACGTCGAAGTCGCCCTTCTTCGCGACCAGCGAGGCCATGGCGTTCGGCGAAGAGGGATCCATCCGGATCTTCTCGTCCCAGTCCAGCGTCATGAAGCGCCAGGTCGGGTCGACCTCGGGGTTCACGACGGTGAGGTCGAGGCCGTGCAGCTCCTTGATCAGCTGCCAGTACTCGACCGATGCGCCGCCCAACGGGTCTGCCCCGATCCGAACGCCCGCCTTCTTGATGGCCTCCAGGTCGATGATCGTCGGAAGATCGCGCACGTACGCGTCACGGAAGTCGTAGTTCGGAAGAGTGTCCCAGTCGATGTCGGCGAAGCTCTTCCACTTCACTTCTGCCAGACCGCCCTCGATCAGAGCGTTCGCCCTGTCCGCGATCCATCCGGTGGCGTCTGCGTCTGCGGGTCCGCCGTGCGGAGGGTTGTACTTGAAGCCGCCATCGCGCGGCGGGTTGTGCGACGGGGTCACCACGATTCCGTCCGCTCGGCCGGCGGCATCGGCTGCAAGGACGCGGTTGTGGGTGAGGATGGCATGGCTCAAAGCCGGAGTCGGCACATAGGAGTCGCGCGAATCGACGCGCATGTCGACGTCGTTGGCGATCAGCACCTCGATCGCGCTGCGCTCGGCCGGCAGCGAAAGCGCATGCGTGTCGCGACCGAGGAACAGCGGTCCGGTGATCCCCTGTGCGCGGCGATAGTCGACGATCGCCTGAGTCGTGGCGAGGATGTGCTGTTCATTGAAGCTCTTCGACAGCGAAGACCCACGGTGGCCACTCGTGCCGAAGACCACGCGCTGCGCGGGCACCGACGGATCCGGAACGCGGTCGTAGTACGCAGCGATCAGTTCGTCGACATCGATGAGGTCACTTTCCTCCGCAGGGAGGCCGGCACGGCTCGTCATGAGATCAGTCTGCCCCGATCTGGCCGTGTGCGCATCATCGCCCCCCGGTTCTCACAGCGGATGGAAGGGCTAGGGTGAAACGCGTGACTGAACGCCGTACCTACAGCTACCTCGGACCAGCGGGCACCTTCACCGAGGCTGCGCTCGATCAGGTGGCGGAGGCGTGGGGCCAGGAGCGTCGGCCCGTGCTCAACGTGGGCGAGGCGCTCGCCGACGTGCTCGAGGGCCGCAGCTACGCGGCGATGATCGCTATCGAGAACTCCATCGAGGGTGGTGTCTCCACCACTCAGGATGCGCTTGCGACGCTTCCCGGGCTTCGGATCATCGGCGAGTACCTGGTGAAGGTGAACTTCGTGCTGGTCGCCGCACCGGGAACGAAGCTCGAGGACGTGACATCGATCGCCGCTCATCCGGTGGCGTACGCCCAGTGTCATGGATGGCTCGGGGAGCACCTGCCGCGGCACTCTCACGTCCCGGCCGCCAGCAACGTGGCATCCGCGATCGGAGTGCTCGACGGCACGCTGCCGGCACAGGCGGCGATCGCCCCACCGGGAATCGCAGAGCACTACGACGTCGACGTGCTCGCATCGGAGATCGGCGACAACACCTCTGCCGTCACCCGCTTCGTGCTCGTGACCCGTACGGCCACGCCGCCGACACCCACCGGCGCAGACAAGACCTCTCTGATCGTCGAGCTCCCCAACGACCGCCCCGGTTCCCTGCTCGAGATGCTCGAGCAGTTCTCGACCCGCGGCATCAACCTGTCGCTGATCGAGTCACGGCCGATCGGCGACGAGCTCGGACGGTACCGTTTCGTGCTGGATGCCGACGGACACGTGCACGACGAACGGATGGCGGACGCGCTTCTCGGCATCCGCCGGTTCAGCCCCCGCGTCGTGTTCCTCGGGTCTTACCCTCGTGCCGACCGCCAGATCGTGCACTATCCCGACCGCTACGCCGACGACGTCTTCGTCGAAGCGCGCGATTGGCTGCGCGATCTGCTCTCGGGCGCGCCGGAGGCGTGAGCCCGGTCGGTCCCTGAGTCGGTCGAAGGGTCAGTGCTCCTGGTAGCGCGGCCAGCTGCTGCCCGGGCGCATGTGCGAGTACAGCGCACCCTTGGCGACTTCGAGCGACGGATACGCGCCGGTCTGCGCATCCGCTCCTGCCATCACCACGACGTAGCCGTCATCTGAATGGCGGATGCTGCCGACGACGCCGTTCGTCCCGTATGCGACCCAGAGGCCTCGGGTCTTGGTGGTGCTCATCATTGAACTCCTTCCGACACTGCTGACCGTACCCCTGAGTCATGATTAAGGCCATACCCGGGGCGAGGCGATCACAGCGCGGCGGCGATGAGCTCCAGCGTCTGCGCGCGTCCGGCGGCTGAATCCTGCGGTTCGGCGTCGTATGCGCCGGCCACGGGAGAGAGCATGACCTCGTCGACACCATGCGTCTCGGCGAACCCGCGAACCTCTGCGGCGACGGACTCTCCGGTGCCGACGAACCACCGCTCGCGTGCGGCCTGCACGACCTGTTCGGTCGCGGCGTCCGCCTCGGCGATACCGGCGGCGATCGCCTCTTCGACGGTCTCGAGGGCGGTGAGCGGCTTGTTCAGGCGAAGACGCGACATCATGCGCAGCTGCGGCAGCGCGCGGGCCTCGGCCTCTTCGGCCGTGGGTGACGCGACGGCGTTGACCGTCAGGAAGGTGCGCGGCTCCGGGTGCGCCTCGCTGGGCTGATACCCGGACCGGTACAGGTCGAGCGCGCGCTCCAGACCCTGGCCTGAGAAGTGATTCGCGAACACATAGGGCAGGCCCTGGGACGCTGCGAGCTGAGCCGAGTAGTCGCTCGAGCCCAGCAGCCATACGTCGGGGGTGCCGGTCGCCGCGGGCGTCGAGTGGACGGTGTACTCGCCGCCGGAGGTGAACCGCACGGTCGCACCCTCACCCGACAGCAGCAGTGAGATGTCTTGGACGTAGCGAGGGAACTGCTCGACGTCGCTGGTGGTCCCAGTGGTGCGCAGCAACTGCGTGATCACGGGATCGCTGCCGGGTGCTCGGCCGAGGCCGAGATCGATGCGACCGGGAGCGATCGCCTCGAGCGCGGCGAACTGCTCGGCGACGATCAGGGGTGCGTGGTTCGGAAGCATGACGCCGCCCGACCCGAGCCGCATCCGCTGGGTGCGCGCCGCCGCGGCGGCGATCAGCACCGGGGGAGTGGTCGATGCCACGGCAGGCATGTTGTGATGCTCGGCGAACCAGTAGCGACGGTAACCGAGACGGTCGGCGATCTCAGCGAGGCTGAGGGATGCTGCGATCGCCTCCGCGCTGGTCTGGCCGGTGCGTACCGGGACGAGGTCGAGCACGGACAGGGCGGGGGCTGCGGAAGTCATCACGGGAGGCAACAGAAGGGGAGGGCGGGGAATTCCCGCCCTCCCCTTTTTCGGCGGCCCAGATGTCCGTCGGATGAGCGCCGACTCGACGCCGCGTCAGGCGAGCGCCGGCTCGACCGACGTGAAGGCACCGGAGAGCGCCCGCGCGCCGAGGCGGTACTTGATGTGCCACCCTGCGCTGTAGCTCTGCTCGGGGAGGTCCTCGAGCAGAGCGATGTCGGCCGCCCCTAGACCGTCCCGATTCGCCTCTCGCAGAAGGTCATCCCTCGTGGCCGGGTACTCCATGCCGGCGAGGAACTGATTCATCTCAGGGGTGATGCGCATCTCGACACTCCTTTCATCGCATTGATCGGCTCCTGGTCAGGCGTCGATGGCCTGCCGGTGCTCTCTGGATTCGACCTCGATCTTGCGAGGCTTCGCTCGCTCGCTGACCGGGATGATCACCGATAGGACGCCGCTCTCGTACGAAGCACTGATCCCCTCGAGATCGACGCCGTCGCCGAGTGTGAACTGGCGCAGGAATGCTCCCGCGCCCCGTTCCCGCGCGAGCCAGCGCACGCCCTCCTGATTGTCGGCCGTGCGCTGCGCTCGCAGCGTGAGCTGCGCGCCATCCAGATCGACGTCGATCGAACCAGGATCGACGCCGGGCAGATCGGCGTGCAGGACGTACCTCTCTCCGTCGCGGAAAAGGTCCACCGGCATGAGCCGGGGCGCGCGAACGGAGTCGAGCACGCTCGCGGCGAAGCGATCGAGCTGACTGAACGGATCGAATGACAGTGCCATGAGTTATCTCCTTCCATGCGGCCCGTGCGGGCGGGTATGGGTACTTATCTGCACCCGTGCTATACATTTGTTATAGAACAGAGACCGAGAAAGTTGCAAGTATCTAAGGAAGTTCTCAGCATGGCCGAGCGAAAGTCCTACACCCCGGTCTACGGCATAGCCGTGGCGGCGGCCCTGGTCGGGTTGCCCGAGGCCACCCTGCGTCTGTTCGAGAGCAAAGGGTTGCTGACGCCGTCGCGCAGCGACGGCGGAACCCGCCGTTACAGCGACGACGACATCGAGCGGATGCAGCGAGCGGCGAGGCTGCGCGACGACGGGATCAATATCGCGGGCATCAGCCGAGTGCTCGATCTGGAGGACGAGAACGCCGAGCTTCGCGGACAGCTCGACGAGTCGTCCGAGTGAAAGATCGAGGCACCCGTCCCGGTCCGGGATGCTCCGGTCACGCTCACTGCCGCCCTCGCTAGCATTCACTCATGGATGCCACCCTGTTCTACGTGCTTGTCGGAGCGGTCGTCGTGGCGGCGATCGCCCGATGGCGGGGATGGCCTGCGCCTCTGCTCGTCACGGTCGTGGCGCTCGCGGCATCCTTCCTCCCCTTCGTTCCGGAGATGGCGATCGACGGGCACGTGCTGCTGAACCTCGTACTGCCGCCGCTGTTGTACTCGGCGGCGCTGGATGTGTCGTTCGTCGGATTCAAGCGCAGCCTTCCTCAGATCCGACGGCTGGGGATCTGGCTGGTATTGATCACCGCTCTCGCGGCCGGACTCGTCGCGTGGCTCATCTTTCCCGCGCTCACGCTTCCCGGCGCGCTGCTGCTCGGCGCGATCGTCGCACCGCCGGATGCCGTCTCCGCCGCCGCCATCGGCCGCAAGCTCGGACTGCCGAGGCGCGTCATGACCGTGCTGTCGGGGGAGAGCCTCATCAACGACGCCACCTCACTGACGCTGTACCGGGTGTTCGCGGCGATCATCGCCGGCGCGACGCTCACGGTGTGGGATGGGATCTGGCAGTTCGTTCTCGCGGTGGTGATCGGCGTCGTGGTCGGCCTCGTGTTCGGCATCCTCCTCCACCAGCTCCGTATGCGCGTCGCCGATCCGGTCGTCATCGGCACGTTCGGTCTGCTCGTGCCGTTCGGTGCGTACGCGATCGCCGAGCATCTCGGCGGATCCGGTGTGCTCGCCGTCGTCGCGATGGGGTTGTACGTCGGATACAACGCCCCGCGCACCGACTACACGACCAGGCAGCAGGAGGCGCCCCTGTGGCTGTCGGCGGATCTTCTGCTCGAGAGCTTCGTGTTCGCGTACATCGGGCTGCAGTTCCGGCGAGTGCTCGACGACCTCGGCGATGAGTCGGTCGAGCACATCCTGTGGCTCTCAGGGGCAGTGCTGCTGGTCGTGCTGCTCGTGCGTCCGCTCTACATCTACCCGGCGCATGCGCTGGCCCGCTTCTGGGAGCGTCGGCGGCTGCGGCGCTGGGACCGGGCCGTGGCTGCAGGGCGGTTCGATCAGAGCAGGCAGAGGCCGGGGCGTCCGCCGCTCACACCGGAGAAGATGAAGGAGCGGATCACCGAGCCGGCGCTCGACTGGAGGGACAACGCGGTGATCTCGTGGGCTGGCATGCGCGGTGTCGTGACCCTGGCGACCGCATTGGCCGCAGCAGACATCACAGAACTGCCCGCAGGGCCGTCGCACGCGATCGTCATCGTCGCGTTCATCGTCACGGTGGGCACTCTGCTGCTGCAGGGACTCACGCTTCCGCTGCTCATCCGCCGTCTCGGTGTGGCGAGCGACGTCGATCACGAGGCGGACATGCGCGCCCTCGCCTCGGTGCGTGCGCGCAGCAGGCAGGCGGGCAAGGAATTCCTCGCCGAACAGCGTGCGCTGTGGGAGCAGAAGTACGGCGACATCGACCTGCGCGCGTTCGACGCCTTCGCGAACCGCATGACCAAGGTCGAGACCGACACGGACCATGCGCAGGAGACCGAGGAGGTGGCCGCGCGGCCCTCAGCCGAGGACCTGGTCGCGCTCTCGCGCGGATGGCTGCAGGTGCGGCGCGAGGTGCTCCTTGAGGAGCGGGATGCCGGAAACCTCGACGAAGAGGTGATGCGTGAGCTGATCACGGCGATGGATGCGGAGGAGCTGGCGCTCGACACCCGCGGTGCGATGCGGCTTCCAGGCCGCGCCTGAGCGGCCCGCTCGCGCCGCGACCAAGCGTTGCTGCTGCTCGAGAAGAGACTTCTCGTATGAAAAGGGACTTCCTGCATGAGGCTGGGCGTGGGAACGCGCGTCTCATGCAGGAAGTCCCTTCTCGTGGGTGGACTCAGCGAGTGGCGGCTGGCTCGCCCTCTGCAGCGGCCTCGTCCACGGCATCCTCGTCCGAGTCGTCGGCGAAGGGCAGGCCCTGGCGGGGAGCGTTGTAGAGCTCCTCATCGAGGATCCCCTCGCGCTTCGCGACGATCGTCGGCACCAGTGCCTGACCCGCGACGTTGACCGCAGTGCGGCCCATGTCGAGGATCGGATCGATCGCCAGCAGCAGCCCGACGCCCTCGAGGGGCAGGCCGAGCGTCGACAGCGTGAGCGTGAGCATCACGGTCGCGCCGGTGGTGCCGGCTGTGGCGGCGGAGCCGAGGACCGAGACGAGCACGATCAGCAGGTACTGGATGAAGTTCAGCTCGATGCCGAAGAACTGCGCGACGAAGATCGCGGCGATCGCGGGGTAGATGGCCGCGCAGCCGTCCATCTTGGTGGTCGAGCCGAAGGGCACCGCGAAGGATGCGTACGAGCTCGGCACGCCGAGGTTCCGCTCGGTGACGCGCTCGGTGAGGGGCAGTGTTCCGATCGAGGAACGGCTGACGAACCCGAGCTGCACTGCGGGCCAGACGCCCGTGAAGTACTGCTTGATCGACAGGCCGTGCGTCCTGACCAGGATCGGGTAGACGACGAAGATCACCAGAGCGAGGCCGATGTAGACGGCTGCGGCGAACCACGCCAGTGAGGCGAGCTTCTCCCAGCCGTACTTGATTACGGCCGAGCCGATGAGGCCGAAGGTGCCGATCGGGGCGATGCGGATGATCCACCAGACGACGCGCTGGATGACCTTGAGCAGCGACTCGGTGAACGCGAGGAACGGCTCGGCCTTCTTGCCGGCCTTGAGGGCAGCGATTCCGACGACCGCGGCGACGACGATCACCTGAAGGATGTTGAAGCTGATGCTGGATTCGACGGTGCCCGCCTCCGCGTCGAACGAGCTGCTCGCACCGATGCCGAGGAAGTTCTCGGGGATGAGTCCGAGGAGGAAGTTCCACCATGTGCCGACCGTGTATGGCTCGCTCGGCTCGAGGCCGTCACCCGCGCGCGCGCCGGGCTGGATCACGAGCCCCAGCACGATTCCGATGGTCACGGCGATGAACGCGGTGATCGCGAACCACAGCAGGGTCTGCCCCGCGAGGCGCGCGGCGTTCTGCACGCGGCGGAGGTTCGAGATGCTGGCGACGATCGCGGTGAAGATCAAGGGCACGACCGCGGCGCGCAGGATCGTGACGTACGAGCTGCCGATCGTGTCGAGCGTCGCGGACAGGCCGTTCGGGTTGTCCGCGGTGGCGCCGAGGTTGCGTCCGACGAGCCCGGCGACGATGCCGAGGACGAGGGCCGCGAGGATCTGGAACCCGAACGAGGTCAGAAGCTTCCGTGCGGGGCTGCGGGTGTCCGGCGCTTTCTGGGCGCGAGTGGTGCTGCTCATGAGACTCCAAGTCGAAGGGCGCCGGGATGTGCGCCGTGCGGCTCAACGTTACGAGCAGTCATGCGTTGTGGGTGCGGAGATGACGAAGGATGACGGATGCCGAAGCATCCGTCATCCTTCGAAAGGGGCGCGTCGCGCTAGGCGGGGCGGATCACTGCGCAGCGCAGGTGCCGACGGCATCCTGCATCGTCGTCGTGACGAGCTGCTTCGCCTCCTCGGAGGTCTGCAGGTCTTCACCGCCGGCCATGTTCTTGAGATCCTGATCGGAGACCTCGGATTCGAGGAACTCGCCCGCGATGCAGTCGACCTGATCCGCGGTGAGGAGGTCGCCCTGGCCGCTGTCTTCGAGGATGGTCGTGATGCCGGTGCTGAGCTCTTCTGCGGATGGCCGGTCAGAGCTGCCGCCGGACCCGCCACCCGGTCCACCGGCACAGGCGGCGAGCGAGATGGCCACAACTGCGATCGGCAAGGTCATGAGGATGCGGGAGCGCAGGTTCCGGTCGATGTTCATGGGTTCAACCCTACGCAGTCCGGGTGTCCGGATTGGCGGGCGGGATGGGCAGGAATGCCCATCCCGCCGGAGTCAGTCGCGGGCGGCGAGCACGAGCAGCTCGCCGACCTCGCAACCGAGCGCGTCGCAGATCGCCCGCAGCGTGGAGTAGCGGATGGCGCGTGCGCGGTCGTTCTTCAGCACCGACAGATTGACGATGCTCACACCGACCCTCGCACTCAGCTCGGTCAGCGTCATTCCGCGTTCGGCGAGCAGCTCGTCGAGGCGGCAGTGGATGCCGGTGTCCTCTTCTTCGACCGCGGGAGTCACACCAGGCCCTCCGTCTCGCGTTGCAGACGGATGCCGCGACGGAAGGCGGTGCCGATGAATGTGTCCACCGCTCGCAGGCCGACCAGAATGCAGGCGATGACTGCGACGCAGATTCCGTAGAAGAGCACGGTGACAGCATCCAAGCGCTCGGAGCGGGTCGAGGTGGCGTCGGAGTCGTACATCAGACCAGGCCCTCCGTCTCGCGCTGCAGGCGCTGACCGACTTCGAACGCCGTCGCCACGAGTGCCAGGGCGATGCCCCAGCCGATCGACGCAGGGTTCAACTGGTACAGGAACATCCAGAAACCTTCTGTGTCGGCGCCGGATGCCGCGAGCTGCTCGACCACCTGGGCGCGAGCGATCGCGCCGAACAGTGGCCCCGTCATCCCCGTCACGATGAGCGCGAGCGCCGCGGTCGCGAGCATCGGGACCATCGAACGTCGGAACGCTCGCTGGCGGATGAGCGACAACCCCAACCACCACAGCGACGCGCACACGATGACTGTCGCCAGCGCGGGAAGTGCGGCCTCAGCGAGCAGCAGCCAGCGGGTACCGGCATCCAGGCTCTCGAACGAGACGACCGACTGCGTGTACTCCGCCGCAGCGATGCCGTCGGCATCCGACAGCGAAGCCATCTGCTCACCATCGACCGGCAGGCTCACGGGCACAGGCGACCCGAAGATCTCGATCCCCGCACCGACGGCGCCGAAGACGGATGCGACCCCGATGCTCACGGCGCCGGTCGCGACCAGGCCGAGTGCCACTGCCTCGCTCAACGACGGGCGTGCGCTGCGATTGTCCATGATTACCTCCATATCGATATTCGTTGTTATTGCTTTTCGTTAACATAACGACTGTCGATATTTCGGTCAACCCTCACCCGTACATCCGCTCGTCAGACCGCGTCACCCCGCTATGCCGACGGCGAACACGGGCATACCCGGCCTGCGTGGTCGTTACGCTCGATGTACAGGCGCTGAAGAGCCGTCTGGCGTCAGTGCATTCGCCCCGGTGCGAACCAAGGAGTTGACAATGTTCGAGAGATTCACAGACCGAGCCCGTCGTGTCGTCGTCCTCGCCCAAGAAGAGGCGAAGATGCTCAACCACAACTACATCGGCACCGAGCACATTCTGCTCGGCCTCATCCACGAGGGTGAAGGCGTCGCCGCCAAGGCCCTGGAGTCCCTCGGTATCTCGCTCGACGCCGTGCGCGAGCAGGTGCAGGACATCATCGGTCAGGGCCAGCAGCAGCCCACCGGCCACATCCCCTTCACGCCACGTGCGAAGAAGGTGCTCGAGCTGAGCCTGCGCGAAGCGCTGCAGCTCGGCCACAACTACATCGGCACCGAGCACATCCTGCTCGGCCTCATCCGCGAGGGTGAAGGCGTCGCCGCTCAGGTGCTCGTCAAGCTCGGTGCAGACCTGAACAAGGTGCGTCAGCAGGTCATCCAGCTGCTCTCCGGTGCTCCTGGCCGCGAGCCGGCATCGGTCGGCGCGACCACCAACGACAGCCAGCAGTCCGCCCAGGGCGGATCCGCAGTGCTCGATCAGTTCGGTCGCAACCTCACCCAGGCTGCCCGCGACAACAAGCTCGACCCGGTGATCGGGCGCGAGAAGGAGATCGAGCGGGTCATGCAGATCCTCTCCCGCCGCTCCAAGAACAACCCCGTTCTGATCGGCGAGCCGGGCGTCGGCAAGACGGCCGTCGTCGAGGGCCTCGCCCAGGCCATCGTCAAGGGCGATGTGCCGGAGACGCTGAAGGACAAGCAGCTCTACTCGCTCGACCTCGGCTCGCTCATCGCCGGGTCCCGCTACCGCGGTGACTTCGAGGAGCGCCTGAAGAAGGTCACCAAGGAGATCCGCACGCGCGGCGACATCATCGTCTTCATCGACGAGATCCACACCCTCGTGGGTGCGGGCGCCGCTGAGGGCGCGATCGACGCGGCCAGCATCCTGAAGCCGCTCCTCGCCCGTGGCGAGCTGCAGACGATCGGTGCCACGACGCTCGACGAATACCGCAAGCACTTCGAGAAGGATGCTGCGCTCGAGCGCCGCTTCCAGTCGATCCAGGTCGCCGAGCCGAGCCTGCCCCACACGATCAACATCCTCAAGGGGCTGCGCGACCGCTACGAGGCGCACCACAAGGTGCAGATCACCGACGGCGCGATCGTCGCGGCATCCAACCTCGCCGACCGTTACGTCGCCGACCGCTTCCTGCCGGACAAGGCCATCGACCTGATCGACGAGGCCGGCGCGCGTCTGCGTCTGTCGATCCTGTCCAGCCCGCCAGAGCTGCGCGAGTTCGACGACAAGATCGCCGCGGTGCGCGAGCAGAAGGAAGCAGCATCCGAGGAGCAGGACTTCGAGAAGGCCGCATCGCTGCGCGATGAGGAGAAGAGCCTGCTCGCCGAGCGCCTGCGCCTCGAGAAGCAGTGGCGCTCCGGCGACGTCGCGACCGCCGCAGTGGTCGACGAGGGCCTGATCGCCGAGGTCCTCGCACAGGCCACCGGCATCCCGGTGTTCAAGCTCACCGAGGAGGAGTCCAGCCGGCTCGTCTTCATGGAGAAGGCGCTGCACCAGCGCGTCGTCGGTCAGGAAGAGGCCATCGCGGCTCTCTCCCGCACGATCCGTCGTCAGCGTGCGGGTCTGAAGGACCCGAAGCGCCCCTCCGGCTCGTTCATCTTCGCCGGACCGACTGGTGTCGGAAAGACCGAGCTCGCCAAGGCCCTCGCCGAGTTCCTGTTCGACGACGAAGGCGCCCTCATCTCGCTCGACATGAGCGAATTCGGCGAGAAGCACACCGTCTCGCGGCTGTTCGGTGCCCCTCCAGGGTTCGTCGGCTTCGAAGAGGGCGGCCAGCTCACCGAGAAGGTGCGCCGCAAGCCGTTCAGCGTGGTGCTGTTCGACGAGATCGAGAAGGCGCACCCCGACATCTTCAACTCGCTGCTGCAGATCCTCGAAGAGGGTCGCCTCACCGACGGTCAGGGTCGGGTCGTGGACTTCAAGAACACGGTCATCATCATGACGACCAACCTCGGCTCGTCCGCGATCGCCGGAGGCCCGGTGGGCTTCCAGGTCGAGGGCAACGCGCAGACCAGCTACGAGCGGATGAAGGGCAAGGTCGACGAAGAGCTCAAGCGGCACTTCAAGCCCGAGTTCCTCAACCGTGTCGACGACGTCATCGTCTTCCCGCAGCTGTCGAAGGAAGAGCTCGTGCAGATCGTCGATCTGTTCGTCAAGCGTCTCAGCGACCGTCTGCTCGACCGCGACATGACGGTGGAGCTGTCGCAGCCGGCCAAGGAGCGTCTCATCGAGATCGGCTTCGACCCCGCGCTCGGCGCCCGTCCCCTGCGTCGTGCGATGCAGCGTGAGATCGAGGACCAGCTGTCGGAGAAGATCCTGCACGGCGAGCTCAACCCCGGCGACCACGTGAAGGTGGATGCTGAGGACGGCAAGTTCCAGTTCGAGACCGCCCCTCGGGGCGAGAAGGTCTCGGTCGGAATCAACACCGGCGGCGCGATCACCTCGAGCCCCGACCTGGCGGCTGCGTCAGGCGAGTAGGCACCTATGCGAAAAGGGCGGATGCTTCGGCATCCGCCCTTTTCTCGTCTCTGCCCGAGCGGTGGCGGGGCTACTTCTGGTCGGCCCAGGACCACACATCTTCGCCGCGCAGCGACACCTCGGCGCCGCCGTCGTCGTAGATGACCTGGCCGGCGAGGTGGGTGTTCTCGACGCTCGTGAGCCAGATGAGCAGGTTCGCGACCGACTCCGGTGACTGGTGATAGTTCAGTGGCATCGGAACGCTCGCGTCGACCATCGCCCGGCTCTCTTCGGTCTCGAGCAGCTTCTGCGTCATCGGGGTCAGCACGGTGCCGGGAGCCACGGCGTTCAGAGGGATGCCGTTGCCCGCCCACTCGGGTGAGATCGACTGGCGGCGCACCCAGCGAGAGAGTGCCCGCTTCGATGACGGGTACACGAGATAGCCGATCTGCGGCCCTTGAGCGGTCAGCTCCGCAGCGATCTCGAGAGCCTTCGTCTCGTCGCCGGCGAGCGCGGCATCGACCATCTCGACAGAGTGGTTCTGCAGTGACGCCATCGACGAGACCACTGCGGCGCGCGGGGCATCCGACTCGGCGAGAGCGGGGCGAAGCTGCTCGAGCAGCTCGGTGACGCCGAAGTAGTTGACCGAGATCGTCTTCGGGATCGGGGCCGAGATGCCGGCGCATGCGATCACGCCGTCGACGGGGCCGCCCGCGAGCTCGATGGCCTTGGCTGCGGCCGCAGTGCGGCCTTCGGGAGTGGACAGGTCGGCCTCGACGTCGGCGTTGTTCAGATCGATGCCGATCACGCGCTCGCCGCGGTCGCGCAGCAGCCGAGCGGTGGTCTCTCCGATGCCGGAAGCGGATCCGGTCACGACATAGGTGCGGGTCATGGGTTTCCTCCGTTTCGCGACCGTTGTTGCAGTCGCATGGTTGCGTCCGCGGGTGCGCGGACGGTCAGGTCGTCATGTTGTCTCAGTGCGTTGACGTCTCAGCGTGTTGACGTCTCAGCGCGTCGACGAATCGACCGAGCTGGGCGGCGAACTGGGCCGCTTCGTCGTCGTGCCAGTCCGAGATCGCCTCCTGCAGCATCTCGACGCCTCGGGCGACGAGCAGGTCGTGCGCTGCCACGCCGCTGGGTGAGAGATGGATGACGCTCGCGCGGCGGTCAGCGGCATCGGCCTGGCGCTCGATCAAGCCTGCACGTTCGAGGCGCACGAGCTGCTTGCTCATCGTCGGTCGCGTCACGTGAAGGGCCGTGGCGAGGTCGCCCGCTCGAGACGGCCCCTGCAGCCCGAGCATGTACAGCGGCGGAAGATCGAGCGGATCCAGCTCGACGCCCGCCTCTTCGGCGACGGCAGCCTGCGTGCGGGTCGACGCCCAGCTGGCCATGAGATGCGTGAGCGATGCCAGCAGGTCAGCCGACGTGGATGTCAGATCTCTGCTCATGAGCTCATTCTACGCCGATAGTTGCCGTAGGCAACCAGTGTGCGAATACGTGGCTTGGGGCGACGCGAGCTTAGGCTGGAGAGGTGAGCGAGTACACCGTCCGCTCGGCGCGCAGCGCCGACATCCTCGGCATCCACACTCTGCTGGAGCCGCTGGTCGAGCGACGCATCCTGCTCGGCAAGGACCTCGCGGTGCTCTACGGCGCGGTGCAGGAATTCGTCGTGGCAGAGCTCGACGGTGAGCTCGTCGGATGCGGTGCGCTGCACGTGATGTGGGAGGACCTCGGCGAGGTGCGCACACTGATCGTTCGCGACGACTGGCTGCACCACGGCATCGGGGGTGCGATCGTCGACGGACTCGAGGAGCGTGCGATCGCCCTCGGCCTGCGGCGACTGTTCTGCCTGACGTTCGAGGTGGACTTCTTCACCCGCCGAGGATTCTCGCCGATCGGCGAGCAGGTCGTCGACCCTGATGTCTATTCACAGCTCCTGCGCAGCCCTGACGAGGGCGTCGCAGAGTTCCTCGACCTCGCGCATGTGAAGCCGAACACGCTCGGCAACACGCGGATGCTGAAGAACCTGTGATGGCTCGTCGCAGATCGGCAGCGGTATACCGGCGACGCCGGGTCGTGATCTTCGGTGGTCTGATCGTTGTGATCCTCACGCTCGCAGCGGGCATCTGGCTCGCCGTCGCGCAGCCGTGGTCGGATGCCGGGGCAGAGCCACCACCGGCGGCGACGCCTGAACCGTCGGAGACGCCCACCGAGGCGAGCCCCAGCCCGACTGCGGCGCCGACCCCGACGCCCACCACGAAAAAGGATGCGAAGGCGGTCCCGTGTCAGGCGGGCGATGTCACCGTCGAGGCTGTCACGGACGCAGACACCTACCCCGCCGGCGCGTTGCCGCAGCTTTCCATCTCGCTTACGAACACGGGCGCATCCGACTGCACGATCGACGTCGGATCGACCACCCAGGTGTTCACCGTGTCCAGCGGGAGCGACACATGGTGGCGTTCCACCGATTGCCAGGAGAGCCCGAGCAGCATGGTCGTGACGCTCGCCGCTGGGCAGACGGTGAAGAGCGCGACGCCGGTCCAATGGGACCGTACGCGCTCCGATGTCGCGACGTGCGATCAGGAGAATCGTCCCCGTGCTCCTGGGGGCGGTGCGTCGTACCACGTCGCGGTCTCGATCGGCGGTTTCGAGGCTGCGGAGACGCGGCAGATCCTGTTGTACTGAGCACAAGAAATGCGGTGAGTGCGTGCACCGATCGGGCCGTGACGCCGAAGTGGTGCAGACAGAAGCATTCCTTTGGGATACCATTGAATCAACTCTCGGGATTCTTCGGTGCAAGCCATCCCCAGTGGCGTCGTATACAGCGTCCCCAGCGCTTCGACATTCACCGTTCGAGAGTTCGAGGGCCCTTTCGAGTACTCCAGTCCCCAATGGACGACTCGAGAGGGCCCCAATCATTTCCCCACGCCGACTCTGCGCCTGGTGAACAGTCTCTAGGCTGGATGCATGGCAGCGAAGAAGTCGAAGGGTGCGGGCAAGAAACCGGCAGCGGAGGAATTCCGCTCCGAAGCACTCGCGCAGGCGCTCGAGAAGCAGGACATGGCTGCGGTCGCGCTCGCCCTGCGCCACGGGACGACGGTCGTGCCGTTGATCAGATCGGGAGACCGCGACAACCCGCTCGACGGCGGGGAAGTCTGGACCTACCGTGACGGTGCCACCGGAGACGTCGCTCTTCTGCTGTTCAGCGATGCCAAGAACAAGCCGGCGAATCTGCCGCCAGGCGTTGGCATCTACTCGTCGGAGTGGTTGCGGGCGTTCTTGACCACGCACCGCGACACGATCACGACGGTGTTCCTCGACATCGCGGGACCCCATCCGATGCAGGCGCCGCCGGGCGAACTGCTCGCGGCGCTCGACGCCTGACGGCGCGCGCTTTCCGCACGATGACGGACGCCGAAGCGGCGTCAGAACGGCGGGAGATCGTCTTCGCGACGAGTCCTCGTGGGATGCGCTGATCGGCTGCGTGACTTCACGTCGTTCAGCGCGGCGTCCAGCGACTTCGAGCGCTCATCGATGACCTGTTCGTACCCGAGGCGCGCTGCCTCGGATCGACGCTGCGTGGCCTGCGTCACCGCCCGCACTTCGCCGGCGAGGCTGAGTTCGCCGACCGCCGCGATCGTACGCGGCACCGAGAACTGTTGGATCGACCCTGCAACGGCGATCGCGATCGCGAGGTCTGCCGCAGGTTCGGTGAAGCGCACCCCGCCGACGGTGGACACGTAGACGTCGAGCTTTCCCGTGGGGATGCGCCCGCGCTTCTCGAGGATCGCCAGCACCATCGCCACCCGTGCCGCGTCCAGCCCTGACACCACCCGACGGGGATTCGGCGCTGTGGACTCTACAGTCAGTGCCTGCACCTCGACGGGCAGGGCACGGCGGCCCTCCATCGCGATCGCGACGCAGGTGCCCGGTTCGGTCGAACCGTGGCCGAGGAACAGACCGCTCGGGTCGGGCACCTCGGCGATGCCGTCGCCGGTCATCTCGAAGCAGCCGACCTCGTCGGTGGGGCCGAAACGGTTCTTCAACGCGCGGATGAATCGCAGTGCGGTCTGCCGATCTCCCTCGAAGTGGCAGACCACGTCGACGAGATGCTCGAGGATGCGGGGACCGGCGACCTGCCCGTCTTTCGTGACGTGGCCAACGAGGATGATCGGAAGACTCCGCTCCTTCGCCACACGGATGAGAGTGGCCGCGACCTCACGCACCTGGCTCGGCTGGCCCGCCGCTCCGTCTGAGAGGGAGGATGCCACGGTCTGCACCGAGTCGATGATCACGAGCTGCGGCTTCACCTCGTCGATATGCCCGAGGATCGTGGCGAGATCGGTCTCGCTCGCGAGATACAGCTCGTCGTGCAGGGCACCGGTGCGCTCTGCTCGCAGCCGCACCTGCGCCTGAGATTCCTCTGCGCTCGCGTACAGCACGCGGCGGCCACCACGAGCCGCCTGTGCGGCGACCTCCAGCAGCAGGGTGGACTTGCCCACCCCGGGCTCGCCGCTCAACAGGATCGCTGCTCCGGGGACGATTCCGCCGCCGAGTACGCGATCGAACTCGCCCACGCCGCTGGAGCGGCGGGGGACGTCTGCCGTCGAGATCTGCGTGATGGGGCGTGCCGCACGATCCGCTCCTGGCGCGAGCGGGGTCATCTGTCGCAGTATGCCCGTCTTCGCGGCCTGCTCCTGCACCGTGCCCCATTGCTGGCATTCACCGCAGCGGCCCACCCACTTCGACGTCGTCCACCCGCACTCGGTGCAGACGAAAGCAGGGGGAGCGGGGCGACGTGTTGCCATTCCTACAGGCTAGTCGCGGCATCCGACACGCCTCACCGCGCTCAGCGACCGGCAGTGCCGCTATCCGCCCTTCCGCGGCGCATCGCGCAACATACCGGCGACCACAAGGGCGAAGGCGCCGACGAGCACCAGCAGCCAGAGGCCGAGCGAGTAGGAGTTGGTCTCGGGACTGTATGTGGCGCCCATGATCAATGGAGGGAAGTAGCCCCCGAGCCCACCAGCCGCCGCCACCACGCCGCTGACCGCCCCCACCTTGTCCTTCGGGGTTGACGGGCCGATCCACGCGAACACCGCACCCATCCCCAAGCCCATGGCGGCCGCCATCATGATGAAGGTCACGCCCGTCACGATGCCCTCCGGTGGCTGCTGGCCGACGATGTATGCGAGCGAGACGATGCCGCCCAGCGACACCAGCGACACGACCTTGGGGCCGAATCGATCAGCGAGAACGCCGCCGATGGGCCGGGCGATCACGGCAGCGGCGGCGAACAGAGCCGTGCGCGCCCCGGCACCGAGAACGTCGACGTCCTCGGGATAGATGGTCGTGAGGTATTTCGGGAGGAAATTCGAGAACGCCACGAAGCCGCCGAAGACGATCCCGTACAGGAAGGCCATCTCCCAGGTCACCGGCAGCTTCAGCGCCCCGACGATCTTCGGCACGAAGGCTTCGCGATTGGGCTCCCACGTCGGCGACTCACGCATCAGGATCCACACGAGCGCCGCCATCGCGATCAGCGCGCCGGCGATGATCAGATGCGTGGGCAGGTAACCGATCGCATCCGCGAGACGTGGAGTCGCCATCGCCGAGACGGCAGTGCCGATCATGCCCATGCCGAACACACCCGTGGCGAAACCGCGGCGCTCAGGCGGGAACCATGCACCCGAGAAGGGCACGCCGACTGCGAAGATCGTCCCCGCGACGCCCAGGTAGAAGCCGGCGATGATCAGCAGGGGAAAGCTCTGAATACTGCCGGCCAGGGCGACCAGCAGCACGGCCGGTGCCGACAGCAGGAGCACCACGGTGAACATGATCCGACCACCGAATCGGTCGGTCATGGCGCCGATCACGATGCGCCCGAGCGCGCCGACGAGCACGGGCGTCGCGAGCATGAGCGAGATCTGGCCCTCATCGAGCCCCATCTCTGTCGCGTAGGTCTGCTGCAGTGGCGAGATCGACATCCAGGCCCAGAACCCGATGGTCGAGGCGAGCGTCGCGAGGATGACCTGAGCCAGACCGCCTCGGAGATCGGCGGTGCGTGGCGATGCCGGCGTTGGTACGGCCATTCGGCCTCCCTTCGATACCGGCGACAGTAGCGTGCTCGGCGCACGCTGGCCAGAGGGGCAGCCATCTGCGCGTGAGGGATCGGACCCGAGATTTCGGCCTGCTCTTGTATCGCCCCGTGTCGGCGGGCAGGATGCTGAGGACACGACGTGTATTCCGGAAGGACCAGAAATGACCCCCGGTAACCGAACTGAGAGTGCCCCTGCGACGGACGGACCCCTCGCAGATGCACTACTGAACTTGGGCCGATTCGTCAGGCCGGGCGAGACTTCGGAAGATCTGCGCGCCGTGTTCCTGCAGGGCGGCCGTTCCGGAGACTCGTTCTATCGCGATCGCTGGTCGCATGACAAAGTGGTGCGCTCCACGCACGGCGTGAACTGTACGGGATCGTGCTCGTGGAAGGTGTACGTCAAGGACGGCATCATCACATGGGAGGCGCAGCAGACCGACTACCCATCGGTGGGGCCGGACTCGCCGGAGTACGAACCCCGAGGCTGCCCGCGCGGTGCGGCCTTCAGCTGGTACACGTATTCGCCGACCCGGGTTCGGTATCCGTACATCCGTGACGCGCTCGCGCGGCTGTACCGCGAGGCGAAGGCGCAGCATCCTGACCCCGTCGACGCGTGGGCGTCGATCGTCGACGACCCGGACAAGGCATCGGCGTACAAGCGGGTCCGTGGCAAGGGAGGGCTGGTGCGCACCTCATGGGACGAGGTGATGGAGATCGCCGCAGCCGCGCATGTGCACACTGTGAAGCAGTACGGTCCCGACCGTATCGCCGGGTTCTCACCCATCCCTGCCATGTCGATGGTCTCGCACGGCGCCGGGTCGCGCTTCATGAACCTCATCGGCGGCACGATGCTGTCGTTCTACGACTGGTATGCCGACCTGCCGGTGGCGAGCCCGCAGGTGTTCGGCGATCAGACCGACGTGCCGGAGTCCGCGGACTGGTGGAACGCCGGCTATCTCATCATGTGGGGCTCCAATGTGCCCGTGACCCGCACCCCCGATGCGCATTTCATGACCGAGGCGCGCTATCGCGGCCAGAAGGTCATCACGGTCTCGCCCGATTACACGGACAACACGAAGTTCGCCGACGAGTGGGTCGCCCCGCACCCCGGCACGGACGCCGCCCTCGCACTCTCCATGGGACATGTCATCCTGCGCGAGCACTTCGTGGACAAGCGTACCGAGCGCTTCGAGGATTACATGCGCCGGTACACCGACGCCCCTTTCCTCGTCGAGGTCGAGCGACGGGGCTCCGGGTTCGTGCCAGGAAAATTCCTCACCGCATCAGACCTCGAGGGCGCGGATGCCGCGCAGCCCCGCGCTGACTTCAAACCGGTGCTGATGGATGCCGATGGCAGTCCTGTCGTGCCGAACGGCTCACTCGGGCATCGCTTCACGCCAGAGGACGAAGGGCGATGGAACCTCGATCTCGAAGGCGTCGTGCCTCCCCTGTCGATCGCCGATCTCGGGAGCTGGGACGGCGAGGCCGCAGAGGTGAGTCTGCCCAGGTTCGACCTCGACCCTGAGCCGGGGCAGGAGCACGCAGGCGGATCGGGCGTCATCACCCGCGGCGTGCCCGTGCACACGGTCGCCGGTAAGACCGTCACCACGGTGTTCGACCTCATGCTCGCGCAGTACGGCGTAGGCAGGGACGGTCTGCCGGGGCAATGGGCTGCCTGCTACGAC
>Ga0247738_10000111_pt1 | contig 40273 bp, 37 predicted proteins | sample UWRJL013104B2_FD_180936 | JGI IMG/M metagenome (GOLD analysis project Ga0247738, IMG submission 180936) | Plant litter microbial communities from Arlington Agricultural Research Station in Wisconsin, United States - UWRJ-L013-104B-2 | ecosystem: Environmental > Terrestrial > Plant litter >...
GCGTCACGATGAAGCGGAGGTCACCGAGCATGTCCAGTGAAGTGCGGCACAATGTCGAGCAATCGCGCTACGAGATCGAGCTGGAGGGCGGCACGGCCTTTTCGGAATATATTCGCGACGGAGACAGACTGATCGTCGTCCACACCGTCACGCCGCCCGCATTGCGTGGCCAGGGCCTTGCCGGCCGCGTCGTCGAGGCAATGCTGGCCGATGCGCGAGACAAGGGCCTGAAGATCGAGCCGCGATGCAGCTACATCACGGCCTATTTCGAGGCACATCCCGAGGAGCGGGATCTACTCGCGACCTCCTGAAAAAAGCGTCCTGAAAATCAGGCGGCACCCCGGCCGAAGTCGGGGTGCCGCGATATCATTCTTAGAATTCGACCTTCACACCGAAGCGCACTGACCAGAGCGAAATGCGCGTCTGGTTGACGATCGTCGGGTTTTGGAAGTTCGAGTAGCGATATTGCGCACAGGTGTTCGTACCGGAAGCCACGCAGGCAACATTCACCAGCGGCGCGAGATAGGGGAACGTCACCTGACGCAGCGAGCCCCAATCCTTGTTCAGCAGGTTAGGCAGGTTCTCGATGTCCGCGAACAGCTTCACCCGGCCACGGCTGGTCAGCGGCAGCGGGATTTCCTGATCGACATGCAGATCCATCTTGAACCAGTGCGGGCTGCGCTGGACGTTTTTCGGCAGGATCTTGCCACGGAAGCTGCTGAGACCGGCGGCATCGATATAGTTGTTCAGCGCTGCCAGCGTTGCCGCATCTGCCGTCGTCGTATTGGCGATCAGAGGATCGTTCACGAGCGGCACATAGAGCAGATAGCGGTTGTTCTGGTTCGACACGCCAAAGGCATTGCCATGGCCATTCGCGCCTGCAAGGTCGGTCATGGTCAGGCTGTAAGGCAGACCCGAGCGCCATTCACCGAACAGGTTCAGGCGGGTCTTATAGTCGCCGAAGAACGCCTTCTCATAGTTGACGCCGAACTTGAAGCTGTTGCGGATCTGGTAGGTCGAGGTGCCAAAAGCCGCGATATTGGGATCCTGCATCGCGGTCTGGCCATAGGTGCCGGTCGCCGTCGTGCCGTTCATGGCACTCACGTCCTTGATGTCCTGGAACGTGTAGCTACCGTCGAGGCTCAGACCGAAATCGAAGCTCTTGGATGCACGCGCCACCATGACCAGCGAGTGGCCCTGTGAGCTGTTGGTCAGCAGGAGATCGGTGTTGGAGCTGGACGGCGTCGTCGTCAGATAACGCGGGCGGCCATCAGGCGCGACGCCGTTGGCGACCAGGCGCAGGTCCTTGTAGACCGGCGCATTCTTGACCCAGCCATAATAGATGTCGGCGCCGAAGCCCCAACCGCCACCAAGGAAGCCCAGCTCATAAGGATCATAGTCGATGGAGAGCGATGACTTCCACGTCGATTCCATCTGGAACTCGGGGTCCAGCGCATTGACGTTGGCAAGGCTCAGCGCGCCGACATTCGTGCGCAGATAGTCGGTCACGACCGGATTGATCGTGCGACCATCGACATTGTTGAGCGCGGCGGCGCAGATCGTTGGCGTTGGCAGCGTGCAGGTGCCGTCCACATTACGGCTGATCGTGATCGCATTGTTATAGACGCCGGCCACGGAATAGCTGTTGCCGAGGAACACGTCAGGCGATCCGCCCGCGAAGAGACCGAGGCCACCGCGAACCTTGACCTCGGACAGCGGCTCCCACGAGAAGGACAGGCGCGGCTGGACGACCATCTTGCCGTTGATGCCGGCATTGTTGCGCATGCCCGTGCGCGCGAAGAAGAAGCTGTTGAGCGGCGGCGGGGTCAGGCCGCCATAAGTGTCGCCACGCACGCCGGCAGTGACCGAGAAGTTGTCGGCCAGATCGTAGCTGCCCTGCAGACCGAACGTATATTGGTCATATTTGAAGCTCGCCAGCACATCCATGAGATTACCGGTGATCGATCCGCCGAGCGCGAGCTGGCTCGCCTGCTTGCCCTGGAACTGCGAAACCGAGTCGAAATAATAATTGCCGTAAGCGTTCTGCACGAAGGCATTGGCGACAGTGAGATGCGACCATGCGGCAGTCGCCTTCATGGCAATCCCGCCCATGTTCCAGCGCGCAGCCAGGTCGGCGCCATATTGCTTGGTGCGGACATAGTTGAAGTGGCGGAACTGATCTGGACCGAAATAGAGCCGCGCGGCGCCCGGCGCGCTTGAGGATCCCTGCGAGCAGGTGACGGGCGTGATGTTCGCAGTGGGATCGAGGCAGAGCTGCATCTGGGCGAAGGGATATTCGCCGAAGGGCACGGGGCTGAGATCATATGCGCGATAGTTGCCGCGAAGTTCGGTGTGGAAATTGCCGCCCCAATCAGAAAGCAGCTGCGCCACGAACGAGTCGACCTTCTCAGGCCGCTGATAATTGTTCGATGCAAGGCCAAGGCTGGGCGACGTAGGCGAGGTCGATGAGAACCCGGCGGTCGAGCTGTTTTCGGAATCGTTGCGGATATAAGTGAGCGCCAGGCGCTGCGTTTCCGAGACGTTCCAGTCGAGCTTTGCGGTGTACTTCTTGTCCTTCTCGAGCGTGGTGCGCGTGACCCCGAGCGTATCGTAATTATAGAGTGACTTCGCACTGGCCGAGATGTCGGTGATCTGTGCGTCGGTCAGGTTTGGCACCGGATTGGCAAAGCCGGCAGTGCCGATGGCGATCGGCGTGCCTTCCTGCAGCCATTCATAGGACAGCGCGATGAACAGCTTGTCCTTGATGATCGGGCCGCCCACGAAAGCACCCCAGTTCTTGGACTTGAAGTCGAGCTTGACGGTCGATGCGCGGCTCTTGGAGCCGGTCAGGCCGTCGCTCGAATAGGTGTAGAAGGCCGAGCCGGTATATGCGTTGGTGCCCGAGCGCAGCACGACGTTGATTGCGCCGCCCTGAAAATCGCCTTCGGAAATGTCGAACGGCGCGATCTTGACGGAAAGCTGCTCGATGGCGTCGAGCGGTACCGGGCCGCGGGCGGTCGGCAGGCCGCCGACATTGAGCCCGAAATTGTCCGAGAAGCGAAGGCCATCGACCGAGAACTTGTTGAGGCGCGCATTCTGGCCAGCAATGATCACGCCGCGGCTCTGGCCCGGATCGATCGTGGCGAAGGGATCGCGGCGGACCACATCGCGAATGTCGCGCGAGACCGAGGCAACGCCTTCAATCTCGTCGCGGCCGATGATCGTGGCGGGGCCGGAGGAGAGATCGACAGCGCCAGACTTGCTTGCCGTCACGACAATGTCGTCGCCGGTAGTCTCGAGCGTGATGGGCAGGCGGAGGGTCTGGCCAGCGATCAGCGAAATCTCCGTCACCTTCGTCTCAACATAGCCCTCGCCGCTGATCACGACCGTGAAAGGTCCGCCGATGCGGAGGCCCGAGGCGCTGAAATTGCCGGTGGAGTCCGTGGTCGACGTGTTCGTCGTGCCGGAGGGCGCATGCGTAATCGTAACGTTCGCACCTGCAACAGGCAGGCCATCGGCCGTAACAGAGCCTCGGATGGACGACGTCGTCTCCTGCGCGAACGCCGGCGCGCTGACGCAAATTGCCGCAAGACAGATACCAGAGAAGAGATGATTACGCATTTAGAACCCCCTTGTTCATGTATTTGCTGACCCGGATTGGCTGGCCCTGGCGCCGACGGCTGATGCAGGACCGGTGCTCGATGGGCTGGCGCAATCGCGCGATTCCATGAGCATTGAGAGGCCGTTAGCGTTTGATCGGGGAGAATGCGCAGCAGCACACGGGGTCGTTGCACTGGCCGGCATTGCGGCGAGCGCGCACGAAGAAATCACAAAAGTGAAAAACCGGTCCGAAAACTGCAAGATAGCCCCCTCATCAGCAGCAGGCCTCTCCAGTTTTCACCCTTCTGTGCGTCGATGCCGCGGGCTTGTGATCGGCAAGCTATCAAAGTCCCGGCTCTTCGCAAGCGCAACATCTATTATCGCGTGCGAGTGTGGCGCGCGCGAAACACCCGCACGCCATGCGTGATGGGGAAGCAGTGCGCGCGAGCGCCGATAGAGCCGCTGCGTCGCCCCTATCATATTGATGAGTGGGAAGGAAAATGGTGCACCCGGAACGATTCGAACGTCCGACCCTCAGATTCGTAGTCTGATGCTCTATCCAGCTGAGCTACGGGTGCATTACCATGTTTTCCGCGCCGGGCGGGCCGCCGCGGGAGAGGCGCAGATAGTCGCGAGGGCTTGTGCTGGCAACCCCTTTTTTCACGACTGGCTGCGCTATTTTGCAGTCTGGCTCGCGCGCGCCGCCAACGCTGCCTGTGCAGCCGCAAGACGGGCGATTGGCACGCGGTATGGCGAGGCGCTCACATAATCGAGGCCGATTTTCTCGCAGAAGGATATGCTCGCGGGATCGCCGCCATGTTCGCCGCAAATGCCCAGCTTGATGCCGGGGCGCGTCGCCCTGCCCCGCTCCGCCGCCATCTCGATCAACTGGCCAACGCCAGCCACATCGATGCTGACGAACGGATCACGCGCGAAAATGCCCTTGTCGACATATTGCGTGAGGAACCGCCCGGCGTCGTCGCGACTGATGCCGATGGTGGTCTGCGTCAGGTCGTTGGTGCCGAACGAGAAGAATTCCCCGACTTCGGCGATCTCGCCCGCCATCAGCGCCGCACGCGGCAGTTCGATCATCGTGCCGACATGATAGTCGACGCGCTCGCCGCGCTCGGCAAAGACTTTCGCTGCGGTCTCGTCGACGACCGCCTTCATCAGCTCCAGCTCGCGCCGCGTCGCGACCAGCGGGATCATCACTTCCGGGATCGGCGCTTCACCGCTCGCCTTGGCAACGTCCAGCGCGGCCTCGAAGATGGCGCGGGCCTGTATCTCGTAGATTTCGGGATAGGTGATGCCGAGCCGGCAGCCGCGATGGCCGAGCATCGGGTTGAACTCGTGCAGTTCCGCCGCGCGACGCTTGAGCGTCTCAACGCCGACGCCCGCAGCCGCAGCCACTTCCGCAAATTCGCTGTCCTCATGGGGCAGGAACTCGTGCAGCGGCGGATCGAGCAGGCGGATCGTGACCGGAAGGCCTGCCATCTCGGTGAAGATCGCGGCAAAGTCGGCGCGCTGCTCGGGCAGCAGCCTGGCGAGCGCCTCACGCCGGCCCTTTTCGCTATCGGCCAGGATCATTTGACGCACAGCGGTGATGCGTGCCTCGTCGAAGAACATATGCTCGGTGCGGCACAGGCCCACGCCTTCCGCGCCGAATTCGCGCGCGGTCTTGCAGTCCTGCGGCGTCTCGGCATTTGCGCGCACCTTCAGGCGGCGAACCGCATCGGCCCAGACCATCAACGTGCCGAAATCGCCGGCCAGTTCGGGCTGCACGGTCGGCACTTCTCCGGCCATGACTTCGCCGCTCGCGCCGTCCAGCGTGATGATATCTCCCTCGTTGAACACGCGTGAACCTGCAGTCAGCGTCTTGTCCTTGGCGCTGATGGTGATGCCGCCCGCGCCGGAGACACAGGGCCGCCCCATGCCGCGCGCCACCACGGCCGCGTGGCTGGTCATGCCGCCGCGAGCGGTCAGGATGCCCTTGGCGGCGTGCATGCCGTGAATATCTTCCGGGCTGGTCTCGACACGCACCAGGATGACCGCTTCGCCCAGTTCGGCATGCTGTTGCGCGGTTTCCGCGTCGAACACGATCATGCCGGAGGCTGCGCCCGGGCTCGCGGGAAGCCCCTTGGCGATGACATCGCGCGGCGCTTTGGGGTCAAGCGTGGGGTGGAGCAACTGGTCGAGCGCAGCGGGATCGACGCGCATTACCGCTTCCTCGCGGCTGATCAGCTCTTCGCTGGCCATGTCCACCGCGATCTTGAGCGCAGCCTTGGCGGTGCGCTTGCCCGATCGCGTCTGGAGCATCCAGAGCTTGCCGCGCTCCACAGTGAACTCGATGTCCTGCATGTCGCGATAATGCGTCTCGAGTATCTCGAAGACCCGCGCCAGTTCGGCAAACGTTTCCGGCATGGATTCTTCCATGCTGAGTGGCTTGGCCTTGGCGCGTTCGCGCGCGGCCAGCGTCAGATATTGCGGCGTGCGGATCCCAGCGACGACATCCTCGCCCTGCGCATTGATGAGATATTCGCCATAATAAGCGTTCTCGCCGGTCGCGGGGTCGCGGGTGAAGGCCACGCCGGTTGCTGATGTGTCGCCCATGTTGCCGAACACCATGGCCTGCACATTGACGGCCGTGCCCCATTCGGCGGGAATGCTGTTGAGGCGGCGATAGACTTTCGCGCGCTCCGATTGCCACGATCCGAAGACCGCGCCAATCGCGCCCCAGAGCTGCTCGTGCACGTCCTGCGGGAAGGGCTTGCCCCATGCCCGCGCGACGATGGACTTATACTCGCCGACAAGCGCTTCCCAGTCGGCGGCTTCCAGATCGGTGTCGAGAAACGCGCCCTTGTCTTCCTTGGCGATCTCCAGCGCTTCCTCGAAAGCGCCATGATCGAGCCCCAGCACGACATCGGAATACATCTGCACGAAGCGGCGATAGCTATCCCACGCGAAGCGCGCGTCACCGGACGTTTCGGCGAGGCCGCGCACCGTCTCGTCATTGAGGCCGAGATTGAGGACCGTGTCCATCATGCCGGGCATGGAGACCCGAGCGCCCGAGCGCACGGAGACGAGCAGCGGATCGTTCACATCGCCGAAGCGCTTGCCGGTGATGGCTTCGATATGGGCGATACCATCGGCGACTTCGGCCTTCACGCTGTCCGGATAGGTCTCACCATCCACATAATAGCGCGTGCACATCTCGGTTGTAATGGTGAAGCCGGGAGGCACCGGCAGGCCGATTGCAGCCATGCCATCGAGATTGGCGCCCTTGCCGCCGAGCAGGTTCTTGTCGCCCTTCCCGCCATCATTCACCCCACCGCCGAAGCGGTAGACATACCGGGTCACCATATCGCTATCAGTCACGCAACTCGTCCCTTGGTCGCGAGATGCCAGCCGGCGTGGCCTAGCCCTCGATCTTTGAGAAATCCGCCACTTTGTGCACCGCAGCACGGATTCGGGTCAACATGTTTAACCGTGCTTCACGTTTCGCAGGGTCGGAATCATTGACCGTAACGGCATCGAAAAATGCATCGATCGGCGCTCGCAATGTTGCCAGCGCAGCCATGGCTCCGGCAAAGTCCTCGGCGGCGACAGCGGCGTCGGCGTCAGGCTCGGCCTTGTCGAGCGCGGCGATCAGCGCGGCCTCGGCAGGCTCCGCCACATAGTTGAGTGCCCAGCGCTCTTCATGCACTCGGATTGCGTCGGCCACATCGGCGTCCACCCCAGCCAGCGGGTCTTCCTCACCGGTCGGCTCGGCGCTGACGGCATGATGATCCCCCCACTTCTCCTTGCGGAGGATATTGGCGGCGCGCTTGTATCCGGCGAGCAGGTTTACGCCGTCATCAGTGGTGACGAAGGATTGGAGCGCCTTCACACGAGCGAGCAGGCGGACGAGATCGTCATCTCGTCTATCTTCAATCTTTAGAGAGGCCACCGCATCAATCAGATCGTGACGCGTCCCAGCTTCACGTTGCTGCACTTTCAAACGGTCGAAAAAGAAGTCGTCGAGTAAGCGGATACCTGCAAACGCTCGCTCCCTGATATCGTCATTGCTCGGCACACGGCTTCGTACAATGCGTGCGACCTCGTCTTCATCCGGAGCAAGGCCTCGGGCGAACTCAAGGCCAAAATAAGCGTTGGTACTAACCAACTGCTTTACGCGATTTGCTTCGAACAGATACCATCTATGGCAGGCAGCAATCAGAAGTTTAACGAATGGTACTTTCAATCGTGAAGTAAGTATTAGCTGAATCACAGAAATCGCTGCCCGCCTGAGCGCAAAAGGATCCTTGGAGCCCGTCGGTCGTTCAGCATTACTGAAAAATCCAGCAAGCGTATCCAGCTTATCCGCCAAGCTAACCGCCACTGTGACCGGCGCAGTCGGAACATCATCCCCCTGCCCCACCGGCTTGTAGTGATCGCGGATGGCATCAGCGACGGCATCCGGCAGACCTTCGGCGCGAGCATAATAGCCGCCCATCAGACCCTGAAGTTCGGGGAATTCGCCGACCATTTCGGTGACGAGATCGGCCTTGCACAGTTCGGCCGCCTGCCGCGCTAACGAGGGGTCGCAATTGGGGACGATACCTTCACTCGCCAGCCATTCGGCCAACTCGGCCACACGCTCGACCTTGTCGGCGAGCGTGCCCAGCTTCTCGTGGAAGGTGATGCGGCTCAGTTTCTTCGCCTGATCGGCCAGCTTCGTCTTCTTGTCCTGCTCCCAGAAGAAGCGGGCGTCGGACAAGCGCGCGGCCAGCACCTTGCCATTGCCTGCGACGATGGCCTTGCCGCCATCGGTCGCGACGATGTTCGCGGTGCAGATGAAGGCAGGCGCCAGCTTGCCGGCATGATCGCGCAGGACGAAATATTTCTGGTTGATACGCAGCGTCAGCTGAATGACCTCGGGCGGCACCTCAAGGAAGGCCGGGTCGAAATGACCGAGCAGCGGCACCGGCCATTCGGTCAGGCCCGCATTTTCCGCCACCAGCCCTGCATCGGGCACCAATATGAGGTTTTCGCTATGCGCGAGCCAGTGCGCCTCGGTCTCGATGATCTTCGCGCGTTCGGCGGGATCGACGATCACATGAGCGGCGCGCAACTGCTGGGCGTAGCTCGCGGCATTGTGGATCGCGATTTCGCCCTGCGAATGGAAGCGATGGCCGACCGTGTTGCGGCCCGCACCAACGCCATCAATGGCGAACGGCACGATCTCGTCGCCAAGCAGCGCCACGATAGCCTGCAACGGACGCACCCAACGCAGGCTCTCGGTGGAGGTGCTCGCATCGCCCCAGCGCATCGACTTGGGCCACGGGAACGCGCGAACAATGGCGGGGATTGCCTCGGCCAGCACATCGGCGGTCGGGCGGCCGGGCTTCTCGACGGTGGCAAACCAGACGCCGTCGCGATCCTCAAGCTGATCCTGGGTCAGGCCGGTCTTGCGCAGAAAGCCTTCCAGCGCCTGCGGCGGCGCACTGGTGCGCGGGCCTTTATATTCCTCGCTCACGGCCTGCGTGTTCAGCGGCAACCCATGAGCGATGAACGCAAGGCGGCGCGGAGTCACATAACTGGTCAGGCGCTCCGGCTTAAGCCCGGCCTCCGCCAGCTTCTCAGTGAACAGGCGCGCAAGATCGTCGCTGGCCTTGGCCTGCATGCGCGCGGGAATTTCCTCACAGCGCAGCTCAAGAAGGAAGTCTGCGCTCATTCTGCCCACCCATTGGTCTGCATCCATGCAGCGCAGCTACCCTTGGCCATATCGCGCACACGGCCGATATAGCTCGCGCGCTCCTGCACGCTGATGACGCCGCGCGCTTGCAGCAGATTGAAGACATGGCTTGCCTTGATTGCCTGCTCATAAGCGGCGAGCGGCACGTTCGCGGCGATGCTGGCCTCGCATTCGGCCTCGCAATCCTTGAACCAGCGCAGCAGCTTCTCGGTATCGGCGACCTCGAAGTTCCACTTCGACATCTGCTTCTCGTTTTCGAGGAAGACATCGCCATAAGTCACGGCCGGACGATTGCCGCCCCACGAATCCTTGGCGGCGTCGTTGAAGACGAGATCGTACACGCTGTCGACGCCCTGAATATACATGGCGAGGCGCTCCAGGCCGTAGGTCAGCTCGCCCGCGACGGGCTTGCAGTCGAAGCCGCCCATTTGCTGGAAATAGGTGAACTGTGTGACTTCCATGCCATCGCACCAGACTTCCCAGCCCAGCCCCCACGCGCCGAGCGTCGGGCTCTCCCAGTCGTCCTCGACGAAGCGGATGTCATGGACAAGCGGATCGATGCCAATGGCCGACAAGGAGCCGAGATAGAGTGCCTGCAAATCCGGTGGGCTCGGCTTCATGATCACCTGATACTGGTAATAATGCTGGAGCCGGTTCGGGTTCTCGCCATAGCGGCCGTCGGTCGGGCGGCGCGAGGGCTGGACATAGGCGCAGTTCCACGGATCGGGACCGAGGCTGCGCAGCGTCGTCGCGGGGTGGAAGGTGCCAGCACCCACTTCCATGTCAAAGGGCTGCAGGATCACACAACCCTGCGCCGCCCAATAATCATGCAATGTCAGGATCAGCCGCTGAAAACTCAGCGGCTTCGGTGCCTCGTCCGCCATGCTGTCCTTGCCCTGTCGCGTTTCGCCGCGCTTTGACGCATGGGCGCCAAGCGGTCAAGCACGCCCGGCCTGCGCGCCACTTGTGTACGCCGCTTGCGCTATCCTCGCAAAGCCGCGATTGGGCGGAGGGGACGCGCTTGAGCAAGGAGAGACCCGTCTTGTCATTCTATTGCAACCGGCTGTTCGCGGGGGTCGCCGTCCTTCTGGCGCTGTGGACTGCGCCGCTGGCCGCCCAGCAGTCACCCCAAAAGGCCCCCGCTGCTGCCAGCAATGGCGCTACAGCCGCCGTGCCCGTCCATGCGCGCCCTTCGCTCTGGGTGGTGAAGGACCGGGACACGACCATCTACCTGTTCGGCACGATCCATCTGCTGCGCCCCGGCCTGATGTGGTTCGAAGGGCCGATCAAGAGTGCGTTCGACGCCTCGCAGGAGGTCGTGTTGGAGATTGCCGACGAAGCCGACGTATCGACGCAGATGCGCATCGCCCAGCGCGCGATGGACCTCACCGGCCCGCCGCTCACCGGCAAGCTGCCCGAGGCCACCCGCCCGAAATTCGCGGCGCTGATCAAGGAATATCAGCTCCCCGTCGGCGTGGTCGATCGCATGAAGCCGTGGTTCGCGGCAATCACGCTGACCAGCGCACCGCTGCAAAAGCTGGGCTATGATGCATCGCAGGGCGTGGAGGCGCAGTTGCGCAAATATGCCAAGGCGCAGGGCAAGCCCGTCTCCGGCCTTGAAACCACCGAAGAGCAGATCGGCTTTTTCGATACGCTGAGCGACGAATTGCAGATCCGCCTCCTGGTCGAGACGATCAACGAGCAGGGCGAGGTCGAGGACACGCTGGCGAAAATGATCGACGCGTGGAGCGCTGGCGATCCCGACCGGCTCGCGGCGACGCTCAACAAATCGATGGAGGAAGACAAGGGCCTTGAAAAGCTGCTGCTCTTCGACCGCAACGAGCGCTGGGCCGACTGGATCAAGGCGCGGCTGGAAAAGCCGGGCACTGTGTTCCTCGCCGTGGGCGCCGGGCATCTGGCGGGCAAGAACAGCGTGCAGGATGCGCTCAAGGCGCGGCACATCAAATCGAAGCTGGTCAAGTCGCGCTGATCATGGCGCCGGTCCTCCAGCGAGGCATTGCCAGGCGATGGAAGGCCATATTGGCTGGCATCGTGGTGCTGGCGCTGCTGGCCGCAGCCGCGTGGCAATATCGCGAGCAACCCGTCACGGCCCGCCCCGCTCTCTGGCGTTTATCGCTGGGCGACCGCCACGCCTGGCTCTTCGGCACCATCCACGCGGTGCCAACGGGCGCGCGCTGGCTGTCGCCCGCAATTGCCAGCGCCGCGCAGGAGAGTGACGGCCTCGTTCTGGAGGCTGCAGGGCTGGAAGCAGAGCGCCGTGATGCGCGGGTTTTTGAGACATTGGGTCGATCCGCAGGCCTGCCGCCAGTCGCATCACGCCTGAACCCCGCCGACCGACCTCGCCTCGCCGCGCTCGTCAAAGCGTCGCCCACGGTCCTGCGCGATCTCGATGGCTATGAAAGCTGGGCCGCGGCGCTGCTCATCGGCGCCGCTGCCAATGGTCAGGGGGGCGCATCAAGCGAGGACGCGCCCGAAGCGCGACTGGAGAAGTTGTTCCGCGCCAATGGCCACAGCACCACCGGCCTTGAAACGATCAGCGAGCAGCTTGGCCTTTTCGACGCGCTACCACAGGGCGATCAGGACGCCTTGCTCGCGCAAGCCGTCACGGAAGCCGCCGATGCACCGCGCCAATTCGGCCAGCTTTATGCGCGCTGGGCAGCCGGCGATCTTGGTGCGATCGAGGCACAGTTCCTGCGCCCTCTCGATCAGTCGCCCCGCCTGCGCAACGCCCTCGTCGACCAACGCAACGCGCTCTGGGCACGCCGCATCGACAAGCTGTTGCGGGAAAACGGACGGACCTATTTCATCGCAGTCGGCACCGGTCATCTGATCGGGCCGAAAAATGTTATTTCCAGCCTCACTCAGCGTGGGTGGAAGGTCGAACGCGTGCAATGAAAGCGGGCGGGAAATGCACTTAACCAAATTGCACTTTTCTTCAAAATGGAGCATGATCCGTACATCGTAGTCAGCCCATGCGCGGAGGCACGATAGGCATGACACAGCTAGGCGAATTCCGGATCGACGATGCGTTGCTTGCCGAAAGCGACGCCCTCCTTGCCGCGATCGTCCGCACGGCGACGGATGCGATTGTGGCGGTCGATGCCGCAGGCACGGTGATCAGCTGGAATCGCGGCGCACAGCTTCTTTTTGGCTATCCCGAGCGAGAGATGATCGGCCTGCCCGTCAGCCGCTTCATCCCGCCCGACCGGGTCAAGGAGCAGGAAACGGCGCTGGCGCGGGTCTTCGCCGGCGAATGGGTCGGCAGCTTCCACAGTATTCGCACCACGCGCACCGGTCAGGACATGACCGTATCGGTTGCCATGTCGCCGATCTGCAATGCCGATGGCGCAGTGGTCGCAGCATCCGCCATCATCCGTCCGCGCGGCACCATGCGGCGCAGGCAGGCCACTGCGGAGCAGGGCAGCTTCCTCTCGGCACTTGCGCCGGGCCGCGCAAGCCATGCGAGCGCACATGAGAGCCGGGCCGATCCCGCGAGCCGGAACATCCTCGTCGTCGGGGATGAGACGCTCATTGGCCTCAGCCTTGTGGCCATGCTCGAGAATGCCGGTTTCGACGTGCTCGGGCCGGTCGGCGATGTGCATACCGCCATGGTCTTGCTCGACGAACAAAGCTGCGCCCTCGCCATTCTCGACATCAACCTGGCCCATGGCGAAACATCGGCGCCCCTGGCCGAACGGCTCAAGCGCGCCGGCACGCCTTTTCTCGTCACATCGGGCGAGCTGATTGCTGAAGCTGGCAGCGATACGCCCGGCATTTTCGGCGGTGCGCGCAATCTCGCCAAGCCCGTGGGCGCGCGCACGCTCGTTGCTGCGGTTCAGGAAGCATTGGGCTAGTTAGGCATACCGGGGTAAACACTCCCCCGTCCAACCCCGGATGGAATGACCCGCCCCTCCCCGAGGCGCGGGCCATTTCATTGATGGAGCCGCTAAAGCCCGGCTTTCCGCGCTTGCCTTTTACCCCCTTTGCCGTTAAGCGCCCCGGCTTCCGTCATGGTCATCCCTGGAGGCGTGGCGGAGCGACTGTAACTTAATCACGCTTTTGGAGACTGCTATGAGCGATGCGCTTATACTGTCGGCCGAGGCACGCGATCGGGCTGGCAAGGGAGCCTCCCGCGCTCTCCGCCGCGAGGGCCGCGTTCCCGCCGTCATTTACGGAAATAATGAAGAACCGCAGATCGTGCACGTTGAAGAGAAGCTTCTCTCCAAGCTGCTCGCCACCGGCCACTTCTTCAACTCGGTGGTCATGGTCGAGGTGGACGGCAAGTCCATTCGCACCCTGCCCAAGGATGTCGCGTTCCACCCTGTGAACGACCGTCCGCTCCATGCCGACTTCCTGCGTGTCTCCGAGCACGCGAAGGTCCATGTGAACGTGCCTGTGCACTTCAAGAACGAAGAAGCCTCGCCGGGCATCAAGCGCGGCGGCGTGCTCAACATCGTTCGTCACGAGCTGGACCTCATCTGCGACGCAGCCGAGATTCCCGACGAAATCACCGTCGATCTGACCGGCCTGGAAGTTGGCGATTCGATTCACCTCAGCAACATCACGTTGCCCAAGGGTGTCGAGTCCGGCATCCAGGAGGCTGACGCCACCGTCGCTACGATTGTTGCGCCTTCGGCGCTCAAGTCGAGCGAAGGCGACGCCGCCAAGGAAGACGAAGCGGAAGCCTGATTTCGCTGACGGGGAGCGCGTGAATGCAACTCTGGGTCGGCCTCGGCAATCCCGGACCGCAATATGCGCTCCACCGGCACAATGTCGGGTTCATGGCGGCTGACGTCATTGCCGACATTTACGGCTTTTCTGCGCCTAAAAAGCAATTTCAGGGCTGGTTCGCCGAAGGGCGGATCGGTCCTGAAAAGATTCTGCTGCTCAAGCCCGCGACATTCATGAACGAGAGCGGCCGCTCGATCCGCGCCGCCATGGATTTCTACAAGCTGGAGAAGGAAGACGTGACCGTCTTCCATGACGAACTCGACCTGGCACCGATGAAGGTGAAGGTGAAGCGCGGCGGCGGCACGGCGGGCCATAATGGCCTGCGCTCGACCGAAACCCATATCGGCAACGAATTCCGCCGCGTGCGCATCGGCATCGGACATCCGGGCCACAAGGACCGGGTCCACGGTTATGTGCTGGGCAATTATCACAAGAGCGAAATGGAAGCGCTGACCGACATGCTCGGCGCGATCGGCGCGGAAGCCGAATGGCTCGCCAAGGGCGACGACGCCCGTTTCATGAATGACATCGCCATGCGGCAGGCGGACGCCTGAACCCTTTCAATTGAGCTCGCTGGCTCGGCTCATCGAATTTGCCTTGAAGTCGCTCGACGGAAAGAACAAATGATGAACAATGTCCAAATTGTCCCGGCTCGAAAAGCTCTCCATCCTCGCTGACGCTGCCAAATATGATGCCTCCTGCGCCTCCAGCGGCGCGGCGAAACGCAACTCGCGGGAGAGCGGCGGCATCGGATCCACGACCGCCGTGGGCATCTGCCACAGCTACGCGCCGGACGGCCGATGCATTTCCCTTCTGAAAATCCTGATGACGAACATGTGCATGTTCGACTGCCTCTATTGCATCAACCGTTCGTCCTCGAATGTTCGCCGCGCCGCCTTCACCGTCGAGGAAGTCGTCGAACTCACACTCGATTTCTACAAGCGCAATTATATCGAGGGCCTGTTCCTCTCATCCGGCATCATTCGCAGCCCGGATTATACGATGGAGCTAATCGTCGAAGTTGCGCGCCGCCTGCGCGAAGATCATAATTTTCGCGGTTATATCCACCTTAAGACGATCCCCGAGGGCGACGCGGACCTGATCGCGCGCGCCGGCCAATATGCCGACCGGCTCTCGATCAATATCGAATTGCCGGACGATAAATCCATCGCAGCTTTCGCACCGGAAAAGGATGGCACACGCATTCGCCGCACCATGGCGGACCTTGGCAAGCGCATCGGCGAGGCCAAGGCCGAACGAAAGGCCTCCCGCAAGGCGCCGATCTTTGCACCCGCTGGCCAGAGCACCCAGATGATCGTCGGCGCGGATCAGTCGGGCGATGATCGGTTGCTGGAGGCAAGCGCGGGTTTCTATCGCGATTATGGGCTCCGGCGCGTCTATTATTCCGCCTTCTCGCCCATTCCCGATGCGAGCCGGGCACTCCCCGCTCAGGCCCCGCCCCTGCTGCGCGAGCATCGGCTGTATCAGGCGGATTGGCTCCTGCGATTTTACGGCTTTTCCACGCAGGAAATCGCTTCGACGATGACGGAAGGACGCCTTGCGCTCGACATGGACCCTAAACTCGCCTGGGCCATCGAGCGGCGCGACATGTTCCCCGTCGACGTCAATCGGGCGACACGAGAGATATTGCTCCGGGTGCCGGGCCTCGGCGCGCGTGTCGTCGACCGGCTGATCGCGGCGAGGCGTCACAAGCGGCTGCGGCTGGACGATATCGGCAGGCTGTGCCAGTCCATTCGCAAGGTGCGCCCCTTCATCGAGGCTGCCGATTGGCGCCCAACTGCCATCCTCGACCGCGTCGACCTGCGCGCAATGATGGTGAAGGCGCCCAAGCAATTGTCACTGTTCGCATGAAAGCGGCCCACGCGTTTTCGCGGTACCGCGTGCGCTTGTCGACGCCGGACGATTTCGTGAGTTGGCGCGATCAGGCCCGCGCCTTTCTTGCTGCCGGTGTCGAGCCTGAGCGGCTGATCTGGGACGTATCGAATGACGCGGCGCCGGACTTGTTCGCGGAACAGGGCCTGTCTTTGGCCGAACCGACCGGCCAGCACAGCGTCAATGTGCCACGTGAGTTACTGTCTCTCCTTCGCCTCGCTCTGCTGAACCGTGAGCCCGCGCGCTTTGCGCTGGCCTATCGCCTGCTCTGGCGCACCGGGGCGGATCGTCACCTGCCCAATGACCCTTCCGATCCCGACGTAATTGCCCTTAGCAAGCTCGCTAAGGCAGTGCGGCGCGACATTCACAAAATGCATGCCTTTGTGCGGTTCAGGAAGGTCGGCGAGGTCGTAGGGCGCGAGCAATATGCTGCATGGTTTGAGCCCGATCATCATATCGTCAGAAGCACGGCCGGCTTCTTCCGCGATCGGTTCGCCGGCATGGATTGGCCATCGTGACGCCCGAAGCGAGCATCGGCTGGGACGGCGAATCACTGCGCCACGGGCCGGGCGGGTGTCGTGAGGATGTGCCCGAGGAAGATGCTGTCGAAGAAGAATGGCGCGCATATTATGCCAGTATCTTCAATCCGGCGCGCTTGAAGGTCGCGGCGATGAAGCGGGAAATGCCCGTGCGCTATTGGCGGAACCTTCCCGAGACTCAGCTCATTTCCGCTCTGGTGCAGCGTGCGGAAGGACGGGTGGACAGCATGATTGCCGACCGCAGGGACGAGCCGACTTTCTTCGATGCGGCCTCAGCACCCGATGCCGCCACGGAGCGGCATTTCGATAGCCTTCAGGCTCTGTATCAGGCGCTGCGCAACGAGGATGTGCCGCCATCTGCGGCTTTCTCCGATCATATCGTTGCGGGCGAAGGACCGGCCGGCGCGCCAATCATGTTCATTGGCGAACAGCCCGGCGATCAGGAGGATTTGCTCGACCGGCCCTTTGTCGGCCCCGCCGGTCAATTGCTCGATCATTGCCTGGAGGAAGCCGGCATCGCGCGCGGCGAGAGCTTCATGACCAACGCCGTCAAACGCTTCAAATATGAGCCGCGCGGCAAGAGGCGCGTGCACCAGACGCCCAACGCCGGTGACATTGCGCATTATCGCTGGTGGCTGGCGGAGGAAATCCGGCTGGTCGCGCCGCGGATCATCGTCTCATTGGGGGCGAGTGCGCTGCACAGTCTCACTGGCCGCAAACAGGCGCTGGGGCCGGTGCGCGGCACGCTGATGGATTGGGACGGCCGCATGCTGCTGCCCACCATTCACCCCAGTTTTCTGCTGCGACTGCCGGACGAACAAGGCTGCGCCATCGAACGCGACAAATTCGTGCGCGATCTCAAGAAAGCAGCACAGGCAGCCAAAGGCTGAACCTGTTTTGTGGTGCGGGCGGTCGGAATCGAACCGACACTCCTTGCGGAACCGGATTTTGAGTCCGGCGCGTCTACCAATTTCACCACGCCCGCGCGGAGGCTGCCTATAAGCGAGGCTTTCTGGCTTTCCAAGCCATAAGCCGCATGCCGGTTCTTTCATTGCGATAATATCGCGCCTATGCTCTTTTGCACTTGCGAAGGTGTTGCGCACCCGTTGCGCGCGCCAATATCGGCCGTATAAGGTTGGTTTGGTGCAGCCCGTTTCATGACCCTTCGCTCGGGGAAAGGCCGCACATTGTCCGAAAAATCCGCGACACTCATCTTATTTGGCGCCACGGGCGATCTTGCCCACCGTATGATCTTCCCATCACTTTATAACCTGATGAGCGACGGGCTCCTGCCCTCCCCGTTCAACATCGTCGCCTCGGGCCGCTCCGAGATGGACGATGACGCGTTCCGCGCGACGATCGTTGAGGCGCTCAAGACCTATGTGACGCCCGAGATGTATGATGAGGCGAAGATCGCCACGTTCCTCGGCACCATCATTTATTGCGCTGTGGCCGCCGGCAATGCCGCGCAGTTCGATGCATTGGCCGCCCGCACCAAGGCGCTCGGAGATGGGCCGATTGCGGTCTATCTCTCAACGCCGCCCTCGCTTTTCGCACCGACCGCGCAGGGCCTCGCCGCAACCGGCCTCGTAGTCGCCAGCACGCGCATCGCGATGGAAAAGCCAATCGGCAAGGATCTGGCATCCTCCAAGGAGGTCAACGACGCCATCGGCGCGCTGCTCGCCGAGGACCAGATTTTCCGCGTCGATCATTATCTCGGCAAGGAAACCGTGCAGAACCTGATGGTTCTCCGTTTCGGCAATCGCATGTTCGAGCCGCTGTGGAATTCGACCGCCATCGATCATGTGCAGATCACGGTCGCCGAAACCGTCGGGCTGGAGGGCCGCGTCTCATATTATGACGGCGTTGGCGCGCTGCGCGACATGGTTCAGAACCATGTCCTCCAGATTCTCTCGATCATCGCAATGGAGCCGCCCGCGCGACTGGATTCGACCGCTGTGCGTGACGAGAAAGTAAAGGCGCTTCGTTCGCTGCGGCCCATGGGCGCGGAGACCGTGCGCACAAACAGCGTGCGCGGTCAGTATCGCGACGGCGCGGTCAAAGGAAAGCTCGTCTCGGGCTATCTCGAAGAGCTGGGCCAAGCCTCCGATACAGAGACGTTCGTCGCTTTGAAGGCGCATATCGACAATTGGCGTTGGACCGGCGTGCCTTTCTACCTGCGCACCGGCAAGTGCCTGCCCAATCGTCAGTCGGAAATCCTGATCCAGTTCAAGCCCGTCTCGCACAGCATCTTCAAGCGCAAGGGCGCGTCCAGTGCGCTCGAATCCAACCAGCTCATCATCCGCCTGCAACCGGACGAGAATATCCGGCTGTCCATCATGGCGAAGCGACCGGGGCTGGACCGCGACGGGGTGAAGCTTGAGGAAGTCGGCCTCGACGTGTCGCTGGACTTCCCCGGGGAGCGCCGTCGCATTGCCTATGAGCGCCTGCTGCTCGATCTGCTCGAAGGGGATACGACCCTGTTTGTCCGCCGCGACGAGGTCGAGGCGCAATGGACCTGGATCGATTCCATTGTGGAAGGCTGGCGCGAGGGTGACCAGAAGGTCGTGCCTTATGCGGCCGGAACATGGGGCCCCTCAGCGGGCATTGCGCTGATCGAGCGCGACGGAGCCAGCTGGTATGACTGAGCTTCATGATGTGGTCGCGCGTGTCACGAAGCGCATCGTCGAGCGCAGCGCGCCCTCCCGCCTCAAATATCTCGACCTGATCGAACGCGGCAAGAATGCCGGCACCAATCGCGATCAGCTGAGCTGCGGCAATCTCGCCCATGCCTTCGCTGCGTCCGGCGAGGACAAGCCGGTGATCCGCGACGGCAAATCCGTGAATATCGGCATCGTCACGGCCTATAATGACATGCTCTCGGCGCATCAGCCCTATGGCCGCTACCCCGAGGCCATCAAGCTGGCGGCGCGTGAAGTGGGCGCAACGGCGCAGATTGCAGGCGGTGTGCCTGCGATGTGCGACGGCGTCACACAGGGTCAGGCCGGCATGGAATTGTCGCTCTTCTCGCGCGATACGATTGCGCTCAGTACGGCCGTTGCGCTCTCCCACGCGATGTTCGAAGGCGCGCTGATGCTGGGCATTTGCGACAAGATCGTGCCGGGCATGCTGATGGGCGCGCTGCGCTTCGGCCATCTTCCGACCATATTCGTCCCCGCCGGGCCCATGCCATCGGGCCTCGCCAACAAGGAAAAGCAGCGCATCCGCCAGCTCTATGCAGAGGGAAAAGTCGGACGCGCCGAACTGCTGGAATCGGAAAGTGCCAGCTATCATGGCGCCGGCACCTGCACCTTCTACGGCACGGCCAATAGCAACCAGATGATGATGGAAGTGATGGGGCTCCACATGCCCGGCGCCGCCTTCGTCAATCCGGGCACGAAGCTGCGCAGCGAGCTGACCCGCGCGGCCACGCACCGGGTGGCAACTATCGGTTGGGACAGCGAAGACTATCGCCCGCTGGGCCATTGCGTGGACGAGAAGGCCATCGTGAACGCGGCCATCGGCCTGCTCGCGACCGGCGGATCGACCAATCATGCCATTCACCTGCCCGCTATTGCCCGCGCCGCCGGGATCGTCATCGACTGGACGGACCTTGCCGAACTCTCCGCAACCATCCCGCTGATCGCCCGCGTCTACCCCAATGGATCGGACGATGTGAACAATTTCCACGCAGCTGGCGGCATGGCCTGGGTCATTGCCGAGTTGTTGCGCAATGGCCTTCTCCATCAGGACATCATGACCGTCGCGCGCGGCGATCTTGCCGATTATGGCCGCATGCCCAAGCTCGAAAATGACGCGCTGATGTGGGACGAGCAGCCGGCCGAGCCGGGCGACGACAAGATCCTGCGCCCGGTCTCCAATCCGTTCAGTGCCGACGGCGGCATGAAGCTGCTTTCGGGCAATCTGGGCCGCTGCATCATGAAGACCAGCGCGGTCGATCCAGCGCGCTGCACAATCGAGGCGCCGGCGCGGGTCTTCTCCGATCAGGAGAGTGTCATCGCGGCCTTCAAGGCGGGCGAGCTGGACAAGGATGTCGTCGTCGTCGTCCGCTTTCAGGGGCCCCGCGCCAATGGCATGCCGGAGCTGCACAAGCTGACTCCGCCGCTGGGCGTACTTCAGGACAAGGGCTTCAAGGTCGCGCTGGTGACGGACGGACGCATGTCCGGCGCCAGCGGCAAGGTGCCCGCCGCGATCCATCTTTCCCCCGAAGCACTGGGCGGCGGCCCGATCGCGAAGCTGCGCGATGGCGACGTTGTTCGCATCTGCGCGGATCAAGGCACGCTGGAAGCCAAGGTCGATCCGGCGATATGGGCCGCGCGGAGCGAGGCTGTGGCCCCACCGCCGCCTTATGACACCGGACGCGAGCTGTTTGCGCTGTTCCGCGCGAATAGCGATCTGGCGGAGGCGGGTGCTTCGCCAATATTGGCGGCGATGGACGCCGAGCAATGAGCGAGATCATTGCCGCCGACATCGGCGGCACCAATGCGCGCTTCGCCCGCGCGGGTCTGGACGATGACGGCGTGCCTGTGCTCGGCACGGTGCGCAAATATCGCGTTGCGGACTATCCGAGCCTGACCGCCTGCTGGCAGCGCTTTGCGGCAGACGAAGCGGCCAGCGGTGCCGGTCCATTGCCGCAGGTCGCGTCCATCGCATTCGCAACGGCCATTACCGGCGAACTCATCAAGCTTACCAATTCAAGCTGGGTGATCCAACCGGCGACAATGGCCGCCGATCTCGGCGTAGAAAAAGTAAATCTTGTCAATGATTTCGAGGCCATTGCTTATGCAGTGTCGCGACTGCCAGCGCGCCATCTCCCGCTGCTGTTCGGCGAAGACAGGCCGTTTCCGCGCGACGGAGGCATTACCATCCTCGGGCCCGGCACAGGTCTTGGCGTTGCGCTGATTGGCTATGATGAAGGCGAGCCGCATATCCTGGCGACCGAGGGCGGCCATCTCGACTTCGCGCCGTTGGATAGCCTTGAGGACCAGATCCTCGCCCATTTGCGTCGGTCGCATCTGCGTGTCTCCACCGAGCGGATCGTCTCGGGCCCGGGCCTCAACAATCTGTACAAGGCTATGGCGGGCCTCTCGCAGGAGCCTGTCGTGCTCATGGACGATGCCGCACTCTGGCAGGCCGCGCTCGATGGGACGGACGCCTTTGCACGCGCCGCGCTTGATCGTTTCTGCCTGTGCTATGGTGCCGTCGCGGGCGATCTGGCGCTGGCCCATGGCCCTCACGGCGTAGTGCTGGCCGGCGGGCTTACCCAGCGTATGCGCGATGTTTTGAAAAGCAGCGGATTTCACCAGCGTTTCACGGCAAAGGGACGTTTCAGCAATCTCATGGCATCGATCCCGATCAGGCTTGCCGAGCATGATGAGATCGGCCTGTTCGGCGCCGCAGCCGCCGCAATTCGGGAGATGAAGGCATGAGTATTTCGGTCGAAGAGGTCATGGCACTCGCGCCGGTCATTCCCGTGCTGGTGGTCGATAATGTCGCGGACGCCGTGCCGCTGGCGCAGGCGCTGGTCGCAGGCGGCCTCCGCGCGCTCGAGGTCACGATGCGCACCCCCGCAGCACTGGAGGTCATGCGTGAAATGGCCAGCGTTCCGGGCGCCGTCGTCGGCGCAGGGACGGTGCTCAATCCCAAGATGCTGGATGCAGCGCTCAAGGCAGGCGCACAGTTCATCGTCTCCCCGGGCCTCACCAAGCCGCTGGGCAAGGCCTGTATCGACGCAAAGGTAGGCTTCCTGCCCGGCACGGCGACGGCCGGCGACATCATGCGCGGCCTCGACATGGGCTTCGAGCATTTCAAATTCTTCCCAGCCGCAACGAGTGGCGGCCTCCCTGCCCTCAAGGCCCTTGCCGCACCGCTCCACATGGCGCGCTTCTGCCCGACCGGCGGCATCACCGCCGAGAGCGCACCGGAATGGCTCGCGCAACCCTTTGTCGCCTGCGTTGGCGGCAGCTGGATCGTCCCCAAGGGGCCGCTCGATCCCGCCAAGGTGGAAGCGCTGGCGCGGGCAGCGGCGGCGCTCGCACGCTAAACTCCGCCATTCAGCGGTGGGCTTTTCCTCAGCTCAGGCCATCGGCGCGGAGCTTGAGGCCCGCCGTGAACAGCGGGGTTTGCGTCTTCACGAACATACCGGGCGTCATGCCGAAAAAGTGGCGAAACTCCCGGTTGAGGTGGCTCTGATCGAAATAGCGTAGTGCCGTGAGATGCTCCTTGCTCGGTTCGCCAAAGCCACGCATCGCCTGCGACGTATCGAGGAACCGGCTGCGGCGCAGGATCACTTTGGGCGTATGGCCGAAGGTCGCGCGGCAGATTCGCTCCAGCTGACGGGTCGACATGCCGAGCAAATCCGCCACGTCCGCAATCGGCATTGTGCTGTCATGCCGCGCAATCTCCTCGAAGCGCGCAACCGCTTCATCCGGCGGACGATTGCCGCCTTGGGCGAGCCGGGCATGGACGATCGCTTCGATCGATCTGACAATGGCCTGATCGTCCGATGCTGTGGATACTTCACAGAGCAGCCGGTCGGCCAGATCGCCCCATAATGTGGGAAGTGGCACTGCCCGATCAGCAATATCGCAGGCCGGCATATCAAACAGGCTGCGCCACCCTTGCGGCCGCAGGGCAATGCCGACGACGAGGAAAGGCCCGGTCACACGCACATTTCGGGGGACGCTATTTGGCCCCATGAGTGGAATGGGCCCGAAGGTGGACCATGTTTTCGGCCGGATCTCGGCGGCCCAGTCACCCTTGAGAAGGATACGGATGAAGGCCGTCTCGGACATGAGCTTGTCGATCAGCTCGAAATTGTCGGGCAGATGGGCCTCGAAGACATAATGCCGCCGAATGAAGGGCGCCAGATCGCCCGATGGCGCGTAGTTGCGCGATAATAGCAAACGATAGTCTCCCAACCAGACCCGTTAGACTCTGTCTTCTCGTCGGCTTCCGTCTCCTTTTCGCGCTTCCCGGCAGGATATCTGCGCAAGGCGAATTTTCAAACTCAACTTTACCTATTCGGTCGCGCCCCAGAGGCTGCGCTCAAGCACATAGCCGGTCTTGCCACCGGTATCGAAAGCGCACCAGCCGCTCGCGCAGCCCGAAAGCTTGCCGACGACGCCCGGTGCCAGACGATAGAGCAGACGCGAGGATGCGGTAGGTTTATCCCGCATCTCGGCGGTCTCGCCCTTGATGATGCCGGTGGGTTCGTCCTTCAGAAGGCGGACATGGAACCAGCCTGTCGTCCCGTCCGGATCCTCAACCTTGCGCCAGTCGGGGTAGGTCTCGATCACGCGGATCGGCAGATCGCGGCGCAGATAGACCCAGTTTGCCGGGAAATTCTTGCTGGGGCCTACGCGCATCACGGCCGCACCCTTGGCTATGGAAGCCCAGTAAGGCGGCTTCTTGAGCGCCTGAGCATCCGCGCCGCCAGCGCCGGCCAGCACCGCCAGCCCGCACGCAGCCATCATTCCAATTCGCAACGTCATTCCCGAAGACTCTTCCTTGCCCCGTCCCACATGATCGCTCGTCTTGCCATGCCCTCCGCCACCTATCAACCTGAACGGGCGCAAGTGTCGGTCGTTCCCGGCCGATCTTCTCTCCGGACCGGCGCCGACGCCACAAGCCTCTTGACCACAAGCGCATGCCCGGCGCATTCGCCTTTGCCATGCTCAGGCGTCCACGGTCCGCTATACCTCGCGTCATTGTCACCCGTGCCCTGCCCGACGAGACGCAGGCCCGGATGGCGCAGCTATTCGATGTGCAGTTCAACCTCACCGACACAAAGATGAGCCGCGACGAGTTGGCGACCGCAATGAGCGATTGCGACGTGCTCGTGCCCACCGTGACCGACGATCTCGATCCCGATCTGATCGCAGGGGCCAACGAGCGGTTGCAACTCATCGCGAATTACGGCGCGGGCGTGAACCATATCGCCCTCCCCGCGGCGCGCGCGCGCGACATCATCGTCACCAACACGCCCGGCGTGCTGGCGGAAGACACCGCCGACATGACCATGGCGCTCATCGTCTCGGTGCCTCGGCGCCTGGAAGAGGGCGAAAAGCTTGTGCGCTCAGGGGAATGGGTCGGCTGGAGCCCCAGCAGCATGCTCGGCCACCGCATTGGCGGCAAAGCGCTCGGCATTGTCGGCATGGGGCGCATCGGTCAGGCTGTCGCGCGCCGCGCCCGTGCCTTCGGTCTCTCTATCCATTATCACAATCGTCACCGCCTCCCCGAGGTGATCGAAACCGAGCTCGGCGCGACCTGGTATCCCGATCTCGATGCGATGCTGGAGCGGATCGACATCCTCACCATCCACACGCCGCGCAATGCGCAGAGCGAGAACCTGATCGACCGGCGGCGGATCGGCCTGCTTGGCCCGCATGTCTATCTCATCAATGCGTCCCGCGGCGGCATCGTCGACGAGGAAGCGCTGGTCGAAGCTCTGGAGGACAAGCAACTCGCGGGCGCGGGGCTGGACGTCTGGAAGTTTGAGCCGGAGATTGATCCCCGGCTGCTCGCCTTGCCCAATGTCGTCATGACGCCGCATATGGGATCTGCCACGTTCGAGGGCCGCATTGCCACCGGCGAGCGCGTCATCACCAATATCCGCATGTGGGTGGGGGGCGATCGCCCGCCGGACCAGATATTGGAAGGCTGGCTCTAGCCGTCGCTCTTGGCCGCCGCGATCAGCTTGTTTATCGCGGCGCAATCGGCCGAGCCGGGCTCTGCCTTGGGTTGCCAGCGCACGACCTTGAGAACATTGACCGCACTGAAACGCGCCGACAGGTCATTACCATTGGCAATCGGGTTCATGCGCGGCGCAGGATCGTCACGCGGATCGCGCCGAACCGTGATGAACGGACCACGACAGGCCATGATGCCGGGCAGTGCCGCGCCATCCACCACAGGAGCAGGCATGTCGGCCGCGAACGTCTCCGGCACCTTGAGCGCCAATATGGTGATCGGGCAGCTCGCCTTGGGGCAATAGCGCTGCAGGCTGTAGGCCACAGTCTTGTCAGTCGCGACGACCACGGCGCCGGGATAATCGCGGCTGAGACCTTGCACGATCGGCTTATAGGGCTCGAACACGCCATAGGTCTGGAGCTCTGCGACGCCCAATAGATTGGCGCAGAAAATAATCGCAAACAGCGCTGCAGCAATCGCGCGCCTTGGTATAGCGACCAGGCCGATGGCAATGCAGACCCACAAAGGCCCGGAGCCCCAGAAGAACGTGCGATCGAGCAGCACCGGCTTGATGAAGCTGATCAGGTAAAGCAGCACGGGCGCACCCGCCGCGCAGACGAGCAGCACCCATTCGGGACGCCCGCGCTGCGACCATGCCATAAGCAGCAGGGGCACAAGCATGGCTGCACCAGCGATGATGAGGGAAATGCCGCCCGGGATCGGGCCGATGAACGAGGGGTAGCGCGGCCCGTATATGGAGACGATGAGCTTCACCACCTCGAGCGGCGGCAGCATCTGGATCCAGCTTACGTTGCCGGAATGCTGCAGCTGCCAGATCGTCACCATGATCCACCAGGACCAGAGCAGCAGCACGACTATATTGGCCGCGATCCACTCCAGCACCATTGCGCCGCGCGCCCGACGGACGAGCAGGAGCCAGGGCAATATCCAGAGGTTGATGAGCAACGGCAGGATGCCAAGCATCGTGTGCGAGTAAAATGCTATGAAACAGCCCAGCACATACGCTGTGAGGCTCGCCAGTCGCGCACCGCCGCGAGCGAACGGCTGGCTAAAACCGATAACGCCCAGCAAGGCGAGCATCGCGCCAACCTCCGACTGGCCGACGCCGCGCATTTCCACGCCATAATAGACCTGCGCGGGAGCCACGGCGATGAGTGCCGCGGCCACCAGCCCGGAAGCAGGGTTCGCGATCTTCCGGCCCAGCAAGAAAGCCAGCACCATCGCGGCAACGCTGTAGAGGATCGACAGGAACCGCTGTGCCCCATCCGAGGCGCCCACCAGAGCGGTCCAGAATTTGAGCATGGAATAATAAAGCGGAGGATTTGTCTCGCGCCGCATCCAGTCGGACCAGAGATGCGAGAGCGGTTGTTCAGCCAGTTTGACTGATGCGGTCTCGTCGAACCAGAGGCTTTCGCGCTCGACAAGCAAGCGAACGACTATGCCCAGAGCAAGAATGAAAAGCAGAATAAGTGCTGCGTTCCGGCCCCGGAGAGGCGCCCCCGCTTGCGATGCCCGCATGTTCTGTCGTTCCCACTACGATGTCGATGCGCGAGCGCTTATCCGACGTCCCCAAGGGGGAACATGGCAGTCAATCCGGGCCTTGTCTATTGCTGCAATCGCTCAATATTCTCGAAAACGCGCCGATTTGATGTGCGTAAACTTGTCCTGCGCGTTGAACTTGTAGAGCACCAGGCTCTCGATCTCGCGCACATCGCCTTTCATGGTCGGCCATAGCTCGAAGTCGGGCCAGTCCTTGAAGGTCGTGAACTTGGTATAGACATGCAGGCCAATGCCATCTGACCCGACCGCGATGTCGATGATGCGCAGGTCTTCCTTGATGTACTGCTTCACCGACTTGTAGAAATCGATGACCCCCTGCCGCCCGACGATCCGCTTGCGATCCCCCAGATTGAAATCGACATCATCGGCATAAAAGCGCGAAAATCCGTCGAAATCGTCATTGTTGAATGCGTCGAGATAGCTCTGGAAATCCTCTCTGGTCATACCGGCAACCCCACGTAATTCTCAGCAATGACGGTCTGCGCCGCGCGCGACGATGCGATATAGTCCAGTTCGGCAATCTGCATCGCCCGCTCGAATGGACCGTCCTCCGGGAAGCGATGCATCAGCTTGGTGAGCGACCAGCTGAACCGCTCGGCCTTCCAGACGCGGGCGAGCGCTTTGTCCGAATAGCCCACAATCGCGTCGCTCTCATTTCGGGCGAAAAAGCCGAGCAACGCCTGCGCAGCATAAAGCACATCGCTCGCCGCCAGGTTGAGGCCCTTGGCGCCGGTCGGTGGCACGATATGGGCAGCGTCTCCGCAGAGCAGCAAGCTACCATGACGCATCGGCGCGAAGACGAAGCTGCGCAGCGGCGCGATCGACTTTTCCAGTGACGGCCCACGCGTGATGTTCGCCGCCGCTTGCGGGCCAAGGCGGATTGCCAGCTCGTCCCATATCCGATCATCGGACCAGTCTTCGACCTTCTCGGTCAGCGGCACGTCGATATAATAGCGGCTGCGCGTCTCGCTGCGCATCGATGCAAGCGCGAAGCCGCGCTCATGATTGGCATAGATAAGCTCGTGATTGCACGGCGGAACGTCGGCCAGAATGCCCAGCCAGCCAAAGGGATAGACTTTCTCGAAGCCCTTCCCGACCGATGCCGGGATCGCCTTGCGGCTCGCCCCGTGAAAACCGTCGCAACCGACGATGAAACGGCAATCGATGCGCCCTGCCTTACCGTCCTGCACATAGGTCACATGCGGCACATCGCTGTCGATGTCATGCAGCGCCACATCACTGGCCTGATAGATCACCTGAAGGTCGCGTGTCTCGCTGGCGTCCATGAGATCGCGGGTCAGTTCAGTCTGGCCATAGACGACAACATGGCGGCCGGTCAGCTCGCCAATGTCGATGCGGATGAGCCGCTCGCCATCGGCCAGGTTAAACCCATCATGCGGAAGACCCTCGGCCTTCAGGCGCGCATCAAGACCGAGTTTCGCCATGAGGTCGACCGTCACGCTCTCGAGCACACCGGCACGGATCCGGCCCAGCACATGATCCGCGGTCGAACGCTCGAGGATGACGCATTCGATCCCCTCCGCACGCAGCCAATGCCCCAGCATCAGGCCCGCAGGGCCCGCGCCGATGATACAAACCTGTGTCTTCATCTCTTGCCTGATTATTTCTTTACCTGTGCACGGCCGCACCCTGCGCCGCTCATGCGCCTTAAAGCCCGCCCGACTCCGTTCAGGTCAATCAAATTTGTGTCCGACAGGAGGCAAATGAACGCGCGCCAAGGGAACCCCAAACGTGAAAAGCCTTGAATTTTCGCGGGCAAGCGCCCATATGAGGAGGATTGGCGCTCGCACCTAGGCGAGCACACAATCGCAAATTGGCAGCGCTGGCTCCCCGCTTGTGAAAGCGACGATGGCATTCGTCGCGGACCAGCGACAGGATGCCGCATCCATGACATCGCGACTGCAGCCTGATCACATATCGCGTCATCATATCGACGCTACCCTCGCATGTCCGGGGGACTTCTGAACCGCAGCTCCCCGTCCAACGAACGATCGCTCTTAAGCACGCGTTTTTCCTGGGCGGTCGCAGCGCCCCACTTCGGAAGGTAATATCATGAGCCGCGCCATCAATTTCTCGCTGAGCGAGACCGAAGTCACAAGCCGGTGCAAGGCCGCCGAAGTGGCCATCAGCGCGATCGAGCCCCTGCCCAAGGGCGGCACGCATGTCGTATGCACCACCAGCGATGGGGCCGAGAAGCTCCGTCGCCTGCACAGCGCAAACATCCTGGACGGCGCGCAGAAGCGCCACCCCTTCTTCGTTCCCAGTCTTCAAAGATAGGTTCACATGGCCCAGACATCCGCTTTTTATCGCGCACAGGAAGCCGCACAGCATAAGCGCGCGGCCGGCAGTACTCTCGATAATGTCAGAATGATCGCGACCACGGCTGCAGCCGCATGGCGCCGTGAAGCCGTGTTGGCGGAACGTCGCGAAGCGGCTCAGGCCGGGCGCAAGGACCCCAAGGACGGTGAGGCTGCGCCTCTTGCGGCCTCGCCCGCCGATATGGATGAGCCCAGCGAGAATCCGGATAGCGGCTTCTCGGATGATGTAGACGACGACGAGGACTGAGCCACCGGATAGTATCCGGTGGTCGCAGGCCTGATCGTTGCTAAAAGTAAGTGGCGGAGAGGGTGGGATTCGAACCCACGTTACGGTTGCCCGTAAACCGCATTTCGAGTGCGGCGCGTTCGACCACTCTGCCACCTCTCCGCAGAGGTTTTCCGTGCAAGGTGCCTTTGTGGGGCACCGGTCCGGCGGTCGATGAGCGGGCGCTGTTAGCTGATCAAAACGGCTTTGCCAAGCGCCTGCGCAAAGCAAATCTTGCGCTTAGCAATTGCGGCATTACATCAGTGGCTATGGACCAGCCGACCAACGATGCAGCGGCGTCCCCGACAGGCGCTGCCACCAATACCCTCCCCACCGGTTTCGCTAATGCGCCACGTGTGTCCCATGCGCTGTTCCGCATCGGCGACAAGGTGCAGCACCGCACCTTCGGCTTTCGCGGCGTGGTGTTCGATGTCGATCCCGTCTTCGCCAATAGCGAGGAATGGTATGAGTCGAACCCGCTTCAGCCGGATCGCAACCAACCCTTTTACCATCTGCTCGCCGACAACGGTGAGCAGAGCTATGTCGCTTATGTCAGCCAGCAAAATCTGATGACGGATGACGGCAGTGAGCCCATCGACCATCCCGCCATCGCGATGATGTTCAAGCGGCTGCCTGATGGCGACTATAAACTCGATTCCCAGCGCTGGAATTAAGGGGCTGGTATCGAAAGCGAAGGACGTCACGCCAGATCAGGCGTGACGCACAGGCTCAGGCCCGATCTTCTTAGGCCTTGATCTTCCAGCCAGTCTTGAGCGCGCGATAACAAGCCAGCGCCAGCACCGCATTGAGCGCCAGCAAGGCGACAGCGCCGGTCACCACCTGCGAATCCGCGGCCGACAGGAAGCCATAGCGGAAGCCCGAAATCGCGTAGAAAAACGGATTGGCATGGCTGATCGTGCGGAACCACGGCGCGACATGATCCATCGAATAGAACGTGCCTGAAAGCAGCGAGAGCGGCGCCACGACGAAATTGGCGATCGCGGCGGCATGATCGAACTTCTCGGCCCAGATCGATGTCAGCACGCCGATGAACGACAGGAGCGCCGTCCCCATTAGCGTGAACCAGATCACAGCCCAGGGATGCACAGGCGTGACATGCACGCCCGGCCAGAACAGCATGGCCAGCCAGATCGCTGTGCCGACCATGATGGCACGCGTCATCGATGAAGCGACCAACGCGCACAGCAGTTCGCCTGCCGAGACCGGCGGCATCAGGAAGTCGACGATGGTGCCCTGCATCTTGCCGACAAGCAGCGAGAAGCTGGCATTCTGGAAGGCCGTTTGGATCATGCCCATGATGATGAGGCCCGGCGCGACAAAATCGCTGAACGGGACGCCCATCACCGTGAGTCCGCCGCGCCCGAGCGCGAGCGTGAAGATGATGAGATAGAGCAAAGTGGTCAGCGCCGGCGCCCAGACAGTCTGGAGCTGCACCTTCATGAAGCGGCGCACCTCCTTCATGTAGAGCGCGCTCATGCCGGCCCAGTTGATGCTGCGGATAACGCGCACGCCCGGTTCATGCAGGATCAGGGCGTTTTTGGGCGCTTTGTCGGGCTGTTCTGCCATGGGCCGGGCCTAGCTATTTCGGTCTTTCCCTGCAACGGGAAACGGCCTGCGACCATGCGGGGCAAACAAGACGGCGCGACTCGCCTCACCATTTGACCTTTTGGCCCTGCATCCCCATATGGCTGGCTGCAAATTCGAAGGAAAATCTCCCCTATGTCCTGGACAGACGAACGCATCGACCAGCTGAAGCAGATGTGGGAACGCGGCATGACCGCAAGCCAGATCGCCGAAGAGCTTGGTGGTGTCAGTCGCAATGCCGTCATCGGCAAGGCGCATCGCCTTGGCTTGCAGGCGCGCCCGTCGCCGGTGAAGGCCACTGACTCGACGCCCAAGTCGTCAACGCCGCAACCCCGCAAAGCCCCCGCGCCTGCGGACAGCAGCGCAGCGCCAAGCGCCGCGCCGCGCGCGGCTGCCAAGCCTAAGGAGCGCCCTGCTCCCGCACCGGTCGCCGAAGCCAAGGCGCCGCCGCCTTTTGAAACCGCACCCTCACGCGAAGCGGCCGAACCGGCTGCTCCTGTTGCGCCAGTCGCGCCGCAGCCGCGCATCGTCTCTGTCGGACCGGGCGGCTTCCTGCGTCAGGGACCTGGCGAATTGCAGCAGCCCATTCCGCCGGCTCCGCCGCGCCGCCTGGTGCCCGCCAAGCCGAGCGAGGCCATTGCCGGCAAGACCAGCCTGCTCGATCTCAACGAGAAGATCTGCAAATGGCCGCTGGGCCATCCCGGCGAGCCTGATTTTCACTTCTGCGGTGTGAAGGTGAACCCCGGCTTCCCCTATTGCGTCGAGCATTGCGGCCGCGCCTATCAGGCGCAGCTGCCGCGCGGCACTCGCCGCCCACCCCCGCCTTTGCCTTATGGCGGCCCCCGCGTTCGCTAAGGTCTTCGCCAAGGCTTCTGCCGAGAAACATGAGAGAGCCGCCCCGAAACGGGCGGCTTTCTTTATGGGGCTTGCGCGGCAAATGATTTCGTGGCCTTTTTCGCGGGTGCGAAAGAACAGGCCTCTATGAGCAGCGCGCCGGACGAGCCGCAGCCGATCGAGCTTCCGATGCGCGAGGGTGGCCGACGCTTCACGCTGCCAGCCCGGCCCGAGGCGCTACGACTCCCCGCCGACGAAACCGCCATCATCGTCATCGATATGCAGAACGCCTATGCCTCCAGGGGTGGCTATGTCGACCTTGCCGGGTTCGACATTGAAGGCGCGGCCAGTGTCATCGGACGTATCGCGACGGTACTGGAGACGGCACGCACTGCGGGCATGCCGGTCGTCTATCTGCAGAATGGCTGGGACGCGGACTATCGGGAAGCGGGCGGCCCGCAATCGCCCAACCATCACAAGTCCAACGCCCTCAAGACGATGCGCGCGCGGCCCGATCTCGCCGGGACATTGTTGGCGCGCGGTGGATGGGACTATGAACTGGTCGATGCGCTAGCCCCGCAACCCGGCGACATCCGCGTTCACAAGCCGCGCTATTCGGCATTTTTCAACAGTCAGCTGGACTCTATCCTGCGCGCGCGCGGCATCAAGTCGCTCGTCTTCGTAGGCATCGCGACCAATGTCTGCGTCGAATCCACGCTGCGCGACGGTTTTCACCTCGAATATTTCTGCGTGATGCTGGAGGACGCGACCCACGCGCTCGGCCCCGACTTCATGCAGGCCGCGACCGTCTATAATGTCGAGAAATTCTTTGGCTGGGTCAGCACGACGGCCGATTTTTGCGGCGCCGTGGGGCAGATTCCCAAATGAACGCCCGTCTTCCGTTTATCATCTGGAGCGCCCCCTATGCCCTTCACCCCCATTAATCCGCCGCAATTTCCCAAGCCGATTGCACCCTATTCCGCTGGCACGAAGGCAGGCGGCACGATCTATGTCTCAGGTACGCTGGCACTGGGCGATGGCGGCGTCGTGCTCCATCCGACCGATGCCGCCGCGCAGACCCGGCATGTGCTGGAGGTCATCAAGACCACGCTGGAAGCGGCCGGCGCGACCATGGCGGACATTGCCATGAACCACATCTTCCTCACCGACTGGGCCAATTATGCCGCCATCAACACGGTCTATGCCGAGTATTTTCCCGGCGACAAACCGGCGCGCTATTGCGTGCTCTGCGGCCTCGTAAAGCCCGATTGTCTCGTCGAGATCGCATCTGTGGCGCATATCGGCTGATGCCCGACCCGAGCGGCCTCTATTACGAAATCCACGGATCGCCCGAGGCGCCGCCACTGATCCTGTCACCGGGACTTGGTGGATCGGCCAGCTACTGGGCGCTCAATATTCCCACGCTTGCCAAGCATTTTCGCGTCATTGCCTATGATCATCGCGGTACCGGCAGGAGCGGCCGCGAGCCGCCCGGACCCACGTCGATCGCAGCCATGGCCCGCGACGTCGAGATGCTCATGGACGAGCTGCGCATTCCCTATGCCAGCATCATGGGTCATGCGCTGGGCGGCATTATCGGCCTTGAGCTGGCGCGTACCAAACCCGAGCGCGTGAGCCGGCTCGTCGTCATCAACGGCTGGGCACAGCTCGATCCCTATACCGCGCGCTGCTTCGATGTACGCCTCGCCCTGCTGCGCGGCAGCGGCCCGGAAGCCTATCTGCAGGCCCAGCCCATCTTTCTTTATCCGCCCGCGTGGATCTCCGCGAACCACCAGCGTCTCGAAGCCGAGGCCATTGCACAGCTCGTCCACTTCCCCGGCCGCGCCACGATTGAAAAGCGGATCGCGGCGCTGCGTGACTGGCATCCCGGCCCGGCCCTGACCAAAGTCGATCTGCCGGTGCTTGTGCTGGCGACGGCGGACGATGCGCTGGTGCCGGCTCAAGCCGCGCGGGGCCTTTGCGATCTGCTGCCCCGGAGCAGCCGCGTCACCCAACTCAGCGGCGGTCATGCCAGCAACATTACCGAGCCGGAGGATTTCTTCTCGCGCGTCCTGCCGTGGTTACTCGATAAGGAACAGATTCAGGAGATCTAGCCATGCAAGTCGGCGTCTTCATCCCCATCAACAATAATGGCTGGCTGCTATCGACGACCTCGCCGCAATATATGCCCAGCTTCGATCTCAATAAGGAGATCGCCCTCAGGGCCGAGAAATACGGGCTGGATTTCCTGCTCTCGATGATCAAGCTGCGTGGCTTCGGCGGCAAATCGCAGTTTTGGGAATATGGGCTGGAGAGTTTCACGCTGATGGCCGGACTCGCGGCCGTGACGGAGAAGATCAAGATCTATGCGACCTGCCCGACACTCATCATCCCTCCGGCCTTTGCCGCGCGCATGTGCAACACCATCGACTCCATCAGCCATGGGCGCTCGGGCTCAATCTGATCACGGGCTGGCAGCCGCCCGAATATAGCCAGATGGGCCTGTGGCCGGGCGATGAGCATTTCCGCGATCGCTACAATATGCTCGACGAATATGCCGGCATCCTGCGCGAACTCTGGGAGACGGGTCGGAGCGACCATAAGGGCAAATATTACCAGATGGACGACTGCCTCGTCCGCCCTGTCCCCACCGGCGACATGAAGATCATCTGCGCTGGCTCATCGGAAGCAGGGCTCGCCTTCTCGGCGAAATGGGCCGACTATGCCTTCTGCCTCGGCAAAGGCGTCAACACACCCTCCGCCTTCTCGGAAAACAATATCCGCCTCGCCGCCGCCACCGCAAAGACCGGGCGCGACGTCAATATCTACGTCCTCATCATGATCATCGCCGCCGAGACCGACGAGGAAGCCAGCGCGAAGTGGAAGCTCTATAATGATGGCGCTGATCTCGATGCGATCGGCTGGCTTGCCGATCAGGGCGCGAAGGACAAGACCAATGCCGACACCAATGTCCGCCAGCTTGCTGCCCCCGAAGGCGCGGTAAACCTGAACATGGGAACATTGGTCGGCAGCTATGAGCGGGTCGCGGCCATGCTTGACGAGATGGCCGCGGTGCCCGGAACCGGCGGTGTGTTGCTCACCTTTGACGACTTCCTCGAAGGCGTGGAGGCCTTCGGGTCGCGTATCCAGCCCCTGATGAAATGCCGGCAGACGGCGGCGGCTTGATCTGCCGCTTGCGCGCCTGACTCCCCTGCCCCTATAGCTCAATCATGTCCGATGATCTCTTTGCCGGCGGCAAGTCCGGCAGCTCCGAAACCTATGACGCATCATCCATCGAAGTGCTGGAGGGCCTTGAGCCGGTCCGGCGGCGACCGGGCATGTATATTGGTGGCACGGACGAGCGCGCGCTGCATCATCTCGCCTCCGAAGTGCTTGATAATGCGATGGATGAGGCAGTCGCAGGCCATGCCACGCGCATCGAAGTCACCCTGGAAGCCGGCAATCGCCTGACCGTGACCGACAATGGCCGCGGCATCCCGGTCGGCCCTCATCCAAAATATCCGGACAAATCCGCGCTCGAAGTCATTTTCACGATGCTGCACTCGGGCGGTAAATTCTCCGGCAAGGCCTATGACACGTCTGGCGGCCTGCACGGCGTCGGCATCAGCGTGGTCAACGCGCTCTCGATCGACACGCAGGTCGAAGTGGCGCTCAACCGCGAGCTTTATCGCCAGCGCTTTTCGCAGGGCCATTCGCAGGGTCCTCTGGAGAAGGTCGGAGCAGCGCCAAACCGGCGCGGCACGACGGTCAGCTTCGTGCCGGACAGCGAGATTTTCGGCGAGCTGAAGTTCAAGCCCGCCCGGCTGCATCGCCTTGCCCGCTCAAAGGCCTATCTGTTCGCCGGTGTCGAGATCCGGTGGAAATGTGACCCCGCAATCATCACCGACGATACGCCCGCCGAAGCGGTCTTCCAGTTTCCCGGCGGCCTTTCCGATCATTTGCGCGAGCAGATCGGCGCGCGTGAATGCGCGACGACCGACTTCTTCTCCGGCACGCAGGACTTTCCCGAGACGGCGGACGGCGGCGAAGGCGGTCGTGTCGAATGGGCAGTGGCCTGGCCACTCTGGTCGGACGGCTCGACGAGCTGGTATTGCAACACCATCCCCACGCCCGACGGCGGCACGCATGAGCAAGGGCTCCGGGCGGCACTGACCAAGGGCATCCGCGCGTTCGGCGATCTGGTCGGCCAGAAGAAGACCAAGGACATTCAGGCCGAGGACGTCATGAACGGCGTCGAGCTGATGCTCAGCGTGTTCATCCGCGAGCCGCAGTTCCAGAGCCAGACCAAGGATCGTCTGACCAGCCCCGAGGCCGCGCGCCTCGTCGAAAACGCGATGCGCGACCATTTCGACCATTTCCTCACCGACAATATGGATCGCGGCAAAGCGCTGCTCGGCTATATTCTCGAGCGCATGGACGAGCGCCTCCAGCGCCGGGCCGAGAAAGAGATCAAGCGCAAGACGGCGACTTCGGGCCGCAAGGTGCGCCTGCCAGGCAAGCTCACCGACTGCTCGTCCAACGATCCGGAAGGCACCGAGCTGTTCATCGTCGAAGGCGACAGCGCCGGCGGCAGTGCCAAGCAGGCGCGCGATCGCAAGACGCAGGCGATCCTGCCGATCCGCGGCAAGATCCTCAACGTTGCCTCAGCAACGTCCGCCAAGATATTGGCAAATCAGGAAATTGCTGATCTCATCCTCGCCATGGGCTGCGGGACGCGCAAGGACTGCAACCCGGACAATCTGCGTTATGAGCGCATCGTCATCATGACCGACGCAGATGTCGACGGTGCGCATATCGCGACATTGCTGATGACTTTCTTCTTCCAGGAAATGCCGGAACTGGTCCGGCGCGGGCATCTGTATCTCGCGCAGCCACCGCTCTATCGCATCACTTTCGGCGGCAAGAGCCTCTACGCGCGCGACGACGCCCATCGCATCGAACTGATCGAAGGCGAACTCAAGGGCCGGAAAATCGAAGTGAGCCGCTTCAAGGGCCTCGGCGAGATGAACCCGAACCAGCTCAAGGAAACCACGATGGACCCCAAGGTGCGCAGCCTGCTGCGCATCACGCTGCCCGCCGACTATGAAGACCGGCAGGCTGTGAAGGATCTGGTCGACCGGCTGATGGGCACCAATCCGGCGCACCGCTTCGCGTTCATTCAGGAGAATGCCGCGCAGGTGGAAGAGGACGCCATCGACGCATAAATTCGTTTCGTCGCTCCAGCCTTTGCCGAGCAACGGCCGGAATTATCAGGCCGCCGTCTCGATCCCCAGTTCCGCAAGCTTACGGTAGAGCGTCGAGCGGCCAATCCCCAAGCGCCGCGCAACTTCCGTCATGCGGCCCCGATAATGGCCGATAGCAAGGCGGATGACGTCGGCCTCAATGTCCGAGAGCGAACGCAGATGGCCATTGGCTTCGTAAAGCGTGACGCCAATGCCGTTTTCCTGCGCGTTGCGGACCATCGCGCTTGATGCCGCTGCCTTTTGCTGGCGGGGCTCGGAGCGACCGTAAAGCTCGTCCGAAAGCTGCGGGAAGTCCGCTGGCGTCAAGGCGTCGCCTTCGCAAAGCACGGCGGCGCGGAACAATGTGTTGTGCAGCTGGCGGACATTGCCCGGCCAGTCATGCCGCATCAGCAGCGTGATCGCCTCATTGGTGACGCCAAGGCTGTGCATGCCCGGCTGCGTACTGATCCGGTCGAGCAGATGACGGGCCAGTGCCGGAATATCGCCCGTGCGATCGCGCAGCGGCGGAATCGTGAGCTGGACGACATTGAGGCGGTAATAAAGGTCTTCGCGGAAGCGCCCGGCCTCGACTTCATCGATCAGCCGCTTGTTGGTCGCGGCAATGACCCGCACATCGACCTGCACCGGCAGGCGCGCGCCGACGGGTTGGATCTCGCCTTCCTGCAACACACGCAGCAGCTTCACCTGTGCGTCCAGCGGCAGTTCGCTGATTTCGTCGAGGAAAATGGTGCCGCCATGGGCGGACATGAACTTGCCGATATGACGATCAAACGCGCCGGTGAACGCGCCGCGCTCATGGCCGAACAGGTCGCTTTCGACCAGATTGGGCGGGATGGCCCCGCAATTGACGGTGACCATTGCAAGGCGCGCGCGGGGCGATGTGGCATGGATGGCGTTGGCCAGCACTTCCTTGCCGACGCCGCTCTCGCCCTCGATGAGGACAGGCACGCGCGCACGCGCCGCCTTGGCGGCAATCGCCAGCGCCGCGCGGAAGGTCGGCGAGGAGCCGATAATCTCGTCAAAGCCGAGCGGCGCGCGGATCTTCTCCGTCAGCGGCCTCAGTTCGCCCCGGTCGCGCGGATTGCTCAGCACCGATTGCAGCGCGGCGAGGAAACTCTCCGGCGCGATCGGCTTGATGAGGAAATCGAATGCACCCGCGCGCATCGCCTCGACGGCAAGTGCAGCGCTGCCATTTGCAGTGAGCACCAGCACGGGCAGGTTCGGGCGCTTGTCGTGAATGGCGCGAATCAAGGCGGTGGCTTCAAGACCCGGCGTCCAGTCATCGATAATGACCGCGGAGAGCCGCATGCCCTCACGCCCATCGAGCAAAGCAAGCGCGTCCTCGGCATTTTGCGCGCAGATCGCGCGCCATCCGGCACGCGACGCCAGCGCCATATTGAGGCGGCGTTGCGCGGGCTCATCGTCCACCAGCATCAGAAGGGGAATATCAGCGTCGCTCATCAACTTGTCCTGTACGTCCCCCGGGGGGACGGAATAATCCAGATCGGGTAAAGAGCTTCTTAAACGCTGTCCCGTTTGTGCCGCCCCGGCACGGAAATCGCTTGCGATGGCCAGATCTGCGTAAAAATCGGTACAAATCCGTGAAGCGTGGCATAGCCGCTTGAGAGGCGCGCGCCTTCTCGCTAGAAACCGCGCGAGGATGTTTCAAAGGGTACGAATAAATGGCGAATGACGAAGATATTGTTGCAGCGCGTAGCACGTTCAGCGGTTTTGTGTCGCTGATGACCTGGGGCACGATCGGCAGCGCGATTCTCGCGATCATCGTAGTTCTGGTGATTGCACCCAAGTGATTGCTCCCCATAGAGCCTCGCTGTCTCCCCGGTTCTGTTGATGAGCGCTGCGGGATGAACGCTGCGTGATCAGGATCGCCGTCCTGCGCGAGACTGCTTCGGATGAGAAGCGGGTCGCCGCATCGGCGGAGACTGTACGCAAATTCATTGGCCTGGGCGCAGAAGTTGCCATCGAGACGGGCGCGGGGCTCACTGCCAGCGTGAGCGATGCCGATTATGCGTCAGCAGGCGCAATCATCGGCGACCGCACGGCGACGCTAAAGGGCGCGGGCATCATCCTGTGCATTCAGGGACCGGACCCGGCGAGCCTCAAGGGCGTGAAGGCCGGCGCACTGGTCGTTGGCGGGCTGAACCCCATTGGCGAACGCGCGCGCGTCGACGCTTATGCGGCGGCGGGCCTCGAAGCTTTGGCCATGGAATTCATGCCGCGCATCACGCGTGCGCAGTCGATGGATATCCTTTCCTCGCAGTCCAATCTCGCCGGATATAAGGCCGTGCTGGATGCGGCGGCAGAATATGGCCGCGCCTTCCCTATGATGATGACGGCGGCAGGCACTGTCTCGGCGGCGCGGGTGTTCATCATGGGTGTCGGCGTGGCGGGTCTTCAGGCGATCGCGACCGCCCGGCGGCTCGGGGCGCAGGTCAGTGCTACCGATGTGCGCGCGGCCACCAAGGAACAGATCCTGTCGCTCGGCGCCAAGCCGATCTTCGTTGAGGAGGTCAAGGGCATCGAGGGCGAAGGGACCGGCGGCTATGCCACCGAAATGTCCGACGAATACAAGAAGGCGCAGGCCGAGCTCGTCTCCGGACACATCGCCAAGCAGGATATCGTCATCACCACGGCGCTGATCCCCGGCCGCCCTGCCCCGCGCCTCATCACCGATGCGCAGGTCGCCAGCATGAAGCCCGGCAGCGTGATCATCGATCTGGCCGTGGAACAAGGCGGCAATGTCGAAGGCGCTGTGGCTGGCGAGATTGTGGAGCGCCACGGCGTGAAGATCGTCGGCTACCGCAACGTGCCGAGCCGCCTCGCTGCGGACACATCCGCGCTGTTCGCGCGCAATCTGTTCAATTTCCTCTCGGCTTATTGGGACAAGGAGGCCGGTAGCCCGGTGCTTCCCGATGAGGACGAGATTGTTAAGGGCGTACAGCTCACCAAGGACGGCAAGGTCGTCAACGAAAGGCTTATTTCATGAAATTGTTCTGCCTGCCTCTCGCTTTTCTCGCAGTTATCGCCACTCCTGCCCTCGCCCAACCCGCTGTCCCGTCCGTCCAGCATTTCATGCTGGGCATCTCCGTCGCTGACATCGACAAGACGACCAAATGGTATGTCGATATGCTCGG
>Ga0247738_10000112_pt1 | contig 39797 bp, 45 predicted proteins | sample UWRJL013104B2_FD_180936 | JGI IMG/M metagenome (GOLD analysis project Ga0247738, IMG submission 180936) | Plant litter microbial communities from Arlington Agricultural Research Station in Wisconsin, United States - UWRJ-L013-104B-2 | ecosystem: Environmental > Terrestrial > Plant litter >...
GCGGTTGGCGGCCTGGATCGCTGGCGAACCCCGGTCCAATCGCTGGCTTGAGCTGTTTTGCCAGGTGCCGGAAATCCGGACTTCAACCGGAGCGATAAACGTTGTATTCTGACGAAGCTGTGAGGGATCTGCTCCCCATCGGGTCGCGGCGCGCGCCCGATAAGGCCAAGCTTCTCAAAGTAGCGGGGCACCCGGTCGCCAGCCGGGATCAGCGATGCCCCTATCGGTTGGGCATGTCACACTACAAACGCATCCACTTCATCCTGACGCTTGGTCTTCATCGGGCCACAAGCGAATGCACGATGTTTATCTCCCGACCGCGCTCTGGAAGTCCCCTGACAAGCTCAAACTTTCCAAGCGGTGCGGCATGACTACGGCAATGCCCTTCCACGAGATCATGAACCGAATCCGGCGATGTGTCCGGAACGGCGAAAGACTGCATCTGGACCATAGCCAAGTGCTGGCTCTGGTCGGCAGCCCCATTTTCCAAGAACTGGCCGGACTTGAGGCCTTGGAGATTACGCAGCAATGGCAAAACAAATCCGACTTGGCCAATTTTGGCTCGCTTGGCGCACAGACCGGGGCGAATGGGCCATCTGCTGGAATGACGGAGCCGCTGGAACCCGCCGCCGAAAGTCAACTGCTTGCCGCGACCGCAACGATGATACTCCGCCGGTCGAAGCCCAACAGGCCCTCGCCGCCCACTTCGCAGCCCACGGCACACCCGAAAAGGTCGAGGCCACAGCTTCGGCAAGTGTCTCCCGAATCATGACCGCATGGCTGGCCAAGGTCGCGCACAAAAAGGCGCGCGCGGTGCAGTATGTGCATAGCGCCAATCATATCCAGCGCTGGATCGATCGCCGTGGCTCGCTCTCGGTCAAAGACATTCGCCCGTCCACCATGGAGGGCTTCGTGAAGATGCGCCTTGAAGAAGGGGTCCGGGGCGAAACCGTGCAAACCGACCTTGCGGCCCTGAAGGCAGCGCTGAAATGGGCATCCAAGGAAGAGATTATCGACTTCATGCCCAACGTGGGCGACGTTGATAAAGAGCTGCGGTCCACCGCCCGAGAGATCGAATATAGCCAAGAGCAGGTCGCTGCACTGCTGGAAGCCGCCGCACGGCGCTTTGACCGCCAGCAGGTCCACCTGTTCACGATGATTATGCTGAGCTGCCACGCTCGGGTTGAGGCAGTGATGGAACTGGACGCCTCGCAGATCGTGCGCGGTCGCATCCTGTTCAATGCCCAAGGACGCGCCCAGACCAGCAAGCGGCGTCCGGTCGTTCCGGTTGCCCCCTCGCTCGCGCCGTGGCTGCCTGGGACCGGAAAGGTGATCGTCTATCGGTCCCAGCGCAAGGACGGCACAATTTACGAGCGGCCAACGTCGAGCATCAAGACCAGCTTTCGCGAATGTCTCATCGATGCGGGCATTGTCGATTCGGACGGCAAGGCATGGGGATCACCCAACAGCCTGCGCCACACGATCCACACCTATCTGCAAATTGTGGGTGTCCCGCAGGCTCAGATCGATGCAGCGGCGGGGCACGTTCAGGACGGCGGCGGCACGGGAAAGAACTATACCCACCTGCGGCCGGAATATCTGAAGGAATTCATCGCCGCGATCGAGAACTACTGGCACGAAATGGACGCTTTTACGTCAGTCCATCGGTCCCAAGTCGGTCCCAAGATATTTGACATCAAAACCGGAGCGGTCGTGTGATGCTACATTTCTGCGGTATATAGGTGGTGGAGCCGAGGGGGATCGAACCCCTGACCTCTACACTGCCAGTGTAGCGCTCTCCCAGCTGAGCTACGGCCCCGAAATCTTAGCGCGGGATGGGTCCCCGTCGCGGCGAGGCGCTGCCTTTATGTCAGGCCTCGCCTCGCTGCAAGAGCATTTTTAACAGGATAAACCTGTTATTGCACCTTAGTGCTCTTCGTCGCCGGTATCGCCTGCGTCGACGCCCAGATCGTCGTCGCCACCCAGGTCAACGTCGTTGTCCGGCGAGCCTTCGCCGTCATCCACGTCGATGTCGATGTCGAGATCGTCATCCGGCGTCGTATCCGCTTCGACCACGACAGCCTTGGGCGCTTCCTCATAAGGCAGCGGCTGCTTGGACTTGAGCACGGGATCCGGCGTCCAGACATTGCCACATTCGATGCATGTGACGGGCTCGTCCTTGCCCAGATCATAAAAGCGCGTGGCGCATTTAGGGCAGGTCCGCTTCGTTCCCCATTCGGGCTTCACCATTGGATGCCTCTGTCCTTCTAGACGAAATGATGATTGGCGCGGCGAGAAGTCTCTGCCACGAAGTGCCGGGCGCCTTGCCATAGCCCGCACGCGCTGTCAAAAGCCGCCGGACATTTTTTCTCAGGGGCGCTCGCCAGATCGTGATGAAACACGACGCCCGAGCCGGATCAGGACCAATGAATATAAACCCGAAAGCCATGCTGTTCGAGCCGGGCGGGCCGCTGCGCGGCACCGTGACTGTACCCGGTGACAAGAGCATTTCTCACCGCTCGCTGATGCTCTCGGCGCTGGCCGTGGGCGAAAGCCGCGTCTCCGGACTGCTGGAGGGCGAGGATGTGCTCGCGACCGCCGCGGCGATGCGCGCGCTCGGCGCGCAGATCGAGCGCGGCACAGATGGCGTCTGGCATATACATGGCGTTGGCGTCGGCAGCCTGATCCAGCCAGCAACAGCGCTCGACATGGGCAATAGCGGCACGTCGACGCGCCTGCTGATGGGCCTGCTCGCCAGCCATGCCTTGACCGCGACCTTCATTGGCGACGCGAGCCTGAGCAAGCGCCCGATGGGCCGCGTCACCGACCCGCTCGGCTTGATGGGCGCGAGCTTCACAAGCGCACCGGGCGGCCGCCTGCCCCTCACCATGCGCGGCATCATGCCCGCCGTGCCGATCGAATATCGCCTGCCCGTCGCCTCGGCGCAGGTGAAATCAGCCGTGCTGCTCGCTGGCCTCAATGCGCCGGGCATTACCCGCGTGATCGAACCGATCCCGACCCGCGACCATAGCGAGCGCATGTTGCGCGGCTTTGGCGCAGAGCTGACGGTGGAGATCGAGGCTGACGGGACGCGGATCATCTCCCTTCATGGCGAAGCGGAGCTCAAGCCTCAGGTGCTGACAGTGCCGGGCGATCCTTCGTCTGCCGCCTTCCCCGTCGTTGCGGCGCTTATAACGCCGGGCTCGGACGTGACCGTCACCAATGTCGGCATGAACCCGACGCGCACCGGGTTGTTCCGGATGCTTCAGGCCATGGGTGCGGACCTGACCATCATCAACGAGCGCGACGTGGGCGGCGAGCCCGTTGCCGACCTCGTGGTCAGGCACAGCACTCTTACCGGCATCGATGTGCCGCCGGACGTTGCGCCGAGCATGATCGACGAATTCCCCGCCTTCTTCGTGGCGGCCAGCTTCGCCAAGGGCCGCACCACGACGAGCGGCCTCGATGAACTGCGCGTCAAGGAATCGGATCGCCTCACGCTCATGGCCCATGGCCTCGCCCGGATCGGCGCACGCTTGACGGAACAGGAAGATGGCCTCGTCATCGATGGCACGGACGGCGAACCGCTGGGCGGCGGCAATGCAGCACCGACAATCAATGCCGAACTGGACCACCGCATCGCAATGAGCTTCGCCATCGCGGGACAGGCGACCAAGGGCGGCCTTATCATCGACGATATGAGCCCCGTCGCGACGAGCTTCCCCGGCTTTGTCGATCTCATCGCCGGATTGAAGAGCGCATAATGACGCTCGATCTCGCCAGTATTATCGGCCTCATCGGCAGCGCGATGATGGTCGGCGCTTTCGCCTATTCCAACATGGCGAAAACGATCAACTTCCTGCTGTTCAACCTGTTGAACCTCTTCGGCGCGCTGCTGTTGATTGCGTCGCTCACCGTGCATTTCAACATTGCCTCCATGGCGCTGGAGATCGTCTGGGCAATCATCGCGCTGTTCGGGCTGGTGAAGGTCTTCCGGGGGAAGGCGTCATGATCATCGCCGTCGATGGCCCCGCCGCGTCGGGCAAAGGCACGATCGCCCGCGCGCTCGCCAAGCATTATGGCCTGCCCCATCTCGATACCGGCCTGCTTTATCGCGCCGTCGGCGTGGGCGTGATGCGCGCAGGCGGCGATCCCGATAATGAAGCCGATGCGCTGGCTGCCTGCGGTTTCGACATTACCCTGCTCGACGATCCCGCGCTGCGATCCGAGGATGCCGGGCCGCTGGCGAGCCGCGTTTCGCGCCATCATGAGGTGCGCGCCGCCCTGTTCGAGCGGCAGCGCGCCTTCGCGCTCCAGCCCGGCGGCGCTGTGCTGGACGGGCGTGATATCGGCACTGTCATAGCGCCCGATGCCGACGCCAAGCTGTTCGTGACGGCCGGCACGAAGGTGCGCGCCCGCCGCCGCCATGACGAACTGCTCGGCAAGGGCGAAGATGTCAGCCTGGACGTCATCGAAGCCGATCTCGTCGCGCGCGACTTGCGAGACAGCCAGCGCGCCGAAGCACCGCTCAAGCAGGCGGACGATGCGGACTTGCTCGATACCAGCAATTTGAGTATAGGCGCGGCCGTCCAATGCGCGATTTCGCTTGTGGATGCTCGCTTGAACGACCGCTAGACGGTTGGCTCGAGGCGCCTCGCTGAGCGATGCGCCCTTTTCGCTTTTCAGCACAAGCAGGTATTCGTGAGACAGTCGCGTGGCGGATGCCCGTTCGGCATGAGGCCGCGCGGGCGTTTTGGCCTAAGACCGCCGGAGACAACCGGCTGGCCAGCAACGACTGTAAGGAACTCTAACCCATGGCCTCTACGGCATTCCCCACGCGCGATGATTTTGCCGCGCTTCTCAACGAATCTCTTGGTGGTGCAGACGGCGGCTTTGAAGGCCGTGTCGTCAAGGGCACCGTCACTGCCATCGAAAACGACATGGTCGTCATCGACGTAGGCTTGAAGAGCGAAGGCCGTGTGGCGCTGCGCGAGTTCGCTGCGCCCGGCCAGAAAGCCGATCTCAAGCCCGGCGATGAAGTCGAAGTCTATGTGGACCGCGTCGAAAACAGCAATGGCGAAGCCATGCTGTCGCGCGACCGCGCACGTCGCGAAGCTGCCTGGGACAAGCTCGAGAGCGAGTTTGCCGAGAACAGCCGCGTCGAGGGCGTCATCTTCGGTCGCGTCAAGGGTGGCTTCACCGTCGACCTCGACGGCGCCGTGGCGTTCCTGCCCGGTTCGCAGGTCGATATCCGCCCCGTGCGCGACGTTACGCCGCTCATGGACATCCCCCAGCCTTTCCAGATCCTCAAGATGGATCGTCGCCGCGGCAATATCGTCGTGTCGCGTCGCGCCATTCTGGAAGAGACGCGCGCCGAGCAGCGCAGCGGCCTCATCCAGACGCTGGCCGAGGGCCAGATCATCGAGGGCGTGGTCAAGAACATCACCGATTACGGTGCGTTCGTTGATCTGGGCGGCATTGACGGCCTGCTCCACGTCACCGACCTGAGCTACAAGCGCATCAATCACCCGAGCGAGATGATCAACATCGGCGACCTGGTGAAGGTGCAGATCATCCGCATCAACCGCGACACGCAGCGGATCAGCCTCGGCATGAAGCAGCTCGAGAGCGATCCTTGGGAAGGCGCAGCCGCCAAGTATCCGATCGGCGCCAAGCTGTCGGGCCGCGTCACGAACATCACCGAATATGGTGCCTTCGTGGAGCTGGAAGCCGGCATCGAGGGCCTTGTCCACGTCTCCGAGATGAGCTGGACCAAGAAGAACGTGCATCCCGGCAAGATCGTTTCGACGAGCCAGGAAGTCGAAGTCATCGTCCTCGAGGTCGATGTCGAGAAGCGTCGCATCAGCCTGGGCCTCAAGCAGGCCATCTCGAACCCCTGGGACAGCTTCGCCGAGCGTCACCCGGTCGGTTCGCAGGTCGAGGGTGAAGTCAAGAACGCCACTGAGTTCGGTCTGTTCATCGGTCTCGACGGCGACGTCGACGGCATGGTTCACATGTCCGACATCGCTTGGGGCCTCTCGGGCGAAGACGCACTCAATCTGCATCGCAAGGGCGAGACGGTCACGGCCGTCGTGCTCGACGTCGATGTCGAGAAGGAGCGTATCAGCCTTGGCATGAAGCAGCTCGAAAAGGGCGCTCCGGGTGCAGGCGTCGGCGCTGCTGGCAGCGGCAGCTCGTCGGCTGGTCTCTCGAAGAACGAGACGGTTACCGTCACGGTTCTCGAAGTCCGCGACGGCGGTCTGGAAGTCCAGGTTGGCGAAGATGGTGCCACCGGCTTCATCAAGCGCAGCGACCTTGGCCGCGATCGCGACGAGCAGCGCCCCGACCGATTCCAGGTCGGCCAGAAGTTCGACGCACTGGTGATCGGCTTCGATCGTTCGAAAAAGCCGAACTTCTCGATCAAGGCTCTGCAGATCTCAGAAGAAAAGCAGGCCGTTGCACAGTATGGTTCTTCGGACAGCGGTGCATCGCTCGGTGACATCCTGGGCGAGGCGCTCAAGGCAAAGAACTGATTTGATGCCATAATATCCAGGCCATTTCTCTGGTCTGACAAAAGGCCGGCCGATCTCGTATCGGCCGGCCTTTTGCTGTCCGGTCCAAGGCGGTGGGAACTCTGCAAATCCGCTTGATTTGACCGAAAACGGTGTCAAATCATCATCGCACAGAGCGGCCTTGGGAAAGTGGTGGCTGGCCCTCTGGAGACGAAACGAAAAGGGGTGGCTTCGGCCGAACAGAAAGAACCTATTATGATTCGTTCGCAGCTCGTACAGAAACTTGCCACGCGCAATCCCGAGCTTAATCTTCAGGAAGTCGACAAGATCGTCAGCCTGATCTTTGATTCTATCGGAGAACGACTGGCCGTGGGTGGCCGTGTCGAGTTACGCGGCTTTGGTGCATTTACCACCCGTGCCCGTGATGGCCGCACAGGCCGAAATCCGCGCACAGGCGTCGCGGTCGTCGTTCCTGCCAAGCGCGTGCCCCATTTCAAACCGGGCAAAGAAATGCGCATCCGACTCAACGCTTCGCATTGAGCCAAACGTGACGGCAGGCGCTCAGGCGCCGAGCCGACACCAACACTAAGCCCCCCATCATCAAACGCGCTGGCGGCTGCATGCCTCTCATGGCATGGACGCGCATGCGCAGGACGTGGCATAGCGCCGCGTGCCTTCGTCGTGGATAGCGCAGTGATCATGCTGGCCCGAAAACGGTCGGCCTGAACAGGCTGTCATGAATGTGCGGACGTGGCGAAACCGGTAGACGCAGCGGACTTAAAATCCGCTTCCCCCTGGGAGTGTGGGTTCAAGTCCCACCGTCCGCACCATTCCTGCCGGGGCCTCAGCGGCCGTCTTCGCAGCCTGGGCGATCCTCGCATAAGCGCAGGCGGCCGTTGGCCTTGCGAACCCGGACGGCCTCGGCGGCGCTGAGTTGCAGCAATGCGTTGTCGTTCCATTCCCTTGTTGGCCCAAGCCCATGGCCGGGCTAGAGCAGCCTCAGGCGATCCGGGCAGGAAGGTTTGAACAGGCGTGGCAGGGAGAGCGGCAGTCCGGCGAACATCTGCGCGCGCATGGCCCTTGCTGGCCGGCCTCGCATGGAGCCTCTCCGCCTGCCAAGGCGGCGATTCCGGGCGTGCTGTTGTCGTGGATATCCCCGGCCGCCACGCGGAACTTTCCGATCCGATCCGGCATGATATGAGCCAGGCCGGACAGGTCGTGCTTGGTGCAACGGCGCAAGGATTGGTCTCCTTCGATGCCCAAGGCGATGTCGCCCCAGCGCTCGCCGAGAGCTGGATCGTCGCTGATGGCGGCCAGAGCTACATTTTCCGCCTGCGCCGCGCCAAATGGGCCAATGGCGCCACAGTAAAGGCCGAGACTGTCGCGCGCCTGCTCGAGCAGCGTATGCGCGCCAGCCCGGACCTGCTCGCCGGCCTGCGCCCTAATGTGCGCGCCATGACGGACCGGGTCATCGAGATCCGGCTGGAGACTGCCCTCCCCGCCTTCATTCAGTTGCTCGCGCAGCCGCGCCTCGCCCTCTTGGAGAAGAAGGGCGGCACCGGACCCTATGAGGGCGATATCCGCCTGCGCCGTCTCTATTTGCACCCGGTGCCGGAGATCATCGAGGCCGATAAGACCGCCGAAGAACGCGAAATCCTCCCCATCGAGCGGCGCACATTACAGACCGGCCGCGCCGCTATCGCCATGGCGCGCTTCCAGAACGGGCAGAGCGACCTGCTGCTGGGTGGCGGCTTCCAAGACCTCCTGCTCATCCCGGCGACACGCCTTGGCGCCAATGATGTGCGCGCCGACCCCACGCCCGGGCTCTTCGGCCTCGCCATCATCGGCAAGTCGAGCTTCTTCGCGGACAAGTCCGTGCGCGACGCACTGGCCCGCGCCGTCGACAGGGCGCAACTCGCGCGCGACCTCAACCTGCAGGGCTGGACGACGGCCACAACGCCCGTCCCGGCCCAGCTTGACCTGTCAGGCCCGCCTTCGGTGCCCGATTGGTCCGCCGCCCCTGTCGAGACGCGCTATGCTGCTGCTCGTGCCACAATCGCCCGCTGGAGCGCCGCCAATGGCGCACCACCGATCCTCCGCGTCGCACTCCCCTCCGGCGCGGGCGCGACCTTGCTCTTTTACAGACTCGCCGCCGATTTTGGCCGTTTGGGCCTGCGCATCGACAGGGTCGCCATGGACGAGGCGGCCGACATCAAGCTCATCGACGAGATTGCCGGGTTCGACAGTGCGCTCTGGTATCTCGCAAGGCTCGACTGCGACATGGGCTTGGCCTGCGACGAAAGCGCGTCTGCCCTGCTCGATCGCGCACGCACGGCCGAAAATCCCGATCAGCAATCGGCCGATCTGGTCGAGGCCGAGCGGCTGATCGTGGCCAATGCGGGCTATATTCCGCTCGGCATGCCGATCCGCTGGTCGCTCGTGTCGCGCCGCCTGACGGGCTATGCGCCATCGCCCCGAGGGGTCCACCCATTGAACCGGCTGTTCAAAGCCACCAACTAAGTCCCGAGTATCACCGCCCAGGGAGCAAATTCGCGATCATGCCCTGTTTCCGTTCTACAGGCTCGCAGCCCGACGCCGAGGCGTTCCGCGCCCAGTTCGAGCAGATGGCCGGCCGGATGCCCGGTGGCCAGCCCGGAGTCCAGATGATCGGTTTCGGCCGCGATCCGCAGTCGATCCGCCAGCGCGTGGAGCTGCTCGAACATATACTGGAGCGTGCCTTCACCCTGCCCGGCATAAACCGGCGCGTCGGCCTCGACGCCATGATTGGCCTCGTGCCCATCGTCGGCGACCTCATTGCGGCCGCCATCGGCGCATGGATCGTGTGGGAAGCGCGCAATCTGGGCATGTCGCGCTGGCAGATCGCGCGCATGTCCGCCAATGTCGGCATCGACACCGTGCTGGGTACAGTGCCGCTGATCGGCGACGCGTTCGATCTGCTGTTCCGCTCGAACAGCCGCAATCTCAAGATCATCCGCAAGCATCTCGACCGGCATCATCCCGCGACGCAGATCATCGACCTCTGAAACGCGCGACGTCGCTGCACCCGCCAGTGTCGGCAGGCTTTACACTTCTGTTTTCGCTAAGATTTTCTTTACCAGCGCGAGGCGCGGCCCTGCGCCCATTGCCGTAACTGGCACGGCGATTGCGATGTTGTCAGTACACCCGACACCCGAAGGGGGATGAGGCGCCCGGTCTCCTCCACGCCCATCCCCCGCTTCGGCCTTCCAGCACAAACCAGATACGAACGGACAGGCAGCGATGACCTCATGACGTCATAGCATCATGACGTCATGCGCGGCGCGCGATCATTGTGGAAAGCGGTCGTGGCGGCATGCGGGTCAGGCGGCAAAGCGTCGAAGCCCCGCCGCCCGATCCGATATCAGGCGGAGGCGAGGCCCTGATCGACCAGCAACTGCTTGAGTTCGCCAGCCTCGTACATTTCCATCATGATGTCCGACCCGCCGACAAATTCGCCCTTAACATAGAGCTGCGGGATGGTCGGCCAGTCGGAAAAGCTCTTGATGCCCTGGCGGACTTCCTGATCCTGCAACACGTCGACGCTATCGAACGTGACGCCAAGACGATCGAGAATCGCGCAGGCGCGGCTCGAGAAGCCGCATTGCGGGAAGAGCGGCGTGCCCTTCATGAACAGGACGACGTCGGCGCCCTTTACAATGTCGCCGATGCGGGCGTGAACGGGATCAGTCATCGAAATAAGCTCCTGGGCAGCGGGACCGGAACCCCCTCGGCCCGGCCCACCTTGTCATGTCGTCAGTTGGGGACCGCCGTGGTCAGTTGCAAGGCATGGAGCACACCGCCCATGCGCTCGCCAAGCGCGGCATAGACTGCGCGCTGCTGGGCAAGGCGGTTGAGGCCACGGAAGCTTTCTGCCGTCACGCGGGCGGCATAATGATCCCCATCGCCGGCGAGATCGGTGATCTCCACCGTCGCATCGGGAATGGCAGCGCGGATCAGCGCCTCGATCTCATTGGCTGGCATGGCCATGGCGTATCGTTCCGCTCAGCTCATGAACTGGCGGCGCGCCTCGGCCGCCTTGTCGCTCAGCGCGGCGCGCACAATGCCTTCGTCGGTCTCGACACCGGCCGTGAGCAGATCGCCCAGCACCTTGCGGATCACGTCCTCGTCGCCCGCTTCCTCGAAATCCGCCTGGACGACAGCCTTGGCATAAGCGTCCTTCTCTTCGGGCGTCAGATGCATCAGACCGGCGGCCCATTCGCCAAGCAGGCGATTGCGGCGCGCAGTGATGCGGAAGGTCAGATCCTCGTCGTGAGCAAACTTGGCTTCAAAGCCGCGCTCGCGATCGTCGAAAGTGGTCATGAGTGAAGCCCTTTTGAAAAAAATCCGGTTCGATCCCGGATGCTACTTGGGAATGGCGGCAACGCAAGACAATGGCGTCGCGCGCATGTGCGAATAAAGACCTGTCAGGCCGCCGCCGGCACCAGCCATGGCCGGCGCTGCGCATCGGCCGCCTCGAATGCTGAGATTGCGTCGCGCCGTTCGATGGTGAGGCCGATCTCATCAAGGCCGCCGATCAGGCAGGCCTTGCGGAACGGATCGATCTCGAACGTGTAGCGGTCCTGGAACGGCGTGGTCACGCTCTGGTGCTCCAGATCGATGCTGATTGGATCGGTCTTCGCGACCTCGATCAGGCGATCCACAGCATCCTGCGGAAGAACGACCGTCAAGATACCGTTTTTGAAGGCATTTCCTGAAAAAATATCCGAGAAGCTCGGCGCGATAACAGCGCGAACGCCCATGTCGATCAGCGCCCATGCCGCATGTTCGCGGCTCGATCCGCAACCAAAATTGTCGCCCGCCACGATGATCGGCGCACCGGCATAGCGCGGGTCGTCAAACACATTGCCCGGCTCCTTGCGCAGGCCCTCGAAGGCACCCTTGCCCAGACCCGCACGGCTGATCGTTTTCAGCCACACGGCCGGAATGATGATGTCGGTATCGACGTTCTTCATGCCGAAGGGATAGGCGCGCCCTTCAACGATATTCACGGGATCCATCAGTCTGCTGCTTTCCGAAATGCGGGGCGCTTGGCGATATCGGCCGCCTCATGCCCGATGATGACCGGTGCATGCAAGGTTTCTGCGCGACGTTTGAAGCGATCCATCGATGCGAGCGCGTTGGCGGTCCAGATTACCGCCGAACTGCGCTGGCGCACGAGCAGGCCTGTGGCCGCGGGGCCCCGGAAAAGCTGGATGCGTCAATGGCGCGCAGGGAGCCGCAATCGAGCCGGGTGAGCATCACCTCGGCGGGCGCGGCAAGAGCCGAAGACATGTTGAAGATCGCAGCAAGAAGAGCGCAGTCATCGTCACAGGCGCCCGGCCTATTCTGCTCCCCATTGCGGCATTCCTGCTCAGTGGGACTTGTCGATCACTTTGCTATTTGCGGCCTGACCAAGACCCAATGCGAGACTTCCGCTCGCCAGTGCGCCCAGGACAAGGATCCAGAAGACTTTTTTCATGTCGTTACCCCTTGGTCCGCAATCATTAATTCGCGGACATCGGCAAGTCGACCCTTAATCGCCGCGGCGGCCGCCATGGCGGGTGAAACGAGATGGGTACGCGCCCCGGGGCCCTGACGGCCCATGAAGTTGCGATTGCTGGTCGAGGCGGAGCGTTCACCGCTCGGCACCTTGTCGGGATTCATGCCCAGACAGGCCGAGCAACCCGGCTCGCGCCACTCGAAACCGGCCTCGATGAAGATGCGATCCAGCCCTTCGGCCTCGGCCTGACGCTTGACCAGACCGGAACCCGGCACTACCAAAGCCTGCTTGATGGTGTCAGCTTTGCGGTGGCCATGGAGCACAGCGGCAGCGGCGCGCAGATCCTCGATGCGGCTGTTGGTGCAGCTGCCGATGAAGATATGCTCGACGATCACGTCTTCCATGCGCTGGCCCGCTTGGAGCCCCATATAATCGAGCGAACGGGCCGCCGCGACGCGCTTGGCGGGGTCCTCGAAGCTCTCTGGATCGGGCACGAGGCCCGTGATCGCCACGACATCCTCCGGGCTTGTGCCCCAGGTGACATTGGGCGCGATCTCGGCAGCATCGAAGCGCACGGTCTTGTCGAAGACAGCGCCTTCGTCCGTCACCAGCGTCTTCCACCATGCAACGGCGGCATCCCAGTCGGCGCCGCTCGGCGCCATCGGGCGGCCCTTGAGATATTCAAAAGTCTTCTCGTCCGGCGCGAACAGACCCGAGCGCGCGCCGCCTTCGATCGCCATATTGGCCACCGTCAGACGCCCCTCGATGCTCATGTTACGGAAGGTCGATCCACGAAATTCCATGACATGGCCGTTGCCGCCCGCCGTGCCGATCCGGCCGATAATCGCCAGGATCAGGTCCTTAGGCGTCACACCGAAGCCCAGCTCGCCTTCGACTTCGATGGCCAATGTCTTCGATTTCTTGAGCTGCAACGTCTGCGTCGCCAGCACATGCTCGACTTCGCTGGTGCCGATGCCAAAGGCCAGTGCGCCCAGTGCGCCATGGGCGGCGGTATGGCTATCGCCGCACACCAGCGTCGTGCCGGGCAGCGTGAAGCCCTGCTCGGGGCCTACGACATGGACAATGCCCTGCTCGGCCGCGACCGCATCGAAATATTTGATGCCAAAGGCCGGCGCGTTGGTTTCCAGCGCGGCAAGCTGCTGCGCGCTCTCGCGGTCGGCAATGGCAATGCGATTGCCTGCCGCATCAAGGCGCGGCGTGGTCGGCAGATTATGATCGGGCACAGCCAGCGTCAGATCCGGCCGGCGCACAGTGCGCCCGGCGAGGCGCAGGCCCTCAAAAGCCTGCGGGCTGGTCACTTCATGGACGAGATGCCGGTCGATATAGACAAGGCTCGTCCCATCTTCCCGCGTCTCGATGACATGGGCGTCCCAGATTTTTTCGTACAAGGTTTTCGGTGCAGCGCTCATAGGCGGCGGAAATAGGCCAATTGCGTCCGTTCGCAAGTCTGAAATCGCCTTGATCGACCGGACAAGCGCCTCAGCGGCCCGCCTTCCCGGCGACAGTACCTATCAGATAGGTCCGGATCGCGTCGATTTCGCCATCGTTGAGCATCCGCAGGCCCGACTGGCTGGCCCTGCTCATCACCGGCAGGATGCGGCCGCCGGGCGCAAGGCCCGTGCGCAGCATGTCACGCAGGCGGACGGGGTCGTAAGCCGCCGCCGCGCGCGCCAGAGCGGGCGCAACCGATCCATCCGCAACGCTGCGCTGATCCCGGTCGAGCGCATGGCACTGCCCGCACGAAACCTGCGCGAGATAGCGGCCCATGTCGGCCGGGCGCGTCTTGGGCTGCCCCCCGCCCAGCGCGACGCTATCCGGAAGACGACGCGTGAGAATGGCGAAGCGCCCCCTCGGGCCGACGCTGGTCGTGCCCACCACGTCAAAGGCGGAAGTCGGCACTGAGCGCATCCAGCCGATCAGGCGTGCGACATCGTCAGCCGAGAGATGATTATAAGCATCGGCCGGCATGATGAACAACGGCCGCGCATTGGTGCCCACGCCATTGCGGATGGCTCGGGCGAGCTGCCCATCGGTCGCCTGAGCCGCGATCTGTGGCAAAGACGGCGCAACGATGCGGCCGATATGAGGGATGCCGGTCATCAGGCGGCCCTGCGCCTGATCGCCATGGCAGCGGGTGCAGCCCGTAATGGCCGCGAGGCGCGCGCCTTCAGCGATGCTGGCCGGATCGTCCAAAGCGTTGATGGCAGGCAGATCGACGGCGACGGAGCGGCTGATCAGCAAGGCAGAACCGCTGTAGAGAAGCAGGAGAGCCAGCACCACACAGCCGACGAGCGCCGTGATCCCACGCCTCATCCAGCCCATCTCCCGTCCCCCATTTAACGGATCCCCACCGATCCGCCTATGTACTTAGCTTTGTAATGCTTTGGACGAAAGCGACATTAACCTTGAATCAACCATGTTCGATCGAGCGGGCGAGATCGGCCTCGATCGTGCGCGCAGCCAGCAGGTAATGAACGCCCGCCCACGCATAAAATGCAGCGGCGGTCGCCATGGCAAAACCGAGTGCCAGTCCGGGGTCGATTCCGGACCCGGCATAATGATCGCTCAGGCCGCCCACCAGGATCGGCCCCAGCCCGCCCGAGACCAGCGCATAGACCATGCCGGTAAACGCAGAGCCCGTCGCGCGCATGCGCGGCCCGAGCATGTTCTGGAACGTCCCCGCCGTCGGCCCCAGATAGGTGAACTGGATGAGCGCACAGAGCGCCACCAGCGCGATCAGAACGGCCGGATCGTCGCGGGTAATCGCAAAGGCATAAAGCGGCGCGCTCACCAGCAAGGTAATGGCCGGAAACAGCGCATAGGCGCGCTTGTTGCCACGCGCCGCCAGCCGGTCCGATATCCAGCCCGCGCCGGTAATGCTAATTGCCGCGGGCAAGCTCGCGACGAGACCCAGCACTGTGCCTGCCTCGACCAGCGAAAAGCCGAAGCGCCGGGCCAGATAGGCCGCGAGAAATCCATTGAGGCCGAAGCCGACCATGCCCGCAATGGTCGAGCCGATCAGCATGTGGCGCATAGTGGGCCAGACCCAGTAGCGGCGCAGCACGGTCGTGAGCGGAGGCACATCGGCATCGGCGCGCACGCCATCCTGTCGGCCACGGGCAGGTTCGGCGATCAGCAGCACAAGCAGGGCCGCGAGCACGAATCCGGGGATCGCGGCGATGAAAAAGGCATAACGCCAGCCATAAGCCTGCGCGATCAAGGCGCCGCCAGTCGCGCCGAGAAAAGCGCCGATAGGGGTCGCAAGGCCAAGGATCGACATCACCGTGGCGCGCTTCTCGCGCGGGAAATAATCCGAGACGACGGACGATGTGGCAGGCAGCCCAACCGCCTCGCCCACGCCAACACCGATACGGCCCAGCAGGAGCTGCACGGCTGAGCCAGCCATCCCACAGGTCGCCGTGGCGATCGACCAGAGCAACGTGCCCAGCGCGATCAGGCTGATGCGACGGCGGCGCTCCGCAATGCGCGCGACCACCAGACCCAGCACGACGTTGAGCGCCGCAAAAGCCAGCCCATTGAGCAGGCCGACCTGCATGTCGCTGAGCTGGAACTCGGCCTTGATCGGCGGAACCAGCACATTCATGATGATCCGGTCGATAAAGCCGACAACGCTGATCGCGGTCAGCAGCGCGAGCGCAAGCCGCGGCCGCTCCTTCGGGCTGAACATGGCCCCTCCCCCATTTTGCTTTTATCTGTGCGCCTTGTTGCGCACGGTCGATGCGCTGGCAAGCGGGTTCGGATGGCCGGTTCAGACTGGCCAGTTCAGGCTGGCGCGAGCGTTGCGTCGGCAGCGTCCGGCCAGATCGCGCGCCGCTTCATCCGCCAGTTGAGGAACAGCGCCGGCAAGCGGATGAACATGAGCTCGCGATGGATGCGTATGTCGATCAATCGCTCCCACCAGCGCGGCTCCCGGCGGCCGTTGCGCGCTAGCCAGTCGCGATAGGGCATCCAGTGGCTCGGCTCGTCCCGCTCGATCACGCGGAAGATCTGCCGCAGCTTGGCGTCGCCCTGAATGAGCGGGCTGCGCATCAGGATCGCGACCTGCCGCATCCCGCGCTGCTCGGTCAGCATGATGACGCGGCACAGCTTTTCGAACAGCGCCTCGTCCGCCACGATCTCATCGGTGTCGAGCTCCTCGATCGACCGGCCGAACATGATGCGGATGAAATGATCGATATGCCCGCAGGTCTTGTCGACCGCGAGGGGCATGCGCCCTTCCAGCTCGAAATAGCGTTTGAACATCTGGTAATGCTTGTGCTCGTCGCCCCTGTGTTTCTCGACGGCGGCAATGAAGGCCGCATCGTCAGGGCATTTCGCCCGCACCGCCGCAAGTACGCGGTCCAGACTCGTGTAGCCGCGATGCTCGTTATAAATATAGACCGACGCCAGAACGTCGAGATAGCGGCGAGAAAGGGCGCGGGGCATGGGCGTAAAATACGCTCATGCTGGCGCGCCTACAATGGATGTCATCGCGTCGTCATCGGTCCTGCGCGTCGACCGCCATGAAGTGCGTCAGGCGTCGGCCATCGTCGCTTCGCGATGCTGCTGATAGCATTCGCAAGCCAGCTTTTCGAGCTGCTCACGCTCCACGATGCTCAGCATGCCGCGCGTCTGATCGATCGCTCCTGCAGCGCTCAGGCGGGAGCTGGCATCGCTGATCGTCGCCAGCCGCAGGCCGAACAGTCCGGCAAGCGTCCGCTGCGTCAGTTCAAATCGGGGGCTACCCGTGCGATCATGCGCGCGCAGCAGCCAGGTGGCCAGTCTCTGGCTCGCCGAATGCACACTGGCGCAGATCACGCGATTCCGCAGCGCGCAGATCGTCTTGCGGATCGTGTCTTGCAACGCACGCTGGACCGGCGGAAACTTCTCGATGATCGCCTCGAAGTCGGAGACGGAGAGCCAGGCAGCTTCGCCCGCGATTGTGACGACGGCATGATAGCCGGACTCCCGCTCGCCCAGAAAATATTCGACCCCCAGCACGCCTTCGGGCCCGACCGAGCCTTCCTCCACCGTCCGCCCATCCAGCAACGTCGCCTGAAGCGAGATCACGCCAGCCAACGGAAAGACGAGATAGAGCAGCGGGGCTCCGCGACCATAAAGGACCTCGCCCGAGACGGTCGGCTTGGTCAGAATTCGGCCAGCCAGCTGCTCCTTCGCCTCCGCGGGCAAGCAGCTGGCCAAGGCACTGCGTCCAAGGGACGCCTTTTCATCATATAGGCCCACATTGAGGCTCCGCCCGCAAAGACAGTCGATTTGGCAACGCGCGGCAGCCGTTAACCAAATCTGCACGCTCAATAGATACGGTATCGTACATAGTAAAAAACATAAGCGTACTTACGAAGATGGATTTAAACATATAATCGCGTTTGGAAGAGGGTGAATCAACGAGAAAAGAAACCGTCGTGAATGCACCCCGCCCTTCGGGTCGAAATTCAACCAGCCCGGCGCATCGCATTGGTGAAGGTTAAGAGCAACGATGAAGCGAGGCATGCCTTTGTGAACGATGATGAAATCGCCGGAGCGACGCGGCGATACAGGGTCATCACCCCTCGCGAATGTCATCTTTAACACGGCAAAAAATCATGCACGCTGCGCGGGTCCGAATGCCTGCCGAGCGCGCTCTATCGGGTCGCAATCGATGCCATCAGCAATTTGCGTGGCATAATTACCAGATGCCCAGAGACTGAAACGATCAGCGGCGGGCCTAAGCAGAAACACATCGCAAAGGGAGATGATGATATGATGTCCGGTACGCCCGCCGGCCTCTCGCAGAGGCTGGAATTTTACGGCCTTAGCAGCCGATGCGATCACATCTTCGCGCGCATCCTGCGCCATGTCGGGCGTCATGCGCCCAGGGCGCTGGACGACTTTTATGACAAGGTCGCGAAGACCCCGGAGGCCGCGCGCTTCTTCTCCTCGCGAGACCAGATGCGCCATGCGAGCAGCAAGCAGCTCGAACACTGGCGCACCCTGTTCACCAATGATCTCGACGACGCCTATCTCGATCGCGCCCAGCGGATCGGCCATGTCCATGCAAGGATCGGCCTCGATACGCGGCTCTATTTCGGCGCCTATGCCCAGATCCTCGACCAGCTCGTCGGCAAGTCCTTCGCGGGAAGCTGGCTGCAATGGCTCCCCGGTGTGCGGAGCCGCACCGAGATGCTCCGCCGTCTCATGAAGGTCTCACTGCTCGACATGGACATCGCCGTGACGACCATCTTCGAGACGAAGGAAAACCAGCAGAAGGACGTCATCCGTCAGGTCGGCGAAGCGCTTTCGCAGGTTTCCGAAGGCAAGCTGTGCGTTTCGCTCGGCGAATTGCCCAAGGATTATGGGCAGCTCAAGTCCGATTTCGAAAATGCCATGGGTTCACTGCGCGATATGATCGCGGCCGTTGCCGGTTCGTTCGACAGCATCCGCACGGGCACATCCGAAATCAGCGATGCATCGGAAAACCTTGCGCGCCGCACCGAGCAACAGGCCGCAGCGCTGGAAGAAACGGCCGCCGCCGTGCGCAAATTGACCGGCGCAGTCCAGGAAACCGCATCGCAGGCCGGTGGCGCGCGCGACGCTGCAGGCGGTGCCAATGCCGATGCCAGCACTGGCGGCCAGACCGCGCATGAAGCGATCGGCGCGATGAGCGGCATCGAGAAAAGCTCAACGCAAATCGAACAGATCGTCGATGTGATCGACGGGATCGCGTTCCAGACCAATTTGCTGGCGCTCAATGCCGGTGTTGAAGCGGCCCGGGCCGGTGACGCTGGGAAAGGCTTTGCCGTCGTGGCCAGCGAAGTGCGCGCACTGGCGCAGCGCTCGGCCGACGCCGCCAAGGACATCAAGACGCTTATCACCCAGAGCTCGACTCAGGTTAATAGCGGCGTGGACCTCGTCGGGCAGACGGGCACCGCATTCGAGCATATCGTGGACCGCGTGAAGCAGGTGGCCGGACAGGTCGAGCTGATTGCGACACAATCCATCGAGCAGGCAGCGAGCATTCAACAGGTGGATGCGGCCGTTTCAGACATGGATCGTATGACCCAGCAGAATGCCGCAATGGTCGAGCAGACCAGTGCCGCGGCGCGGAACCTGCTCGAACAGGCCGACGTGCTCGCCGCAATGGTCGGCCGGTTTGATTATGGCGCTGATCGTAAAGGAATACGTCCCATAACGGAGCCAGGCAGCGTAAAATTGTCTATTGCTGGAGGAGCATAGCGAGCGCTAGACTTCGAAACGAAACCGGTGATTCAGGAATACGAAAGCGTAATTGGATCACAGACCCACGGGTGAATATTCGCCCGCCGGAACAATTTGCGAACCTCGAAAGTTGAAAGATGCCCTTCATTACGAGGCTTCTGGGAGATGATGGCGGCCATGGCCATGAGATCAGGGTGCTGCACCAGGATGACGGCACTGTCATCCTGTTCTCGCACAATCCCGACACGGGCGAGACGCAGCGCATCGTGCTCATGGAAGGCCAATGGCGCCTGCTGCTGTTCACGCTGCTGGACGTGCACGGCAAGGACAAATGCTGCTTTTACAGGCGCGACGGAATCTGCACGAGCCTTCCCGCCGAAGACATGGGTCAGGCGGCGATCAACGCCACCTGATAGTTGGCCGTCGTCTTCTCCGCGACTTCCTGCTCCGTGACGCCCGGCGCCAGCTGGATGAGACGGAAAGGCGATTCATGGTCCGGCCGCGCAAAGACGCACAGGTCCGTGATGATCATGTCGACCACATTGCGCCCAGTCAGCGGCAATGTGCATGCCGGGATGAACTTAGGGTCGCCGGTCTTGGCCGTATGCTCCATCACCACGATGATCTTCTTGACGCCGGCGACCAGATCCATGGCGCCGCCCATGCCCTTGATCATCTTGCCGGGGATCATCCAGTTGGCGATGTCGCCTTCCTCGGAGACTTCCATCGCACCCAGCACGGTGAGGTCGATATGGCCACCGCGGATCATCGCGAAACTGTCCGCCGATGAAAAATAGACCGAGCTGGGCAGTTCGCTGATCGTCTGCTTGCCGGCATTGATGAGATCGGGATCGACATCCTCGTCATAAGGAAACGGCCCGATGCCGAGCATGCCGTTCTCGCTCTGCAGGGTCACTTCCATGCCCGCCGGAATGTGATTGGCGACCAGCGTCGGTATGCCAATGCCGAGATTCACATAGAAACCGTCCTGCAGTTCCTTCGCGGCGCGCGCGGCCATTTCATCGCGAGTCCAGGCCATTAGTGCTGATTCCTTCTCACAAACACGGTTGCTGTTTTGGCGACCGAACCATCTGGCATCGGCTTCTGGGCCATCTTCAGCCAAATATTTTCTGGAAAAGCGCGGGCGATGCAAAGCCCGGCATGATTGGTCGTGTAGTGTTTGCCATAGCGAGTACCCAAGGCCGCAACGATCCGATGCTCCATTCCCGCGAGTGGCGGAAAACCCTGGTCAGCAGCTTCAATGGCTTCGGCAATCGCATCGGGCTCGCTGCAGATTTCCTCGATTTTCAGCATCGTCGGATGGTCGAAAGGGAGGCCGCCACGCTCGTCAAGCAGCAGATCATTATCAAGGATCAAGGCCGCGATGCGCTTCGCTTCGGGATCGATATTATCTCGCACATTGCGATACATGATCTGCACCTTCGCTGCGGGCAATTTCTGCAGATCCTCAAGCGACCATTGCTTAGCCATTACGTCCCCGCCATTCGTTCGATCGAGCCTTCCTGTCACGAATCCATGCCATTATTTGATCGCCTCAGGCGGAACGCTCCACCTCTTGTCCATCGGAAATAGATCGTCGAAGCCGCCCTTGAGCGCGCTGCCATAAACCGGGTTGGGCAGCACGAACCAGCCGGCGCCCCAGAGCCGCGCGGCCCAGCCGCTGGCGACTTCGCTGCGGCGGCCCTTCACGCTCATGCCGTCCTGATTGAACAGGTCGGAAAAGTCGCCAAGCTGGTCGCCACCCAGCGCGATCACGCAATATTTCGCGGCGATCACGGCGCGGCGGCCGTCTTTTTTCGAGCCGGTGCTGTCGTCCCCGGCCAGGAAGAGCGTCTCGCCATGGACGGCGCTGCCGAGGCCCGCAGCGCGGATCGCATCGGCGGTGTGCCCCGCATTGGCAGCGAGGCGATTGCTGTTGAAGACCACAGTGACGCCCATGCGGCGCAGCGCATTTACCGCAGGAACAGCGCCGGGAATGGGCGCAACCTTGTCCGCCCCGGTCTTCTCCCACTTGTCCCAGACCGCGCTGTCATAGGCCTGGCCGGTCGTGCCCTCGTGCCACTCATAGCCCAGATTGGCGACCAGCGTTTCATCGACATCGAACACCGCCGCAAAGGGCTTGTCGCCACAAGGCGCGAAGCTCGGCGCATCGAGCGTCACGCCTTCCGCGAGCACGACGCTATCTGCCGGACGCTTGGCGACCTGCGCCTGCGCATAACCGACAAGGCCGTTAAACACCCCGATCGACAACGCAGCTGCTTCACCCGAACCGTACAGATACTGCATGCCGGGCGACGGATTCACCGGCAACGATGGCGGCGCGGGCATCATGGCCCGCTGCGCAGGGGGCGTCGAAGCGGGTCGCGTCTGCTGCGACGTCGCGCAGCCGCCAAGCATCGCAACGGCCAGTGGCAGCGCGATGATCCGGCTTGAGACCCCCTCGATCTTCATCACGCTGCCTCGTGAGGCCTTGTGGTGCGAAACTCGATCTTCTTGTCATAGGGCGCACCCACGATCATGCGCTTCACATAGATCCCCGGCAGATGGATGCCATCGGGATCGAGACTGCCGACCGGCACCACTTCCTCGACTTCAGCGATGCAGATCTTGCCCGCGGTGGCCATTGGCTGATTGAAATTGCGGGCCGTCTTGCGGAACACCAGATTGCCGCTCTCGTCCGCTTTCCAGCCCTTGATGATGCACAGGTCCGCGAAAATCCCCCGTTCGAGGATATAATCCTCCGGTCCATTCGGGCCATCGAAGCTCTTCACCTCCTTGTTTTCGGCGATCAGCGTGCCGACGCCGGTCTTGGTGTAGAAGCCCGGAATGCCAGCGCCCCCTGCCCGGCAACGCTCGGCCAGCGTCCCCTGCGGGCAAAACTCGACCTCCAGTTCGCCGGAGAGATATTGCCGTTCGAATTCCTTGTTCTCGCCCACATAAGACGAGATCATCTTCTTCACCTGCCGCGTGCGCAGCAGCTTGCCAAGGCCTTCATTGTCGATCCCGGCATTGTTGGACGCGATGACGAGATCCTTGACCCCGGATTCGCGAATGGCATCAATCAGCCGGTCCGGAATGCCACACAGGCCGAAGCCGCCCGCGCAGATCTGCATGCCGTCGAATAACAAGCCATCGAGAGCGGCCTTTGCATCGGGGTAGAGTTTCTTCACCGGCGACTCCTGCACGGAATGTGACGATCAGTTCACAACGCCCATATGGCGCGCGTCCGCACCCGTCAAACCACAGTTTCCGTCCAGATTTGAAGCAGATTGACGTAGGCGGCGACATTTCATGACGCGATCGGCACAGCGGTCGTCGGCCCAACAATGAAAAGGGGCCGCCCCTTTCAGGACGACCCCTTTTTTGGCCACGACTAGACGCCGCCGCCGAAACTTTCGCGTCAGAGCTTGTTGACTGCGCCCTTGGCGTCGCCCTTGAGCTTCTGGGCTTTGCCCTTCAGTTCCTGGGCCGCACCCTTGGCCTGTTCAGAGCCGTTATCGGTTGCATCACCAAGCGCCTGCCGGGCTTTGCCGGCGACCTCATTGGCAGTGCCTTTGATCTTATCGATCATCTCACCCATCTGAATTCTCCGTTTCTGAAATGGCCGGATCGTCCGGCGCTTTCAGTTTGAAGAACGAATTGGATGGGGGCGTAGTTCCCGCCCGTGCGCTTAAATGAGCCCAGCGAGCGGGCTTGACGGATCCGCATAAAGGCGCCGCCCCATCCGACCGGAAAGATAGGCCATGCGACCGGCCTCGATCGCGCTTTTCATCGCGGCGGCCATCAGCACTGGGTTCTTCGCTTCGGCAATTGCGGTGTTCATGAGGACGCCGGTGCAACCCAGCTCCATGGCCAGCGCCGCGTCCGAGGCTGTGCCCACGCCGGCATCGACCAGCACTGGCAGCTTGGTGCCCTCGACGATGAGGCGGATCGTCACCTTGTTCTGGATACCGAGACCCGAGCCGATCGGCGCGCCCAGTGGCATGATCGCCACCGCGCCGACATCTTCCAGGCGCTTGGCCGCGATGGGATCGTCGACGCAATAGACCATCGGCTTGAAGCCCTCTTTGGCGAGGATTTCCGTCGCGCGGATCGTCTCGACCATGTCCGGATAGAGCGTGCGCGCTTCACCGAGCACCTCGAGCTTCACCAGATCCCAGCCGCCTGCCTCGCGCGCCAGCCGCAGCGTACGGATGGCGTCTTCAGCTGTGAAGCAGCCGGCGGTGTTGGGCAGGTAGGTGATTTTCTTGGGGTCGATATAATCGGTCAGCATCGGCGCAGTCGGATCGGAAACATTGACCCGGCGTACCGCGACCGTGACGATCTCAGCGCCCGATGCTTCGACCGCAGCAGCGTTCTGCGCGAAGTCCTTATATTTGCCGGTGCCCACGATGAGACGCGAATGGAAGGTCTGGCCTGCGACGCTCCAGCTATCGTCCGTCAGCGCGGCTGATCCGTCGCCGCCGCCAACGAAGTGCACGATTTCCAGCTCGTCGCCATCCTCGACGACCACCTGATCAAGCGTGGAGCGCGGCACCACCGCCAGATTGCGCTCGACAGCCACCTTCTCCGGCGCGAGGCCAAGCTCGTTGGCAAGCTGCGCAAGCGTCAGCCCAGCCAAAATGCGGCGATGCTCGCCATTGACGAAAACCTCGATCGTGCCGTCAACGCTCATCCGACCATTTCACCTTTCGCTTTGGGAGCCGCCTCGCTTCGAGAACTGCCGCCCGCCATTTCGCGCCGGAAATGGCGTTAATTCAAGTTTCGGAGCATTTTCGACCGCAAAGCCGTTTCTAACTTTGCCGAAAATGCTCAGGGGCCATATAGGGGGCGCACCAAGGCCCGCAACCCAAACGACAGGATGGTCGATGGCATCGCCCCGCAAAATCTACGTATTGAATGGTCCCAACCTCAATCTGCTCGGGACTCGGGAGCCCGAGATTTACGGCTATGACACGCTCGATGACATTGCCGGGCGGATGGAAGACGAGGCGCAGCGCTCCAGCGTCGAGATCGATTTCCGCCAGTCCAACCATGAGGGGCACCTCATCGACTGGCTGCACGAGGCGAATGCGGAGGCTGCGCAGGCGGTCATCCTCAACGCCGGCGCACTGACCCACACGTCGCTGGCGCTTTATGATGCGATCCGGTCCATCACGGTGCCGGTGATCGAAGTGCATATTTCCAATCCGGCAGCGCGCGAAGCCTATCGGCACCATAGCTATGTCGGCATGGCGGCCAAGGGGTCCATCGCGGGCTTTGGGCCCATGGGCTATATGCTTGCGCTCGAGGCGGCGCTGGAGATGGACTGAGCCTTCCGGCCGCGCTCCAGCCTGCCAAGGGCTGTTGCGTTCTGGCGCGAAGGGCAATAGGCCCCTGCCCCAATCAAAATGGGCAAAAGACCATTTCAAGGGAAGCAAATGACGGAAAAGTCGGACAGCAAGGGTAATGGCGGTTCAATGCAGGTGGATGTGAAGCTCGTGCGCGAGCTCGCCAAGATGCTTGATGCCACCAACCTGACGGAAATCGAAGTCGCCGACGGTGACCGGCGCATTCGCGTGGCGCGCAAACCGGCCGCGCAGCATGGCGCCACTTATGCCGCCGCACCTGCAGCAGCGCCCGCCGCTGCCGCACCTGCGCCAGTGGCCGCCGCGCCTGCGCCCGAAGCAGCGCCCGCCGCCGACACGGCCAATGCCGTCAAGTCGCCGATGGTCGGCACCTGCTATCTCTCGCCAGAGCCGGACGCAGCGCCGTTCGTGAAAGTCGGCGACAATGTGAAGGCCGGGCAGACGCTCCTCATCATCGAGGCAATGAAGGTCATGAACCCGATCACGGCACCCGCCGCCGGTACCGTCAAGGCGATCCTGGTTCAGGCCGGCCAGCCGGTCGAATATGACCAGCCCCTCATCGTGATCGCTTGAGGGCGGTCACGGCATGAGTATCGAAAAGCTGCTGATCGCCAATCGCGGCGAGATTGCCCTGCGCATCCATCGCGCCTGCCATGAAATGGGCATCAAGACCGTCGCCGTCCACAGCACGGCAGACGCCGAGGCCATGCATGTGCGCCTCGCCGACGAGGCGATCTGCATTGGCCCCCCCGCGGCCAAGGACAGCTATCTCAACATTCCTGCGATCATTTCGGCAGCGGAAATCTCCGGGGCGGACGCTATTCATCCCGGCTATGGCTTCCTCTCGGAAAATGCCCAGTTCGCCGAGATTATCGAGACGCACGGCTTCATCTTCGTAGGCCCTAAGCCTGAGCATATCCGCATCATGGGCGACAAGGTCGAGGCCAAGCGCACGGCCGGCGCGCTGGGTATGCCGCTGGTGCCAGGCTCTGACGGCGCGGTCAGCGACATTACGGACGCCAAGGCTATCGCCCGCGAGATCGGCTATCCGGTCATCATCAAGGCGGCTTCGGGCGGCGGCGGCCGCGGCATGAAAGTCTGCACGTCCGAGGACGAGCTTGAGACGCTCATGCAGCAGGCAGGCAGCGAGGCCAAGGCGGCGTTCGGCGACGACACCATCTATATCGAGAAATATCTCGGCAATCCGCGCCACATCGAATTCCAGATTTTCGGCGACGGCAATGGCAATGCCATCCATCTGGGCGAGCGCGATTGCTCGCTTCAGCGCCGCCATCAGAAGGTGCTGGAAGAAGCGCCCTCGCCGGTCATCTCATCGGCCGAGCGCAATCGCATGGGCGGGATCGTCTCCAAGGCGATGGCCGATATGGGCTATCGCGGCGCAGGCACGATCGAATTCCTGTACGAGAATGGCGAATTCTACTTCATCGAGATGAACACCCGCATCCAGGTCGAACATCCGGTGACCGAGATGATCACGGGCTTCGATCTGGTGCGCGAGCAGATCCGCATTGCCGATAGCCTGCCGCTGTCGGTCACGCAGGACGAGCTGGTGTTCGCAGGTCATGCCATCGAGTGTCGCATCAACGCAGAGGATCCCGTGACGTTCGCGCCCTCACCCGGCAAGGTCACGCAATATCACGTGCCCGGCGGCATGCATGTCCGCGTCGATAGCGCTCTGTATCAGGGCTACAACGTCCCCCCTTATTATGACTCAATGATCGGCAAGCTGATCGTCTACGGCCGCACACGTGAAGGCTGCCTGATGCGTCTTAAGCGCGCGCTCGAAGAGTTCGTGATCGAGGGCATGAAGACGACCATCCCCCTGCACCAGCGGCTGATCGCCGATCCTGATGTTCAGAATGGCGACTATTCGATCAAGTGGCTCGAAGAGTGGCTGGAGCGGAACAAGGCGGATTAAGGCGCGTGCACGCAACCATCTGGCATAATCCGGCCTGCGGCACCTCTCGCAAGACGCTCGAAATCCTGCGGGAAACGCCGGGTGTCGAACTGACCGTGATCGAATATCTCAAGCATCCCTATGATCGCGCCAAGCTCGCGCAGATCATCAGGGATGCGGGTCTCAGCGTGAAGGAAGCCGTCCGCGCGCGTGGCACTGACGCTGAGGAACGCGGCCTGCCAGACATGAGCGACGACGCCATTCTCGACGCAATGGTCGCGAACCCGGCCTATGTGAACCGCCCGTTCGTCGAGACCGACAAAGGCGTTCGCTTCTGCCGCCCGCAAGACAAGGTGCGCGAAATCCTGTAGGCTCGTCGCTTCGGCACGGGCCAGCGCCTGTCACAGAACTGCAATGGATCGGCCCTAGCCACTTTCCCTGCCGCCAACCGGCGCCGAAGGAGACTGGACGCGCCATGACCGGCAAGAATGCCATGAAGACCATTGCCGTGTACGCGCTCAAGGGCGGCGTCGGCAAATCAACCTTTGCAGTCAATCTCGCATGGGCGTCCGCAGCACTATCAAAGCGCCGCACGCTGCTCTGGGATCTCGATCCGCAGGGCGCAGCAACATGGCTCCTGAAGCCCGCCAAGATGGTGAAGGACGCGGCGCAGGCCGTGTTCGCCAAGGACATTGATGCGCTCGAATTATGCCGCCACACCGACATTGAAGGGCTCGACCTTCTCGCGGCCGATACGTCGCTGCGCGGCCTCGAGCGCATGCTGATCGACCTCGGCAAGCGCAAGCGCCTCGCCAAGCTGCTCGAAAGCCTCGACAAGCAATATGACCGGGTGGTGCTCGATTGCCCGCCGGGCCTCAACGAGACCAGCGATCAGGTGCTTCACGCAGCCGACCTGCTGGTCGTGCCGGTCATCCCCTCGCCGCTTGTCGAAAAGACGCTCGACGATCTTTCGACGTTCCTCATCCAGCGCGGCGAGAAACATCCACCGATCTTGCCGGTCTTCTCAATGGTTGATCGCCGCCGCAAGCTCCACCAAGCGTCGCTCGCCGAGCATCCGGACTGGCCTGCCGTGCCTTATGCCAGCATCGTCGAGCAGATGGGCAACAAGCGCCTGCCGCTGGGCGTCTTTGCGAGTAGCAGCGCGCCGGCACGCGAGTTCGCGACGCTCTGGGCGCAGATCGAGCATAAGCTGGCGAACTAGCTCATGCTCGGGCGACGGCGCTGTCGCGTGGCCTCACCAGTTTGAATGCCTCACTGGCGGGCATGGGCCTGCCGAGATGGAAGCCCTGCACCTTGTTGAAACCGAGCGCGCGCATCCGCTCATATTCTGCGATGGATTCGACGCCCTCTGCTGTTGCGTCAATGTCGAGCGCCTGCGCCACGGCGATGCCCGCGCGCACGATCGCCATGCTTTCGCGCTGACCCCGAGCGGCACCCGCAACGAAGGTACGATCGATCTTGATAGAGCTGAAATGGGTGCGCGCGAAATAGCCGATGGAGCTATGGCCCGTGCCGAAATCGTCGAGCGTAAGACCAACGCCGAGCGCAACAAGCTTGTCGAGCAGCTGGATCGCGCCACTGCGCTCGCGCATGAGCACGGTTTCGGTGACTTCCAGCGACAGGCGCGCAGGCGGCAGGCCGCTATGTGCGAGCGCCGAAACAACCGTCTCCAGGAAGATGGGGTCACGCAGTTGTTCGGGCGAGACATTGACGGCGACATCGACATTTTCGGGCCAGCGCATGGCCTCCATGCAGGCATTGCGCAGCACCCAGTCGCCGATGGCGCCGATGAGGCGCGCTTCCTCGGCAATGGGGATGAACTGCAAGGGCGGAACGTCGCCAAATACAGGATGGGTCCAGCGAGCTAGCGCCTCGAAACCCGCGATTGTCCCTGACTTGGCGTCAATAATCGGCTGATAGGCCAGATAAAGCTGATCGCCCGCCAGCGCTTCGCGCAGCGCCGCCTCCATTAGCCGGCGCTCCTCGATATCCGCCTGCATGGCAGGCTCGAATGCGGCATGGCGGGATCCGCCCTGATCCTTGGCACGATACATGGCGAGATCGGCACTGCGTACGAGCGCACCGACCGAGCGGCCATCCAGTGGCGCGATGGCCGAGCCGATGCTGGCGCCGATATGGAGCGGATGATTGTCCACAATATAGGGCGCGGACAGTGAGTCGATGATCGCGAGCGCCAGTTGCTCGACATAGCCGGAATCGGGCGCATCGTGCAGCACCACGCCGAACTCGTCGCCGCCCAGTCGCCCGACAGTCTCGTTGGGCGAGCAGACCGCGCGCAGTCGATCTGAAACCTGCACGAGCAGCGCATCGCCGATCTGATGACCCAGCGTGTCGTTGACCGCCTTGAACCGGTCGAGATCCAGCAACAGGAATGCGCAATGCTTCTTCCAGCGCTCCATCTCATCGAGCGCGGACGTCAGCTCCTCGGTCAGCGAGAGCCGGTTCGGCAGATTGGTGAGAATATCGTGGCGGGCGAGCTGGGCGATCCGCTCTGCCGATTCCCGGCGCACCGTGACGTCCGAACCGACGCCGCGAAAGCCGAGAAACGCGCCCTCTGCGTTGCGCCGGGGAGAGGCGGAGATTTCCCACCAGCGCCGGTCGCCATGGACCATGACGGGCAGGACGACTTCGCTGAACGCCATGTGGCCGCTCATGCTGTCCTGCAGGGTCTGATGCCCGGGGTCTGACCGTCCGCAGTCATTGGCCGGCGCGGTCAGTGCGCTCATCAGCGGTAGGCCATTGAGCAGGTCGCTCGACAGGCCAAGCATCCGGCAGAAGGCCGGCGACACGTCCCTGAGGCGCCCTTCGGTATCGGTCTGCCAGAGCCAGTCCGCGCCCTCGAGATCATGTTCCTTGAGCAACAGGCTGACGACTTCCTGCTTTTCAGCCAGCTCGTTGCTGGTGCTGAGCTGCTCGCCAAACTGATTGCCCTGGCGCAGGCTCGTGACGAACAGCAGCAATGTGTAGGTGCACACGACCGCCGTCAGCAGCGAATCGCTTTGCCGCGTGACCATCATCGCGATCGACGACGCGCCGACCGGAAGCACGAAGGCAATGGACGCGAGCGGGGTCGAGTGGAAGGCAATGACCACTGCCGTCATGAAGCAGCTAGTCAACGTCCAGAGCGCGACGATTTCCACCGGATTTGCTTGAGCCGTGAAGAAGAGCGCCGGCACCGACCAGATGACCCCGAGCATGGCACTCAGAGCGCCATGATAGAGGATTTTTCCGCGTGTCACGCCGCGATAGGCCGCCCGCTGGGTGTGAAGCTCCAACCGCAGCATCGGAATACGGGAGCCGACCGCGAGGATCGTCCAGATGAAGAGCAGCACGGGCGCGACGTGGCGCAGGCTGAGCAAATCGGCAAAGGCGATGGAAACCAGCGCGACCGTCGTTCGCACGGCCGTCATCTTGTCCGCTGCGCGCAACTGACAACCACGAACATATTCGTCGCGATCACGCGGCAGAGGCCGCAAGCCCATCAAGGCTGCGAGCGAAATCGACTCAGACCACGCTTTCGCGCGCTCCGTTATTGGCGACATGCGGTCATTCACAGCGCCCTGATAAACCTACAGGGTTATCAAGCGGTAACTGTCGCGGTAACGGAGAGAAGAGACTTCGACTGAGGTTCGCGGCCCCGGCGCGATACGCCGGAGCCGTCGAAAACGTCAGGCCGCGATATCGTAAGGGACGATCTCGCCTTCCAGATAGAGCTTGCGCGCCTTGGAGCGGCTGAGCTTGCCGGAGCTTGTGCGCGGCAGCGAACGCGGCGGCACCAGCTCGACCACGCAGTTCATGCCGGTGATCGAACGGACCCGCTCGCGAATATCATCGCGCAGCCGCGCGCGCTCCTCATTGTCCGACACGCGGCAATGAACGAGCACGGCCGGCGCTTCTTCGCCGCCCGGTGTCGTGATCGCGAAGGCGGCAATGTCGCCCTGCTTGAAGCCGGGCAGCTGCTCCACAGCCCATTCAATATCCTGCGGCCAATGGTTCTTGCCATTGATGATGATCATGTCCTTAGCGCGGCCGACGATGTACAGGTAACCATCTGAAAGATAGCCCATATCGCCGGTATCGAGCCAGCCGTCGATCATGCAGGCGTCAGTCGCTTCCTGATCGCGGAAATAGCCGACCATGAGGCTGGAGCCGGTCGTCCAGACCTTGCCGATCGTCTTGTCGGGCACGAGGCTGCCAAAGTCGTCGCGGATTTCCACGGTCATACCCATCACGGGCTTGCCGCAGTTGACGATGGCGCGATAACGCTGCGGCCGGTCCTGCGGCGCGGCGCCACCGGAAAGCTCGGTCTCCTCGACCAGCTCGACGATGATCCCCTCGCCCGGCGGCATGATGGTCACGGCCAGCGTCGTCTCGGCCAGGCCATAGCTGGGCAGGAACGCCTTGGGGCTGAAACCGGCCTCGGCGAAAGCATCGACGAAATCCTGCATGACGTCGGGACGGATCATGTCCGCGCCATTGCCTGCAATGCGCCAGCGCGACAGGTCGAAGCGATCGGAAGCCCGCGTCTGGCTCGACATGCGGCGTGCGCAGATGTCGTAGCCGAAAGTCGGCGAATAGCTCGCCGTGGTGCCCTCATGACGCGAGATCATGTCGAGCCAGGCCAGCGGCCGTCGCGCGAAATCCTCGGTCTTGAGATAATCGGTCGAGATCTGGTTGGCGACGATCGACAGGAAGCAGCCGACCAACCCCATGTCATGATACCAGGGCAGCCAGCTTACGCAGCGATCAGAGGGAATGATCTCCATGGCATGGCTGTGCGCGGCGAGATTAGCGAGCAATGCCTTGTGCGTCACGGCGACGCCATGGGGGAAGCGGGTCGAGCCGCTCGAATATTGGAGATAGCAGACATCGTCCGTGGCCGCCTGCGGCAGATCGCAAGGGACCGCCTCGGCCGCGAGGAAATCTTCGAAGCTGAGCGGTTCGATATTCTCGCGGCGCGCGGCTTCGCTCGCCATTTCGGCCAGTTCGGCCGGGTAAAGGAGCGTCAGCGGATCGCAGCTCTGGAGCTGGATACGCAGCTGGTCGATATAGCTTTCCTTGCCACCGAAGCTGGTCGGTAGCGGCAGCGGCACGGGCCATGCGCCAGCATAGACGATGCCGAAAAAAGTCTGCGCGAATTCGGCGCCGGTCTCGGCGACGAGTGCGATGCGGTCGCCGGGCTTCACGCCGCGTGCGATCAGCCGGTGTGCGCAGGCAATGGCGTCATCGCGCATCTCGGAGAAAGGATAGGGCCGGGTCAGCGTCCCGCGTGGATCGTGAAAATTGAGGCCGCGCAAACCTGTTGCGGCATAATCGAGCGCTTCCCCAAGAGTGGCAAAGTCGGCGAATCGCCGCTCGAGCCGATCTTCTGTCGGAGTTGGCTGCATCAAATGACCCTTCTGCTTTTGTTCGACCCCGGTCCGCCCTGATCCAGCCATCCGGCGCTTGTGCGCCTGACTGTCCAAAAACGTGGCGAGCGTGCTCCCCTCTCGTCCTTTGCTTGCAGCGGTCCCGTGCGAGCCTTTATGGCTGCGACTATGGCACAAAAATGGCGCGCAGGCGCCGGGCGTGAAAAAAGCGCCCCAAAACCGCTGAACAATGAGACGCTTGAAGCGCTGGCCCTGCATTATGCCGCGCGTTTCGCCACCAGCCGCGCCAAGCTCCTCACCTATCTCCATCGCAAAGTGCGCGAACGCGGCTGGGCGGGCGAGACGCCGCCCTCGCTTGAGCCGATAGCCGACCGAATGGTTGAGCTGCGCTATGTCGACGACGCGGTTTATGCCTCCATGACGTCAGGCGCGATGCAGCGCCGGGGCCTGGGCGCGCGACGCATCGGACAGAAGCTCGCCATGGACGGCATTGACGAAGAGACACGTGACGAAGCCCGGCCCGATGAAGCCGAGCGCTGGGCAGCAGCGGAGCGGCTGGCGCGCCGCAAGCGGATCGGGCCTTTTGCGCAGGATGTGCCGGACAAGGCCCTGCGCGAGAAACAGGTCGCGACCTTCCTGCGTGCCGGACATGACATGACCATGGCGCGGATATGGGTGAACGCAGCGCCCGGCGAAATGCCGCCGGCACCCGATGAGATCGATTGAACTGTCATTCGGATTTCCGCCTGCCCCATTTCCCCCGTTGCCAATCCCCCGCCGAAACGGCTAAGCGCAGCCCCATGGGCATTCTCGGCAAGATCTTCACATGGTGGGACGGCGCCACCATTGGCACGTCGCTTTGGAGCGCCCGCAAGGGCACGAAAGTGGGCGAGGACCATCAGGGCAACGTCTATTTTGAAGGCGGCTCCGATACCAACGGGCAGATCCGCCGCTGGGTGATCTATAACGGCCCCAATGATGCGAGCCGCGTGCCTGCCGAATGGCATGGCTGGCTGCACCACACGATCGAAGGGACGCCCGAAAGCGGCCTCCCGCCGCCGCGCATCTGGGAAATCGATTATACGCCCAACCAGACTGGCACACCGCAGGCTTATCGCCCTTCCGGCGCCATCGAGGCAGGCGGCAAGCGCGCCATGGCCACCGGCGACTATGAAGCGTGGGCGCCGGACGCGTGACGCTCTTCCGGTGTGTCGCGCCGGGCCGCCGCTCCATCGTCGCGGCTTTTCTCGCCACGCCTTTGCTGACGCTGGCCGCATGCGGCACGAAGCAGGCCCCCGGCAATGGCTCGGAATCAAGTAATCCGCAGGAAGTCGCCGGCAATGCCGTCGGCGGCGTCACGGGCCTGCCCGGCACGCCCATGGCGGAGCGCGTCGCAGTCATCGGCCTGCTCAACAAGCGCAACGGCATCACCCGCACGCTCAGCATGAAGCCGGGTCAGGCGTTTCGCGTCGACAATGCAATCGTCCGCCTGCGCGCCTGCGAGACCGCCGCACCTTGGGAAGAAGTGCCAGAAACCGGCGCTTTCGTGCAGCTCGACGTGCGCGAGAGCCGCGACAATCAGTGGCACCGCGCCTTTTCCGGCTGGCTGTTCAAGGAGCGGCCGGACCGTAATGTCGTCCAGCACCCGATCTATGACGTCTGGGTGATGAGCTGCGCGATGAGCTGGCCCGAGACGGGTGCAGATACCGTGCGCGTCGAAGGCAGAGGCGGCGCAGTCGGCAATTCGTCAGCCGGCAATGCCAGCGAATCGAGCGCCGACCAGTCCGCCACAGCGCCTTCGCCCGGCACCAGCGCATCGTCCAACAGCGCCGAATAATCGTCCGCGCTGACCTCCACTGCGCCCAGCGAGGCGAGGTGGCTGGTCATGAACTGGCAATCGAGCAGCGTATAATGCCCTGCCCTCATCCGTGCGACGAGCCAGGCCATTGCCACCTTTGAGGCATTATCGGCCCGGCTGAACATACTCTCGCCGAAAAAAGCCCGGCCCATCGCCAGCCCATAGAGCCCACCGACCAGACGCGGCTCTGAGTCGCCCGACTCATCGCCAAGCTCCCAGCATTCGACGCTATGCGCCATGCCGAGCCGATGCAGGCGCACGAATGCCTCCTCGATATCGCGGTTGATCCATGTCGTCGGCCGGTCCTGCGCACTTTCGGCGCAGAGTGCGATGACCTGATCGAACGCCTCGTCCGTGGTCACAGCGAAGCGCTCGGCGCGGATCAGCTTGCGAAGCGAGTGGGAGAGATGAAAGCCTTCAAGCGGCAGTACCGCGCGCTTATCCGGTTGCACCCAGAAGACAGCCTGAGCGCCCCGGTCGTCCGCCATCGGAAACAGACCGGCAGCATAAGCCCGCAGCAGGATCGGCAGGTCAATTGCCATGATTCGCACCCTAGCAAAGGACCGACGCCGCGTCGCGAGCGAAGACGCCGACAGGCGGCATGTCGACGCGCAATTGCGCTGGCCCGACCAGCACGCAGCCCCTATCAAACAGCGCGAGCCATCTATGGCCAAAGACGAACAAAGGGCGGGAGACGAGGTGATGGCGACATTCGTGCTGGTGCATGGTGCTTGGGGCGGCAGCTACATGTACAGCGATCTGGCGCGGGAACTGCGCCAGGCAGGCCATGACGTTCACGTGCCCTCGCTCACCGGCCTTGGCGAGCGCGCGCACCTCGCCCATGGCGGCATCACGCTCACAGATCATATCAATGATGTCGTCGGACTGATTGATTGTGAACAATTAAATGACTTCATTCTGGTCGGCCACAGCTATGGCGGCATGGTCGTGACGGGCGTCGCTGCGCTGCGCGGATCGAAGATTTCCAGCCTTGTGTATCTCGATGCATTCCTGCCGCAGGACGGTGACGCGCTGTGGGACATTGCCAGCGATTTCGAGCGCAAAGCGTATATTGACGGGCAGCGCGCGACGCCGGGCCTGTGCCAGCCCTTCTTCCCCGCCGGAACGCGGCGCGTGAGTGGCCAGCCACTGTTGACGTTGACCCAGCCGGTGACGCTTGGCGGCGAGGAAGATCAGGTCGCACGGCGCAGCTATGTCTATGCGACCAACGACGCGCCGACCACCTTCACCAAGTTCCGGAATCGCGTCGCAGCCGATCCCGCATGGACCGTCCATGAACTCGCAACGGGACATCTCATGTGGGATGACGACCTTGCCGGCGTGGCCAAGATCCTGCTGGCCGAGGCTGCGCTTTAGGCGAGCATCAGTGCGGGCTGCTGAACTCGAGATTGTCCGCACACCAGGCCCAGAAAAGATCGCCTTTTCCATAGGTGTCGCGGGCGGACTCGACATACTCGACAATATCGCCCGCCGCCTTCACGACCGGCCATTTCGCCTGATGATGGCCAAAGGCGTAGCGAAAGGTCGAGAAAAGCTGGCTCATCTCGCGCTGCTTGTGTGGATTGCGGGCGAGCAGCGGATCCTGCTCGATCAGCGTGCCGACCTTGCCGGTCTGCTCGGCGAGCCTGCGACGCCAACGGACGAGTTCCATACGGCGTGACGGATCGGCCTGCCTGCCGACGGCGACAAGCTGCTGCTGGATATGTGCATAGAGACTCAGCGCATCTCGCAGCGCCGGGGATGTTTCAACGTTCATGTGCGACCCTTATTTTTTTGTCCCTGAAGTCTGGCCCCAAACAGTTGACGAAGGCTGAAGCATGCGCCGCATGCACGCCCGCGTGGATTTACGCGCAGTTATGCCTCACTCCCGCTTGCGCGCTGCTGCGGCCCGCGTTAAGAGCGCCGCCTTCGCCGGCCCGTAGGAGTGTAGCTCAGCTGGTAGAGCGTCGGTCTCCAAAACCGAATGCCGGGGGTTCGAATCCCTCCACTCCTGCCAGCCGGCGTCGAGCCCAGCGCCCGGCGCATTGTTCCGGGCCAGCCCCAAGCCTCCTTCATCCTCTGGGACTTGCCCTCTTCGCCCAAGCGGCGTAGGGGCGAATGACGGTTCCGGAGTGAAGCGGCGGGCTGGTTGGGCAAAGAGAGCCCGGCGCGGTCCGCTTTTTCCTGTCCGGAAGAGCATATTCACAGCAACGAAGTGAGCTTAGCGAGTTGGCAAAAACGTCCCCCATTGAGTTCTTCAATCAGGTGAAGGCCGAGGCGCGCAAGATCGTCTGGCCGTCGGGCCGCGAGACGATGATGACCACGGTCATGGTCGTGATCATGACCGGCCTGCTTGGCGTCTTCTTCTTCGGGATCGACAGCATCTTTGGCTGGATCGTTAAGACGCTGCTCGCGCTGGCCGCTGGCCAGGGCTGACCGGCCACCTCGTTTCGACAGTCACGACATTCACAGTTACGATAGGGTTTGAGAGACAAGATGGCGCGCTGGTACATCATCCACGCTTATTCGGGCTTTGAGAACAAGGTCCGCGACTCCATCATGGCCGAGGCGAGCCGGATGGGCCTCGATCAGCTGATCGAGCAGGTCGAAGTGCCGACCGAAACCGTGACTGAGGTCAAGCGCGGCAAAAAGGTGCAGGTCGAACGCAAGAACATGCCGGGCTATGTGCTCGCCAAGCTCGCGATGAACGACGACATCTATCACCTCATCAAGAACACGCCGAAGGTGACCGGATTCCTGGGCTCCATGGGCAAGCCGCAGCCGATCAGCGAAACGGAGGCCCAGCGCTTCTTCTCCTCGCGCGAAGAAGCCGCAGCACAGCCCCGCCACAAGATCAGCGTCGATTACGAGATCGGCGATTCGGTCAAGGTCATGGGCGGCCCCTTCGCCAGCTTTATCGGCACGGTCGAGGAACTGGATTTCGAGAAGAACCGCGTCAAGGTATCGGTCTCGATCTTCGGCCGCGCGACCCCGGTCGAGCTGGACTTCGAGGAAGTCGAACTTTCGAAATAAGCACTGTCCCGAGGGACGGCATGAAAAGAGCGCGGCCGAAAGGTCGCGCTCTTTTCGTTGGTACTGAGAGCCGGGGCTTTAATGCTGCGCCTTGCGGAACATCGTAATGATCATTTCGGATCGTACGCGGAAGCCGACGCGCTCATAGGTTGCGATGGCAGCGGCATTGTCAGCATAGCAATGCAGGAACGGGACCAGCCCCTGCGCACCGACATGCGCCGCAGCCTTGCGGGTCATCAGCGCGCCAAGGCCCCTGCCCCGCGCGTCCGGATGGACGCAGACCGCGCTCACTTCGCCATAGCCGGGCAGCCTCATGCGTTCGCCGGCCATGGCGATGATCCGCCCACCTTCCCTGATACCCCAGAACTGGCCCAGCTCATGCGTCCGGCTGGCAAATGGCCCGGGCTCGGTGAGTTCGGCCAAAGCGCGCATCTCGGCAGCGTCTGCGTCGATCAAGGGCACGATATCGGGATGATCGAAAGCTGCGGGCGGCACATCCATCACCATCTGCACCGCAGGCGAGCAGCGCGTGATTTCGACGCTCGGCGGCAGATCCATGGGCCGGGCGAGGATCGTGGCGAGCACGCCCTCTTCCGGCGCCAGCCCCGCGAGCGCGGCAATGGCCTGCCGACTATGGTCGCGCGGCGCGGCAAGTGGGCCGATGTCAGGATGAAAGCACAAAGCCAGCGGGCCTGCATTGGCGCTCGCCGCCTGAGAACTGGCGATGGCATAAGCGGCTTGAGGGCCGGCAAGGGCATGCCATGCAGCACGATCGAGCGGATGCTCGGCAATGCCCGCCTCCGCCAGAGTTGCAACAATGCGGGCATCAAGCGGACGAGTAGCAAGGCCCTGCTCAATGCCTGCCAACTCACTCAGGAAATCGGCACTGGCATCGCTGCAAAGCCCTGCGACGGCCCGCTCGACCGCCGGAAAAAGCTGTTGCTCAAGACCTGTCATGATCGTGCGCGCAGTGGGCGTCAGGCTTATCGAGCGCTGGCGCTTGTCTCGCCCGCCCTTTGCCGCATCGATCATGCCCAGCGCTTCGAGCGCCGAAAGCGCGCGGCTGACAGCGGGCTGGCTAATGCCCACCCGCTCACTCAGCGCGTTGACCGTCATCGCGCCATCGAGATGAAGCGCCATCAGGAGCGGTAGTTGCGCAGGCTGGACCTCATGCCCACGCTCGGCGAGCACCAATGCGACCCCGGCCTGCATCCGTTCGCCCAGTCGTTTGAGACGGCTCCCCAGACACAGATAGCCGAGCGCAGTGACCAGATCAGGTTCAGCAACAGGTGGCGATGGCTGTTCCATAACGCGTTATATATCGCGTTGTGACGGAGCCGCCAAGCGCCGACCTATATAACAGCCCTGCGTCGCTTAGGCGGTCGCCAGCGTCCCATCATAAATGGGATGTTCCAGCGCCGTACCAGCGCCCAGCGCCACGCAAAGCAAAGGGTTTTCCGCGATCTTGACCGGGAGCCCCGTGGCCTCGGCAATGGCTTCGCTCATCCCGCGCAGCAAGGCGCCACCACCGGTCAGGGTGATGCCCTCATCGATAATGTCGGCGGAAAGCTCCGGCGGTGTCTGCTCGAGCGCCTTGCGCACAGCCGCGACAATCTGCCCCACCGGTTCGCGTAGTGCTTCCGCGATCTGCGCTTCGCTGATCCGTACTTCGGCGGGCCGCCCGTCCATCAGGCCCAGACCACGTACGCCCATGATCTCGCCGCTGCCGTCGGGGCGAATCGCCGAGCCGATCTGGTGCTTCACGCGCTCGGCGGTGATCTCGCCGATCATGAGATTATGATTGCGGCGAATATGGAACGTGATGGCGTCATCCATCTTGTCGCCGCCCACGCGCACCGAGCCGCTATAGGCAATGCCGCGCAGCGAGAGCACGGCCACTTCCGTAGTTCCGCCGCCAATATCGACCACCATGGCGCCGATTGGCTCCGTCACCGGCAGGCCAGCGCCGATTGCGGCCGCCATTGGTTCGTCGATCAGACGAACCTGCGACGCGCCGGCATTGGACGTCGCATCGCGAATGGCGCGGCGCTCGACCTTGGTCGCGCCGGAAGGCACGGCGACGATGACATTATTGCGGCCCTGCATGAGGCTGCCGCCGCCAAGCGCCTTGTCTATGAAGCGCTTGATCATCTGCTCGGCCACGTCGATGTCCGCAATCACGCCGTCGCGCAGCGGCCGGATCGCTTTCACGCCCGCCGGCGTCTTGCCGAGCATCAGCTTGGCCTCGTTGCCGACGGCCTTGATCGTGCGGACGCCCTGTATCGTTTCGATGGCAATAACAGAGGGTTCGTTGAGCACCACGCCCTTGCCGCGGACATAGACCAATGTGTTGACGGTGCCGAGGTCAATGGCAAGATCATGACCGGCGAGAGCGAACAGACGGGACAATTTCATGAGATGTGCAGGGGCTCCAGAGGGGAACCCTGGCTATGGACCCCTCGCAGTTCCCCGCAAGCAGTAAAGAGGCGAACCGGTCTGGACATGAGGCGTCGGCAGGCGTTTTAAGAGGAACCGGGTGAAAAACGGGTGGAAAAGACGCGGATGCAGCCGCGCATTGCTCGCGACATGAGGGCAACACACCGGCGCCAGGGGGACAAAACACCCGCCCCTTCCCTTTTCCCCAAAGCGACGTTATAGGCGCGCGTTCCTTCGTCCCTTTCAGGCATGGAGGAATTGCGGGAGGAGCAGCCTTCGGGTCGCTCCGTTCGAACCGCTAAACTTGAACCGGACGGCGCCCTTCAACCGGCTCCGCCTCTACAGAGTGAGACAAATGGCAAAGAAGATTACGGGCTATATCAAGCTCCAGGTGGCCGCTGGCGCCGCCAACCCCTCGCCGCCGATCGGCCCTGCACTGGGTCAGCGCGGCGTGAACATCATGGAATTCTGCAAGGCGTTCAACG
>Ga0247738_10000113_pt1 | contig 39218 bp, 35 predicted proteins | sample UWRJL013104B2_FD_180936 | JGI IMG/M metagenome (GOLD analysis project Ga0247738, IMG submission 180936) | Plant litter microbial communities from Arlington Agricultural Research Station in Wisconsin, United States - UWRJ-L013-104B-2 | ecosystem: Environmental > Terrestrial > Plant litter >...
GAGGGCCGCGCCCTCCTCGACGACGATCTCGACGTTCTCCGCGAGGCTCGCGTCGCCGCTGCTGCGCAGGATGACCGTGGAGTCGCTGTGGGCCTTCGCGGTGATCACGGTGTGCGCGGCTCGCGGCGCGGTGCCCAGCTGGGAGCGGCTGAGCATGAGGTCCACGTGCTCCTCGGCGGTGAGCGTGATGGCGAGCGCCTTCTCGAAGCTGCTCCAGGCGTTCGCGGAGCCGCGATCCTCGGGCGTTCCCGCCGATCCGATGCGGGCATCCTCGCGGTCCACCCACTCGACGGTCGCGCCGGCGGCCTCGTTGACGAGGTAGGCGTACGGCGAGCCGTCCAGTGCCTCGTCGATGAGCGGGCGCACCCGGGCCACGGGCGTGAGCTTCCAGTCGTTCTCGTAGCCCTTGACCTCGGTGAAGTCGTCGTGCTCGAACGAGGTGAAGCGCGCGTCACGGGTCTGCACGGGGACGTAGCCGGGCTCGTTGGAGTCCCAGCCGCCGTCACTGTGAGCCTTGGCTCCGTGCTGTTCGGGTGAAGCCGTGTTTGTTGCAATCGACATCGTTAGCCGACACTGCCTTCCATGCTCATCTCGATGAGCTTGTTGAGTTCGAGTGCGTACTCCATGGGCAGCTCGCGCGCGATGGGCTCGATGAACCCGCGCACGATCATGGCCATGGCCTCGTCCTCCGGCATCCCGCGGGACTGCAGGTAGAACAGCTGCTCCGCGCTCACGCGGGAGACGGTCGCCTCGTGGCCGAGCTGCACGTCGTCGACGCGGATGTCGATCGCGGGGTAGGTGTCTGAGCGCGAGATGGTGTCGACGAGCAGGGCGTCGCAGCGCACGGTGTTGGCCGAGTGGTGCGCCTTCTCATCGACGCGCACCTCGCCGCGGTAACCGGCACGGCCACCGCCGCGCGCGATCGACTTGGAGACGATCGACGACGTCGTGTACGGCGCCATGTGGATCATCTTCGCGCCGGCGTCCTGGTGCTGGCCGGGGCCGGCGAAGGCGACGGAGAGGGTCTCGCCCTTGGCGTGCTCGCCCACGAGGTAGATCGACGGGTACTTCATCGTGACCTTGGAGCCGATGTTGCCGTCGATCCACTCCATCGTCGCGCCCTCGTGCGCGATCGCGCGCTTGGTGACGAGGTTGTAGACGTTGTTCGACCAGTTCTGGATGGTCGTGTAGCGAACGCGGGCGTTCTTCTTCACGATGATCTCGACGACCGCCGAGTGCAGCGAGTCCGACTTGTAGATCGGCGCCGTGCATCCCTCGATGTAGTGCACGTACGAGCCCTCGTCCGCGATGATCAGCGTGCGCTCGAACTGGCCCATGTTCTCGGTGTTGATGCGGAAGTAGGCCTGCAGCGGGATCTCCACGTGCACGCCCTTGGGCACGTACACGAACGAGCCGCCCGACCAGACGGCCGTGTTGAGCGCGGCGAACTTGTTGTCGCCGGCGGGGATGACCGTGCCGAAGTACTCGTCGAAGAACTCGGGGTGCTCGCGCAGCGCCGTGTCGGTGTCCATGAAGATGACGCCCTGGGCCTCGAGCTCGGCGTTGATCGAGTGGAAGACGACCTCGGACTCGTACTGCGCGGCCACGCCGGAGACGAGGCGCTTGCGCTCGGCCTCCGGGATGCCCAGCTTCTCGTACGTGAGGCGGATGTCTTCGGGGAGGTCCTCCCACGTCTGCGCCTGCTTCTCGGTGGAGCGCACGAAGTACTTGATGTTGTCGAAGTCGATGCCCGAGAGGTCGGCGCCCCACGTCGGCATGGGCTTGCGGAAGAAGTTCTTGAGGCCCGCGAGGCGGGTTTTGAGCATGCTCTCAGGTTCGCTCTTGAGCTCGGAGATGTTGCGGACCACGTCTTCGTTGATGCCGCGTCGCGCCGAAGCGCCGGCAACATCCGAGTCCGACCATCCGAACTCGTACTGCCCCAAACCGTTGAGCTCGGGGCGGTCGATCAGCACGTCTGACATTGAGAACCTCATTTTGTTACATGGATAACGCCTACCGGGGGCAACCGAGGTGGCTGCGACGGCATTCCCTCATACAGAGACCCGGGAGCTGTTCGGTGCTCTGCCAACCCCGTGCAGTGGCGAAAAACGCTGCTGGGGCTTGCTTAGACTGAAGCTCGACAAGGGAGCGAGTGCTCCGGTGTCAACGCTGACTCCCCGGCTTGGGCTGTATTCCTGAACCCACCAATCGTACAGGGCGCGGCATGAAATAACAGGAGGCCCAGGCTGTGAAGGCCTTGTACGCGAAGCTGCCCACCCTCGTCGACGGCCGGATCCGCGCCATAGCGGTCGTCTCGTTCGTCGTTCAGACCCTCATCATCGCCACGGGCGGTGCCGTGCGCCTCACCGGCTCGGGGCTCGGATGCCCCACCTGGCCCCTCTGCACCGACGCCTCCCTCATCGCCACACCCGAGATGGGCATCCACGGCGCGATCGAGTTCGGCAACCGCCTGCTCTCGATCATCGTGGGAATCGTCGCCGTGCTCGCCGTCGTGCTGCTGCTGCGCCTGCGCGCGCAGCGCCGCGACCTCTTCGTGCCCGCGGTCATCCTGCTCGTCGGCACGGTGCTGCAGGGCTTCATCGGCGGGATCTCGGTGCGCGTGCAGCTCGACCCGAGCGTCGTGGGCGTGCACTTCGCCATCTCGGTGGTGCTCGTGGTGGTCGCGAGCATCCTCGTGTACCGGGCCTACCTCGGTCGGCGCGGCGAACGCGCGGCGCCGAGCTGGCTGCTCGTCGTCACGCACGTGACCTCGCTCGCGGTCGCCGTGACCGTGGTCGTGGGCATCCTCACCACCGGATCGGGGCCGCACGCCGGCGACGCCGCGAGCGACCGCAACGGGCTCGACCCCGAGCTGCTGCAGCACATCCACAGCTGGCCGGCCTACGTCACCGTGGCGCTCAGCCTCGTCGTGCTCGTGGGCGCCGTGCGCTCCGGGCGCGCCGTGCTGCGCTGGTCCGCCGTCGCGCTGCTCGCCGTCGAGGTGCTGCAGGTCGTCGTGGGCATCAGCCAGGCCCGCCTGGGCCTGCCGCCGCTGCTCGTGGGCATCCACATGGTCTTGGCGTGCCTCCTAGCCTCCGCAATGGCCTGGGTGGTCCTCTCCCTGCGCACCTCCACCCCGTCGAGTCGCGGACTCTCCACTCCTCCCCACGGCGTGTCGTGAGCATTCTCCGCGACTGAACGTCGGGGGGACGCTCGCGCTGCGGTGAGGCTCGGCAGAGTCGGGGCATGGATAGCCCGGCGTTGCGCGTACGAGAGGCACTCGAGAGCGGCCTGACGCGCTCGGAACTCGACCGCCGCTGGCACGCACCGCACTGGGGCATCCGGACACGGGTGGCGGTGACGACGCTCGAGGGCCGGTGCGCATCGCTCATGCCGAGGCTCCCGACGGGCACCAGGTTCTCGCACGCCACCGCGGCGCTCCTCCTCGGGCTGCCGCTGCCACGGAGACTCGAGTCGCCCGAGCGGCTCCACGTCGCCACGCCCCGCGGCCACCGCGCCGTCGACGCCGCCGGAGTAGCCGGACATGAGCTCCGCCTGCGCCAGGACGACTGCTCGACCGTCGGCGGGGTGCCCGTGACATCCGCCGCCCGCACGTTTCGAGACCTCGCCGCGCACTTGACGATCCCTGATCTGCTCGCCCTGGCCGATGCCGTCGTGGCGCGGGACCGGCCGCTGGCCACCATCAACGAACTCCGCGAGGCGACGACACGAGCACGTCGCTACCGCGGACGCCTGAAGGCCCTGGAAGCGGTGGCGCTCGTGAGCGACCGCGCGGAGTCGAGGCCCGAGTCGCTCCTCAGATTCGCCCTCGTCAGTGCGGGCCTGCCGGCGCTCAGCGTGAACGTCGACGTCCGCGACCACGGCAGGTTCGTGGCACGGCCGGACCTGCGCTTCACCGGCTATCCCCTCATCGTCGAGTACGAGGGTCGTCAGCATGCGCTGGATGAACGCCAATGGGCTCGGGATCTGGAGCGCTACGCCCAGCTCGACGACCTGGGGATGCGCGTCATCAGGGCCTCCGCAAGCGACCTGCCCCACTTCGAGCGCACAGTGGCTCGCGCCAGAGCAGCCCTGCTAGCCCTGGGCTGGTCCCCACTCCGTTGAGTCGCGGACATCGCGCGTCAAGCCTCGGAGTGTTGCGGGCAGAGTCCGCGACTCGACGGAGAGAGGGGCTAGAAGGGGAGGAGGGGGTCGATGCCCACGGCCAGGAAGACCAGGGTCAGGTACGAGATGCTCGAGTGGAAGACGCGCATGGGGCGCACCTCTCCGTGGCGGATCGCGGTCGAGTAGAGCAGGTGCGACTCGACGATGAACCACCCACCCGCGAGCACGGCGACCACGGTGTACACGATGCCCATGTCGGCGACGGGGATGAGCAGCAGCGAGCAGGCCACGGTCGCCCACGCGTAGAGCACGACCTGCAGGCCCACGACCGTGCGGCCCCGCACGACGGCGAGCATCGGCACGCCCACCGACTGGTAGTCGGCGCGGTACTTCATCGACAGGGGCCAGTAGTGCGGCGGCGTCCAGAGGAAGACGATGCCGAACAGGATGACCGGCGCCCAGCTCAGGTCGCCCGTGACGGCGGCCCAGCCGATGAGCACGGGCATGCAGCCCGCCGCTCCGCCCCACACGATGTTCTGCGGGGTGCGGCGCTTGAGCACGAGCGTGTAGACAAGCACGTAGAACAGGATCGCGGCGAGCGAGAGCGCCGCGGCGAGCCAGTTGATGAGCAGCCCGAGCCAGGCGACGGATGCCGCACCGCTGATCCACGCAAAGGCGAGCGCCTCGCGATCGGTGAGCTCCCCCGTGACGAGCGGGCGCTTCTTCGTGCGGTTCATGACGCGGTCGATGTCGCGGTCGATGTAGCAGTTGAACGCGTTGGCGGAGGCCGCGCTGAGCGAGCCGCCGATGAGGGTTCCCAGCACGAGCCACAGGTTCGGGATGCCGTTGGCCGCGAGCACCATCACCGGAGCGGTCGTCACGAGCAGGAGCTCGATGACGCGCGGTTTGGTGAGGGCGACGTAGGCGAGTGCCTTGCGGCGGATGCCGATACGGGGGCGCTCCGGCCGGGCCTGAGTAGCGACATCCATGGTGTCGATTGTAAGCCGACGTCATGGGGGTGCCGCGTACGCCTGCGGGAGCAATGCTGGGTCTCTATACTTGAATCGCCTGCTGGCCGATGATTCGCTCTCCCCCTTTGAAGCCCTCTGTTGTGTTTCACGTGCTGTGGTGACTGTGATGCCCCTGACCAGCAGTCCCCCACCAAGTGAATGAAGGGTCAGACCCCGTGGCAGATCTCCAATGGGAATCCATTGATGACAAGGCAGTAGACACCGCTCGAATCCTCGCGGCGGATGCCGTTGAGAAGGTCGGCAACGGACACCCGGGAACGGCGATGAGCCTCGCGCCCGCCGCGTACCTGCTGTTCCAGAAGATCATGCGCCGTGACCCGGCCGACAACGAGTGGATCGGCCGCGACCGGTTCATCCTCTCCGTGGGCCACTCCTCGCTCACCCAGTACGTGCAGCTCTACTTCGGCGGCTACGGCCTCGAGCTCGACGACCTCAAGGCGTTGCGCACGTGGGGCTCCCTCACGCCTGGCCACCCCGAGTACGGCCACACCGACGGCGTCGAGATCACCACCGGCCCGCTCGGCCAGGGCCTCGCGTCGGCCGTGGGCTTCGCCTACGCCGCCCGCTACGAGCGCGGCCTGTTCGACCCCGCCGCAGCGCCCGGCACGAGCCCGTTCGACCACTTCATCTACACGATCGCCGGCGACGGCGATATGCAGGAGGGTGTGACGAGCGAGGCCTCGTCGCTGGCCGGCCACCAGGAGCTCGGCAACCTCATCGCGATCTACGACTCCAACCAGATCTCGATCGAGGACGACACCAACATCGCCTTCACCGAGGACGTGCACGCGCGCTACCTCGCGTACGGCTGGGACGTGCGCGTCGTCGACTGGAAGAAGACCGGCGAGTACGTCGAGGACATCGCCGCGCTCAACGACGCCATCGAGGCCGCGAAGGGCGTGACCGACAAGCCGTCGCTCATCATCCTCAAGACGATCATCGGTTGGCCGAGCCCGAAGAAGCAGAACTCCGGCAAGATCCACGGTTCAGCCCTGGGCGCCGACGAGCTCGCCGCGGTCAAGGCCGTTCTGGGCTTCGACCCCGAGCAGACCTTCGAGGTCGCTCCCGAGGTCATCGACCACACCCGCAAGGCACTCGTGCGCGGCGCCGAGGCGCACGCCGCCTGGAACATCGAGTTCGACGCGTGGGCCGCGGCCAACCCCGAGAAGAAGGTTCTGCTCGACCGCGTGCTGTCGGGCGATCTTCCCGAGGGCGTCGAGGATGCCCTCCCCGTGTTCGAGGCGGGCAAGGAGGTCTCCACCCGCGCGGCCTCCGGCAAGGTCATCAACGCCCTCGCCGCCGTGATCCCCGAGCTGTGGGGCGGATCGGCCGACCTCGCGGAGTCCAACCTCACGACCATCGAGGGCGCCGGCTCGTTCGTGCCCGAGAAGTGGTCAACCCACGAGTGGACCTCGAGCCCGTCGGGCCGCGTGCTGCACTTCGGCATCCGCGAGCACGCCATGGGCGCGATCCTCAACGGCATCGTGCTGCACGGCAACACGCGCCCGTTCGGCGGCACCTTCCTCATCTTCAGCGACTACATGCGCCCCGCGGTGCGCCTGGCCGCCCTCATGAAGGCGCCCGCGATCTACGTGTGGACGCACGACTCCGTCGCCCTCGGCGAGGACGGCCCCACCCACCAGCCGATCGAGCAGCTCTCGACCCTCCGCGCCATCCCCGGACTCGACATCGTGCGCCCCGGCGACGCGAACGAAACCGCCTGGGCGTGGAAGACGATCCTCGAGCGCCGCAACGGCCCGGCCGGTATCGCCCTCACGCGCCAGAACATCCCGGTGTTCGAGCGCGGCGACGATGTCGCCTCCGGCGACACCTTCGCGTCGGCCAAGTACGTCGCCAAGGGCGCGTACGTTCTCGCCGAGGCTCCGGGCGGCACGCCCGACGTGATCCTCATCGCGACCGGCTCCGAGGTGCAGATCGCCGTTGAAGCCCGCGAGGTGCTCAAGGGCGAGGGCATCAACGCCCGCGTCGTCTCGGTGCCGAGCACCGAGTGGTTCGCCGAGCAGGACGAGGCGTACCGTGAGTCGGTGCTCCCCTCCGGGGTGAAGGCGCGCGTCTCCATCGAGGCCGGCATCGACCTCACGTGGAAGTCGTGGGTCGGCGACGCCGGTCGCAGCGTCTCGATCGAGCACTTCGGCGCGTCCGCCGACTACAAGACCCTGTTCCGTGAGTTCGGGATCACCACCGAGGCCGCCGTGGCCGCAGCCAAGGAATCGCTGGCCGCCGCCGGCCAGAAGTAGAGGAAATAGCACATGAGCACTCCCACCGAAGCACTCTCCGCCCTCGGCGTCAGCATCTGGCTCGACGACCTCTCCCGCGACCGCATCCAGTCGGGCGGGCTCCAGAAGCTCATCGCCGACCGGAACGTGGTCGGCGTCACGACCAACCCGACGATCTTCGCCTCGGCGCTGGCCAAGGGCGAGACCTACGACGCGCAGGTCGCCGAGCTCGCCGCCGCGGGCAAGACCGTGACCGAGGCGGTGTTCGAGATCACCACCGACGACGTGGCGGCCGCGAGCGACATCTTCCGCCCCGTGTACGACGCGACGAAGGGCCAGGACGGCCGCGTCTCCATCGAGGTGGAGCCCGGCTTCGCCCACGATGCGGCCGCGACCATCGAGCAGGCGCAGCAGCTCTGGGCCAAGGTCAACCGCCCCAACGCGATGATCAAGATCCCCGCGACGCTCGAGGGCCTCGAGGCGATCACCGAGACGATCGGTGCCGGAATCAGCGTCAACGTCACGCTCATCTTCAGCCTCGAGCGTCACCGAGCGGTCATCAACGCCTACCTGCTCGGTCTCGAGAAGGCCAAGGCCGCGGGTCACGACCTGTCGACGATCCACTCGGTCGCCTCGTTCTTCGTGTCGCGCGTCGACACCGAGATCGACAAGCGCCTCGAGGCCATCGGCACCGATGAGGCCCTCGCGCTCAAGTCGAAGGCCGGCGTTGCCAACGCCCGCCTGGCCTACCAGGTCTACGAGCAGGAGTTCTCGTCGGAGCGCGCCCAGCTGCTGCTGGACGCCGGCGCCAACAAGCAGCGCCCGCTGTGGGCCTCGACCGGCGTCAAAGACCCGAACCTCCCGGACACGCTCTACGTCACGGAGCTCGCCGTGGGCGAGACGGTGAACACGATGCCGGAGAAGACGCTCGAGGCCACCTTCGACCACGGTGTGATCGAGGGCGACCTCGTGACCGGCAGCTACGACGCCGCGAACACCACCCTCGACGCGCTCGACGCGCTCGGCATCTCCTACGACGAGGTGACCGCGCTGCTCGAGAAGGAGGGCGTGGAGAAGTTCATCGTGTCGTGGAACGAACTGCTCGACACCGTGTCGGCGGCGCTCGAGTCGGCGAAGTAATGAGCGTCAAGATCGCCGTCTCCGGCGACGCGGCCGAGGCAGTCAAGCGCATCGTCCCACAGCTCGTGAGCGATCTCGTCGCGAGCGGCATCACCGCGGGCGACGGCTCGCTGTGGGGCCCGGACGCCGAGGAGGAGTCGAACAAGCGCCTCGGCTGGGTCGAGGCGGTGGCGATCTCGCGCCCCCTCGTCGACGACATCTACGCGCTGCGCGACGCCCTGCGCGACGCGGGCGTCAACCACATCGTGCTCGGCGGCATGGGCGGTTCGTCGCTGGCCCCCGAGGTCATCACGCGCACCTACGGCGTCGAGCTCACCGTGCTCGACTCGACCGACCCCGGGCAGGTGCTCTCCGCCCTCGGTGACCGCCTCGCCACGACGGCCGTCGTGATCTCGAGCAAGTCGGGCTCGACCGTGGAGACCGACAGCCAGAAGCGCATCTACGAGCAGTACTTCACCGCGGCGGGCATCGACCCGGTCGAGCGCATCGTCATCGTGACCGACCCGGGCTCGCCGCTCGACGTCGCCGCGCGGGCCACCGGCTACCGGGTGTTCAACGCCGACCCGAACGTGGGCGGCCGATACTCGGCGCTCACCGCGTTCGGCCTCGTGCCGTCCGGCCTCGCGGGCGTCGACCTGCACGAGCTGCTCGACGAAGCCGAGGCCGTCATGGTCGAGCTCGCCGTCGACAACACCGCCAATCCCGGGCTCATCCTGGGGGCCGCGATGAGCAGCAAGAGCAAGCTCGGCATCGTGCCGGACGGCACCCACATCCTGGGCTTCGGCGACTGGGCCGAGCAGCTCATCGCCGAATCGACGGGCAAGCTCGGCAAGGGCATCCTGCCCGTCGTGCTCGACGTCGACTCCCCCGAGTTGGGCGAGAACCTCCCAGACCTGCAGATCGTGCGTCTCGTAGGCGAATGGGATGACACGCGCGAGGTCGCCCACGGCGAGATCGAGATCGCGGGCAGCCTCGGCGCCCAGATCCTCGTCTGGGAGTACGCCACCGCGGTCGCCGGCCGGATCCTCGGGATCAACCCGTTCGACCAGCCCGACGTGGAGTCAGCGAAGATCGCCACCCGCGCCCTCATCGACAACCCGTCGCAGCCCGCCGAGCCCGCCTTCGTCGTGCCCGGCGCGAACGGCGCCGACATCGAGGTGCGGGGCACGCCGAACGTCGTGGCGAACGCCACCGACCTCGGGGGCGCGCTCTTCGCGCTGCTCTCCCAGTTGCCGGAGGACGGCTACGTCTCCATCCAGGCGTACGTCGACCGCGTGGCGCATCCGGGCCTCGTCGCCCTCCGTGACGAGCTCGCCGCGCGCTCCAAGCGCCCGGTGACGTTCGGCTGGGGGCCGCGCTTCCTGCACTCGACCGGTCAGTTCCACAAGGGCGGGCCCGCCGTTGGCGTCTTCCTCCAGATCCTCACGGACGAGGAGACCGACCTGCAGATTCCCGACCGTCCGTTCACGTTCGGCCAACTCATCCGTGCACAGGCGCAGGGCGACGCGAGCGTGCTCGCCGAGCACGGCAGGCCCGTGCTGAGCCTCACGCTCCGCGACGCGGCGGCATCGCTGCCCGTCGTCCTCACCGCACTCAAGTAGGGCCTGCCGCCGTAGGTCCGGGCACACAAGCACTAGGAGCACCATGTCGCCCGTGGATATCACCGCCGACTTCAATCCCCTCAGGGATCCGTCAGACCGCCGACTGAACCGCATCGCCGGTCCCAGCGCGCTCATCATCTTCGGTGTGACGGGTGACCTGTCGCGCAAGAAGCTCATGCCCGCGGTGTACGACCTCGCCAACCGCGGCCTGCTGCCGCCCGGGTTCGCGCTCGTCGGGTTCGCCCGTCGCGAGTGGGAGGATCAGGACTTCGCCCAGGTCGTGCACGACGCCGTCAAGCAGTACGCGCGCACGCCCTTCGACGAGGATGTGTGGACGCAACTGGCCCAGGGCATCAGGTTCGTGCAGGGCGAGTTCGACGACGCGGGCGCATTCACGCGCCTCAAGGAGACCCTTGAGGAGCTCGACCGCGACCGCGGAACGATGGGCAACCACGCCTTCTACCTGTCGATCCCGCCGAAATCGTTCCCCGAGGTCACCGAGCGCCTGCGCGACTCGGGGCTCGCCGAGCAGCGCGACGGCCAGTGGAGCCGGGTCGTCATCGAGAAGCCGTTCGGCAGCGACCTGAAGACCGCCCGCGAGCTCAACGCCGTCGTCGAGTCTGTGTTCCCGCCGGACAGCGTGTTCCGCATCGACCACTACCTGGGCAAGGAGACGGTGCAGAACATCCTCGCGCTGCGCTTCGCCAACCAGCTCTACGAACCCATCTGGAACGCCAACTACGTCGACCACGTGCAGATCACGATGGCCGAAGATGTCGGGGTGGGTGGGCGTGCCGGCTACTACGACGGCATCGGCGCCGCGCGCGACGTGATCCAGAACCACCTCCTGCAGCTTCTCGCGCTCACCGCCATGGAGGAGCCCGTCTCCTTCGACGCGGCGGACCTGCGCGCGGAGAAGGAGAAGGTGCTCTCCGCCGTGCGTCTGCCCAAAGACCTCGGCAAGCACACGGCTCGCGGACAGTACTCGGGCGGGTGGTCCGGGGGTGAGAAGGTTCTCGGCTTCCTCGAGGAGGACGGCATGAACCCGAAGTCGACGACGGAGACCTTCGCCGCCATCCGGCTCGACATCGGCACGCGCCGCTGGGCCGGCGTGCCGTTCTACCTGCGCACGGGCAAGCGCCTCGGCCGCCGCGTGACGGAGATCGCCGTCGTGTTCAAGCGCGCGCCGCAGTACCTCTTCGCGGAGAGCCAGACCTCGGCCCTCGGCCAGAACGCGCTCGTTATCCGCGTGCAGCCCGACGAGGGTGTCACCATCCGGTTCGGCTCGAAGGTGCCCGGCGCCGGGATGCAGGTGCGCGACGTCACGATGGACTTCGGCTACGGCCACGCCTTCACCGAGGCGAGCCCCGAAGCCTACGAGCGACTCATCCTCGACGTGCTGCTCGGCGACCCGCCGCTGTTCCCGCGTCACGAGGAGGTCGAGCTCAGCTGGAAGATCCTCGACCCCATCGAGGAGTACTGGGCGACCCAGGGTCAGCCCGAGCAGTATCGTCCCGGAACGTGGGGGCCGGCATCCGCCGACGACCTCATGGCCCGCGACGGCCGTACCTGGAGGCGACCATGATCGTAGACCTGCCCAACACGACGACGAGCGCCATCTCGAAGACGCTCGTCAAGATCCGTGAGGAGGGTGGCGCCGTCGCCCTCGGCCGCGTGCTGACCCTCATCATCACGACCCACCTCGGTACCGAGGAGGAGGCGATCGAGGCCGCCAACGAGGCGTCCCGCGAGCACCCCATGCGCATCATCGTGGTCTCGACCGACCCCGACGACAAGAGCACGAGCGAGGCGCGCGTCGACGCGCAGATCCGCGTGGGCGGGGATGCCGGCGCCGGAGAGGTGGTGGTCGTCAAGGCCTACGGCGATGCCGCCTCCGACCAGGAGAGCCTCGTCACCGGCCTGCTGCTGCCCGACGCCCCCGTCGTGGCGTGGTGGCCGGGTGCTGCCCCCGCGAACGTCTCGCAGTCCCCCGTGGGCCGCATCGCCCAGCGCCGGATCACGGATGCCGCCGCGAGCAGCGACCCGATCAGCGCCCTGGCCACGATCTCCGGCTCGTACCGGCCCGGCGACACCGACTTCGCCTGGACGCGCCTGACCCTGTGGCGCGCTCAGCTGGCTGCCGTGCTCGACCAGCCGCCGTACGAGTCCGTGACGGGCGTGGAGGTGCACGGCACCGCCGACTCCCCCTCGACGGTGCTGCTCGCCGCGTGGCTGCAGCAGGCGCTCGAGGTGCCCGTGACGCTGGGCGTGTCCGGCAAGTCGCACGGCAGCAGCGGCATCCAGGGCGTCAAGCTCATCCGCGCCGGTGGCGCGATCGAGCTCGAGCGCACCATGGCGAACGTGGCGACGCTCATCCAGCCCAACCAGCCGACCCACGACCTGTCGCTGCCGCGGCGCAGCCTGCGCGACTGCCTCGCCGAGGAGCTGCGCCGACTCGACCCGGACGATCTGTTCGGCGAGGTCATCGTCAACGGCCTCGGTAAGCTGGGCAAGCCGGACAAGCACCCGCGCCCGGCCAAGACGAAGGCGTAACGGAACCACCATGAGCAACGAACGCAGGGTCATCGTCCATCCAGACAAGGCGGCCCTCGCGGCCGCTGTCGCCGCACGGTTCATCACCAAGGTCGTGGACCTGATCGATGAGTTCGACGAGGCGTCGATCGTGCTCACGGGCGGCACGATGGGCAGCGCCGTGCTGCAGGCCGTCAACGACAACCCCGCGCGCGACTCGATCGACTGGTCGCGCATCAATGTGTGGTGGGGCGACGAGCGCTGGCTGCCGGCGGGCGACCCTGAGCGCAACGAGACCCAGGCCCGCGCGGCGCTGCTCGACCACGTTGCGCTCGACCCCGCGCGCGTGCACCCGTTCCCCTCCTCCGACCAGGGTGTCGAGCTGGATGACGCTGCCGCCTCCTACGCGCAGGAGATCGTCGACAACACTCCCGCGAACGCGAGCATGCCGCACTTCGACATCACGTTCCTCGGCGTCGGACCGGACGGGCACATCGCGTCACTCTTCCCGGAGCGCGGCGGGATCCGGGAGCGCGAGCTCACCGTGATCTCGGTGCGCAACTCCCCCAAGCCCCCGCCCGAGCGCCTGAGCCTCACGCTCCCGGTGATCAACTCGTCCGCGCGCGTGTGGCTCGTGGTCGCCGGCGCCGACAAGGCCTCGGCGCTCGGTCTCACGCTCGCCGGCGCGAGCATCAACGAGGTGCCGGCCGCGGGCGTGGAGGGTCGGCGCAAGACACTGTTCTTCGTCGACGCGGAGGCTGCGGCCGAGGTTCCGGAGAACCTCATCTTCCCCGGTCAGTTCTGGACCGGCGCCGACGACACCCAGCAGTAGGGCGGCGCGGCATTCCGCGACGGTCGCGCGGGAGGTGCAGGCATCCGCGCGCCATCCGACTCCCGCGGATGGCGCTAACGCCCGCGCGGGATGACTGGTGGTGCTAAGACGCGGTGCCGCGACGGGCGCGCAGCTGCACGAGGGCCTCTTCGAGGAGCGTTGCCGCTTCTTCCTCGCTGCGGCGCTCCTTCACGTAGGCGAGGTGCGTCTTGTACGGCTCGAGCTTCGTCACCGACGGGGGGTTGTCCTTGTCACGGCCGGCGGGCAGGCCGGTGGACGGGGAGTCGATCGTCTCGGGGATCTCCTCGTCGGGCAGGTTCGCGGCGAAGTTGCGCACCGTCTCGTTGCCCATCTCGTCCCAGTAGGAGACCTGGATGCGGTCCGCGTGGAATCCGCGGTCCTGCTCGCCCATGGGTCCCGCGCCGACTCGCGATCCGCGAATTGCACTGCCGCCTGATGCCACTGTTGCCCCTAAGTGAGTGAAGCTGTTGTTGGTTACGCGCCGTCGAACTTGGTGATGAGGCCGAGGACCACGATGCAGCTGATCCAGACCACGCCAAGGATGACGGTGATGCGGTTGAGGTTGCGTTCGGCAACACCCGACGCGCCGAGGTTGGACGTGACGCCGCCGCCGAACATGTCGGAGAGGCCGCCACCGCGACCGCGGTGCAGGAGGATGAGCAGGGTCAGCAGCAGACTCGTGATGCCGAGAACCACCTGCAGGATGACCTGGAGAATTTGCACGGAGAGAACCTTTCGAAAGCCTCAGTAAGTATAGACGGTGATCGAGCGAAGCCGAGATCCCGGCGTCGCTCGATCAGCGATCAGGTTCCGACGTGCTTCTGGAAGCGCGCGATCGCCGCGAACTCCGCGACATCCAGGCTCGCGCCGCCCACGAGGGCGCCGTCGACGTTGGGCTCGCGCATGAAGGCCGCGATGTTGCCCGACTTGACCGAACCGCCGTAGAGGATGCGCGTGGCCTGCGCCACCTCGGCGCCCAGCAGCTCGGCGAGAGTCTCGCGGAGCTTGGCCGCGACCTGCTCGGCCTGCTCGGGGGTCGCCGCCTGGCCGGATCCGATCGCCCACACGGGCTCGTACGCCACGACGATGTTGGGCGTGCCGGAGAGTCCGCTCAGTGCGGCGGTGAGCTGGGCGACGGGCACCGCGCTGGGGCCGTGCGCCTCGAGGTCTTCGGCGGTCTCCCCCACGCACAGCACGGGGACGAGGCCGTGCTTGAGCGCCGCGGCGACCTTGCGCCCCAGCTGCTCGTCGGTCTCGCCGTGGTACTGGCGGCGCTCAGAGTGCCCGATGAGCACGTAGGTGGCGTCGAGCGCCGTGAGGAACGCGCCCGAGATCTCACCGGTGTACGCGCCCGAGTCGAACTCGGACAGGTCTTGGCCCCCGAACACGATGTCGAGCTTGTCGGCCGAGATGAGGGTCTGCACGGAGCGCAGGTCGGTGAACGGCGGGAACACCGCCACCTCTGCGCCGTCGACGCCGAAGTCGTGCTTGGCGTCTTTGAGCGTCCACGCGAGCTTCTGCACGGTGGCGATCGCCTGCAGGTGGTCGAGGTTCATCTTCCAGTTGCCCGCGATGAGCGGGACCCGCTTTACTGCCATCCGAGTACCTCTAGTCCTGGCAGGCGCTTGCCCTCGAGGAATTCGAGGCTCGCACCGCCTCCGGTGGAAATGTGTCCGAACGCGTCATCCGGGAAGCCCAGTGCGCGCACGGCAGCAGCGGAGTCGCCGCCACCCACGACGCCGAGGCCGTCCATCCCCGCGAGTGCCGCGGCGACGGCCTTCGTGCCGGCCGCGAACGGCGCGAGCTCGAAGACGCCCATGGGCCCGTTCCAGAACACCGTCTTCGACGACGAGATCACGTTCGCGAACGCGCGCGCCGTCTCCGGCCCGATGTCGAGGCCGAGGCCGGATGCACCGAACGCGGTGTCCTCGATGGCGTCGGCCGCGGTCACCACGTGCTCCGCGTCGGCGCCGAACTTCGACGCCACGACGATGTCCGTGGGCAGCACGATCGTCACGCCCAACTCCTGCGCCCGGGTGAGGTAGCCCTTGACCACGTCGACCTGGTCGGCCTCGAGCAGGCTCGCGCCCACCTTGTGCCCGAGGGCGTAGAGGAAGGTGAAGAGCATCCCGCCGCCGATGAGCAGCGAGTCGACCTTGGGCAGGAGCGCGTCGATCACGCTGAGCTTGTCGGAGACCTTCGAGCCGCCGAGCACCACGGTGTACGGCTTCTCCGGGGTGACGGTCAGGCGCTCGAGAACGTCGAGCTCCTGCTGGATGAGCAGGCCCGCTGCGCTCGGAAGCGCCTCGGCGAGCTCGTAGACGCTGGCCTGCTTGCGGTGCACGACGCCGAAGCCGTCCGACACGAACGCGTCGCCGAACCGGGCGAGCTTCCCCGCGAAGTCCGCGCGCTCGGCGGCATCCTTCGAGGTCTCGTGCGCGTTGAACCTGAGGTTCTCGAGCAGAGCCACGTCGCCGTCCTCGAGGGAGTCGACGGCCTCTTGAGCAGACGACCCCACCGTGTCGGTGGCGAACACGACGGGCTTGCCGAGCAGCTCAGACAGGCGCTGCGCGACGGGCGCGAGGCTGTACTTGCTGTCCGGCTCGCCGTCGGGGCGACCGAGGTGCGACACCACGACGACGCGCGCGCCGGCGTGGATGAGGGCGTTGAGCGTGGGCAGCGACGCGCGCACGCGCCCATCGTCCGTGATCTGGCCGTCCCCCAGGGGAACGTTCAGATCGCAACGGACGATGACGCGCGTGCCGCGCAGCTCACCCAGCGAGTCGAGCGTGCGAAGGGTCATCTGTCTGACGACTACAGGCGATCGCCGACGTACGACGTGATGTCGACGAGGCGGTTGGAGTAGCCCCACTCGTTGTCGTACCACGACGCGACCTTGACCTGGTCGCCGATGACCTTGGTGAGGCCGGCGTCGAAGATCGAGGAGTGCGGGTCGCCCACGATGTCGCTGGAGACGATCTCGTCCTCCGTGTACTTGAGGATGCCCTTGAGGGGGCCCTCGGCGGCAGCCTTGTACGCTGCATTGACCTCCTCGACCGTGACGGGGCGCGAGGCGGTGACCGTGAGGTCGGTGATCGAGCCCGTGATCACGGGGACGCGCAGCGCGTAGCCGTCGAGCTTGCCGACGAGCTCGGGGATGACGAGGCCGAGCGCCTTGGCGGCACCGGTCGACGTGGGGATGATGTTGGCGGCGGCGGCGCGGGCGCGGCGCAGGTCGCTGTGCGGGCCGTCCTGGAGGTTCTGGTCGGCCGTGTAGGCGTGAACCGTGGTCATGAGGCCGCGCTCGATGCCGAAGTTGTCCATGAACACCTGTGCGAGGGGCGCGAGGCAGTTCGTGGTGCACGACGCGTTGGAGATGATGTCGTGGATCGCGGCGTCGTAGGTGCCCTCGTTGACGCCGAGCACGAGGGTGGCGACATCGGAACCGGTGGCCGGGGCCGAGACGATGACCTTCTTGGCGCCCGCGGTGATGTGCTTGCGCGCGTCCTCCGACTTGGTGAAGCGGCCGGTCGACTCGATGACGATGTCGACGCCCAGCTCGCCCCAGGGCAGCAGCGCGGGGTCGCGCTCGGCGAGCACCTTGATGGGCTTGCCGTTGACGACGATCGTGTCGCCCTCGACCGAGATGGTCGCGTCGAGGCGGCCGCCGACGGTGTCGTACTGGAGCAGGTGCGCGAGCGCCTCCGGCTTGTCGAGGTCGTTGACCGCAACGATCTCGATGTCGCTTCCCTTGGCGAGAGCCGCCCTGAAGAAGTTACGGCCAATACGGCCGAATCCATTGATACCGATCTTGACGGTCACGTGCGCTCCAGTTGCTTGAGTTGTGTGGTGTGTGGTGGTGAAAAATGTGGGGAGTGGCCGGGCCGCTCGGTGAAGACCGGCACCGGCCACGATGCCGTTATGACAGTAGCAGCAGCCCGTTGGTCTTTTCGCGCGCGGCGTCGAAGCGCGCCTGCACGTTGCCCCAGTTGGCGATGTTCCAGAACGCCTTGACGTAGTCGGCGCGAACGTTGCGGTAGTCCAGGTAGTAGGCGTGCTCCCAGACGTCGAGCATGAGCAGGGGCACGATGCCGGCCGGGAGGTTGCCCTGCTGGTCGAAGAACTGAACGATGATGAGGTTCTCGCCGAGGGAGTCCCACGCCAGGACGGCCCATCCGGAGCCCTGCACGCCCATGGCGGTGGCGGTGAAGTGGGCGGTGAACTTGTCGAACGAGCCGAAGTGGTCGTCGATGGCGCTGGCCAGGTCGCCGGTGGGCTTGTCGCCGCCGTCCGGGGAGAGGTTGGTCCAGAAGATCGAGTGGTTGATGTGGCCGCCGAGGTTGAACGCGAGGTCTTTCTCGAGCTTGTTCACGCCGGCGAGATTGCCCGTCTCGCGCGCTTCGGCGAGGCCCGCGAGAGCGGCGTTCGCGCCGGTCACATACGCCTGGTGGTGCTTGCTGTGGTGCAGCTCCATGATCGTCGCGCTGATGCTCGGCTGCAGGGCCGAGTAGTCGTACGCCAGTTCCGGAAGGGTGTATTCAGCCATCGGTTTCTCCTTGCGATTGGTGACTTTTTCAGTCTACTCAGGCCAACCGGGGAGGCCGGGCGAACCTTCCCGAACCCTTGTTACTCGTCGAGATCCGGGGGAAGATTCGCGTCCGTGCCGGGGATGCCGAGATCTGAGGCCTTCTTGTCGGCCATGGCCAGCAGGCGCCTGATGCGACCCGCGACGGCGTCCTTCGTCATGGGCGGGTCGGCGTGGTGGCCGAGCTCATCCAGGCTGGAGTCACGGAAGCGCAGACGCAGCTCCCCCGCGTACTGCAGGTGCTTGGGGATGTCGCCGTCGAGGATCTCGAGCGCGCGCTCGACGCGGGCGCACGCGGCCACGGCGGCCTGGGCCGAGCGACGGAGGTTCGCGTCGTCGAAGTTCACGAGGCGGTTGGCGGTCGCGCGCACCTCGCGGCGCTGGCGCATCTCGTTCCAGCTCTCGACGCTGCGCTCCGCGCCCATGAGCACGAGCATGGCGCTGATCGCCTCGCCGTCGCGCACGACGACCCGGTGCACACCGCGCACCTCGCGGGCCTTGGCAGCGATCTTGAGCCGCCCAGCGGCGCCCACGAGGGCCATGGCGGCCTCGTTGCCGGGGCAGGTCACCTCGAGGGCGGCGGAGCGGCCGGGGTCGGTGAGGGTTCCGGCAGCGAGGAACGCTCCGCGCCAGACGGCGGCGAGGTCTTCGCGGCTGCCCGTGGTGAGCCGGTTCGGCAGTCCGCGGATGGGCCGGCGGCGGGCATCCAGCAGCCCGGTCTGGCGGGCGAGGGTCTCGCCCCCGTCGAGCACGCGGACGAGGTAGTGGCTCGTGCGCCGCACGCCGGACGCGGAGATGACCGAGATGTCGGCGCGCACGCCGTACAGCTCCGCGATGTCCTTGCGGATGCGGCGCGCCAGCTGCTCGGTGTCGACCTCCGACTCCACCGCGATGCGGCCGGAGATGACGTGAAGCCCCCCGGAGAAGCGCAGGATGGTCGCGAGCTCCGCGGCCCGCAGCGTCGTCTTACCGGACTGGATGCTCGCCAGCTCGTCTTTGACCTCGGCGGTTAATGCCACTGAAGTCCTCCTTCTCTGTCTGTGTAGGCCCGGGTGTGCCTATTCGCGACCCAGGTCGCGGTGCTTCACGCTCACGACCACACCGGGCAGGCCGCTGAGCCGCGTCGCGAGCTCTTCGGCTATCGCGACTGAACGGTGCTTCCCCCCAGTGCAGCCAATGGCGATCGTAGCGTGTCGTTTGTTCTCGCGTTGAAAGCCCGCGAACACGGGCGCCATGGCGCGCGCGTAGTCGGTGACGAACTCGGCGGCGCCGTCCTGTGCGAGCACGAAGTCGCGCACCGGCTGGTCGAGGCCGTTGAGCGCCTTGAGGTCGGGGTTCCAGAACGGGTTCGGCAGAAACCGGCAGTCGGCCACGAGGTCGGCGTCGGCCGGCAGGCCGTACTTGTAGCCGAAGCTCTCGATCGTGAGCCGCAGGCCCGCGTCGTCCTCCGTGGAGAACTGCTCCCGCACGTCGGTGGCGAGCTGGTGGATGTTGAGGTCCGTCGTGTCGATCACGAGGTCGGCGGCGGCGCGAATCTCGGCCATGCGGGTGCGCTCCGCGGCGATGCCGTCGAGTGTCGTGCCGTTGCCCTGCAGCGGATGCGGGCGCCGCACATTCTCGAACCGGCGCACGAGCGTCGCGTCCGTCGCGTCGAGGAACAGCAGCCGCAGCACGATCGAATCGCGCAGGGCGTCGATGCTGCTGCGCACATCCTGGAACATGGCCCCACCGCGCACGTCGACCACTGCGGCGATGCGCGGGAGCGAGTTGCCGGCGTGCTGCGCGAGCTCCACGAGGGGCCCGAGCATCTGGGGCGGGAGGTTGTCGACGACGTACCAGCCGAGGTCTTCGAGCGCGTTGCCCACCGTCGAACGACCGGCACCGGACATGCCGGTGACGATGAGCATCTCCTGCTGGGGGCTCTCTGGCGGCATGGTCATTCAAGACTAGCGTCTGGAGGCGGGCGGCTACCCCTGCAGTCGGTCCACGACCACCTGGGCGAGCTGCGGCCCGATCCCCCGCACCTCGGCGATCGCTGCGGCATCCGCCGCCTTGAGCCTGGTCACCGAGCCGAAGTGCTTGAGCAGCTCGCGCACGCGCGACGGGCCGAGGCCGGGGATGTCGGAGAGCACCGACTGGATGTCGTTCCTGCGCTTCTGGCGCTGGTAGCTGATGGCGAACCGGTGCGCCTCGTCACGGATGCGCTGGATGAGGAACAGCGCGTCGCTGTTGCGCGGCAGGATCACCGGGTAGTCGCTGTCGGGCAGCCAGATCTCCTCGAGGCGCTTGGCGATGCCCGCGAGCTGGATGCCTGTGATCCCGGCCTCGTCGAGGGCGCGCTTGGCGGCGGCCACCTGCGGCTGCCCGCCGTCGACGATGAGCAGTTGGGGCGGGTACGCGAACTTCTTCTTGCGGGCCGCGCTCGCTGAGAGCTCGCCGTCCGAGGTTTCGACGAGCTCGACCAGCGGGTCACCCTCCCTGAGGTACGCGAGCCGCCGTGTGAGCACCTGGTGGATCGACTCAGTGTCGTCGGTGGACTCCGGGATGCTGAACCGGCGGTACTGGTCTTTGCGGGGCAGCCCGTCCTCGAAGACGACCATCGACGCCACGATGTTCGTGCCGCTCAGGTGCGACACGTCGTAGCACTCCATGCGCAGAGGGGCCTCGGCCATGCCGAGCGCCTCCTGGATGTCGGAGAGCGCCTGGGACCGGGCGACGAAGTCCCCGCTCCTGCGGGTCTTGTAGAGGATGAGGGCGTTCTGGGCGTTCTGCGCCACCGTGAGGGCGAGGGCGGCCTTGTCGCCGCGCTTCGCGACGCCGAGCTTGACGCGCGAGCCCGGGCCGCGCAGCTCCCCCAGCCAGCGCTCGAGCGCGGGGCCGTCCTCGGGGATCGCGGGCACGAACACGTCACGCGGCGGCGTCGACTGCTCGTCGTACGCGTTCTGCAGCACCGACTCGACGAGTTCCGGCAGCTCCAGGTCGAGTTCTTTGTCGACAACCCAACTGCGCACACCGCGGATGCGCCCACCGCGCACGATGAACTGCTGCACGGCGGCGGCGAGCTCGTCGTGGGCGATGCCGAAGAGGTCGGCATCCACCTCCTCGTCGAGAACCACCGCGTTCTTGGCGAGGGCGGTCTCCATGGCGGCGACCTGGTCGCGGTAGCGGGCGGCGGACTCGAAGTCGAGGGCGGCCGAGGCCTCCTTCATGCGCCGCGTGATGGTGGTCACGTAGCGGGAGTCGTTGCCGCCCATGAAGCTCGCGAAGTCGAGGGCGATGGACTTGTGCTCCTCGGCGGTCACCCGCCCGACGCACGGGGCCGCGCACTTGCCGATGTCGCCGAGCAGGCACGGCCGGCCGGTCTGCTGCGCGCGCTTGTAGGTCGAGTCGGAGCAGCTGCGCATCGGGAACGCCTTGAGCATGATGTCGACGGTCTCGCGGATCGCCCACGCCCTGCTGTACGGCCCGAAGTACCGGGCGTTGGGGATGCCCCGGTTGCGCGTGACGAGCACGCGCGGGATGGGGTCGCCGAGGGTGATCGCGAGGTACGGGTACGACTTGTCGTCCTTGTACTGCACGTTGAACGGCGGGTCGAACTCCTTGATCCAGGTGTATTCGAGCTGGAGCGCCTCGAAATCGTTGCCCACCACCGTCCACTCGACGGAGGCCGCCGTGAGCACCATGCGCCGGGTGCGCTCGTGCAGGGTCGCGAGAGGGGCGAAGTAGTTGCTCAGCCGCTGCCGGAGGTTCTTCGCCTTGCCCACGTAGAGCACGCGCGTGGAAGCATCACGGAAGCGGTACACCCCCGCCTGCTGCGGGATCTCGCCCGCCTTGGGGCGCCAGCCGACCGTGTCAGCCATCAGACGCGAGTGCCCTCCAGCACTTCCTTGAGGAAGAAGCCGGTGTGGCTGCCCTCCACCGTGGCGAGCTGCTCCGGGGTGCCCGTCGACAGCACCTCGCCACCACCGGCGCCGCCCTCGGGCCCGAGGTCGATGAGCCAGTCGGCCGACTTGATCACATCGAGGTTGTGCTCGATGACGATCACGGTGTTGCCCTTGTCGACGAGGCCGTTGAGCACCATGAGCAGCTTGCGCACGTCTTCGAAGTGCAGGCCCGTGGTGGGCTCGTCGAGCACGTAGATGCTGCGCCCCATCGACCGCCGCTGCAGCTCGGTCGCGAGCTTGACGCGCTGCGCCTCACCGCCCGAGAGCGTCGTGGCGCTCTGGCCGAGGCGCACGTAGCCGAGCCCGACCTCCTCGAGCGTCTTGAGGAAGCGGTGGATGCTCGAGATCGCCTCGAAGAACTCCGCGGCCTCACTGATCGGCATGTCGAGCACCTCGGCGATGTTCTTGTTCTTGTACTTCACCGCGAGCGTCTCGCGGTTGTACCGCGCGCCGCCGCACACCTCACACGCCACGTACACGTCCGGCAGGAAGTTCATCTCGATCTTGATCGTGCCGTCGCCCGAGCAGTTCTCGCAGCGGCCGCCCTTCACGTTGAAGCTGAACCGGCCGGGAAGGTAGCCGCGCGCCTTCGCGTCCGCGGTCTCCGAGAACAGGGTACGGATCTTGTCGAACACTCCCGTATAGGTCGCGGGGTTCGACCGCGGCGTGCGGCCGATGGGCGCCTGGTCGACGTGCACGACCTTGTCGAGGTCGTCGAGGCCCGTGACTCGCGTGTGCTTGGCGGGGATCTGCCGGGCACCGTTGAGCGCGTTCGCGAGCACCTTGTAGAGGATGTCGTTGACGAGGCTCGACTTGCCCGAGCCGCTCACACCCGTCACCGCGGTGAGCACGCCGAGCGGGAATCCGACCGTCACGTTCTTGAGGTTGTTCGCGCGCGCGCCCTCCACGACCACCTGGCGCTTCTTGTTGATCGGGCGGCGCTTCTTGGGCGTCTCGATCGCCCGGCGCCCCGAGAGGTAGTCGCCCGTGATCGACTCGGTGTTCTTCAGCAGGCCCTCGTACGAGCCGGAGTGCACGACGACACCGCCGTGCTCCCCCGCGCCCGGGCCGATGTCGACGATCCAGTCGGCGGTGCGGATGGTGTCTTCGTCGTGCTCGACGACGATGAGCGTGTTGCCGAGGTTCTTGAGCTTGACGAGGGTCTCGATGAGCCTGCGGTTGTCGCGCTGGTGCAGGCCGATGCTGGGCTCGTCGAGCACGTAGAGCACGCCCGTGAGGCCGGAGCCGATCTGCGTCGCGAGGCGGATGCGCTGCGCCTCACCACCGCTCAGGGTGGCCGCGGCGCGCATGAGGTCGAGGTAGCTCAGCCCCACCTCGATGAGGAACTCGAGGCGCAGCCGGATCTCGCGCAGCACCTGCGCCGCGATCTTGGTGTCGCGCGCGGAGAGCACGAGCTTCTGCATGAACTCGTGGGCGTTGACGAGGCTCAGCTGGCAGACATCGGTGATGCTGAAGCCGTTGACCGTGACCGCGAGCACCTCGGGCTTGAGGCGCTTGCCGTCGCACACGGGGCACGCGACCTCGCGGAGGTACTCGGAGACGCGCTGGCGCTGCACGTCGGTCTCCGCCTCCAGGTACTTGCGCTCCATATACGGGATGACGCCCTCGAACCCGGTCGAGTACTTCATCTCGCGGCCGTAGCGGTTCTTCCACTTCACCGTGACCTGGAAGTTGTTGCCGCGCAGGATCGACTCGCGCACGTCGTCCGGCAGCTCGCCCCACGGTGTGTTGAGGGAGAAGTCGAGGTCGGCGGCGAGGCCGCCGAGCATCTTCTCGAAGTAGTTGAACAGGCCCTTGCCCTGGCTCGTCCACGGCAGGATCGCGCCGTCGGCGATGCTCACGGAGTCGTCCGCGATGAGGAGGTCGGCATCCACCGACATGCGCGTTCCGAGGCCGGAGCACTCGGGGCACGCGCCGAACGGGGCGTTGAAGGAGAACGTGCGCGGCTCGATCTCCGTGAGCTGCAGCGGGTGGTTGTTGGGGCACGAGAGCTTCTCGCTGAACGTGCGCCAGGCCTCGTCCCCCTCAAGGTCGACGAAGTTGATCGAGACGAGTCCGTCGGTGAGACGCAGGGCCGTCTCGAGCGAGTCGGTGAGCCTGGTGAGGATGTCGTCGCCCGCGACGAGACGGTCGATCACGACCGAGATGTCGTGCTTGAACTGCTTCTTGAGCTTGGGCGGGTCGCTCAGCTGGATCTGCTCGCCGTCGACGATCGCGCGGGAGTACCCGCTCGTCGCGAGCTCCTTGAAGAGGTCGACGAACTCGCCCTTCTTCTGCGAGATCACGGGGCTCACGACCTGGTACCGCGTGCCGGGCGCCAGCTCCATGAGCTGGTCGGCGATCTGCTGCACTGTCTGCTTCTCGATGAGCTCGCCGCACACGGGGCAGTGCGGAACCCCGATGCGGGCCCAGAGCAGGCGCATGTAGTCGTAGATCTCGGTGATCGTGCCGACCGTCGAGCGCGGATTGCGGTTCGTCGACTTCTGGTCGATGGAGACCGCGGGGCTCAGGCCCTCGATGAAGTCGACATCGGGCCGGTCGACCTGCCCGAGGAACTGCCGCGCGTACGCGGAGAGCGACTCGACGTAGCGGCGCTGCCCCTCGGCGAAGATCGTGTCGAACGCGAGGCTCGACTTGCCGGAGCCCGAGAGGCCCGTGAAGACGACGAGCGAGTCCCGCGGGATCTCGAGGTCGACGTTGCGCAGGTTGTGCACGCGGGCGCCCCGAACGGTGAGTTTGTCGTTGGCAGCCGGCCTGCCCTCGATGACGGCCAGCATTCGGCTCTCATCGAGTTCGGCATCCTCATCGGGCACAGAAATCTCGGTTATCGACACTCTGTCCATTCTACGGAAGCCACCGACATTGCTCCGGACGCGTTCGCTCGGGGCGGACCGACGGACAGTCGCGCTCCGCCACGCCTCACTTGAGGTGGCCGGCCTGCTCCATCTGGCGAAGCTCCTTCTTGAGGTCCTGCACCTCGTCGCGGAGCCGGCCGGCGAGCTCGAACTTGAGCTCCGCCGCCGCGGCGAGCATCTGCTCGTTGAGGTCGGCGATGATCTTCTCGAGGTCGTTGCCGCCCTGCGCCGCGATGCCCTCGCGCTTGAGGTTGGGCGTGGGGGCGCGCTTGCGGCTCGCGTCGTTCTTGCCCGCGAGGATGGCCGCGGTGTCGCTCGCCTCGCGCATGATCTGGTCGGTGATGTCGGCGATCTTCTTGCGCAGGGGCTGCGGGTCGATGCCGCGCTCGAGGTTGTAGGCCACCTGCTTCTCGCGGCGGCGGTCGGTCTCGTCGATCGCCTTGGCCATCGAATCGGTCATCACGTCGGCGTACATGTGCACCTCGCCGGAGACGTTGCGGGCCGCACGGCCGATCGTCTGGATGAGCGAGGTACCCGAGCGCAGGAAGCCCTCCTTGTCCGCATCGAGGATGGCCACGAGCGACACCTCGGGCAGGTCGAGGCCCTCCCGCAGCAGGTTGATGCCCACGAGCACGTCGTAGACGCCCTGGCGCAGCTCGGTGAGCAGCTCCACGCGGCGCAGGGTGTCGACGTCGGAGTGGAGGTAGCGCACGCGCACGCCGTGCTCCCCCAAGAACTCGGTGAGCTCCTCTGCCATCTTCTTCGTGAGGGTCGTCACGAGCACGCGCTCGTTCTTCTCCACCCGGATGCGGATCTGCTCGAGCAGGTCGTCGATCTGCCCCTTCGAGGGCTTGACCACGATCGCCGGGTCGACGAGACCGGTGGGCCGGATGACCTGCTCCACGATCGAGTCGGTGATGCCCAGCTCGTACTTGCCGGGAGTGGCGGAGAGGTACACCTTCTGGCCGACCCGGCTCAGGAACTCCTCCCACTTGAGCGGTCGGTTGTCGAGCGCGCTCGGCAGCCGGAACCCGTGCTCGACGAGGGTGCGCTTGCGCGAGGCATCCCCCTCGTACATCGCCCCGATCTGCGGAACCGTCACGTGCGACTCGTCGATCACGACGAGGAAGTCCTCGGGGAAGTAGTCGAGCAGGCAGCTCGGCGCCTCGCCGGGCTGGCGGCCGTCGATGTGCCGGGAGTAGTTCTCGATGCCGTTGCAGAAGCCGATCTGCTCCATCATCTCGATGTCGAAGGTCGTGCGCATGCGCAGGCGCTGGGCCTCGAGCAGCTTGCCCTGGCGCTCGAGCTCCTGCAGGCGCTCGGCGAGCTCCTCCTGGATCGTCACGATCGCGCGCTGGATGGTCTGCGGGCTCGCGGCGTAGTGCGTGCCCGGGAACACCGAGACGGCGTCCATGGTCTTCACGACGTCGCCCGTGAGCGGGTGCAGTGCGTAGATCTTCTCGATCTCGTCACCGAACATCTCGACGCGGATCGCGAGCTCCTCGTACACGGGGATGATCTCGATGGTGTCGCCGCGCACGCGGAACGTGCCGCGGGAGAAGTCGTAGTCGTTGCGCTGGTACTGCATCGAGACGAACTTGCGGATGAGCGTCTCGCGGTCGATGCGCATGCCCACCTGCAGGGCGATCATCGCGTCGAGGTACGACTCGGCCGCGCCGAGTCCGTAGATGCACGACACGGTGGAGATCACCACCGTGTCCCGGCGGCTGAGCAGCGAGTTGGTCGTCGAGTGGCGCAGGCGCTCGACCTCGGCGTTGATCGAGGAGTCCTTCTCGATGAAGGTGTCCGTCTGCGGGATGTACGCCTCGGGCTGGTAGTAGTCGTAGTAGCTCACGAAGTACTCGACCGCGTTGTCGGGCATGAGCTCGCGGAACTCGTTGGCGAGCTGCGCGGCGAGCGTCTTGTTGTGCGACAGGATGAGCGTCGGCCGCTGCACCTGCTCGATGAGCCACGCCGTGGTCGCCGACTTGCCGGTGCCGGTCGCGCCGAGCAGCACGACGTCGGTCTCCCCCGCGTTGATGCGCTGGGCGAGTTCGGCGATGGCCGCGGGCTGGTCGCCGCTGGGCATGTACTCGCTCACGACCTTGAACGGTCGCACGGATCGGGTGGGCTCCATGCCTTCCAGCTTAGGGAGGGCTACCGACGTTACTGCCCGTGTTTGCTACGGGCGGACGCGGAAGCCCGCTCCCACACCTCGTCGGCCTGCTCCAGGGTGCGGTCGAGGGTGCCGTTGCTGTCGATCACGATGTCGGCGATCGCGAGGCGCTGCTCGTCGGACGCCTGCGAGCCCAGCCGCTGCTCGGCCTCCGCGCGAGTCATCCCGCGCAGCTCGACCAGGCGGCGGATGCGCGTCTCCGCGTCCGCGTGCACGACGACGATGAGGTCGTAGCGGCGGGGCCGGGCGTGCACCGCCTCGGCGAGCAGCGGAACGTCGTACACGCCGACCGCGTGCGGGTCCGCCGCGGCGGCCTCCGCGAAGAGCCGGTCGCCCAGCTCGAGGATCGCGGGGTGGGTGATCGAGTTGAGCACCTCGCGGCGCTCCGCGTCCGCGAAGATGATGGCGCCGAGCGCCGCACGGTTGAGGGTGCCGTCGTCGTTGATCACGGTCGGCCCGAACTCCTCCGCGATGCGCGCGAGGCCGTCGGTCCCCGGCTCCACCACGCGCCGGGCCAGGACATCCGCGTCCACGACGATCGCGCCGTGGCTGGCGAGGCGGGCCGCGACAACCGATTTGCCGGAGGCGATGCCGCCGGTGAGCCCGATGAGATACACAGCGCAATGCTAGCTTGGGCGCATGTTCGAACTGCTCACGGGTGCCGGGCTCGCGGTCGCGGCCGGGCTCAACGCGTACATCCCGCTGCTCGTGCTCGGGCTGGCGGGGCGCTTCGTCGACTTCGTCGAGCTGCCCGCCCAGTGGCAGTGGCTGTCGAACGAGTGGGTGCTCGTGATCCTCGGGGTGCTGCTCGTCATCGAGATCGTCGCCGACAAGATCCCCGTCGTCGACTCGGTCAACGACTGGATCCAGCTGTTCGTGCGCCCCGTGGCCGGCGGCATCGCCTTCGGCACCGGATCCTCGTCGGGCACCGCCGTCGTCACCGACCCCGCGTCGTTCTTCACCTCCAACGCGTGGGTGCCGATCGCCATCGGCATCGTGCTCGCGCTCGCGACCCACATCGGCAAGGCCGTGTCGCGGCCCGTGCTCAACGCCGCCACCGTGGGCGCCGCGGCCCCCGCGGTGAGCACGGCCGAAGACCTCGGGAGCGTCGCGCTGAGCATCCTCGCGATCCTGCTGCCGATCCTCGTGATCTTCGCCATCGCCGGTGTGATCGTGTCGTTCGTGCTGCTCTTCCGGCGGTACCGTCGCGGCCGCGCGAAAGACCTGCAGCCCACCTAGTCGCGGGGCGGCGTCGGCCCGGCCAGAAGCCACTTGTTGCGGAGAATGTTGAGGCGCCCGTCGCAACTGGCACCTGGGGGCTCACCGAGCCGAGTACCTCGGCGTGTGGACCTCTCGCGCCCAGCGATCTGAGCCCGGCCAAGCGCTCGGGCACCAAAGACCCCGCCCAGAAGCCACTTGTTGCGGCGAGCGTCCCGGCACCGGTAGCAACTGGCTTCTAGGCCCGCCCGGGCGCGTGGCGTGGGCCGGCGAGCACTCGTGCCTGGCGCAGCTGTCGCGCCCCGAGCACTTGGGCGCCGAGAGACCCCGCCCAGAAGCCACTTGTTGCGGAAAATGTTGAGGCGCCCGTAGCAACTGGCATTTGAGGCGGGTCTGGAGCGAGAACTCCGGCGAGGCGGGCTATCCCGCCCCAAGCGACCCGGGCCCGCCGAGCGACCTGGGCGCCCAAGAGACCCGTCGAAAAGCCACTTGTTGCGGAGAATGTTGTGGCGCAGGTAGCAACTGGCATCTGGTGGCGCGTCCGGGGCGAGAACTCTGGCGCGGCGAGCCATCCCGCCCCGAGCTCCTCGGGCGCGAGGTGGGCCCGCCCAAAAGCCACTTGTTGCGGGGAAGGCCCGTGCGCCGGTAGTAATTGGCTTCTGAGGGCACATTCGGGGCGGATGACCTCGCGCGCGTCCCGGGAACGCGAAACGGCCGGCCCTCCGAAGAGGACCGGCCGTTGGCGTGAACCAACTAGGAGTTGTTCGACAGCTTCTCGCGAAGCGCGGCGAGCGACTCGTCATCGGCGAGCGTGCCGCCAGAGACGGTCTCCTCGCTGCCGAACGACGACGCACCGGCCGGAACGGCGCTGCTGGACGAGATGACGTCCTCCTGCAGAGCTGCAGCGGCGACCTGCTTCTTGTGCTGCTCCCAGCGAGCCTGGGCGGCAGCGTAATCCTGCTCCCACTTCTCGCGCTGGGTCTCGAAGCCTTCCTTCCACTCGTTGGTCTCCGGGTCGAAGCCGTCAGGGTACTTGTAGTTGCCCTGGTCGTCGTACTCGGTGAGCATTCCGTAGAGCGCGGGATCGAACTCGGTGCCCTCGGGGTCGACGCCCTCGTTGGCCTGCTTCAGCGAGAGGCTGATGCGGCGACGCTCGAGGTCGATGTCGATGACCTTGACGAACACCTCGTCGCCGACCGAGACAACCTGCTCGGCGAGCTCGACGTGCTTGCCCGACAGCTCCGAGATGTGCACGAGGCCCTCGATGCCCTCTGCAACGCGAACGAACGCGCCGAAGGGGACGAGCTTCGTGACCTTTCCGGGAGCGACCTGGCCGATCGCGTGCGTGCGCGCGAACACCTGCCACGGGTCTTCCTGGGTGGCCTTGAGGGAGAGCGACACGCGCTCGCGCTCGAGGTCGACCTCGAGGATCTCGACGGTGACCTCCTGGCCCACCTCGACGACCTCTGAGGCGTGCTCGATGTGCTTCCACGAGAGCTCGGAGACGTGAACGAGACCGTCGACGCCGCCGAGGTCGACGAACGCGCCGAAGTTGACGATCGACGACACGACACCCTTGCGAACCTGGCCCTTGGCGAGGTTGTTGAGGAACGTGGTGCGGCTCTCGCTCTGGGTCTGCTCGAGGAGGGCGCGACGCGAGAGCACAACGTTGTTGCGGTTCTTGTCGAGCTCGAGGATCTTGGCCTCGATCTCCTGGCCGAGGTACGGCGTGAGGTCGCGGACGCGGCGCAGCTCGATGAGCGACGCGGGCAGGAAGCCGCGCAGGCCGATGTCGACGATGAGTCCGCCCTTGACGACCTCGATGACCGAACCGGTCACGACGCCATCGGCATCCTTGATCTTCTCGACGTCACCCCATGCGCGCTCGTACTGGGCGCGCTTCTTGGACAGGATGAGGCGACCCTCCTTGTCCTCCTTCTGGAGAACGAGAGCCTCGACGGTGTCACCGACCTGGACGACCTCGGTGGGGTCAACGTCGTGCTTGATGGAGAGTTCGCGGGAGGGGATGACACCCTCGGTCTTGTAACCGACGTCGAGGAGGACCTCGTCCCGGTCGATCTTGACGACGGTGCCTTCGATGAGGTCTCCGTCGTTGAAGAACTTCAGCGTCTTTTCGACCGCGGCGAGAAAGTCTTCAGCAGATCCGATGTCATTGACGGCGACCTGCTTGGGTGCCTTGTCGGTCGTTACGATTGTCATGTAGTAGTTGCTCCGGTATGGACATGATTCGGCCATGACGAGGTGGTTCTGGATTTTTCGCCATGGCAGGCGGATGCGGTGCCGAGCGGCACCTAGTCACAATTGCGACATTCCAGCTTAGCGCTTATTGCGGGAACTGACTATCTCCTCGAGAGCAGGCTCGAGATCCGGGTACTGGAACCGGTAGCCGGCCGCGAGCAGTTTCTCCGGCTCGACCCAACGGCTCTTGAGCACGAGCTCGGTCTCGCTCCTGATGAGCGCCGTGCCCAGCTCGAGAACGGGCCGCGGTGCGGGCATCCCGAACGGCACGCGCAGCACCCCTCGGAGCGTGCGCATGAGGGTGACGTTGTCGACGGGATGCGGCGCGCTCGCGTTGACGGGGCCCGACAGCTCGTCGTGCGCCCGCAGGAACCGGATGATGCCGAGCACGTCGGCCAGGTGAATCCAGCTGAACCGCTGCCGCCCGCCGCGCGCGCGGAACTCGTGGAAGGTGCCCGCCGCGATGCGCGCCCTGGTGCGGAACCACGGCCCGTCGAGCTGCGGGCCGCCCAGGCCGAACTGCGCGAGACGGATGAGCGGGAGCAGCGCGCTGCCGTCGCCGAGCACGATCGCCATGCGCAGCGCGACCTTCCGCGTGCGCGGGGTGTCCGCCGCGGCGAGCTCCCGCTCCCAGGCCGTCGCGATGCCCACCGAGAACCCGGTGCCGATCTCCCCCGTCGACTCGGTCATCGCGCGGTCCTCCGCATGCCGGTAGATGGTCGCCGTCGACGAGTTGATCCACAGCGGCGGGGGTGTCGCGCACGCCGCGATGGCGGCGGCGAGCTCGCGCGTGGTGTCGATGCGCGAGCGCATGATCTCGGCGCGGTTGCGGTCGTTGTACCGGCAGTTGACGCTCTTCCCCGCCATGTTGATGAGCAGGTCGGCCCCGTCGAGCAGCCCGGTGATCGCGGCGGTGTCGCCCCACGCGGCGTCCGGTCCCCCGCGCCCGATGAGCTTCACGTCTGCCCCGTCGGCGCGGAAGGCGGCGGCCAGGTACTGCCCGATGAAGCCGGATGCCCCGGCGATCACGATGCGGTCGGTCACAGTGTCACTGCTCTCGTTCGAGGGCGTAGGTGAAGCTGCCCGAGTACTCGTAGATGGTGCCGATGAGGGGAAGGGTCATCCGCAGGGAGACGTGCTGGCGGTCGCCGTCGGTGCGCTCGACGAGCGACACGCGCGGGGCGAGGATGCCGAGCGGGAACCGCAGCGGACCGAACCGCAGCACCGCGTCCGTGGAGGTGAGGGTGAGACGGCCGCCCACGACCGCGGCGTCGAACCGGGCGGAGACGAGCCCGTGCCGGCCCAGTCGGTCGGTGAGCCCCTCCTTGGTCATCCCGATCTCGTCGGACATCACCGCGTCACCGGCGGGGAAGCGGAACACGCGGGTCGCCACGACCGTGCCGCGCGGGGTGGGGCGGTTGGTCACCGTGAACGGAACCGCGTGCTCCCACACGGGGAAGACGACGCCGTCGCGCGCGAGCAGCGCGAACGCCGGCCACAACCAGCGTTTGGGCGTGCCGACGACGTCGAATACTCCCTCGCCGCGGCCCACGTACCCTTCCGGGATCGACCCGAAGTAGGCGCGCAGACCGGGGTCGAGGTCTGCCATGCTCGCGCCGAGCGCCCGCTGCCAGGGCGATCGGCTCACGTGAGCAGCGCCACCTTGAGGGTGTCGAGACCGACCCCGCCGAGGTCGAGGGCGCGCTTGTGGAAGTCTTTGAACGAGAACGCCGCGCCGTCGCGCTTCTGCGCGCCGTCCCGGATCTGCTCCCAGATGCGCTGGCCCACCTTGTAGGAGGGCGCCTGACCGGGCCAGCCCAGATAGCGGTTCACCTCGAAGCGGATGAACGAGTCGTTCATGTTCACGTTGCGGCGCATGAACGCGAGGGCGTAGTCGGCATCCCACACGCCCGTGCCCTCGAGGTTGGGCTTGCCCAGGTGCACGCCGATGTCGAGCACCACGCGGGCGGCGCGCATGCGCTGGCCGTCGAGCATCCCGAGTCGGTCCGCGGGGTCTTCGAGGTAGCCGAGCTCCTCCATGAGGCGCTCGGCATAGAGCGCCCAGCCCTCGGCGTGGCCGCTCGTGCCGCCGAGCTGGCGGCGCCACGTGTTGAGCGTGGCGCGGTTGTAGACGGCCTGGCCGATCTGCAGGTGATGGCCGGGCACGCCCTCGTGGTAGACGGTGGTGAGCTCGCGCCAGGTGTCGAACTCGGTGACACCCTCGGGCACGCTCCACCACATGCGGCCGGCGCGCGAGAAGTCGTCGCTCGGGCCGGTGTAGTAGATGCCGCCCTCCTGGGTGGGCGCGATCATGCACTCGAGGGCCTTCACGGGCTCCGGGATGTCGAAGTGGTCGCGCGAGAGCTCGGCGACCGCGCGGTCGCTCGTGGCCTGCATCCACTTCTGCAGGGCGTCCGTGCCGTGCAGTTTGCGCGACGGGTCTTTCTCGAGGAACTCGATGGCCTCCTCCACGGAGGCGCCGGGCTTGATCTCGCCCGCGATGCGGGTCTGCTCGTCGATCATGCGCTGCAGCTCTTCGCGGCCCCACTCGTACGTCTCGTCGAGATCGATGGTGGCACCGAGAAAGTGCTTCGAGCGCAGCTCGTACAGCTCGCGCCCCACGGCGTCCTGCTCGGTCGCGGCGGGCGCGAGCTCTGTCTCCAGGAACTCGGCCAGGCGCGAGTACGCCTCCGCGGAGGCCTCGGCGCCCGCGCGCAGGTCTGAGGTGAGGCTCGGGGGCAGCTCGCCGCCGCCCTCGAGCTGGGCCCCGCCCGTGAAGTCGAAGAAGAAGCCGAGCGGGTCGCCGTGCTTGCGGGCCTGCTGTGCCACCTCGGCGACCTGACGACGGGCCGGTACCACGCCGTCGGCGATGCCCTTGCGCAGCGTCTCGATGTAGCCGTCGACGGCCCCAGGAACGTTGCCGAGGCGCTGGGCGACGACAGACCAGTCATCCTCGCTGGCCGTCGGCATGAGGTCGAACGTCTCGCGGATGCCCTGCGCGGGCGACGCGATCACGTTGAGGTCGCGCTCCTGCAGGCGCGCGTCGCTCGCCTCCACCTCGAGCCCCAGCTCGAAGGCGATGTCGGTCTTCGTCACGCGGTCGACGTCGTCGACGGGTGTGGCGGCAGCGAGCTTGGCGAGCACCTTCTTGGCCTCGACGATGAAGCGCTCGTGGCCCGCCGGCGACAGGTCGCCGATCTCGCCGATCCGGCCCGGGAGTCCCAGCCAGATGGCCGTGTCCGGGTCGAGGTCGATCATCGTCTCGACCCAGTCTTCGGCGATCTGGTCGATCTCGGTGGGAGTTCGGGGAGTCGGCTCGTCAGTCATGCTTCGAGCCTACTCAGCGACTACTCCTTGTCGAGGTCGGTGCCGAGGAGCTCGGCGAGCGTGTCGAGCGCGGCCTCGGCGCCCTCGCCCTCCGCGCTCAGGGTGACCTCTTCGCCGTGGCCGATGCCGAGCGACAGCACGCCCAGGATGCTCGCGGCGTTGACGCTCTTGCCGGCCGCGGAGGTGAGCTGCACGGGCACGCCGGCCTTCGCCGCTGCCTGCGCGAAGAGGGATGCGGGGCGGGCGTGCAGTCCGACGCTCGAGGCTACGGTGACGGTCTTCTCGGCCATGATGGTGCTCCTACGGTTCGATCGTTACTTTGATGGCTTCGCCCCTCGCCACGATATCGATCGCGTCGAGGAGCCGGTCAAGGGGAAGGCTGTGGGTAATGAGGTCGGCGACGGGCACGTCGCCGGAGGCGATGAGCCGCAGCGCCCGCTTGTTCTGGTCGGGGCTGGAGCCGTTGACTCCGACGATCGTGAGTTCACGGTAGTGCACGAGGTTCGCGTCGACCGAGATCATCGAGTTGTCTTTCGCGAGGCCGCCGAACAGGCTAAGGCGGCCGCGGCGGGCGAGCATCCGCAGACCCTGCTCCTGGGCAGCCCCGGAGGCGGCCGCGGTGATGACGACGTCCGCTCCCCTGCCGTTCGTGACCGCGAGCACCGCCTCGACGGGATCCACCTCGCTCGAGACGACCGTGTGATCCGGGTGCACGAGGGCCGCGGCCTCCGCGAGGCGCTCCCCGTTGATGTCGATGAGGATGATCGTGCGAGCCCCGCGCGACCGCGCGAGGCGCACGTGCAGGCAGCCGATCGGGCCGGAGCCGACGACCACCACGGTGTCGCCCTCCCCCACCCGGGCGAGCTCCTGCCCGTTGAGCACGCACGCGAGCGGCTCGGCGAGCGACGCCTCCGCGAAGCCCAGGCCGTCGGGGATGCGGTTGAGGCCGTCGACGCGGATCACCTCGTTCGGCACGATCATGTACTCGGCGAATCCGCCGGGAAACTGGTAGCCCATGGAGAGCTGGTTCTCGCAGATCTGGGGCACCCCGGCCAGGCAGTACTCGCACGTTCCGTCGGGGATGGCGGCGATGACCTGCACGCGGTCGCCCGCGGACCAGCCCTCCACGCCACCCCCGACGTCGACGATCTCCCCCGCGATCTCATGACCCATCACCTGGGGCGGGGTCATGTTCGGGTGGCCCGACCGGAAGATCTTCACATCCGTTCCGCACGTCGAGCAGTTGCGCACGCGGATCTTGACCTCACCGGCCGACACGCGCGGCTCCTCGGCGTCCTCGAGGCGGATGTCCCCGGGGGCGTAGAACCTGGCTACCTTCAACGGAGTGCTACTCGTCCTCATCCTCGGACTCGAGGAGGGCGTAGACCTGCTCGACCGTCGTGGCGGCGCGCAGGGCAGCGGCCTTCTCGGGGTCCATGAGCACGGTCGCGAGCTGCGACAGCAGGGCGATGTGGCCGTTGTCCTTGGCGGCGATGCCGAACGCGAGCCGCACGTCGTTGCCGTCCCAGTCGACACCGTCGGGGAACCGCACGAGCGACAGCGCGTCGGACTTGACCGACTCCTTGGCCGCGAGCGTGCCGTGGGGAATGGCCACGCCCTCACCCATGAAGGTGGAGACCGAGTTCTCCCGGTCGATCATGGCGTCGACGTAGGCCTCGTCGATCGCGCCCACGGCCAGCAGTGCTGCGCCGGCCTGGCGGATCGCGTCGTCCCGGCCGGTCGCGGAGGCGTCGAGGTTGATCGACGCCTCCGCGAGCAGCTCGGTGAGGGGCTTGCTCTCTGCCACGATCAAGCCTCGATCGTGGTGCCGTTTTGAATGGCTTTGACGAGAGCGGCAACCTTGGGGTCGCCCAGGAACAGCTGGAACGGGATGACGGGGACGCCGGGTACGACGCCCCTCGCCCGCTCGGCCAGGTTGGTCTGGGTGACCACGACATCGGCGTCGCTGGGAATGCTCGCCACGGGCGAGTGCTCGACCGTCACTCCGTTCTTCGCGAGTTGCTTCTTGAGCGTGCTGGCGAGCATGACACTGCTGCCCATGCCAGCGTCGCACGCAACGATCAGCTTCTTGATGCTGGATCCGTCGATGGTTGCCATTGCTGTTCTCCTTTAGTTTCTAGACCTGATCCGAGGCTACGCCGTAGCGGCCTTGGACGCGGTCTTGTTGGTCGCCGACTTCTCGCGGGCGGCCTCGAGGTCGAGCTCGGCGTCGACCGCGCTCTCCTTGCGACCGAATCCGAGCAGGACCGCACCGAGCGCGAACGTCACACCGGCAGCCACGAAGATGCCCAGCAGGTTGAGCAGGAGGTTGTCCGGCGGCGAGACGAGCGCCCAGGCGATGATGCTGCCCGGGGATGCCGGGCCGACCAGGCCGAGGTTGAAGATGACCTCCCACAGCACGCCCGCGGCGCCACCGACGATGGCGGCGACGACGAGGATCGGCTTCATGAGCACGTACGGGAAGTAGATCTCGTGGATGCCGCCGAGGAAGTGCACGACCATCGCGGCGGGGACCGTCGGGCGGATCGCGCGCGGGCCGAACAGCAGCATGGCGGTGAGGATGCCCAGGCCGGGGCCGGGGTTCGATTCGATCATGAAGAAGATCGACTTGCCCGCGTCAGCGGCCTGCTCGATGCCGAGCGGGGTGAAGACGCCGTGGTTGATCGCGTTGTTGAGGAACAGCACCTTGGCGGGCTCCACGACGATCGACACGAGCGGGAGCAGCCCCGTGTTGACGAGGGTGTTCGCGAGTGCGCCGAGGCCCTGCGAGATCCAGAACGTGATCGGGCCGACGATGTAGAGGCCGACCACGGCCATGATGCCGCCGATGATGCCCGCGGCGAAGTTGTCGACGAGCATCTCGAACCCGCCCTTGATCTTGCCCGCGATGGCGTTGTCCCACAGCTTCAGGAGCCAGGCGGTCAACGGGCCGAGCACGAACGCGGCCAGGATGGTCGGGCCGATGTCGGCGATCGAGGCCGGCGGTGCGGTCTCCTCGCCGTTGAGCGAGATCGGGGTCAGCTGGAGCGCGACCGGCGCGAGCATGGCTCCGATGAGGGCCACCGCACCGACGACGCCACCGCGGTGGCCGTAGACGCGCGAACCACCCGTGAACGCGATCAGGATCGGAATCAGGATCACGATGAGCGGGCCGACCACGCTGGAGATCTGCGTGCTCACCTCCGTCTGCGTGCCCGCGATCTTGTTGACCCAGCCGTCGGGAATGAAGAGCGAGGTGATGAGTCCGAATGCGATGAACGCACCCAGGTTGGGCATCACCATGCCCGCGAGGAAGGCACCGAACCGCTGCACGACAGCGCGTGCTCCGGTTCCTGTGACCGCCGGTGTGTATTCAGTCATGAGAGTGGGTACTCCTTCGTACGTTGTGTGTAGGGGGTGGTGGGTGGGTTGTTTTCTAGCTGGCCACGAGTGGCCGATCCAGGTCTGGCTGCCACACCAGCTGGACGTTTGTGTAGTTGATGTCGCGCGGCCCCGGTACGGCCGTGCCCGGGAGGGATGCCGCGGCGGCACCCCACGCGAGCGCTTCGAGCAGCGCGGCATCGACATCGGTCTCGTCGACCGAGAACTTGGAGAGGAAGCCCGCGAGGAAGCAGTCGCCCGCGCCGACCGTGCTGCGCGCGCGCTCCACGTGGGACTCGCCGACGACGACGCCGGCGGGCCCCACGAGCACAGCCCCATCCGAGCCCAGGCTCACGAGCACGAGCTCGACACCCCGGTCACGCACGCCCTTCGCAGCGTCGATGACCTCCGAGATGGAGCGCAGTGACGTTCCCGCCAGCTCGGCGAGCTCGGCGCGGTTGGGCTTGATGAGCCGCGGCCGGGCATCCACGGCGGAGAGGAGGGCATCCCCGCTCGTGTCGATCGCGAGGTTCACGGCGCGGTCGGCGAGGCTGCCCATGAGGGCGTGCAGCTGCGCGGTGGAGAACTCGGGCGGCATGCTCCCGCTGAGGATGACCCAGTCCCCCGCCGAGACCGACGAGCCGACGGCGAGGGTGAGCGCCTCGAGCTCGTCCGCGGTGATCGGCGAGCCGGGCTCGTTGAGCTTGGTGACGATGCCCCCGCGCTCCGACACCGTGATGTTCGAGCGCGTGCGCCCGGAGACGGGCACCAGGCGGGAGGTGACGGAGGCCTCATCCAGAAGCCTGCCGAGGTCTGCGCCCTCGCCGCCGCCGACGGGCAGCACGGCCACGCTCTGCACGCCGTTGGCGGAGAGCGCCCGTGTCACGTTGACGCCCTTGCCGCCGGCTTCGAGCACCGGCTCGGAGGTGCGCAGCACGGCGCCGCGCTCGAACGACTCGACCTCGAGAGTGCGGTCGAGGCTCGGGTTGAGAGTCACGGTGACGATCACACGACCACCACCCTCGGGCCGGCGTTCTCGATGTCCTCGGCGAGCTCGACGTCGAGCTCGACATCCGTGATGACGGTGTCGATGTCGGAGAGGGGTGCGACGCGCGCGAAGTCCTCGCGGCCGAACTTGGTGTGGTCGGCGAGCACGACGGTGCGGCGGGCGGCGTCGATGAGGGCGCGCTTGACGCTGGCCTCCGCGATGTCCGGGGTGGTGAGGCCGCGCTCGACCGAGATGCCGTTGGTGCCCATGAACGCCACGTCGGCGAAGACCTCGGCGATCTGGGCGCGAGTCCAGTCCCCCACGGCCGCGAGGGTGCGGCCGCGCACGACGCCGCCGAGCAGGTGCAGGCTGATGTTGGGCCGGGAGATGAGGATGCTCGCCACGGGGATCGAGTGCGTGACGACGGTGAGCTCCCGGTCGGTGGGCAGCAGTTCGGCCAGGCGCACCGTCGTGGTGCCCGCGTCGAGGATGATCGAGCCGCCGTCCGGCAGCTCCTCGAGTGCGGCGCGGGCGATCCGCTCCTTCTGGCTGGCGGCGTGCACCTCGCGGTCGGCGACTCCGGCCTCGATGCCGATGCGCTCGACGGGGATCGCGCCGCCGTGCACGCGGCGCAGCACGCCGCGGCGCTCGAGGGCCGTGAGGTCGCGACGCACGGTCTCGGGCGTTACCGACAGGTCGCGAGCGAGCCCGGCGACGTCAACGCGGCCCTGGGCGCGCGCGGTCTCCAGGATCTGCTGGTGACGCTCCGGTGCGTACAATCCGACCTCGTTGTGGGATGGGGCGTGAGCCAAACGGGCAAACCAAATGTGGTTCTTGGTTTATGTAAGTCCGTTTGTGTCCGGTTGTCAACTCCCAGCCCATTTTCAGGTTGGGTGTGTTGCGGAGCCTCGACTCCGCCCGACCACCGTCTCGGCTAGTGCGCGG
>Ga0247738_10000114_pt1 | contig 39080 bp, 36 predicted proteins | sample UWRJL013104B2_FD_180936 | JGI IMG/M metagenome (GOLD analysis project Ga0247738, IMG submission 180936) | Plant litter microbial communities from Arlington Agricultural Research Station in Wisconsin, United States - UWRJ-L013-104B-2 | ecosystem: Environmental > Terrestrial > Plant litter >...
CGTTGGGCGCTCAGATGGGCTGCCTCACCGTGCACCGGAACCAGGATTTCCGGCCGCGTCCAGGCATACATTTGCACCAGTTCCGAGCGGCGGGGATGGCCGGAGACATGCACCAGGGCCTCGGAATCGGTGACGATATGGACGCCCTGTTCGACCAGGCCGTTCTTGATCTCGATGATTGCCTTCTCGTTGCCGGGAATGGCACGCGAGGAAAAGACGACGGTATCACCGGCGGTCAGCGCCACGTTGCGCATCTCGTCGCGGGCAATCTTGGCAAGCGCTGCGCGCGGCTCGCCCTGGCTGCCGGTCAGGATGACCACTACCTTGTCGCGCGGGATGAAGCCGAACTCGTCCTCGGCGATGAAGGGCTGAATGCCTTCCATAATGCCCTGATCGCGGGCAACGCCAACGACGCGCTTCAGCGACGAACCGAGCAGCAGGACTTCGCGGCCCATGGCTTCGGCTGCCTGGGCGATCGAGCGGATACGGCCGACATTGGACGAGAACGTGGTGATCGCCACCCGGCCCTCGGCATTCTCGATCACCTGACGCAGGCCTTCGGACACCGACTGCTCGGAAGGCGAGACCCCGTCGCGCATGGCGTTCGTGCTATCGCACATCACGGCCAGCACGCCTTCGTCGCCGACGGCGCGGAAACGCGCTTCGTCCGTGAACGGTCCGAGCGACGGTTCCAGGTCGATCTTCCAGTCGCCGGTGTGGATCACATTGCCGAGCGGCGTGCGGATGACCAGAGACATGGGTTCGGGGATCGAGTGGTTGACGCCAATCGCCTCGACGCTGAACGGGCCGACATTGATCCGGTCGCCGGCCTTGAACGGGGTAATCGGAATGCGGGCGCGTGTGCCTTCATATTCCCGCTTGGCCTCCAGCATGCCGGCGGTGAAGCCGGACGCATAGACCGGAACCTTGAGGCCGGGCCACAGCTCGTTCAGCGCACCGTAATGATCCTCGTGGGCATGGGTGATGATGATGCCCTTGAGATTTTTCTTCTGCTTCATGATATAGCGGATATCGGGCAGCACGAGGTCCACGCCCGGCAGGTCCGGGCCGGGGAAGGTCACGCCGACATCGACCATGATCCACTGGCGGTTCGACGGGTTCCCGTAGCCGTAGAGGGCGAGGTTCATGCCTATCTCGCCGACGCCGCCGAGCGGCAGGAACACCAGTTCTTCGTTATTAGCCATACGTCTTCTATTCCGTCTTCTGGAAAAATACATCGCCCGCGGCTATCGCCAAGGGGCTTGCGCCGCCTGTATCGAGCATCAGCATGCCTTTATCATCGATTCCGCAAAAATGTCCGGAAATCGACCGGTCGGGCAGGTTCACCGTTATTTTCTCGCCAACGCCGCATGCAAGGCGGCGCCAGCGCTCGACCACGGCCGCGATGCCCTCGCCCCTGTCCCACAACGCCAGCGCATCGGCCATGGCGGCATAGAGGCGGGCAAACAATTCCTCTGGCGAGACCGACGTGCCGTGTTCGGACAGCGACGTGACCGGATAGGCGGCATCGTCCGGTTTGGCCTTGACGTTGACACCGATGCCGACGACCAGCGCGTGGCGCCCGCCCGGAAGCCCCTCGCCTTCAAGCAGTATGCCGCAGGTCTTGCGGCGCCCGATCAGGATGTCGTTCGGCCATTTTATATCGAGTGCCGGGGCATCGAGCGGCAGCACGGCGCGCACGGCGTCGTGGACAGCAACCGCCACGGCCAGCGGCAAAGAAGAAAGGCGTTCAAGCGGGGCTACATCGACCAGCAAAAGCGAGGCATAGAGATTGCCGGGCTCGGACACCCAGGGCCTGCCGCGGCGGCCGCGACCGCCGGTCTGGCGGGCGGCGGTAATCCACAGGTTGCCGGGATCACCGGCCCGCGCGCGGGCCAGGCATTCGCTGTTGGTGGAGGCCAGCGCCTCGAAGGCCTCGTGCCGGAAATCGTCGTGCGAAGGCCGCCGCTCCCGGCTTTGGCGGTTCAACGGAACAGCGTGTTGGCGGCAGCTTCCGCCGCCGTGCCGATCGGACCGCCGAACAGCACATAGCCGACGACGAACAGGCCGGACAGGCCGAACACCAGACGAAGCTCACCGGCAATGCGCGCAAACTGACCGGTCGGCGCGTCAAACCACATCACCTTGACGATGCGCAGGTAATAGAAGGCACCCACCACCGAGGCCAGCACGCCGACGATAGCCAGCGTATAGAGATGGGCTTCTATCGCCGCGACGAAGACGAAATACTTTCCGAAGAAACCGGCAAGCGGCGGAATGCCGGCAAGCGAGAACATCAGTGCCGTCAGTACCACGGCCATGAACGGCTTGGTGGTCGACAGGCCGGCGAGATCGTCAATGTTTTCGACGCGGGTGTCGTCGTCACGGCGCATGGCGAGAATGCAGGCAAAGGTGCCGAGCGTCATCACCATATAGATCGCCAGATAGATCAGCACGCCGGCGACGCCGGTCTTCGAGCCGGCGGCAAGGCCGACCAGCGCGTAGCCCATGTGGCCGATCGAGGAATAGGCCATCAGCCGCTTGATATTGCGCTGGCCAACGGCGGCAAACGAGCCAAGCACCATGGATGCGAGCGATATGAAAACGATGATCTGCTGCCATTCAACAAAAGCGGGTTCGAAAGCGCTAATGACGACGCGCACCAGGATGGCCATGGCGCCAATCTTCGGCGCGGCCGAGAAGAAGGCGGTCACCGGCGTCGGCGCGCCTTCGTAAACGTCGGGCGTCCACATGTGGAAGGGCACCGCAGAAATCTTGAAGGCGAGACCGGCGAGCACGAAGACCAGGCCGAAGGTGAAGCCGAGGTGGTGCGGACCGGCCGACAGAACCGCCGCGATCTCGCGAAAACCGGTATTGCCGGTAAAGCCGTAGACCAGCGACATGCCGTAGAGCAGCATGCCGGATGAAAGGGCGCCGAGGACGAAATATTTCAGGCCCGCTTCGGTCGAGCGCAGGCTGTCGCGATTGATGGCGGCGACGACGTAGAGGGCCAGCGACTGCAGTTCCAGCGCCAGATACAGCGAGATCATGTTGTTGGCGGAGATCAGCAACAGGATACCAAGCGTCGCCAGCAGCAGCAGGACCGGGAATTCGAACTTGTTGAGATTGTCGAGCCGGGCGTGGCCCGCGGACATGACAATGGCGACCATCGAGCCGACCAATGCCAGGATCTTCATGAAGCGGGCATAGGGGTCGGCGATATAGGCGCCACCAAAGGCTTCACCGTTGGCAGGAACGAAGACCAGCCAGAGGGTGCTGGCCAACAGCAGGACCACGGTCAGACCGGTCACCAGCGGCGCCGACTTTTCGCCGGAAAATACGCCGACCATCAGCAGCGCCAGGGCGCCGATCGCGAGAATCAGCTCCGGGGTGATGAGATGCAGGCTTGCTAGCAGAGTTTCAACGGTCATATCCAAAGGGTCCTGTCGTCAATTCGCCACGAGCGCAACATCGCGCGCCGCCTGCAAAGCGGCGGAATAGTTGTTCACCAGCAAGTCTACCGAAGCGGCCGTGGCATCGAAGATCGGCGCCGGATAGACACCGAAGAAGATGGTCAGCACGATCAACGGGTAAAGAATGATCTTTTCTCGGCTCGAGAGATCGAGCAGCGATTTCAGGCTTTCCTTGTCGAGCGCCCCGAAGGCCACCCGGCGATAGAGCCAAAGGGCATAGCAGGCAGACAGGATAACGCCGGTCGCGGCAAACAGAGCCACCCAGGTATTGGCGCGGTAAGCGCCGATCAGGGTGAGGAATTCGCCGACGAAACCCGAGGTGCCCGGCAGACCTACATTGGCCATGGTGAAGATCATGAAGGCCACGGCATATTTCGGCATGTTGTTGACGAGACCGCCATAGGCCGAGATCTCGCGGGTGTGCATGCGGTCATAGATGACGCCCACACAAAGAAACAGCGCCGAGGACACGAAGCCGTGGCTGATCATCTGGAAGATCGCGCCCTGCACGCCCTGAACGTTGGCGGCAAAAATACCCATCGTCACATAGCCCATGTGGGCGACCGACGAATAGGCGATCAGCTTCTTCATGTCGTCCTGCATCATCGCCACCAACGAGGTGTAGATGATGGCGATGACGGACAGGGTGAAGACCATCGGCGCGAAATAGTCGGATGCGATCGGGAACATGCCGATCGAGAAACGCAGGAAACCGTAGCCGCCGAGCTTCAGCATGATGCCGGCCAGGATAACCGAGCCCGCCGTCGGCGCCTGCACGTGGGCGTCGGGAAGCCAGGTGTGGACGGGCCACATCGGCATCTTGACGGCGAAGGAGGCGAAGAATGCCAGCCACAGCCAAGTCTGCAACTGCGGCGGGAAGTCATGGGCGAGCAGTTTTGGGATATCGGTAGTGCCGGCGTCCCAGTACATCGCCATGATGGCCAGAAGCATCAACACCGAGCCGAGCAGCGTGTAGAGGAAGAACTTGTAGGAGGCGTAGACGCGGTCCTTGCCGCCCCAGACGCCGATGATCAGGAACATCGGGATCAGGCCAGCTTCGAAGAACACGTAGAAAAGCACGATGTCGAGCGATACGAACACGCCGAGCATCATGGTTTCCAGGATCAGGAAGGCGATCATGTAGTCCTTGATGCGCTTTTCAACCGAGACCCAGCTGGCCAGGATGCAGAGCGGCATCAGGAACGTCGTGAGGATGACGAACAGCATCGAAATGCCGTCGACGCCGAGATGATAGGAGATACCGGTGTTCAGCCACCCGGTCTGCTCGACCATCTGGAAGCCGGCATCGGCGTTGTCGAAGCCGATCCAGACGAACAGCGACACCACGAAAGTGACGACCGTCGTCAAAAGAGAAATGTAGAGAACGTTGCGGCGCCCGAAAGGGGTGTCGCCGCGCGTGAACAGCAGCAGCAGGACGCCGACCAAAGGCAGGAACGTGACCGTGGAAAGAATGGGCCAATCGGTCATCAGAAGGCACTCCCGAGCATCATCCAGGTAAGAAGCGCAGCCATGCCGATCAGCATCACGAACGCATAGTGATAGAGGTAGCCAGACTGCAGCTTGACGGCGCGCTGGGTGATCTGCACGACGCCTTCGGAAATCCCGTTAGGACCGTAGGCATCGATCACGCCGATATCGCCCTTCTTCCACAGGAACCGGCCGAGCGCCTTGGCCGAGCGGACGAACAGGAAGTCGTAGATCTCGTCGAAATACCACTTGTTGAGCAGGAACTCGTAGAGCACCCGGTGCTGCTGGGCGAGCGCCCGCGGCGTCGACGGCGACCGGATATAGAAGTACCAGGCGGTGACGAAGCCAACCACCATGGCGATGAACGGGCTGAGCGCCACCCAGGCCGGCACGTGGTGGAACTCGTGCAGCAACTCGTTGTGCTCGGAGGTGAACAGCGCGCCCTTCCAGAACTCGGCATATTCCTCGCCGTAGAAGAAGCCCTCGAACACCACCCCGGCCAGAACCGCGCCGGCCGCCAGCAGGTAGAGCGGCACCAGCATGACCTGCGGCGATTCATGCACGTGGTGCATGACCTCGTGGGAGGCGCGCGGCTTGCCGAAGAAGGTGAGGAAAATCAGCCGCCAGGAATAGAAGCTGGTGAACATCGCCGCAATCACCAGCAGAGTGAACGCAAAGCCCGAGACCTGCGAATGCGATGCATAGGCTGCCTCGATGATCACGTCCTTGGAGAAGAAGCCGGCAAAGCCCACCGGGGTGAACGGAATGCCGACGCCGGTGATCGCCAGCGTGCCGATCAGCATCATGGCGAAGGTCACCTTGATATGCGGACGCAGGCCGCCCATCTTGCGCATGTCCTGCTCGCCATCAACGGCATGGATGACCGAGCCGGCGCACAGGAACAGCAGCGCCTTGAAGAAGGCGTGGGTGAACAGGTGGAAGATCGCCCCGCCATAGGCCCCGACGCCGAGCGCCACAAACATGTAGCCGAGCTGCGAGCACGTCGAATAGGCGATGACGCGCTTGATGTCATTCTGCACCAGACCGACGGTCGCTGCGAAGAAGGCTGTGATCGCGCCGATTACGGTGACGACGGTCAACGCGTCCGGCGACAGTTCGAACAGCGGCGACATGCGGGCTACCAGGAAAACGCCGGCCGTGACCATGGTGGCGGCATGGATCAGCGCCGACACCGGGGTCGGGCCTTCCATGGCGTCCGGCAGCCAGGTGTGCAGCAGGAACTGCGCCGACTTGCCCATGGCGCCCATGAACAGCAGCAGGCAGACGCCGGTGATCGCATGTCCCTTGTCCAACGCCATGCCGAACAGGTTGATGACCGCCTCACCTTCCGGCGCACCTTCGGCTGGCAGATAGGTCTGGGCAGTGGCGAAGATGGTCTCGAAATTGATCGATCCGAACAGCACGAAGATACCGGCAATGCCGAGGATGAAGCCGAAGTCACCGACCCGGTTGACGATGAAGGCCTTCATCGCGGCAGCCGTCGCCGACGGCTTCTTGAACCAGAAGCCGATCAGCAGATAGGACGCCAGGCCGACGCCTTCCCACCCGAAGAACATCTGTGCCAGATTGTCAGCGGTGACCAGCATCAGCATGGCGAAAGTGAACAGCGACAGATAGGCAAAGAAGCGCGGGCGATGCGGATCGTGGTGCATGTAGCCGATAGAATACACATGCACGAGGGTCGATACGGTGTTGACGACCACGAGCATGACCGCGGTCAGCGTATCGACGCGCAGCGACCATTCGACGTCGATGCCGCCGGACTGGATCCAGCGCAGGAGCGGCACCTTGATGACTTCGCCGTGTTCGCCGAAGCCGACCTGCAGAAACACTACCCAGGAGAGGATGGCGGTGATGACCATCAGGCCGCTTGTGACGTATTCGGATGCTTTCGAGCCGATCTGCCGGCCGAACAGGCCGGCGATCAAGGCGCCGATCAAAGGCAGAAAGACGATCGCTTTGTAGATAATCATAGCCTATCAGCCCTTCATCATATTGACGTCTTCCACGGCGATCGAACCGCGGTTGCGATAGAAAACAACGAGGATTGCCAGACCGATGGCCGCTTCGGCGGCTGCAACCGTCAGGATGAACAGGGCAAAGACCTGGCCGACGATATCGTTCAGGAAGGCCGAGAAGGCCACCATGTTGATGTTGACGGCGAGCAGGATCAGTTCCACCGACATCAGAATGATGATGATGTTCTTGCGGTTGAGGAAAATGCCGAAGACACCGAGGGTGAAGAGAATGGCGCTGAGCGTCAGGTAGTGGGAAAGTCCGATTTCCATAATGTTTTCCTTGATCTCGCGCTATTCGCTCAGACGCCCTGCCCGGGCTTCACCTTGACCACCTTGACGGCGGTCGCCGGCGTGCGGGCAACCTGCTTTGAAATGTCCTGCCGCTTGACGGTGGTGCGATGGCGCAGGGTCAGCACGATCGCGCCGATCATCGCCACCAGAAGCACCAGTCCGGCAATCTGGAAGTAGAAGACGTAAGTGGTGTAGAGAACGTCGCCGAGCGCGGCGGTATTGGTACGATCGGCCAAGGCCGGAATCGGCATGGTAATGGCGTTCATTGCCTGCGGGCTGATGGCGCTGCCACCAATGACGAAGATCAGCTCAGCCGCCAGAATGACGCCGATCAATGCGCCCATCGGCGCGTATTTGAGCGTGCCGGCGCGCAGCTCGGAAAAATCGATATCGAGCATCATCACCACGAACAGGAACAGCACCGCGACCGCGCCGACATAGACGACCAGCAAAATCATCGCCAGGAACTCGGCGCCAACCAGCAGGAAGAGGCCGGCGGAATTGACGAAGGTCAGGATCAGGAACAGCACCGAATGCACCGGATTGCGTGCCGAAATGACCATGAACGCCGACGCCACCGCGACCACGGCGAAGAGATAGAAAAAAACTGCCTGAAGACCCATGTTGGTGCCTTTTTCATCTTCCCCCGGACACGGCCGAGTGCCGCGATCCGATAAAGCGCTGCCAGGACCCCTCCGGCGCGCGCTCCGTTTCCATTCGATGCCCGGCGGACGTCCCTTTAGACGAGCCGCCCACCCGGGCGTTTAACAACCATAGCCGATCAGCGGTACGGTGCGTCGATGCCGATGTTGCGGGCGATTTCCCGCTCCCAGCGATCGCCGTTGTCCAAAAGCCGCTGTTTGTCGAAATAGAGTTCCTCGCGGGTTTCCGTCGCGAATTCGAAATTCGGCCCTTCGACGATAGCGTCGACCGGGCAGGCCTCCTGGCAGAAGCCGCAATAGATGCACTTCACCATGTCGATGTCGTAGCGCACCGTGCGGCGCGTACCGTCGTTACGGCGCGGGCCGGCCTCGATGGTGATGGCCTGGGCGGGACAGATCGCCTCGCACAGCTTGCAGGCAATGCAGCGTTCCTCGCCGTTCGGGTAGCGCCGCAGGGCGTGCTCACCACGGAACCGGGCGGAAACCGGACCCTTCTCGAAAGGATAATTCACCGTGGCCTTTGCAGTGAAGAAATAGCGCATGGCCAGAAAGAATGCGCCGGCAAACTCTTTCAGGAACAGGGAACCGACTGCCTGGGTAAGACCAGCCATATTCAACCTCCAAAATTGCTGCAGCGGGGATGAGACATGATCAAGCCCATCCCGTCAGCTTCAGCACGAATGCAACAATAACGACCATGGCCAACGACAGCGGCAGGAATACCTTCCAGCCGAGGCGCATGAGCTGGTCGTAGCGGTAGCGCGGCACGAAGGCCTTCACCATCGCGAACATGAAGAACACCATCGACGCCTTCAACACGAACCAGAAGATGCCAGGGATCCAGTTGAGGAACCAGACGTCGACGATCGGCAGCCAGCCACCGAGGAACAGTACGGTGGTCAGCGCGCACATCATGACGATGGCGACGTATTCCGCCAGCATGAACATCATGTACATCGAGGAGCCGTATTCGACCATGAAGCCGGCCACCAGTTCGGATTCCGCTTCCGGAAGATCGAAGGGCGGACGGTTCGTCTCGGCCAGAGCCGAGATGAAGAAGATGATGAAAACCGGGAACAGCGACAGCCAGTGCCAGTCCAGCAGCGACGGCGGCAGGCCAAGCTTGGTGCCGAGGCCGGTCTGCTGGGCCATGACGATGTCGCTCAGATTGAGCGAGCCGACGCAGAGCAGGACGGTAACGATGACGAAACCGATCGAGACTTCGTAGGAGACCATCTGAGCCGCCGAGCGCAGCGCGCCTAGAAACGGATATTTCGAGTTCGATGCCCAGCCGCCCATGATGATGCCGTAGATCTCGAGCGACGAGATGGCGAACACGTAGAGAATGCCGACATTGATGTTGGCGATGACCCAGCCATCGGCCAGCGGCATGACCGCCCAGGTGGCGAGCGCCAGCGTAACCGACACCAGGGGGGCCAAAAGGAAGACGCCCTTGTTGGCGCCAGCCGGGATCAGCGGCTCCTTGAAGACGAACTTCAACAGGTCGGCGAAAGACTGGAACAGGCCGAAAGGCCCGACGACGTTCGGGCCACGGCGCAACTGTACCGCTGCCCAGATCTTGCGATCGGCCAGGAGAACATAGGCGATGACAACGAGCAGCACCACAAGCAGAAGAAGCGACTGGCCGATCATGATCGCAGCCGGCCAGACATAGGTAGAAACGAAAGAGTCCATGATCCCTGCCTTTACTCTGCCGCGGCCTTGAAATTGTTGCGAGCCAATGCGGAGCACTCAGCCATGACTGCCGAAGCGCGTGCTATCGGGTTCGTCAAATAGAAGTCTTTCACCGCCGACGCAAACCCGGATTTGCCCATCGCCCCGGCTTTTTGCGCAAGTGCGTCGATTTCACCGCTGCGGTTCGGCGCGATGACGTCGAGTTCAGCGAAATGCGGGTACTGCGCATAGAGATTGGCGCGCAAAGCGCCCAGCGAATCAAACGGCAGCTTCCGGCCGAGCACGTCGGACAGGGCGCGGATGATCGCCCAATCTTCGCGAGCATCACCCGGCGCGAAGCCTGCACGATTGCCCATCTGCACCCGGCCTTCGGTGTTCACCCAAATGCCCGATTTTTCGGTATAGGTTGCGGCCGGCAGGATGACGTCGGCAGCATGGGCGCCGTTATCGCCATGGGTTCCGATATAGACGGTGAAGGCGGACTTTCTGGAAAAGTCCAGCTCGTCGGCGCCGAGAAGGAAAACGACATCCATCGAAGAGAGCAGATCGACAGCCGTCGAGGCCTTGTCGGCCGGCACGAAACCGAGGTCGAGGCCGCCGACGCGCGAGGCCGCGGTATGCAGCACGGCAAAGCCGTTCCATTCCGGGGACACCGCGCCGCTGGCGATCGCCAGCCTGGCAGCAGCCGCAAGAACGGCCGCACCGTCGCCGCGCGACAGCGCGCCCTGGCCGATGATGATCATCGGGTTCTTGGCGGTCTTCAGCACCTCGGCGAAGGAATGAATGCCGTCGGCCAATTCCTGCAGGGTGTCGGCGCCGGCGCCGAGGTATTCGTAATCGTAGCGCAGCTCGCCGGCCTCGCCGATCACACCAATCGGGAAGCCGCCGCGGCGCCAGCGCTTGCGGATGCGGGCGTTGAGCACCGAGGCCTCATAGCGCGGATTGGAGCCGATGATCAGCAGCGCATCGGCAGCTTCGATGCCTTCGATGGTGGTGTTGAACAGGTAGCTGGAACGGCCGAGCGAGGGATCCAGCGCGGCGCCATCCTGGCGACAATCGACATTGGTCGAGCCAAGCGAGGCAAGCAGCGTCTGCAGCGCGTACATTTCTTCGACGGCTGCCAGATCGCCGGCAATCGCGCCGATCTTGTCGCCCGTGGTTTTCGAGACCGCAGCCTTGATGGCGCCAAAGGCTTCCGGCCAGGTGGCGGGCACCAGGCGGCCATTGCTGCGCACATAGGGGCGGTCGAGGCGCTGGGTCTTCAGGCCGTCCCAGATGAAGCGGCTCTTGTCGGAGATCCACTCCTCGTTGATCGCCTCGTTGACGCGCGGCATGATGCGCATGACTTCGCGGCCGCGGGTGTCGACGCGGATCGCACTCCCGAGCGCGTCCATGACGTCGATCGATTCGGTCTTGCCGAGTTCCCACGGACGAGCGGTAAAGGCGAACGGCTTAGAGGTCAGCGCGCCGACCGGGCAGAGGTCGACTACATTGCCCTGCAACTCGGAGGTCATCGCCTGTTCGAGATAGGTGGTGATCTCGGCATCCTCGCCGCGTCCGATCAGGCCGAGTTCGGCAATACCGGCGACTTCGGTGGTGAAACGGACGCAGCGCGTGCAGTGGATGCAGCGGTTCATCACGGTTTTCACCAGCGGGCCGATATACTTGTCCTCGACCGCGCGTTTGTTCTCGCGGTAGCGCGACGAGTCGATGCCGAAGGCCATCGCCTGGTCCTGCAGGTCGCATTCGCCGCCCTGGTCGCAGATCGGGCAATCGAGCGGATGGTTGATGAGCAGGAACTCCATCACCCCTTCGCGGGCCTTCTTGACCATCGGCGTATTGGTGAAGACTTCGGCCAGTTCGCCGTTCGGTCCGCCGCGGATGTCGCGCACGCCCATGGCACAGGATGCGGTCGGCTTCGGCGGGCCGCCCTTGACCTCGACCAGGCACATGCGGCAGTTGCCGGCGACCGACAGCCGTTCGTGGAAACAGAAGCGCGGAACTTCGGCGCCGGCTTCCTCGCACGCTTGCAACAGCGTGTAGTAATCCGGAACCTCGATCTCTTTACCGTCGACTTTCAGCTTTGCCATTTTCGCCTTCCTGCCTCACGCACACCGCGCCATCTGCCAGAGCTTTACCTCTGGAAGATGCGACCAGCCAAAGGCTGCGTCGCTGTTGCCGTGCTTGTTCAATTCGTCGAGCCGCTCTTTCGCCTCGGCCAGCGAAGGGACATGTCCCTCCTTCACCTGCCACATGACGAAATGCTGCTTATCCATGATGGAAAACCACTCGCTGCGCCGCGCATAAAACTGCTTGTGCACTGTTTTCCATACAAAATTTTCAAAACTGCCGATATCGCGCCAGACACTCATGTTGACGATCACATCGGGATCGTCAAAGGCGTCGATGTCCGTCGCATTGCCGCTGTCGTCCTTCAGCTGCCAGACGAAACCGTCGGCGCGCTCAGCGATGCCGTTGACGAGGTCGAGGGCGTCCATGAAGGGCTTTACGCGGGCGTCATCGGCGGGGTAGCGCAGGCGCGCGATGTTGAGTTCGGCAAGATGCATCAGCGCTTGCCTCCGATCAGCGCCTTGGCCTGACCGACCCAATCGTCACGTCCGATCCGGCCATCGATATCCAGCTCGCCGTCGATGCGGGCAATATCTGCCCCGCTCCAGCCGGCGATATCGACATAGCGGGAGACACCCATGCCGTTCAGCATCTGCTCCAGTTTCGGGCCGATGCCGGCGATCTTCTTCAAATCGTCGGTTTTGGCGCGGCGCGGCTTGATCGCCGCCTTTTCGGCCTTGACGGGTGCTGCGGGCTTTTCCGCAACGGTTTTTGCCACCACCGGCTTTTTCGCGACAGGCGTCTTTGCCGGCTTGGCGGCAACTGCGGCTTTTACGGCCGGCGCCTTGGCGGCGGGGGTCTTCACGGTCTTAGCCACGGGCGCTTTCGCACCTTTCGCGGCAGGCGCCTCAGCAACGGTTTTGGCAACCATTGGTGCAGCCTTGGCCTTAGGGGCCTGCTTCGCCTTCGCGGCGGCCCTGGCGACGGGCGCGGCCACATCCTTTTCGACGATCTTCAGCTTTGGAGCGGCCTGGACTGGTGCCGCCGTAACTTCGGCGGATGCCAACGGCGCTTCTGCGTCGGCGGCCTCGTTGGCATCGGCCCGGTCCTTCCCCGACTCTCTTACCAACTTCTGCCCGACGTCGACCATGCCCTGCAGCGTGCCGAAGAAGGCGCCGGCAATCTGCGAGGCGAAGCCTACGCCAATCGCAGCGGCCGCTGCCATCGACGCGACAGGGTGTCCGAACAATGAATGCAGTTCCGTCGGGGTTGCGGACTTGGCGGCATCGTCGACAGGACTGAAGTCAGCCTTCGTCTTCGATGCGCCCTCCCCTGTCTTGTCCGATGCCTTGACCATTGTCGGGTTTCCTTATTCGGCGGCTTCGAGAACGACGCCATGGGCCATGGCGTTGCGGGTATACTGGTCGATGCGCTTTTCGATTTCCGGGCGGAAATTGCGGATCAGGCCCTGGATCGGCCAGGCCGCAGCGTCGCCCAGCGCGCAGATCGTGTGGCCTTCGACCTGCTTGGTGACTTCCAGGAGCATGTCGATCTCGCGTTTCTGGGCATTGCCGGTCACCATGCGTTCCATCACCCGCCACATCCAGCCGGTGCCTTCACGGCACGGCGTGCACTGGCCGCAGCTCTCATGCTTGAAGAACTGCGACAGGCGGGCGATCGCCTTGATGATATCGGTCGATTTGTCCATGACGATGACAGCGGCGGTGCCGAACGAGGATTTCACTTCCCGCAGGCCGTCGAAATCCATCTGGCAGTCGATGATGTCCTCGGCCTTGACCACCGGGCAGGACGCACCGCCGGGAATGACGGCGAGCAGGTTGTCCCATCCGCCGCGCACGCCGCCACCGTGCTTTTCGACCAGCTCGCGGAAGGTGATGCCCATGGTTTCCTCGACCGTGCAGGGACGGTTGACGTGACCGGACAGCATGAACAGCTTGGTGCCGACATTGTTGGGCCGACCCATGGCCGAGAACCAGCCGGCGCCGCGGCGCAGAATGGTCGGCGCAACCGCAATCGACTCGACATTGTTGACGGTGGTCGGGCAGCCGTAGAGGCCCATATTGGCCGGGAAAGGCGGTTTCAGGCGCGGCTGGCCCTTCTTGCCTTCGAGGCTTTCGAGCAGCGCGGTCTCCTCTCCGCAGATATAGGCGCCGGCGCCGTGATGGACAAAGATGTCCATGTCCCAGCCGTTCTTGTTGTTCTTGCCGAGCAGGCCGGCGTCATAGCACTCGTCGATCGCCGCCTGCAGAGCCTCGCGTTCGCGCATGTATTCGCCGCGCACGTAGATATAGGCGGTGTTGGCGGCCATGGCGCAGCCGGCGATGACGCAGCCTTCGATCAGCGTGTGCGGATCGTGGCGCAGGATATCGCGGTCCTTGCAGGTGCCGGGCTCGGATTCGTCGGCATTGACGACCAGATAATGCGGGCGGCCGTCGTTTTCCTTCGGCATGAATGACCATTTGAGGCCTGTCGGGAAGCCGGCGCCGCCGCGGCCGCGCAGGCCCGACGACTTCATTTCGTTGATGATCCAGTCACGACCCTTTTCGAGGATCTGCTTGGTGCCGTCCCAGTGGCCGCGGCTCATCGCGCCCTTCAAGGACTTGTCCTTGTGGCCGTAGATGTTGGTAAAGATGCGATCCTGATCGTTCAGCATAGATTCTATTCCACCGGTTCATCGACGATGTCGAGACGTTTTTCAATGCGCGACACGCGCGCGTCGATTCGTCCGAGTGACTGATATATATTGCTAATGTCGCCGTGTGCGGCATTCATTTCCAGCGAGACGCCGCGAAGCTGACCCGAGATCGAAACCAGGCGATTATCCACCTCGCCCAGCTTTCCCTCGATGTTCGACAAACGCGTCTGCACCGACTTCAAGACCTCATAAAGCAGCTCGTTGCTGACCTCGGCCATTCCTCACCTATCGTGGCTTCTTACCGAAAACCCTGATGTACTCGGCTTCGCCGCCCTTGGCGAGCGCCTCGGCCTGCTTGACCCAATCGTCGCGGTCGATCCGGCCCTTGAATTTCAGATAGCTGTCCACCCACTGCCGCTCGGCCGGGCTCCAGGCCGCCACCTGGGCAAAGGTGTAGATGCCGAGACCATTCAGGATGCCCTCGATCTTCACGCCGACGCCGGAAATCATCTTCAGGTCGTCGGCGGCATCGGGCTTGGCGATACCGGCCGGACGGTTCCTGTCGTCGAGCGAGACTTCGACAGCCGCTTCGGCCTTGGGCGCCCTAGCAGGCTTTGCCGAGTTGGCCGCAGGCTGACCGTCCGGACCGCTCTTGTCGTCCGGCGACGCAGTGAAGGATGCTTCGACCTTGGGAGTCTCTGCCGGCTTCACGGGTGTCTCCGACGCCTGGTCGGCATTTTCGCCGGCAACCTTGGCATTGGCGGTTGCGGCACTCTTGTCGGTGGCCGGCGTCTTCAGCGTCGGATTGGTTTCGTCGGCTGCCGTGTTCGGCCGACCGGCATTTGCAGGCGGCACCGAAGCGGATGCCTCGGGCGCAGGAGCGGCCTCTATCTGTGAAACCGGCTTTGTGTCGGGGGACAGCAGCGTCGTCAGACCGCCGAACGGGGCCGAGGTAACGCGGTCGATCTGCGACCCGGAGGTGACGTCGCCGCCGCGGCCGGCGTCGAAGCGGTCGATGATGTATTCCAGCTGCGTCGGCGTCAGATCCTCATAGCTGTCCTTGAAGATCATCACCATTGGCGCGTTGACGCAGGCGCCCTGACATTCGACCTCTTCCCAGGACAACGTGCCTTCGGCGTTCAGCGTCAGCGGCTCCGCGGCAATCTTCTTCTTGCAGACCTTCATCAGGTCCTCTGCGCCGCGCAGCATGCAGGGCGTCGTGCCGCAGACCTGGACATGCGCGCGCGTGCCGACCGGCTTGAGCTGGAACTGGGTATAGAAGGTGGCGACCTCGAGGACACGGATATAGGCCATCGACAGCTTGTCGGCGACGAATTCGATCGCCGCACGGGTGACCCAGCCGTCCTGCTCCTGTGCCCGCATCAATAGCGGGATCACCGCCGACTGCTGCCGTCCTTCGGGATATTTGAGAATGGTGGCCTCGGCCCATACCGCGTTTTCCTGGCTAAAGGAAAACTGCGCTGGCTGGACTTGATCTTCGGCTAGTCGACGAACGGACATTCTTCCTCACGCCTTATCTCAGTTTAGGGAACCACACCGCGACGTCACGAGCGACGAAAATTCGCAGGCATAGGCCGATTTGTCTTTCTGCAGGAACACGATGAACTTGGCGCCGTTGGGCACCGAAGCCTTTATCTCGTAGCCCTGCGCGATAAGCGAAGCCATGGTTGCGGTGGCGTTGTCGGTCGAGACTGCTGCATCCTGCGCGCAAGCGCCAGAGGCCATCAGTGAAAACACGAGTGCCAGCAACCGGCGCGGCATCAGCGATCAACCTCTCCGAAGACGATGTCCAGCGAACCCAGCACCGCCGACACGTCGGCGAGCATATGGCCGCGACAGAGGAAATCCATCGCCTGCAGATGGGCATAACCCGGAGCGCGGATCTTGCAGCGGTACGGCTTGTTGCTGCCGTCGGCGATCAGATAGACGCCGAACTCGCCCTTAGGCGCCTCGACCGCCGCGTACACTTCACCGGCCGGGACGTGATAGCCTTCGGTATAGAGCTTGAAGTGATGAATCAGCGCTTCCATCGAGCGCTTCATCTCTCCACGCTTCGGCGGAACGACCTTGCCGTCGAGCGACGATACCGGACCGACCTTGGCGTCGCCGAGAAGACGGTTGACGCATTGCTTCATGATCTTCACCGATTCCCGCATCTCGATCATGCGGATCAGATAGCGGTCGTAGCAGTCGCCGTTCTTGCCGATCGGGATGTCGAATTCCAGATCGGAATAGCACTCGTACGGCTGCGACCGGCGCAGGTCCCAGGCGGCCCCCGAACCGCGGACCATGACCCCGGAAAAGCCCCAGGCCCAGGCATCAGCCAGAGATACGACACCGATATCGACATTGCGCTGCTTGAAGATGCGGTTGTCGGTCAGCAGGCCCTCGATATCGTCGAGAACTTTCAGGAACGGATCGCACCACTTGCCGATGTCTTCCACCAGTTCCGGCGGAATGTCCTGGTGAACGCCGCCCGGACGGAAATAGGCGGCATGCAGACGGGCACCGGAGGCGCGCTCGTAGAACACCATCAGCTTCTCGCGTTCCTCGAAGCCCCAGAGCGGCGGCGTCATCGCACCGACGTCCATCGCCTGGGTGGTGACGTTCATGACATGCGAGAGGATGCGGCCGATTTCGGAGTAAAGCACGCGGATGAGCTGACCGCGGATCGGAATTTCGAGATTGAGCAGCTTTTCAACCCCAAGGGAAAAGGCATGCTCCTGGTTCATCGGCGCGACGTAATCAAGCCGGTCGAAATAGGGCAAGGCCTGCAGATAGGTCTTGGATTCGATCAGCTTTTCGGTGCCGCGGTGCAGAAGACCGATATGCGGATCGACGCGCTCGACGATCTCACCGTCGAGTTCGAGCACGAGACGCAGCACGCCGTGCGCGGACGGGTGCTCCGGGCCGAAATTGATGGTGAAGTTGCGAACATTGTGTTCCGTCATGTCGAAAAACCCTCCGCGACCCTACTTGACCGCCTTCTCGTCGCCGGGCAGCACGTATTCGGTGCCTTCCCAGGGCGAGAGAAAATCGAAGTTCCTGAATTCCTGCTTGAGCTCGACCGGCTCGTAGACGACGCGCTTGCCGGCATCGTCGTAGCGCACCTCGACGAAGCCGGTCATCGGGAAATCCTTGCGCAGCGGATGGCCTTCAAAACCGTAATCGGTGAGGATGCGGCGCATGTCCGGATGGCCGGAGAACGGAATACCGTACAGATCCCAGGCCTCGCGCTCGAACCAATCCGCGCCGAGGAAGACCGAGGTCGCCGACGGTACCGCCACATCCTCGGCAACCGCGATCTTGACCCGGATACGGGTGTTCTGGCGCGGAGACAGCAGGTGATAGACGACGTCGAAGCGTTCCTCGCGTTGCGGCCAGTCGACGCCGCAGATGTCGATGAAGCTGATGAAGCCGCATTTGGCATCGTCGCGCAAAAAGGTCAGCAGCTCGATGATGGTCTGCGGCGTCGCTGTCAGAGTCAGTTCATCATAGCGGATGTCGGCTGCGGAAATCAGGTTTGCGCGCGCGTCGGTCAGGTATGCGGCGAGCTCCGTCAGGGTGTCGATCATTGGCATGTCTGCACCCATCCTTACCGTTCAATCGTGCCGGTGCGGCGGATCTTCTTCTGCAGCAGCAGCACGCCGTAAAGCAATGCTTCTGCCGTGGGAGGACAGCCCGGCACGTAGATATCGACGGGCACCACGCGATCGCAGCCCCGCACCACCGAATAGGAATAGTGATAATAGCCGCCGCCATTGGCGCACGATCCCATCGAGATCACATAACGCGGCTCAGGCATCTGGTCATAGACCTTTCGCAATGCCGGGGCCATCTTGTTGGTCAGCGTTCCCGCCACGATCATCACGTCCGACTGGCGCGGCGAAGCACGCGGCGCCACGCCAAAGCGCTCCATGTCGTAACGCGGCCCGGAAACCTGCATCAGGCCTTCCACGGCGCAACAGGCCAGACCGAACTGCATCCACATCAGCGAACCGCTACGCGCCCAGGTGATCAGGTCGCGGGTGGAGGTAACCAGAAAGCCTTTGTCGGCCAGCTCATCGTTGACTTCACCGAAGAAGCGGCTGTCGCTGCCGATCGGCTTGCCGGTCGAAGGATCGATGACACCCTTGGGATGCGGGGCAACCAGGGCCGTATCGCTTGAAGCTATTCCCATTCCAGGGCTCCCTTCTTCCACTCATAGATAAAGCCGATGGTCAGAACGCCGAGGAAGACCATCATCGACCACAGGCCGAACCAGCCGATGGAACTGAACGACACCGCCCAAGGGAAAAGGAAGGCGACTTCCAGGTCGAAAATAATGAACAGGATCGACACCAGGTAGAAGCGGATGTCGAATTTCATGCGGGCATCATCGAAGGCGTTGAAGCCGCATTCATAGGCCGAAAGCTTTTCGGAGTCGGGCGCCTTGAAGGCGACGGCGAACGGCGCAATCAACAGCGCCAGGCCGATGATCAGGGCAATACCAATGAAAATTGCGATCGGAAGATAGGAACTGAGCAGTTCAGTCATGATGTGCATCCCTGCCTGCTTAAATGCCGAGCGGCATCTCCGGCCAAAGGCCAACAAGCGGAAAAGAGTGTTGCGACGAGCCGTGGTTAGCGCAGCCGGCGCGGATGCGCAAGACTGCAGGAAAGTTTTAGCGAATACCGAGCGGAGTTTATCAGCTGGCAAAAATGAAGTCGCGGCAAATCAGCATATTAGCCGCGTGCAGCGCAAAATAATTTGTGTGTTCGGAGGGGTGTTTTTAATGGCGCGAGTGACGGGGCTCGAACCCGCGACCTCCGGCGTGACAGGCCGGCACTCTAACCAACTGAGCTACACCGGCGCATTATTGGATCGGCTTTCCCGATCCGATCCGCCGCGAGCCTGAACCCGATGACGGACGAAAAACGTTTCAAGAGAATGGCGCGAGTGACGGGGCTCGAACCCGCGACCTCCGGCGTGACAGGCCGGCACTCTAACCAACTGAGCTACACCCGCGCATTATCTTGAACAGGAGCAACTCTGCCGCTCCCGGTCGAAGCAACCAAGGCCGTTTCGATGAGCGGCTAACTAAGGGGTTCCCGAATTGGTGTCAAGCACGATCGAAGACAAATACCGGGACGGGCACAATTTGTTTTCGGGGCTTCCGGTGCCGTCGGTTTTCCCCCGTTGCCGTGCACCGCGCGTTGCCGGGTAATATCCCGCCAAACCAGGGCTTCTCACCCCTCACCTTCGAGCCCCTGCCAAAAAAAACCAAAAAACTTCACAAACACCCTTGCGGATTTTTGCCGATCCGCATAGATCACGGCCACCGGAGCGGCGGGGCGACCAAGCCCTGTTTCGCAAAAGGGCGATTAGCTCAGTTGGTAGAGCGCCTCGTTTACACCGAGGATGTCGGCGGTTCGAGTCCGTCATCGCCCACCATTTTCCTTAAAATCAATGCCTCTGGCTTTAATTCTTGAAGCTCAAGAATCCGGCTGCCCGCTTTCGTTTAAACCGCTACACCGTAGGCTGACACGGCGCGGCGGGGGCACAGCGATCATTGGTACAGGCATTTAAGCACTCGATATTGACCTGGTTGGGAATTCTCGGCGGCGCCTTGACACTTCTCTCCAACTTACAAGGTGTTCTCGATCTAGCAAAATGGGCAGATCGCCTCATTTTAATATGGAGCGAGTTGGTAACGCCGATAATTTCCGGATTAATCGAACTTTTCGGCATCAGGGTTTCAACAGAAGCAAACTCGATGATCGCAATGGCGATCTTCGTTAGCTTTATAGCAATCGGTGCAAGAATCGAAAATTCGGTCAATAATAAGACGTGGGAAAACTGGCCGGTACGATGGAAAAATATATTCAATGGCCGCGTTTTACTGGCCACTGCACTCTATTTTTTAGAATTTTTCCTGATCGTAATGGCTACGTATGTTCCTATAGTGGCTAAAACATATCTCACTTTCCCATATTTTTTCATCGCGATATTCTATGCATTGTACTGCGGAGCGATCATTACTGGTTTGAAAGGGTGGCCTCTTTGGACGTCGGTTATCGTTGCGATTAGTATGATGGGATTCAGCTTCATCTTTGGCCATTCAACTCACGCTGTTGGCCAACCAAACGTTTCAGAATCTGCTTCGGCAGCAATTGCCTGTGTTTGCGCTGTGTTATGTGGTTTTATAGTCGTTGGCATCGCCCCACCTGTTGCCTTTGCAAAAAGAGTGATTTTCATGGCTTTCGGGTTCCTGAGCATCATTGCCTTGAGCAAGATCAGCCAATTGGGTTCAGCAATCTCCCTCTGATCGCGGTATAATTCCGTTCGCTTTCTGCAATATGATTTTGGCCATTGCTCTCACTTCGGCTGACATTCACTGCGCGTTTGCTGCATCGCCAGTACTACTCTTCCGCTCACCACATCCGCATCAACGGCCTCAACGCCGCCACCGCTCCCTCGCCTGCCCCCAGGCGCCGTAGCAGGAATCGCCCGCCGATGCGCAGGGGCACGCGGATCACCGCGACCGCCAGCCACAGAGCCAATGACGCAAGCCCCGCCAACACCGTATAGAGCCCGTAGCCGATCCTCAGCACCGCGCGGCCTAAAAATTTGAGGACGGCGTGCGATTCGTTGCCGAAGGCTTTGGAGACGCGTTGCAGCTTGCGCAAATCCTTTGGGCCGTCGGCTAGCGCCAGCGCCGCCATCGACGCCTTGACGCCGCCGGTCTTGCCGATATCTCCCAGCACCCCGGCGTCGTCGATCAGCGATTTCGCCGCCTGCCTGTCGAGCGACTTGGCGGCGGCCATGCGCATCCGGCCGATTCCGGAAAATCCCTCGCCCGCGGCCGCCTTCAGCTCGGTCTTCAGCACGCCCGTATTAACAAGCTTTGCGGTCGATTTGCGCAGGTAGGCGGTCAGCGGCCGCGACAGTTTTCTGGCGCGGTAGGCGTTCTTCAAAAGCGAGAGCCCGGCGTCCGGTGCTGCCACCATGCCGGCCGAGCCATAGGTGGCGGCCGACAAGCCCAGCCCGACCGTCGACAGGCCGAGCAGCAGCGGATCGTAGTCATTGCCGGCCATATAGTTGTAGCCCTGGACGCTGAAATCGCGCAGGTCGCCGACGCCGATCAGATCGGAGGCAACCGAGCCGGCAATCTCCTCGCCGCTATCGACGCTGCCGAACACGAAACCGCTGACCGCCCGGGTGCTCGAGGCATAGGCACGGCGGGCAAACGTCGCCTGCGCCCGCTCCTTCAGGTCCGGCGGCAGGTCATGGCCGTAGCGCAGGCCGAGATCGTAGAGCTGTTCGGCATAGGCATAGTCCCGGCTATCGATCGCCTGTTCGATTTCGGTGACGAAGCGGTGCGTATCTGCCGTGTAGAGCCGGTACTCGGCAAGCCTGACCGGATCGACGAAACCGTAGGCGACGCCGGTGCGGTATCCGGCAATGGCATATTCGCAAGCGACCACCGCCAGCATCAGCAGCGGCAGCAAGCCGACCAGTCTCCACAACCGCTTCATCCTGCCCCGCCCCGTTGGCATCGCCCTGCGCTGGAATTCGTGCCCCAAATCCGTCAGTTGGAGTGCTTCACCTTCATCGGACGCCAGACGATGATTTCCCGGGTCCGGTCGTTGAGATATTCGGACGTCGAGATCTTGCAGTTGCCTAGATTGCATTCCCGGCATTTGAATGGCAGGCCGAACAGGGAGCGGCCGGGATTGTAGAATTGGGCCAGATCAGACGCCAGAAACCGCGCTTCCCGCCCGCAGCGGCGGCACTGGGCGGTCACCAGCATCCGGTGGCGGGCAGCCTTGCCCAGGGTATCGATCGTCATTGTCATGGTTTTCCAGATATGGAACATATCAGGAACATATTCAAGTTGTCGAATTTTCGAAGACGCTTTTCCCTGGCCTTGCGCATCTTCATCGCAGTTGTTAGCTCTGGCACCCAAAAGACCTGAGGAGATAACCATGAGACAGCACCCGTTCGGGCGCACTGCCTTTACCGTCGGCGATATCGGCTTTGGCGCCTGGCAGATCGGCGGCTCCTGGGGCGACGTGTCGGAAGCCGATGGTCGGGCCGCCCTCAACGCGGCGCTGGACGCCGGCGTCACCTTTGTCGACACCGCCGACGTCTATGGCGACGGGCGGTCGGAAAAGATCATCGCCGAAGTCCTGAAGACGAGAGGCGGCACACGGCCGATGGTGGCGACCAAAGCCGGGCGGCGGCTCAATCCGCATGTGACCGATGGATACACAAAGGCCAATCTCGAAGGTTTCGTCGATCGCTCGCTCCAAAACCTCGGCGTCGAGACGCTGGACCTTGTCCAGCTTCACTGCCCACCGGCCGAAGTGTACTATCGCCCTGAGGTATTTGCAGCGCTGGACGAACTGAAGCAGGCGGGGAAAATCCGCGATTACGGCGTCAGCGTCGAAAAGGTCGAGGAAGCGTTGAAGGCGATCGAATTTCCCGGCGTCGTCAGCATCCAGATCATCTACAACCTGTTTCGCCAGCGACCGGCCGACCTGTTCTTCCAGGAAGCCCGGCGGAAAAACGTCGCGGTCATCGTCCGGGTGCCGCTCGCCAGCGGCCTTTTGTCCGGCAAGATCACCGGTGCGACGCAGTTTGCCGCCGACGACCACCGCAATTTCAACCGCCACGGCGAGGCCTTCGATGTCGGCGAGACCTTTGCCGGCGTGCCGTTCGAGACGGGGATTTCGGCCGTCGAGGAGATCCGCAGGCTGGTGCCCCAGGGTGCCTCGATGGCGGCGTTCGCGCTGCGCTGGATCCTGATGAACAACGCCGTCACCGTCGTCATCCCCGGCGCCCGCAACGCCGAACAGGCCCGCGGCAATGCCAGCGCGTCCGATATGGCAGCGCTTTCCGACGACGTCATGACGGCGGCGCGCGACACCTACGACCGGCTGATCGCCCCGCACGTCCACCAGCGCTGGTAGACCGCAGCACCGGTCACCGTGGATGAGCCCGCAGAGCCTCGGACAACCGCCTGGGCGCGAACGGCGGGTGCGGGCGAACAAGTGGCTGCGCCGGTAACGGGAGCTCACGCCAGGCCGGCCGCACGGTTGATCACCATGGCTGAGCCTGCGGCGCCGGCGAATGCCTCTTCTCCCCAGCGGGGAAGAAGAGGAACGGCCAAGCTGGGCGAAGAGAAAGATCGGCGCTTACCGACGCAAAATTGCCGACGACGCATGCGATCTTGGCGAGAGATGACCTTGGCCAAAAGCAAAGGCCGGGTGATCGCTCACCCGGCCTTCTTTTTCGTCTTGGGAGGACGAGGTGGTTAGTTGGTACCCTTGATGTCGACCGGGAAGAACAGGGTCTCGCCGGAGCTGTCGTCGACGCCGTCATTGTCGGTCACAGCAAAGGCCTTGCCGGCGACGTCGAAGGCGAAACCTTCGAGCTTGTCGACGACATAGCCGTTGGTGGCGGACTTGAGGTCCGGCAGGAAGTCGTGGACTTCGGTCTTGGCGACCACCGGCAGCTTTTCGCCGATCTTTGCCGCCTTCAGGTCGGCTGCGGCAACGCTGTAGAGCTTCTTGATCTTCGCGGCATCGCCGATCTGATTGTCACGCTCGACGATGTAGACCTGATCGCCATGGGCGGTGATTTCCGACAGCCCGACCCAGCCGTTGTCGCTCTTGTCGAGCTGGTAGCTGACGGCGCCCCATTCCTTGGACTTGGGGTTGTAGGAGACGAGCTTGACGAAGCCCTTCTCGTCGTCCTTCCATTCGCGCTGCATGGCCATCCACAGGGTGGCATCGTCGCCGCTGCCGATCATGGTCACGCCTTCGAACCCATAGCGGATCTCGCCTGCCAGCAGTTCGGCCGGAAGGGCCACTTCTTCCTTGATCTCGCCCTTGGCATCGACATGGTACAGCGCATGCGGCAGCAGCTTTTCTGAATTGCCTTCCGAGGCGAGCCAGAACCCGCCCTTACCGTCGAGAGTTACACCTTCGATGTCGAGCTTCTGGGCAGCCTGGCCGCCGCGGGTGATCGGCAGGGCCGAGACGATCTTGGCAGGCTTGGCGGTGGCATCGACGGTGAAGACCTGCGGCTGCATGCCATAGACGCTGTCGCTGACGGCGTAGAGGATGCCTGCCTTTTCGGCATCGCCCACCAGGCCGGACAGAGCACCCCAGCCAAGCGGCACGCCGTCGACCATGTCCGATGAGATCATCGGATAAGCCTTTTCGCCTTCGGCGAGTTCATACAGCATCACATGCGAGCGGGCGCCGCCGTCCTTGACCAGGTCGACTTCGTTGGCGGTGGCAAGCAGGTTGCGGCCGGGAATGGCGACGGCGCCTTCCGGCGAAATGCCCGACGGCAGGATCTGCAGCAGCTCAGGCTCGGCGCCGGTGTCCTTGTAGACGCCGACGACCGAGGCGCGCTCGGCCAGCACGAAGAAATACTTCTGGTCGCCGAAGGTGGCGGCTTCCAGGCCTTCGAGCTCGACGCCCTTGGCCTTGGCGCGCTTGTCCGGGAAATGGCCAACGCGGGCGATTTCCAGTTCGAGCGAGGCACCGGCCTCATAGAGAACCTTGCCGGTCTTGTCGAAGATGGTGAAGGAGCGCGAACCGCCTTCGTAGTCGCCTTCGTTGGCGGTGACCAGACGGTTGTCGTCCAGCCACTTGATGGCGTCGGGCTCGCGCTTGACGCCGTCCAGCTTGCCGGTGAACTTCAGGGCGCCGTCCGACTTGGTGTCGATGCCCTTGAGATCGACGGTGCCGGCGGAAAAGTGGGTCTTCACGGTGCCGGTCTTGCCGTCGATGATGACGATCTCGTTATTTTCCTGCAGCGTCAGGGCGATTTCGCCGAGGCCGTTGATGGCGACGAATTCGGGCTCCGGATCTTCCGGGGCGATTTCGGACAGGCCGGTGACGTCGACATGCTTGATCGAGGCGCAATCCGGGGCGCCGTCTTTCAGCGAGACGATCGCCAGATCGCCGGCCGGCAGCTGCGGGATCTTGCCCTTGTTCAGCTCCTCGTCACGCTCGTTCTCGATGGCGACGACGGCAAAGGTCTTGTCGGGCGATACCGAAACCGAATCGGGCTGGCCGCCGAGATCGCAGCTGGCGTCGATCTTCCTGGTCGCGAGGTCGACGATCGACAGGCGGCCGGACGGCTTGACCTTGCTTTCCGAAGTATTGACGGCGACCAGCACCTTGCCACCGACTGCGGCGACCGATGTCGGCTCGCCGTCCATCATCAGCGCACCGCCGGACTTGGGGGCCTTGGCATCGCTGATGTCGACGAAGCCGATCGCGCCCAGCGGGCTGTCGGAATAGATCAGCGTCATGCCGTCTTCGCTGGCGGTGATGATCTCGGCAGAAGACGGAGTCTTCTGATCCTTATCGGACGGCAGATTGGTGGCCACCGGGAAGGACGCAATGCGATTGAAGACCTGCTCGGCACCGGCGGGTGCGGCAACGGACGACAGCAATGCGGCGCAAAGCGCGGCGCGCGATAGATTGAATGTCATGGAATAGCCTCCTGTTTCCACGGGAAAGGAACACAGTGGCTTTTGGGTGATAGTGATGACAGGCAGATGACAACCGTGCATTTTCCCGGGCACCGAGCCGCCAAGGCTGTACCGCCCACAAAAAAAGCCCGGCGCGGGGCCGGGCTTTCCAGACGCGAATGGCTCACCTGACCGGCGCCACCCCTAGGCGGCGAGCGGTCCGGCGCGCAGCATCAGCTGTTGCAAGCTTCCTTCAGGCCCTTGCCTGCGGTGAACTTCGGGACGTTGCGGGCCGGGATGTCGACTTCCGCGCCGGTCGAGGGATTGCGGCCCTTGGAGGCTTCGCGACGCGAAACCGTGAAGGCGCCGAAGCCGGCCAGACGGACGTCGCCGCTCTTCTTCAATTCGCCCTGGACCGTTTCGAAAACGGCGTCCACAGCGGAAGCGGCATCAGCCTTGGTCAGACCAGCCTTCTCCGCAACTGCGGATACGAGTTCGTTCTTATTCATGTTTCCACCCTTTCTGTTTGGCATGAAACGACTCAATCAATAAGCCGGGCGGAGCATACGCAAGGCCTCGCCCGTCGCAACTCAAAAGCATCCCAATTCCCTGAAAAACAAGGACCTTTGGCGATTTTGCACAAAAAAGGCTGGCATTTCTGCCAACCTTTTTCAGTTCGATGTGCCAATTTGGCAAGATTAAGGCCAGATTGGCCTAGTGAGCGACGGTAACGCCAAATTCGTCGACCGCGTCGACGGCCGCAACCGCTGGCGTTTCAACGGTTCCATCCCACTCGATCGGCTCGGGCACCCGCACCAAGGCGTGGCGGATAACCTCGCCCATTCGCGACACGGGGATGATCTCCATGCCGTTCTTGACGTTGTCCGGAATCTCCGCCAGGTCCTTGGCGTTTTCTTCCGGGATCAGCACCTTCTTGATGCCGCCGCGAAGGGCGGCGAGCAGCTTTTCCTTCAGGCCGCCGATCGGCAGAACACGCCCGCGCAGGGTGATTTCACCGGTCATCGCCACGTCCTTGTTGACCGGGATACCGGTCATGATCGAGACGATGGCAGTGGCCATGGCAACACCGGCCGACGGACCATCCTTGGGCGTCGCACCTTCCGGCACGTGCACGTGGATGTCGCTCTTGTCGAAGCGTGGCGGCTCGATGCCGAAATCGACGGCTCTGCTGCGGACATAGGAGGCCGCGGCCGAAATCGATTCCTTCATCACGTCGCGCAGGTTGCCGGTGACCGTCATGCGGCCCTTGCCCGGCATCATCACGCCTTCGATGGTCAGCAGTTCGCCGCCAACTTCTGTCCAGGCCAGACCCGTGACGATACCGACCTGGTCCTCGCCTTCGGCCTCACCATGGCGGAAGCGCGGGACGCCCAGATAGTCGTGGACATTCTCTGCCGTGACCGCGACCGATGCAGTCTTGCCCTTGAGAATTTCGGTGACTGCCTTGCGGGCGAGCTTCATCAACTCGCGCTCAAGGCTGCGCACGCCGGCCTCGCGGGTATATTGCTGGATGATCGCCATCAGAGCACCGTCGGTGACCGAGAACTCCTCGGGCCGCAGGGCGTGATCACGGATCGCCTTTGCCAAGAGGTGACGCTTGGAGATTTCGCGCTTTTCGTCTTCCGTGTATCCGGCAATACGGATGATCTCCATGCGGTCCATCAGCGGACCCGGGATATTCAGCGTATTGGCCGTGGTGATGAACATCACGTTGGACAGGTCGTATTCGACCTCCAGGTAATGGTCCATGAACGTTGCGTTCTGTTCCGGATCGAGCACCTCCAGCAAAGCCGACGACGGATCGCCGCGATAGTCCTGGCCCAGCTTGTCGATCTCGTCGAGCAGGAACAGCGGGTTGGACCGCTTGGCCTTCTTCATCGACTGGATGACCTTGCCGGGCATCGAGCCGATATAGGTGCGGCGGTGACCGCGGATTTCGGCTTCGTCACGGACGCCGCCGAGCGCCATGCGCACATATTCGCGGCCGGTCGCCTTGGCGATCGACTTGGCAAGCGAGGTCTTGCCGACGCCCGGAGGGCCGACAAGGCACAGGATCGGGCCTTTCAGCTTGGTGGCGCGGGCCTGGACGGCCAGATATTCGACGATCCGTTCCTTGACCTTGTCGAGACCGAAGTGATCCTCATCGAGCACCTTTTCGGCAGCGATCAGGTCGACCTTGATCTTCGACTTCTTGTTCCATGGCAGGCCCAGGAGCACGTCGAGATAATTGCGCACGACGGTGGCTTCCGCCGACATCGGGCTCATGTGCCGCAGCTTCTTCAGCTCGGCCTCGGCCTTTTCCTTGGCTTCCTTGGAAAGCCTGGTCTTGGAGATGCGCTCTTCAAGCTCGGCCATCTCGTCGCGGCCGTCTTCGCCGTCGCCAAGCTCCTTCTGGATCGCCTTCATCTGTTCATTCAGGTAGTATTCGCGCTGGGTCTTCTCCATCTGGCGCTTGACGCGCGAGCGGATACGCTTTTCGACCTGCAGGACCGAAATCTCGCCTTCCATGAAGCCGAGCGCCTTTTCCAGGCGACCCTTCACGCTTACCGTTTCCAGCATTTCCTGCTTTTCGGTAATCTTGATCGACAGGTGCGAGGCGACGGTGTCGGCCAGCTTGGAATAATCCTCGATCTGGCTGGCAGCGCCAACCACCTCGGGGGAGATCTTCTTGTTGAGCTTGACGTAGTTTTCGAACTCGGAAACCACCGAACGGCTCAGCGCCTCGATTTCGACCGGATCTTCCTCCGGCTCGGCAAGCATCGTCGCGCTGGCTTCGTAGAAGTCTTCGCGGCTGGTGTAGCTCTCGATCTTGGCGCGGGCGCGGCCTTCGATCAGCACCTTGACGGTGCCGTCGGGCAGCTTGAGCAACTGCAGCACATTGGCCACGGTGCCGACTTCGTAGATGGCCGAGGAGGCCGGATCGTCGTCTCCGGCATTGATCTGGGTGGCCAGCATGATCTGCTTGTCCGAACCCATGACTTCCTCGAGGGCGCGAATGGATTTCTCGCGGCCCACGAACAAGGGAACGATCATATGCGGGAAGACCACGATGTCACGCAACGGCAATACGGGATAGGTATTCGCCTCTGTCGCAGCAGACGTTACATTCGTCATTGTACTTCCTTTCCGTCCCGTTTCCGGGCGCTCTTGCCGCGGCCGCTAAAGGTCGCCGGCAAATTCCTTCCCGCTGGAAATGGAGTGTCCCGCGGTCGAATTCAAGTCCGTCACCGGCACCGCCGGGCAGGAATGCGACAGACGCATGACAAGCCGAATCCATACACCGGCATATTATACCCGACTGGCGCGGAGCTTAACTATGCAAAATGTGAATTTGCGGTATTTGCAACCAAATGGCACAAAAAAGCCCGCTAAAAGCGGGCTTTTTCGCAATTTCAGCATTTCGGGTCAGGCCGAAACATTGGCCTTCTCATCCTGCCTGTCGGCGTAGATGTAGAGCGGACGCGCCGAACCCTTGACGACTTCGTCGGAGATGACGACCTCGCGCACGCCTTCCAGCTCCGGCAGTTCGAACATGGTGTCGAGCAGGATCTTCTCCATGATCGACCGCAGGCCGCGGGCGCCGGTCTTGCGGGTTATCGCCTTCAGGGCAATCTCGCGCAGGGCATCCTCGTGGAAGGTCAATTCGACGTCTTCCATCTCGAACAGGCGCTGATACTGCTTGACCAGAGCGTTCTTTGGCTCCGACAAAATCTGGATCAGGGCGTCGGCATCGAGATCCTCGAGCGTCGCCAGAACCGGCAGACGGCCGATGAATTCCGGGATCAGGCCGAACTTGACCAGATCTTCCGGCTCGAGTTCGCGCAGCACTTCACCGACCCTACGATCGTCCGGGGACGACACCGAGGCTCCGAAGCCGATCGACGTCTTCTCTCCACGGGCCGAGATCAGCTTGTCGAGACCAGCAAAGGCACCGCCGCAAATGAACAGGATGTTCGTCGTGTCGACCTGCAGGAATTCCTGCTGCGGATGCTTGCGGCCGCCCTGGGGCGGCACAGAGGCAACCGTGCCTTCCATGATCTTCAACAGCGCCTGCTGAACGCCCTCGCCCGAAACGTCGCGGGTGATCGAAGGATTGTCCGACTTGCGGCTGATCTTGTCGACTTCGTCGATGTAGACAATACCGCGCTGGGCGCGCTCGACGTTATAATCGGCAGACTGCAGCAGCTTCAGGATAATGTTCTCGACGTCCTCGCCGACATAGCCGGCTTCGGTCAATGTCGTCGCATCGGCCATGGTAAAGGGCACATCGATGATGCGGGCCAACGTCTGGGCAAGATAGGTCTTGCCGCAGCCGGTCGGGCCGACCAGCAGGATGTTCGACTTCGCCAGCTCGACTTCGCCACCCTTGGAAGCATGCGACAGGCGCTTGTAATGATTATGGACCGCGACCGAGAGGATCTTCTTGGCCTGGCGCTGGCCGATCACATATTCGTCGAGGGTCTTGATGATGTCCTGCGGCGTCGGAACCCCTTCGCGGGATTTGACCATCGAGGTCTTGTTCTCTTCACGGATGATATCCATGCACAATTCGACGCATTCATCGCAAATGAACACCGTCGGTCCGGCAATCAGTTTCCGAACTTCGTGCTGGCTCTTGCCGCAGAAAGAACAATACAGAGTATTCTTGGAGTCACCGCCGTTGCTTCCGCTGACTTTGCTCATTTCTTTTTCCTTCCAGCACGCCGCAAATCCGCCTTGGCGGATCGCGGTCCACTTACACCGCTCCGGCGCCCGTCATCCACAATGGCACGGGAGCCGCATCGACTTTGGAGGTACTACCCGGCTTGCAAAATCCAGATTGCGAACCGGCGGCAACGAAAACCCCTCCAAATCGCAGCCTATGTCATCAGATTTCAACATAGACTTAATATTCACTATTAGCGCGTTCGCCGACAGTTGAAACCCCCTGTTTCTTCACAATGGGGGGATCGCCGCTGCAAACCCGCAACAGTTGCGTCCGTTCTCAGGCCGCCGGGACGGCTTCGTTCTCAAGGCGGGACGCCAGAACCTTGTCGATCAGACCCCATTCCAGCGCTTCGCCGGCTTCGAGGAAATGGTCGCGGTCGAGCGTATTGTCGACCTCTTCGTAGGTGCGGCCGGTATGCTTGACATAGATCTCGTTCAGACGACGCTTCATCTTGATGATGTCGCGGGCGTGACGTTCGATGTCGGACGCCTGGCCCTGGAAACCGCCGGAAGGCTGGTGCACCATGATGCGGGCATTCGGGGTCGCAAAGCGCATGCCCTTCTCACCGGCAGCCAGCAGCAGCGAACCCATCGAAGCGGCCTGGCCGATGCACAGCGTGGACACCGGCGGACGCACGAACTGCATCGTGTCGTAGATTGCCATGCCGGCCGTCACCACGCCGCCCGGCGAATTGATATAGAGGGCGATTTCCTTCTTCGGATTCTCCGATTCGAGAAACAGCAGCTGCGCGCAGACGAGCGAGGCGATATTGTCTTCGACGGGACCGGTCAGAAAAATGATCCGCTCCTTGAGAAGGCGCGAAAAAATATCGTAGGACCGTTCGCCGCGATTGGTCTGCTCAACGACCATCGGCACCAGGGCCATGGCGGTATCAACTGGATTTCTCATGTCCGTCCTTTTGTCAGCAATTTCCCACGTCGGTGTCGCGGCGGGAATCATCTGTAATCGTGTCAATCCCTACATAGAGTGTCAGCACCCTCAACTTCAAGACTTGCGCAAGGATATCCTTAATGTCGCAGTATCGCCACGCTCGGGGCTTAGCGACAAGCGTGCGGCGTGACCACGGCCTACAGGCGGCCTGTCGGCCAGCCCACAGGAAATCAGCGCGAGATGGTGAACGGGTGGTTAAGCCGGCAATCGAACTGCCGGCGCTGGCACCGATCGGCTGCGACATTCAATGTCTGTCAATATATCGTCGCTTATGCTTGCCGCCACAATAGCAAGGCATGACGATTTGCTCGACGTAAAAACTGGAATGCTGCTGCTGGCGACGGAGGCGATGACGGTCGCGGCTCTGCTCGTCGTCGTATGGCTGCAGGACCGCTCGCAGCGCCATTATGCCAACTGGGCCGCGGGCTTTGCCATGCGGGCGCTGGCGGTGGCACTGATGGCAATGCGCGACACCATCCCGGACGCCCTTTCGATCACGCTCGGCAATGCCGTTTCGCTGGCGGGCTTCGCCTTCTGGATCGCCGGACTGCGCCAGTTCGACAAGAAGACGGCGCCATGGTGGATGATCCTGCCGCTTTCAATCTGGCTCGTCGCCGTTTCTTTCCCGGTGATTGCCGACACCATGCCTTATCGCGCCGTCGCCTACGGCATAGCGACGGCCAGCGGTTATACACTTCTGGCTGGGGTGGCGCTGTCATGCCGGTTCGGATCTCAGCGCTACCGGCGGCTCTTTGCCGGGACCTGGGCCGTCCTGGCGCTCAATATCCTCATGGTCGCCGGCTACGCCTTCGTCGAACGCCCAGCCTATGCGCTGAGCCTTTCGGTCGCGCCAGTCGCCGGGATCATCGCCATGGTCGGCTTCTTTTCGGCGATCCTCATCGGCGCCAAGCTGGTCATGGAGGATTCACAGCAGCGGCTGGAACTGCTGGTGCGCAGCGATCCCTTGACCGGCATGCTCAACCGTCGTGGTTTGGCCGAAGCATTTGCAGATCTCAAGCGCACCAACAGCCTGGAGCCCTCGGTGATTGCGCTGCTGCAATTCGACCTCGATCACTTCAAACGCATCAACGATACCCACGGTCACCAGGCCGGCGACAGCGTGCTCGTCGGCTTTGCCCGGCTGGCCGGGCACATGGCGGCGGGAAGCGCCGTATTCTGCCGCACCGGCGGCGAGGAGTTTACCGCGATCCTCAAGACCGGGTCGATCCGCGAGGCAGCCAATCTGGCCGAAACCATCCGCCGCGCGCTTGCCGAAAGGCCGATGCGCGGGCTGATTGTGCCGATGCCCGTGACGGTCAGCGTCGGTGTCGCGGCGATGCCGGCGGACGAGGCTGATCTCGACCGGCTGATGAACCACGCCGACCGGGCGCTCTACACCGCCAAACAGGACGGCCGCAACCGCACCGCCCTGTTTCACGACGAGGCCGCAACCGTCGTACCGGCCAACGATCATCCCGCCCGGGAGCCCTTCCCGGCCGTCGACGACCACGCCGACCGGCAGGTGGCCGTGCTGCGCCGGGTCGCGGAACTCGGGGGCGGCCACACGGGCGCCAACACCCTCTGAATTTCTCCGCGGTCGATGCTCGACAATCCGAGGTTAGCGACGATTGCCGGGCGATCCGAAAAACTGCTATGGCCTCAGCCATGAGCACAGAACCATTCCTGACCATCGACAGCACGGCCCGCAGGGTTCGCCTCGACGCCCGCGACCCGCGCTTCTACGGCGATCCGAACCGAACATATGCGGCTCTGCATGCCGGCTGTCCGACCTTCTACTGGGAAGAGCAGCGGCAATGGTTCTTCACAGGCTACGACGCCGTCAACGGCCTGCTGCGCGACCGGCGCTTTGGCCGGCAGATCCTGCACATCGCCAGCCGCGAGGAGCTGGGGCTGCCGGAACCTCCGGCCCACACGCTGCATTTCGAGGCGGCCGAAGCCCATTCGCTGCTGGAAATCGAGCCGCCGGAGCACACGCGGCTCAGGACCCTGATCAACCGCGCCTTCGTCTCCCGCCACGTCGAGAAGATGAAGCCGGAAATCGAGGTGCTGGCCAACCAGTTGATCGACAGGTTCGCGGCCGACGGCGCAGTCGAACTGCTATCGGCCTTCGCCGAGATCATTCCGGTGACGATGATCGCCCGGATGATCGGCATTCCCGAGGAGATGGGACCGCAGCTTCTGAAATGGTCGCATGCCTATGTCGGCATGTACATGTTCAAGCGCTCCCACGCCGACGAACTGGCCGCCGACCAGGCTGCCCGCGAATTTTCCGATTACGTCCGCAGCATGATTGCCGTTCGCCGGGCGCAGCCCGCCGACGACCTTTTGACCCACATGATCCATACGGAACACAAGGGCCAGTATCTGACCGACGACGAACTGGTGTCGACCACCATCGTGCTGCTCAATGCCGGCCATGAGGCGACCGTGCACCAGATCGGCAACTCCGTGCGGACGATCCTGGCGAGCGGTGCTTCGCCCGCTGAGATCTTCAGCAATCCCGCCAGTACCGAGCGCACGGTCGAGGAATGCCTGCGCATCGGCGCGCCGGTGCACATCTTCCAGCGCTACTGCCTGGAGTCGGCCGAGATCGATGGTGTGTCGTTGGCGCGCGGCGACAAGGTCAGCCTGATCCTCGCCGCAGCCAATCTCGATCCGCTGAAATTCTCCGATCCCCTCGCCTTCCGTCCGGACCGCGCCGAAGCGCCGAACCTGTCGTTCGGCGCCGGAATTCATTTCTGCATCGGCGCGCCGCTGGCGCGGCTGGAGCTGAACTTAGCCCTGCCGATCCTGTTCCAGCGCCTGCCCGGTCTCAAGCTGGCCGGTACCCCGGTGGTCAAGGACATCTATCACTTCTACGGCCTCGACCGCCTGGATCTGACGTGGTGATCAAGCCGCCGCCTTGTAGCGGCTGGCTGGGTGGCGAAGCGACAGATGGGGACTGAGCCCGGCGCGCAGGCTACCGATCCTGGAAAACAGTTCGGGATCAGCCAGCGACGGGATCGTCACCAGTTCCCCCTGGTCGAGGCCAGCAAGGGCCGCAGCCACCAGGTCTTCGACGTCCATGACCCGCTCCGGATCGATGGCATCGAAGCTGGCGCCGACACGGTCGAATATCTCGGTGCGGGTAAAGCCGGGCAACACGGCCTGGATGCGGACGGGGCCGTCCTTGAGCTCGGTGGCGAGCCCCTGGGTCAACGCCAGAACGAAGGCCTTGGTGGCCGAGTAGGTGCCGTTAAACGCTTCCGGAACAATGGCAACCGCCGAGGCGATATTGACAATCGCGCCCTTGCCACGGGCGGTGAAGGCCTGGGCGGCGGCGACTGCGAGCCGGTTTACGGCCGCGACGTTCACCGCGACCATGCGATCGAGATAGTCGATGTCGGCTTTCAGCAGCGGTTCCTTCGGGCCGATGCCAGCATTATTGACCAACAGGGCGATAGTTTGGTCGCTCTGGATGCGAGCCGCGACCTTGGCTGTATCCTCGGCATGCGCAAGATCGGCGGTCAATACCGAGGCGGTAATGCCGAATGCGCCGGACAGCTCGGTGGCGAGCGCCTGCAGGCGGGCGCCATCACGGGCAACCAGCAGAAGATCATGGCCGCGGGCCGCCAGCTGGCGGGCATAGGTGGCACCGATCCCGGCAGATGCCCCGGTCACCAGGGCGGTGCCAAGAGTGGAAGAATTCGTGGTCATAACAGTCTCCGTTGTTTTACTGGTATGTGCCACTATATTGAGATGACCCCCTGCCGAGCGCAAGGGGTGCAGGCAAAATCTTTTCACTGACGACGACATACCGTAAGAAGAGGGTCACCGGACCAACCGCGCGGTTGCAGAAAGCAAGAAAATGGCAGACGTGAACAGCATCTGGAACCACTGCAGCAACAGCGCGATGCGTCGTGCGACGCGGCAACTCGGCCAGCTCTACGAGGAAGCGATGGGCGATACGGGGATCAAGGGTACGCAGTTCTCGCTGCTGTCGCAGATCGCCATCAGCGGCGAGCCGACCCAGAAAGCGCTGGCGGAAGCCATGGTTATGGATCTATCGGCCCTTGGCCACACGTTGAAACCGCTGGCGCGCGACGGCCTGGTGGAAATGCTGCAGGACGCCCGCGACGGACGGGTCAGACGCGTCCGGCTAACGCCCAAGGGCGCTGCCTTGCAGGCAGACCTGGGTGCCGCCTGGCAGACGGCTCAGGGCCGCTTCGATGCCGCCTTCGGCAAGGAGCGCGCCGCCGAACTGCGCAGAACCATGGCATTCATCTCGTCACCGGAATTTGCCGAGGCCTTTCGGCGCGATGGCCAGGCCTGAACAGAAGCGGCTGAGCGAAAGTCAGAGCCAGGTCCTGCCGTCGCCGCCGCCCTGGCAGCCATAGGGCGGCACGACATCGCCGAAGGTGGCGCGAAGGCGATCGCAGCCCCATTTGCGGATCGGCTGCGGCATGCGGCTGTTCAGTTCGATGCCGACTTCCTGGTAGGGGCTCTCGTCATTGGTGACATAGCGATACCAGCGAAAACCGAAGACGCCGACTGCGGCAATGGCGACGATCAGAAGGAAGCGGACTACTCTCATGGACTTACCTCGTTGAAACAATGAGGTGGATGTAGACGGCAAAGGCTTTGGCCGGTACGGCGCCCTTGCTGTTTCCACAGCTATGGCGGCCCCAGCCGTTACACGCGGATCACATAATCCTTGCGAGTCGTTTCAATCACTTCCCAGGTGCCGTTGAAGCCGGGTCTGAGGATCAGCCGGTCGCCGGGGCGCAGGTGGACGGCGTCGCCGCCCTCCTCCGTGACGACGGAATAGCCTTCGAGGATGTGGAAATATTCCCATTCGTCGTAGGCGATCCGCCATTTTCCGGGCGTCGCTTCCCAGACGCCGGCGTAGATACCGCCCTCGGCCTCTTCGAGATTCCAGGTGCGAAAGATCGGCGCGCCGGAAATCAGCCGCTCCGGCGCCGGCGCGCCGATCTCCGCCTCGACCGCCGACAGATCGAAAGTTCCCCAGGATGCCATCATCGCCCTCCGATACACTGCGCTGCGTCACTCTCTAGCAGCCCGCCATCGGAGCGGACAAGATGCCCGCCGGTGACGGGCGTCGCCGGCGGCCGCCAGAAAGCGAGCCTCGCGGCCCGGTGAATTCCGGACTCGGCGTTATTGGCGAAATAGCTCAAACCCCGCCCAATGCCTGCTCCAGGTCAGCGATGATATCGGCGGCGTCCTCGATGCCGATCGACAGGCGCACGACGTCCGGGCCGGCACCGGCGGCGACCTGCTGTTGCGGGGTCAGCTGGGCATGGGTGGTCGAGGCCGGATGGATGACCAGCGAGCGGGTGTCGCCGATGTTGGCCAGGTGCGAAAACAGTTTCAGGCCACCGACCAGGCCCTTGCCGGCCTCGAAACCGCCCTTCAGACCGAAGGTGAAGACGGAGCCTGCGCCCTTCGGCGAATAGCGCTGCTGCAGCGCTTGATTGGGATCGCCGTCGAGGCCCGAATAGTTGACCCAGGAAATCTTCGGATGCTGCTTCAGCCAGGTTGCCACCTTCAGGGCATTGTCGCAGTGGCGCTGCATGCGCAGCGGCAGGGTCTCGATGCCGGTCAGAAGCAGGAAGGCGTTGAACGGGGCGATCGCCGGACCCAGATCGCGCAGGCCGAGAACGCGGGTCGCAATGGCGAACGCGAAATTGCCAAACGTCTCGTGCAGCACGACGCCGCCATATTCCGGCCGAGGCGCCGACAGCATCGGATAGTTGCCGGATGCCGACCAGTCGAAAGTGCCGCCATCGACGATGATCCCACCCATCGAATTGCCGTGGCCGCCGAGGAACTTGGTGGCCGAATGGACGATGATGTCGGCACCGTGATCGAACGGTCGGATCAGATAAGGGCTGGCCATGGTGTTGTCGACGATCAGCGGCAGGCCACGGGCATGGGCGATCGCGGCAATCGCCTTGATGTCGACGAATGTGCCGCCAGGGTTGGCCAGGCTCTCGATGAAGATGGCGCGGGTGCGGTCGTCGATCTGGCTCTCGAAGCTTTCGGGCTCGCCGCTGTCGGCCCAGCGCACCTGCCAGTCGAAATTCTGGAAAGCATGGCCGAACTGGTTGATCGAACCGCCATACAGTTTTCGGGCGGCGACGAAATTGTCGCCGGGCTGCATGATGGTGTGGAACACCAGCATCTGGGCCGCATGGCCGGAGGCGACAGCCAGCGCCGCCGTACCGCCTTCGAGCGCCGCCACCCGCTCCTCAAGCACCGCCTGAGTGGGGTTCATGATGCGGGTGTAGATATTGCCGAACTGTTTCAGGCCGAACAGGGCGGCGGCGTGGTCGGAATCGTTGAAGACAAAGGCGGTTGTCTGATAGATCGGCGTAATGCGGGCCCCCGTGGTCGGATCGGGCTGGGCCCCGGCATGCACGGCGAGTGTGGCAAAACCCGGATTGGTACTGGTCATGAAATTCCTCCCTATGTTTCCCTGATAATAGCGGCTGCGGCGCCGATGTTAATCGCCAAATTTCGACCCTCTAGCAAACAGCGAAACTCCGGCTTGATCGAAATCAATGCACCATTTTTAGCGCCCTGCACACTGTTGCGACGCTAGAGGAGGCCCCCATGCATTCCGATTTCCGCACCGCCGCACCGACGTTCACGTCCCGCCTGCTTGCCTGGTTCTCCAGCGGTTTCCAGGGTGCCAGCGAGATGGACATGATCGGCACGCTCGATGAGGCCACCATCCGCGCTATCGCCCATGACTGCGGCATCACCGCTCATCAGCTGGTGGAACTCGCCAAGGCCGGGCCGCACGGGGCCGACGAAATGATCGCGATGATGCAGGCGCTGAACATAGATCCTGGGAAGGTCGAGATGCGTTATCGCGACCGGTTCCGCGACATGCAGGTCAATTGTGGACAGTGTTCTTCCAAAGCGCAGTGCCGACACGACCTGGCAACAGGCGCCGCGCCCAGCCATTTTACCGATTACTGCAACAATGCAGACCACCTGAGCGAACTGCGGACCGATCCGGATCTGCGGCGCGGATAGGTTATCCGAGCAGCCGCGGATATTCGATAGCCGGGCAGCGGTCCATCACCACGTCCAGGCCGGCTGCCTCGGCTTTGGCCGCGGCCGCGTCGTCGCGCACCGTGAGTTGCCCCCAGATGACCTTCGGTTTCGGGTCAAGGGCCAATGCCGCATCGACCACTTCGGCGAGATATTGCGGAGCGCGGAACACGTCGATCATGTCGATCGGCTCTTTGATATCGGCGAGCTGAGCTACCACCGTCTGCCCGAGAATCTCCTTGCCGCCAAGTCCGGGATTGACGGGGATGACGTGGTAGCCCTTGGAGAGGAGGAACCGCATCACGCCATGGCTGGGCCGGGCCGGATTGGGTGAAGCGCCGACCAGGGCGATGGTCCTTGTTTGCTTGAGGATGTTGGCGATGTAGCCGCTGTCGTAATCGTCATGCTGCATTGTCGGGCTCCTTGCGGATGGGGCATGGCACGTGGCC
>Ga0247738_10000115_pt1 | contig 38798 bp, 36 predicted proteins | sample UWRJL013104B2_FD_180936 | JGI IMG/M metagenome (GOLD analysis project Ga0247738, IMG submission 180936) | Plant litter microbial communities from Arlington Agricultural Research Station in Wisconsin, United States - UWRJ-L013-104B-2 | ecosystem: Environmental > Terrestrial > Plant litter >...
CATGGGCGGCGGGAGCCGACCTGCGCGCGCCGGTGTCGGCCGAGTGCGGCACCCTCGGCCGGCGGGTGCGCGTCGAGCTGCCGGGTGGAGGCGACCTGTACGGCACCGCCACGGGGATCGATGACGAGGGTCGCCTCGTGGTCCGCGACGACGGCACGGGCGGCGACCGCACCATCGCCGCGGGGGATGTCACGCACTTGAGGTACGAGTGACCGACGGCGAGACCGTCGTGGCGCGGCTGCGGCCGCACGCGAGGGCACTGTTCTGGCCGACCGCCCTGCTCGTGGTGGTGGCGGCCGCCCTCGGGTTTCTCTCCGGCACGTTCCGGGAGGAGTGGCAGAACATCGTCATGCTCTCCGTGGCGGGGGTGCTCGTGCTCGTCGGGTGGCTCGCGCCGCTGCTGCGCTGGGCCTCGCGCAACTACACGATCACGACGCGGCGCGTGGTGGTGGCCTCCGGCATCCTCTCGCGACGGCGCGACGAGGTTCTGCTGAGCCGCATCTCGGACGTGGCCGTGCGCCGCCGCGGGCTGCAGCAGGTGTTCCGCAGCGGGGATGTCGTCCTCAACGGCCAGCTCGAGTACCCCGTCGTGCTGGCCGACGTGCCCTCCGCCGGGCTCGTGCAGGCGGCCATCCACGACCTCGTGGAGGCGGGCTAGTTCGACTAGTCGCGCACCGCGATCGGGTCGGCGACCGGCTCCTCCGCGCCCCGCAGCGGCATCGAGCGGCTCGGGTGGAACACCCACGACCGGTAGAACGCGAATCGGAATACCGTGCCGAGGCCCAGGCCGATGACGTTGCCCGCGATATTGTCGGCGAGCACCGATGTGAAGCCGAGCGCGTAGTGCGACACCCACAGGCAGGCGAGCGTGATGAGCATGCCGCCGAGGCTCACGACGACGAACTCGATTCCCTCGCGCACCACCTGCTCGCGCCGCGTGGCGCCGAAGGTCCAGTAACGGTTGCCCACGTAGTTGGCCGCGATCGCGAGGCACGTCGAGATGACCTTCGCGATGAAGGGGCCCTCGTGGATGACCGACGGCTCGAGCACCGTCGCGCGCAGCAGGTTGAAGACGCCGACGTCGATGACGAAGCCGATGAGGCCGACCACTCCGAAGCGCGCGAGCTGGTTGAGCAGCAGGCGCATGGCGTACCCCCGGGTGCGACAGAATGGGACGTGGTCGGTGAAGTGTAACCGGCACGTGCTGAGCATCATCCCCGAACCGGCTGAGGAGTGTCCATGTCCCCCACGGTAGGCGTGATCGGCGGTGGACAGCTCGCGCGCATGATGGTGCCGCCCGCCGTCGAGATGGGTCTGGGCATCCGCGTGCTCGCCGAGAGCGCGGGGGAGTCGGCGGGAATCGCGGTCACGCAGCTCGGCGACTACCGCAACGCCGACGACGTGCTGCGCTTCGCGCAGACGGTGGACGTGGTCACCTTCGACCACGAGCACGTGCCGCAGGCGGTGCTGCGGGCGCTCGTCGACGCGGGCGTGGCCGTGCACCCGGGGCCCGACGCGCTCGTGTTCGCCCAGGACAAGCTGCGCATGCGCGAACGGCTCACGGCGCTCGGCGTGCCGGTGCCCGACTGGGCGGCCGTCGCCTCCGTCGACGAGCTCGCCGCCTTCCTCGCCGCCCACGGCGGGCGCGCCGTCGTGAAGACCGCGCGCGGGGGCTACGACGGCAAGGGTGTCCGGGTCGTCTCGGACGCCGCTGAGGTCGCCGACTGGTTCGCGGGCGGCGAGCCGCTTCTCGCCGAGGAGCTCGTGGAGTTTCGCCGTGAGCTCTCGCAGATGCTCGCGCGCCGCCCCTCGGGCGAGGTCGCGCTGTGGCCCGTCGTGGAGTCCATCCAGCGCGGCGGCGTGTGCGTCGAGGTCATCGCGCCCGCCCCGGGCGCCTCCGAGAAACTCCGGGAGATGGCCGCGGAGATCGCCACCACGATCGCCGCCGAACTCGGTGTGACGGGGGCGCTCGCCGTCGAGCTGTTCGAGACGACGGATGACCGGCTCCTCGTCAACGAGCTCGCGATGCGCCCGCACAACAGCGGCCACTGGAGCATCGACGGCTCGGCGACCAGCCAGTTCGAGCAGCACCTCCGCGCGGTGCTCGACCTGCCGCTCGGCCCGACCGCGCCGCGCGGCCCGTGGAGCGTCATGGTGAACGTGCTCGGCGGCACCACGGCCGACCGGTACCCGGCCGCGCTCGCCGACCAGCCCGGGGCCAAGTACCACTTCTACGGCAAAGACCCCCGGCCCGGCCGCAAGGTCGGCCACGTCACCGCGGGGGGCGACGACCTCGACGATGTCGTGTTCCGGGCGCGCGCCGCAGCGGCGTTCTTTGAGGATTGACACTTACGCTGGTGCGGTGACTGAACCCCGCATAGCCGCCGAGCCTTTGGTATCAGTACTGATGGGCTCCGACTCCGACTGGAGTGTGATGGCGGACGCCGCCGCGGCCCTCACCGAGTTCGGGATCGCGCACGAGGTTCAGGTGGTCTCGGCGCACCGCACGCCCGAGCGGATGATCTCCTTCGGCAAGGAGGCCGCGGGGCGCGGCATCCGCGTGATCATCGCGGGCGCGGGCGGGGCCGCCCACCTGCCCGGCATGCTCGCCTCCGTCACCACTTTGCCCGTCATCGGCGTGCCGGTGCCGCTCGCCAAGCTCGACGGGCTCGACTCGCTGCTCTCCATCGTGCAGATGCCGGCGGGGATTCCCGTGGCCACGGTCTCGATCGGCGGTGCGCGCAACGCGGGGCTGCTCGCCGCCCGCATTCTCGCGTCGGGGGATGCCGACCTCACGCTCAAGCTCGCCGACTTCGCGCGCGCGCTCGAGGCCCTCGTGGACGAGAAGAACGCCGCGCTCAACCGATCGCTATGACGTCGACCAGTCCCGTCCGCTACCCGGACCTGCGCGACCCGAGCGTGATGACGCGGCGGGCCTGGGTGCTCGTGGTGCTCAACGTCCTCATCCCCGGCACGGCCCAGCTGCTCGCGGGCAGTCGCAGGCTCGGCCGCTTCGGCACGCGCGCCACGTTCGTGCTGTGGGCGTTCGCGATCATCGCCGTGGCCGGCTACTTCCTGGCGCGCCCCGTCTTCATCACCGTCGCGACCAATCCCATCGCGCTGTGGGTGGCGCAGGCCGCGATCCTGTTCTACGCGGGCCTGTGGATCGCCCTCACCCTCGACACCCTGCGACTCGTGCGCCTGGTCAGGGTGGGCCCCCGCGCGCGCGCGGCGGTCGCGGGCGTCGCGGTCGTCGCCCTCGTGGTGGCCGGGGGTAGCGCGGCCTACGGGATCATGGTCGCGGGCGTCACGCGCCAGGCCGTGGGCGACGTGTTCGCCGGCCAGACCGTCGCACCCCCGGTCGACGGCCGCTACAACTTCCTGCTCCTGGGCGGCGACGCGGGGGCGGACCGCGACGGGCTGCGCCCCGACAGCATCTCTGTGGTGAGCGTCGAGGCCGAGACGGGCAAGTCGACGATCATCGGCATCCCGCGCAACATGGAGTACGTGCCGTTCGTGGCGGGCTCGCCGATGGCCGACCTCTACCCGGACGGCTACGGGTGGGACGGCTGCGATGTCGACGTGTGCCTCATGAACTCGATCTACACCGAGGTCGAGCTGTACCACTCCGATCTCTACCCGGATGCGGAGGCCAACGGCAGCCGGCCCGGCATCGAGGGGGTGCGGGATGCGGCAGAGGGCATCCTCGGCATCACCATCCAGTACTACGTGCTCATCGACATGCAGGGCTTTGCCGACCTCATCGACTCGCTCGGCGGGATCACCATCGATGTCGCCGATCGGATGCCGATCACCGACGAGGTGGATGAGAACGGCCAACCGTACGACCCGGACACGCAGTGGATCGAGCCCGGCGTGCAGCTCATGGACGGGTACACGGCGCTCTCGTACGCGCGCATTCGCGTCAACAGCAACGACTACGAGCGCATGGAGCGCCAGCGCGACGTGCAGGAGGCGGTCATTCAGCAGTTCGAGCCGGCGAAGGTCCTCGCCAAATTCCAGGACGTCGCGCAGGCCGGCGCGCGGGTCGTGAACACCGACATCCCGCAGGCCGTTGTCGGTCAGTTCGTCGACCTCGCGGGCAAGTCGCGCTCGCAGGAGATCGCGCGGCTCAACCTGGTTCCGCCCGAGGTCGACCCCGAGGACCCCGACTTCGCCTACGTGCTCGAGCTTGTGGCGAGCGCCCTCGTGCTCTCCACGGCGGAGTCGGACGAGGGCTAGCCCCTACAGGTCGGCGTGCAGCTGCCAGACCTTCTCGGCCGAGCTGCGCCAGCTGAACGCCTTCGCACGGTCGGATCCCATGTACGCGAGCCGCTCTGCGAGCGCGGGATCGTCGAGCACCGAGTTGATCCCGTCGGCGAGCCGCTCCGGGTAGCCCTCGTCGTCACCGCGCTCGACCACGACTCCCGCGTCGACGGCGAGCTCGAGCAGGGCGGGTGCATCGGAGAGCACAACGGGGGTGCCGAGCGCGAAAGCCTCGAGCACGGGCATCCCGAAGCCCTCCTCCAGATTGGGATAGGCGAAGACGGCGGCGCGGTCGACGACGACCGCGAGGTCGGGGTCGCTCAACGAACCGAGCCCCCGCACCCGGGAGGCGTCGAGGCCGCCCGCGGCGATCGCGGCGGCGAGGGCTGGGTCTGCGGCGGGGGTGCCGGCGATGAGGAGGGGGACACCCCGCACGACGCGGCTCAGGCCCGCGACGAGCTGGTCGATCCCCTTGCGCGGCTCGAGGCCGCCGATCGCCAGCACGTACTCGTCGGGCAGGTCGAGGCGGCCAGCGCGCTCGTCGGCGTCGTGCGGCACATCCAGCGCCGTGCTCGCGGCGCCGCTGATGACCCTGACGCGGTTGCCGAGGTCGACGATGTCGGCCAGCTGGGCGGCGACGGCATGGCTCGGAACGACGACCGCGTCGGCGTAGCGCTGCGCGCGCTTGAGCATGGCCTTGTGCCACGCGACCGTGCGAGCGCCGAGCGCCTCCGGCCGCGACCACGCCACGGTGTCGTGCAGGGTCACCGCGATCTGGTCGCCGTCGTTCAGGCGGTCGTGGCGTGCGAGGGGTGCGAGCATGCTCGTGGCGTGCACCATGCCCTTGCCGGGCAGGCGCGTGAAACCGTGCTGCCAGGCGGCGCGGAGCTCACGGCTGGCGAGGGCGCTCTTGTGCAGCGCGGTGAGCCCGGGCAGTCGCTCCTGGATGAGGGCGTACTCGGCCTCGGTGGAGGCGGCGACCACAGCCTCGACGTAGCACCCGCGCGGGGCCGTGGCGATGAGCTCGCGGGCCAGCTCCTCCGTGTACCTGCCCACGCTTCCGGGCGTGGTCGCGAGCATCTCGTCGATGATGACGCGGAGGGTGGTCATTGTGCTTCGAGAGCTCCCGTGCTGAATGCGGCTGCGAGTGCGTCCCGCCAGTCTCGCTGCGGTTCTACCCCCGCCTCCAGCCACGCATCGTGGCCGAGGACCGAGTACGACGGGCGCGGGGCCGGGCGGACGAAACGTGCACTCTCGGTCGGCTTGACCCTATCAGGGTCGTTGCCGCCGAGTTCGAACACCGCACGCGCGAAGTCGAACCAGCTCGCCTGCCCCGCACTCGTGCCGTGATAGATGCCCGCGGGGGCGTCGACGTCGATCATCCGCACGATCTGACGGGCGAGGTCCATCGTCCAGGTGGGCTGCCCGACCTGGTCCGTGACCACCTCGACGGTGTCGCGCTCGGCCGCGAGGCGCAGCATGGTCTTGGCGAAATTGCCGCCGTGCTGCCCGTACAGCCACGCGGTGCGCACGATGCGGGTTCCGGTGGGGTCCGCCTCGCGCGCGAGGCGCTCGCCCTCGGCCTTGGTGCGACCGTACGCGGACACGGGGTGCACCGGCTCGCTCTCGCGGTAGGGCGAGGTCGCCGTGCCGTCGAACACGTAGTCGGTGGAGAGCTGCACGAGCATCGCACCGTGGGTGGCGGTGGCGGCGGCGAGGTTCCGGGCGCCGAGTGCGTTGACGGCGTAGGCGGCCGGCTCGTCGCTCTCCGCGTCGTCGACGCGCGTGTAGGCGGAGGCGTTCACGACCACGTCGACCCCCTCGACGGCCGCGAGCGTCGCGGCGGCGTCCGTCACGTCTAGGTCGGCTCGCGTGAGCCCGGTGACGTCGCGGTCGGCGAGCACGGCCAGGAGGTCGGTGCCGAGCATGCCGCCCGCCCCGGTCACCAGCCAGCGCCGGTCGACTGACCGCGTCACAGTGCGGCGCGATCCTTGAGCGGCTCCCACCATGAGCGGTTGTCGCGGTACCACTGCACGACGTCGGCGAGACCCTGCTCGAACGGTACGAGCGGTTCATAGCCGAGCTCGGCCTGGATCTTGGAGATGTCCACGCTGTACCGCAGGTCGTGGCCCAGGCGGTCCTGCACGCGGTCGACGTACGACCAGTCCTTGCCGGTGGCATCCAGGAGCAGCTGGGTGAGCTCCTTGTTGGTGAGCTCCGTGCCGCCGCCGATGTTGTAGATCTCGCCGGCGCGGCCGTTCACGAGCACCATGGCGATGCCGCGGGTGTGGTCGTCGACGTGCAGCCAGTCGCGGATGTTGTTGCCCTCGCCGTAGAGGGGCACGTGCTTGTCGTCGATGAGGTTCGTGACGAACAGCGGGATGACCTTCTCGGGGAAGTGGTAGGGCCCGTAGTTGTTCGAGCAGCGCGTGATCGAGAGGTTGAGGCCGTGGGTGCGGAAGTAGCTGCGCGCGAGCAGATCACTGCCGGCCTTCGACGCCGAGTACGGGGAGTTGGGTTCGAGCGGGCGCTGCTCGTCCCACGAGCCCTCCGCGATGGAGCCGTAGACCTCGTCGGTGGAGACGTGCACGAACCGCGCGAGGTCGTGGCGCAGCGCGGCGTCGAGCAGGCGCTGGGTGCCGAGCACGTTGGTCTCCACGAAGATGCCGGAGTCGCGCACCGAGCGGTCGACGTGCGATTCGGCCGCGAAGTGCACGACGGCGTCGACCGTGGGGAAGAGGGTGTCGAGCAGCTCGGAATCGCGGATGTCGCCCTGAACGAAGCTGTAGCGGGGTGAGTCGGCGACGGGGGCGAGGTTCTCCAGGTTGCCGGAGTAGGTGAGAGCGTCGAGCACGACGACCTCCGCGCCCTCAAGGCCGGGGTAGGCGTCTTCGAGGGTCCTGCGCACGAAATTGGAGCCGATGAACCCGGCACCGCCGGTGACGAGGATTTTCATAAAAGGGGCCATCTCTCTTTCAGGTCACCACACGCCGGCGGTGATCAACAATGCAATTATCCTTTGGTCGCGCGGTCGGCGCCGCATCGAGCCGGCCTTCCGCGCGAGGGCGAGACGATTGCGCAGGGTGGGGTTCTCGAAAAGGTCCAGCATGCGCTGCAGCTCCGGGCGGGAGTTCTCGTCGGCCACGCGCAGCGCGACGCGCGCGAGGGCGATGGCGTGGTTGCGGAGCCAGTGCGAGCGGATGAGCCTCAGCCGTTCGAGCGCGGCGGCCCAGGTCGTGTTCGACCCCATCACGTTGTCGTCGTGCTGGCGGTATTCCACGGTCGAGGCGCCGTCGATGTGCCACTTCCAGCCCCGCCCCCTCGCGATCGCGTAGATCAGGGAGTCGTGGAACTCGACGGCCCGGGCCGGACCGCCCTCGTCGACGAGCTCGGCGGTCAGGCTCGCGAGCCTCGGGGTGATGAGGAAGGTCGAGCCCGGCCCGGGGCTCTCGAGCAGGTAGTCGAACTGGCGTTGCGGGAAGTCCTTGCGCACGAGCCGGGTCGTGCCGCTCGAGGTGAACGCCGTGACGCACGAGGAGACGCCGTCCAGGTCGCCGGAGGCGAGCATGCCCGCATGCCGAGCGAGCTTGCCCTGCACCCAGATGTCGTCTTGGTCGGCGAAGGCGACGTACTCGTCGGGGTGCGGCTGCACGCGCACGATGAGACGCAGGAAGTTCGCCACGGAGCTGCCAGACGGCTGGGAATCCGTCAGCACCGTGATGCGGTCATCCTCCCGCGCCCGCTCGGCGAGCCACTCCGCCGTGCCGTCGGTCGAACCGTCGTCGAGGGCGACGAGGCGCACGCGAACGCCCTCCTGCGCGAGGATGCTCTCCACCTGCTCGGGGAGCCATCGTCGACCGTTGAAGGTCGCCAGAAGCACCACGACTCCGGGGGAGGGGGACGAGGAGGGCACGATAACCCATGATAGTTCTAGGCTAGATTGGTTGGCGGCCGACCGTGCCCTTCCCCTGCTATGAGGTTCCATGCGCTATCTGAGAGAAGTACTCGGTGCGCGCGAACTCCTCGCCAACCTCGTGTCCCGCGAGGTCAAGGGCAAGTACAAGCGCACCGTCCTGGGCCAGCTCTGGTCGCTGGCCAACCCGCTGGCCCTCATGCTCATCTACACCTTCGTGTTCGGGCTGATCTTCCGCAGCAACCCGGAGCCCGGCGACCCGAGCGGCCTGGACGTGTTCGCCCTGTGGCTGCTGTGCGGCCTCCTGCCGTGGATCTTCTTCTCGACCGTGCTCACGATGGGCGCGGGCTCGCTCGTCGCCAACGCCGGCCTCATCCAGAAGGTGTACTTCACGCGGATCGTCCTGCCGCTGTCGGTGGTGGGTTCCACCGCCTACAGCTGGCTGTTCGAGATGGCCGTGCTCGTGATCGCGCTCTCGATCGTCGGCGGGTTCGTGCTGCCGTGGATCCCGCTCGCCCTCCTGCTCATGGTCATGCTCACCGTGTTCGCGGCGGGCGTCGCGCTCATGCTCTCGGTGGCCAACGTGTACTTCCGCGACACCCAGTACTTCCTGACCATCGGCCTTCAGATCTGGATGTACCTCACTCCGATCATCTACCCGGCCTCGCTCGTGACGCGGGCCTCGAACGACGTCGGCGGCCTCGCGGGCACGGCGATCACGATCGACGGCATCTACCGCCTCAACCCGCTCTACCACTACGTCGCCGTATTCCGGCAGGTGCTGTACGACAACCGCTGGCCCGACCCCGTCGAGATGCTGATCTGCCTCGCGTGGGCGCTCGGGGCGATCGTCGTGGGCATGATCGTCTTCCGCCGCAACGAGAAGAACCTGGCGGAGGCACTGTGAGCGACGTAGCGGTGCGCGTGGACCACGTGACCAAGACCTTCCGGCTGTACCACGAGCGCAATCAGACGATCAAGTCGGCCGTCATGCGGGGCCGCACCTCGGTGCACGAGGAGTTCCTCGCCCTCGACGACGTGACGTTCGACGTGCCCACGGGATCGACGTTCGGGCTGATCGGCAGCAACGGCTCCGGCAAGTCCACGCTCCTGAAGTGCCTCGCCAACATCTACTTCCCCAACAAGGGCACCATCACCCACTTCGGCCGCATCGCGGCAATGCTCGAGGTGGGCTCCGGATTCCACTCGGAGCTCTCCGGCCGCGAGAACATCTTCCTCAACGGCTCCATCCTCGGGATGAGCAAGAAGGAGATCACCCGGAAGTACGACGAGATCGTCGACTTCTCGGGCGTCGAGGACTTCATCGAGCAGCCGGTGAAGAACTACTCGTCCGGTATGTACGTGCGGCTCGGCTTCGCGATCGCCATCAACGTCAACCCGGACATCCTCATCGTCGACGAGGTGCTCGCCGTCGGTGACGCCGACTTCCAGGCCAAGTGCATGCGGAAATTCGAGGACTTCAAGGCCGAGGGCCGCACCGTCATCCTCGTCACCCACGACCTCAACACGGTCAAGGCGATGTGCGACCAGGCGGCGTGGATCAACAAGGGCGAGCTGATGGCCGTCGGCGACGCCACGGCCACCGTGACGAAGTACCTCGACTCCCTCTCCTGACCGCACTCTGAATAGGATCAAGCCGTGCAGATTCGTGAGCTCTCCATCGCCGACGCCTACGAGGTGACGCCCAAGATCATCGCGGACGACCGCGGCGCGTTCCTGGAGTGGTACCGCTTCGACGCTCTCGAGCGCACGATCGGCCACTCCCTCGACCTCCGCCAGGCCAACACCTCGGTGTCCCGCAAGGGCGTGGTGCGGGGCATCCACTACGCCGACGTGCCCAGGGGCCAGGCCAAGTACGTGACCGTCCCCTCCGGGGCCGTCATCGACTTCATCATCGATGTGCGCGTCGGCTCGCCCACGTTCGGAACGTGGGACTCCGTGCTCCTCGACGATGTCGACCGGCGCGCGGTGTACCTCGCCGAAGGGCTCGGCCACGCCTTCGTCGCGCTCACGCAGGGCGCTGTGGTGTCGTACCTCGTCTCCGACGTCTACAACCCGGGGGCCGAGCACGCCATCAACCCGCTCGATCCGACCGTGGGGCTGGAGTTCCCGTTCGACCGGTCGGAGCTCGTGCTCTCGCCCAAGGATGTCGACGCACCGTCGCTAGGGGACGCCAGGGATGCCGGTGCCCTCCCCGACTGGGCGAGCGTGACCGACTACTACACACTGCTATCCACGACAGGACGTTGAACAATGCGCGGAATCATCCTCGCCGGAGGATCCGGCACGCGGCTGTGGCCCATCACCAAGGGCATCTCCAAGCAGCTCATGCCGATCTACGACAAGCCCATGGTCTACTACCCCCTGGCGACGCTCATGCAGGCGGGCGTCAATGAGGTCCTGATCATCACGACCCCGGATGACCAGCCGCAGTTCCAGCGCCTGCTGGGCGACGGTGCGTCGCTGGGGATGAGCATCTCGTACGCGGCCCAGCCGACTCCGGACGGCCTCGCGCAGGCCTTCATCATCGGCGAGGAGTTCATCGGCGACGAGAAGGTCGCCCTCGTGCTCGGGGACAACATCTTCCACGGGGTGGGCCTCGGCTCCAACCTGCGTCGCCACACCGACGTCGACGGCGCGGTCATCTTCGCGTACCAGGTCGCCAATCCCCGCGCGTACGGCGTGGTCGAGTTCGACGCCGACGGCAACGCCATCTCCATCGAGGAGAAGCCCGAGCATCCCCGCAGCAAGTTCGCCGTTCCCGGGCTGTACTTCTACGACAACACCGTGGTCGAGGTCGCCAAGTCGATCACTCCGAGCCCGCGCGGCGAGCTGGAGATCTCCGCGGTCAACGAGCACTACCTGGACGCCCGCGCGCTGCAGGTGCAGGTGCTCGACCGCGGCACGGCCTGGCTCGACACCGGAACCTTCGAGTCGATGATCCAGGCCACCGAGTTCGTGCGCGTCGTCGAGGACCGCCAAGGCTACAAGATCGGCTGCATCGAGGAGGTCGCCTGGCGCGCCGGGTGGATCGACGACGCGCAGCTGGAAGAACTGGCCGCCCCGCTCGTCAAGAGCGGCTACGGCACCTACCTGCGCAACCTTCTCGACGACTAGTCGGTCGCGCCCGCGAGCAGGTCGTCGGGCACGCCCGTGAGGGCCGACGCGACGCGCTCGACCTGCTCCTCGGTCATCCATGGCCCCATGGGCATGCTCACGACCTCGCGGGCGAGTCGCTCCGCGACCGGGAACTCCGCGGCGGCCGACTCCGGGGTCATGAGCTCGCGCATGGGCGCGAGCCGGTTGACGGCGTACGGGTAGTGGGCATCGGTCTGCACGCCAGCCTCGAGCAGGTGGGCCTGCAGGCGCTCGCGGTCATTCGCCCGGATCACGAAGTGGTGCCAGACGCTCGACTCGATGTCGACGGGGCCGACCATGGTGCCAGTGCGGGTGCCCAGGGCGTCGCGGTACGCGGTCGCGATCTCTCGCCGGCGCACGGTCCAGCCCGCGAGCTTGCCGAGGTGCAGTGACAGCACGGCGGCCTGCAGCGGGTCGAGCCGCGAGTTCCACCCGGTGTCGACGTGGTCGTACTTGGACGAGCCCTGGCCGTAGGACCGTCGGCTGCGCACGATGCGGGCGATCTCGTCGTCCGACGTCGTGACGGCTCCGGCGTCGCCCAAGGCGCCGAGGTTTTTCGTCGGGTAGAAGGAGAACCCCGCGGCATCGCCGACGGTGCCCGTCATGCCGGCGTTGGACATGGCGCCGTGGCTCTGCGCCGCGTCTTCGAACAGGAGCAGCCCGTGCGTGCCCGCGATCGCCTTGAGGGCGGCGAGGTCGGCGGCCTGGCCGTAGAGGTGGACGGGCAGGATGGCGCGCGTGCGCGGGGTGATGGCGGCCTCGACGGCAGCGGGGTCGAGGTTCGCGGTGGACCCGAGCACCTCGACGGGTACGGGGGTGGCGCCGGTCTGCGTGACCCCGAGCCAGGTCGCGTAGTACGTGAAGGCGGGGACGATAACCTCATCGCCCGGGCCGATGCCGTAGGCCTCGAGCGCGAGGCGGAGCGCATCGAGCCCGTTGGCGACGCCGATGCAGTGTTTCACGCCGAGGAAGTCGGCGAACTGGTTCTCGAAGGTCTCCGTGACGGGACCCCCGACGAAGTAGCCGCTGGAGAGCACAGTGTCGAACGCGGCGTGCACCTCGTCGGCCTCGGCGCGCACGAGGGGGCCGAGGTCGAAGAACGGAACCGTGCTCATCGCTGCGCCCACGCGACGAACTCGTCGTAGTCGCGGATGTAGTCGGCCGGCTCGTACTCCTCCGACGCGAACACGAGAGCCGCGGAACCCCCAGAGAAGTTCGTGAGGGTTCGCCAATAGCCCGGGGGCACCGTGAGGCCCTTGTCCGGGCTGGACAGGTCGAACGACGTCACGCCGCCGCGTCCGTCGTCGAGGTTGACGGTGAAGCTGCCGGACACCGCGACGATGAGCTGATTGAGCACCTTGTGGGCGTGGGAGCCCCGCACCGACCGCGACGGCACGTCGTAGAGGAAGTACACCCGGCGGATCGGGAACGGGAACGGGGAGTCTTTCTCGACCACGCCCAGAGAGCCGAATTCGTCCCGAAAAGCGGGCACATCAACGAGGGCAGGGGTCTCCCAGACTGTCATAGAACGACTGTAACAGGCACCCGCCCGGGGTGCCGTGGGGTATTCTACGAGCACCATGGGAGCTCGGGCGTGACGGTTGATCTGGTCGAGCGGGAGCTCGCATGCCTCCGTGCGATCCGTGCAGAACTGGCCGAGAGCTACCCGCGGGTCAGGCCGCTGAGGGTCCTCTCCATCCTGCGTCGCTCCGGCCTTCGACGCTTTCCCGCGGGCTTGCTCTTGGACGCCCCGCCCAGTTCGCCCTCACCGAGTGGCGCGTTCGCGATGCTCTTCCGCGCCGGGCGCCCGCGCCTAGCCCGAGGGCTGGCCCGGCACCCGCTCTTCTCGTCGGAGTTCTACCGTGCGGTCAACCCCGACATCGTCGCGTCCGGCGCCGACCCGTGGCTGCACTTCCAGGTCTTCGGGCGCACCGAGGGACGGGTGCCCCACCCGCTCATCGACCTCGACTTCCTGTCGCAGGCGATGCCCGCGACGATCCGCGCCGAACTCCTCGACCGGTACCTGGCCGACCCTGCCCTGTGGACGAGCGAGCCGGGCCCGTACGTCGAGTGCGCGAGGTTCATGCTCGACGGACCGTGGGACGGCACCACCAACCCGCTCGTGCAGGTCGTGCGCGACCATCTCTCGGGCCCGTGGGTGCACCAGCGCCTCATGCTCATCGACTCGCAGGTGGTGGCGGATGCCCGCGCGGTCGTCATCGGCGCGGGCATCCTGCTGGCCCGGCGCGGTGCGCGCGCGGCGCCCGGTGCCCTGGTGAGCTGGGGCCCGGCATCCGCGGGGGAGGACCTCGCAGCTCCCGCGCGGTACACGGTGGTCCCTGGGTTCTTCGTGGGGGCGGAGGGCCGCACGCTCTCGTCGAACGACGCCGAGGTGATGAGCGCCGACTCGACGCTCATCCGCACCGGGTCCGGCTACCTCAGTCTTCCCGCGGGCGATGACCTCACCGTGGCGCGTCTCCTCGTGATCACGGCCGACCTCGAGGGCGCCACCCTCGCCTCGCGGGCGGCGAGCGCGTCCCCCGCCGACGCGATCGCACCTCACTCGGTGCGCCAGTACGACGCGCTCGTGGGCCTCGGCCTCCCGGCGCGCATCCTGCCCTATGGCACGCAGGTCGGGGTGCGGGCCGACGAGCTCGAGTTGGTGGCTTCGTGAACCGGCCGCGCACGGCGGGAATCGTCGCCACCTACAACCAGGCGCACTACGCGGCCGAAGCGGTGGCGGGGTTCGCCGGGCAGGTCGACGAGCTCATCGTGATCGACGACTGCTCGAGCGACGACACTCCCGCCGTCCTGGCGTCGCTCGCGCACGTGCCGGGCCTCACCGTCCTCCGCAACGAGGTGCAGTTGGGGGTCTCGCGGTCGTACCGCCGCGCGGTGGAGGCGACCTCGGCGGAGGTGCTGCTCATCCAGGGCGGTGACGATCGCTCCCTGCCCCGCCGCGCCGAAGTCTCGGTCGCCGCGCTCGCGGACCCGCGGGTGGGATTCGTCTACAGCCTCCCCGTCGTGATCGACGGCGCCGGGAGGCGCCTGCCGGACTGGGCGGGCGAGGAGTTCGCCGCGGGAGCGGACGTGCACGACGACCTCACCGCGCTGTTCTTCCGCGCTAACTACATCTGCGCCCCGTCGGTCGCCCTGCGGCGCGCTGACTTCCTCCGACTGGGCGGCTTTCGCGCCGGCCTCGACCTGCTGCAGGACTACGAGCTGTGGCTCGCGATCGCCGCGGAGTCGACCGTGGTGCGGGTCGACGAGCCCCTCGTCGAGTACCGCAAGCACGGCACCAACCTCTCCCGCGAGTACGTCGGCATCGACTCGACCCGTCAGCGGAGGCTCGCAGCGGAGGACGAGGTGGTGCGCAACGGCTTCCTCGATCGGGCCGATGACGCCGTGCTCGAGCGGCTCGCGGCGTCGGTCGGAGTTGACCTCGCGTCGTTCCGGGAGCTCGGACGGGATGACCGCGCCTGCCTCATCCGGCTCTCCCACGCCGACCGGGCCGTGTTCCGTCGCGGTGTCTCGCACGCCTTCACGGTCGCGGGCGGTCCCGACGGCGAGCGCAGGCTCGCCGGGCTCGGCCTCGAGCTCTCCGACCTGGAGGCCCTCGCCGTCAGGGCCGACCAGGAGAACCGCGGGGGAGTCGCCCAGGCGCTCGGAGTGAGAAGCCTGCTCGGTTCTGCGTAAGGTTGAGTGTGAGGATTTCATGAGCATCCACCCCGAAGCCACGATCCATCCGTCGGCCGACCTCCACGAGTCGGTGGTGGTGTGGGCGGGCACCCGCGTGCGGGAGAACGTGACGATCGGTGAGGGCACGAGCCTCGGCCAGTCGGTCTACGTGGGACCGGGTGCCGTACTCGGGCGGGACTGCAAGATCCAGAACGGCGCCATGATCTACGAACCGGCCGTCATCGCCGACGGCGTCTTCGTGGGCCCCGGTGTGGTCATGACCAATGACCGCTATCCGCGCGCCATCACCCCGGAGGGCGCGCCCAAGACGGCGGACGACTGGGATCCGGTCGGGGTGACCGTCGAGTACGGGGCGTCGGTCGGCGCGGCCGCGGTCTGCGTCGCACCCATCACCATCGGCACGTGGGCCACCGTCGCGGCGGGCGCCGTCGTCGTCTCCGACGTCGCACCCTACGGCCTCGTGGTGGGTGTCCCCGCCCGCCGAGTCGCCTGGGTGGGCCGTGCCGGTCGCGTGCTCGACCGGGTGGACGGGGGCTGGCGGTGCCCGGTCACGGGCGACCGGTTCACCGAGAACGAGGACGGCTCGCGCATCACCCCCGTCGCCTCGTGATCCACACGAAAGCCTTCCGGGAGCTCGAGCGGTCGTTCGTCGACCCCGTGCTCGCGTACTGGCGCGACCAGGATGCCGAGCACCTCGCGCGCAGCACCGCGGTCATCCGCGGCCTGATCGACCAGCTCCCCCCGGAGCTGCCGCCCATCACCTCGCAGGTGGTCGCCGTGTCGGGCTGGACCACTCGGCGGTTCGGGTACCGCTTCTCAGCCCGCATCCTCCGCCGGATCAACCCCGACTACCGCGTGACGCTCGAGCGCTTCCACCGGCCCGATGTGCCCCGCGGGCGCCGCACCGACGGCTTCCGCCTGGGGTTCTGGATGGAGGCCGACGCCCGGCCCGAGGCACCCGGTTTCCGGTTCGGTGTCGCGGCGCCCGCCGGTGAGATGGAGATCCTCCCCGGGTCGTCGCAGGAGTCGGTGGCCGCGATGCGCACGCTCGACGTGCCCGCGGCCACGGTCGAGCATCACCCTCCCCGCGGCAACGTGGACAAGGTGCAGTACTACCCGCAGTTCGCCGACCGCCCCTCGAGCTGGTTCAGCGCGCTCGTGCACCGCAACCCGCAGGAGTTCATCGAGGTGGCCGAGGTGCCCGGCAATGAGGACCTCGCGCGCGCCGCCATGGCCGTGCTCGGGACCTACCCGGCCACCGCCCGCTGGGCGGCCCGCATGGGCCTCATCGCGTGGGGCCTCGAGTCCACCGAGTCGGCGGACTTCGAACTCGTCCGCATCCGCAGGGTGCCCGCCAACATGCCCGATCCCGACGGGGCCACCGTGCCGCTGCTCCTTCCCGAGGGGCGGATCGTGCACGCCGTGCGCGGTACGCGCCCCTTGCCCGTGCCGTCGTCGGAGTGGTTGACCCTCACCGACGCGCGGGTGCAGAACGGCGGCACGGTGCTCGAAAACGGCGACCTCGTGCTCTATGAGCTCTCGGCCGACCCGGTGCGCGACATGGTGTCCGGGCAGTTCGGGAGTGTCATCGGCACGCCCGCGCATCCCGACGCGGCGCTCGTGGCGGTCAGCCCGCCCGCGGCGGAGCGGATCGACCGGGGCATCCTGTTGGCCGGCCGCAACGACGCGAACTGGTTCCACTGGCTCATCGAGTACCTCCCTCGCGTGGCCCTCATCGAGCAGTCGGTTCCCGCCGAGGTCCCGATCCTCGTTACCTCGCGCGTGCCGTCGACGGGGATCCAGGCGCTCGAGGCGCTCACCGAGCGGGAGCTCGTCGTGCTCGACCCGACGCTGTCGTACGAGGTGGGGACCCTGCAGGTGCTGCCCCCGCAGGTGCAGGTCATCGACAGCACCCGGGTGCCGTGGGAGGAGGGGCTGAGCCTGAACCCCCGTTCGCTCGAGCTCATGCGGGAGTTGTGGGGGGTCAACGACAGGAAGCAGCGTCCCACCCGGAGGATCTTCCTGAACCGCTCGTCCGCTCACAGAGGTGTGGTGAACCAGGCCGAGCTGGCGGAGGAGGCTCGCGCCCTCGGCCTCGAGATCGTCGACCCGGTGACCCTCTCCTGGGACGAGCAGCGCGACCTGTTCGCCTCGGCGCAGCTCGTCGTGGGGGCCAGCGGCGCTGTGATGGCGAACTACCTGCTTCTGCAGCCCGGCGCGCGGGTGCTCGCGCTGACTTCGGAGGCCCTCGCGGACTTCGTGCTGCCGGCGGCGCTCGCCGCGGCCTCGGGAGCCACCTTCACCTATCTCGTCGGCCCGTCGAGGACGACGGTTGCCGACCACAATGTCCGCAACTCGTGGCTGCACTCCGACTTCAGCATCGACGCGGGCGACTTCCGCACCGCCGTGCTCGCGGAGCTCGCCGCCCTCTGACCGGCTCGGCCCGCTAGTTGAGGACGGGCCCCGTCGGCATCGTGCCGGTCACCGTGGTCGAGGCGGGGATGAGCACGAGCGGGCCCGAGCCGTTGAGCGAGTTGACTTTGGCCATCGACGCGACGTGCTGCTTGACACCGGCGTTGACGTAGAAGATCTCGCCGGACGCGAGTCGGAGGAACACCGCGCCGGTCACGACCTGGGGCGACACGGGCAGGGCCGCGCACGTTGCCGCGTCCAGTGCTGTCGACGGCAGGCCCAGCGACGACGGGATGGTCCACAGCGACCCGCCGGAGGCGATGTACGCCTGCGCGGCGCACGTGACGACGGGGGTGAGAGCGCCGGAGGCCGTGTACCCGGCGAGCGAGCTCACGGTCGTGTACCCGGTGACCCCGAACTCAGCGGCGAGGGCGAACGAGGGGACGCTCAGCATGCGGTTGGGGCCGTCGATGAAGTAGACGGTCGAGCTCAACGCGGTCTTGACGAGCTTCGCGGCGGCGATGGGCGAGGGCGACCCCGCCTTGGTGGGGATGGACGTCAGGGTGGCGTCGGTGGCGGGGATCAGGACCAGGGGGTTGGCGCCGTTGGCCGCGGTCACCTCAGCCGACGTGAGGAGGTGGGTCTTCGTGCCGCCCGCGATCAGGTAGATGGCGCCCGTCGACCGCTGCAGCATGAGCACCGCGCCCGTCGTCACCTCGGTCGAGGTGGTCAGCGCCGCGCACGTCGCGGGGTCGAGCGGGGTCGTCGGCAGGCCGTGCGTCGGGGGGACGCTCCAGATCTTCCCCTCGCCGGCGATGTGGGCGACGCCGTTGCACGTGACGGCGATGGTGAGCTGTCCGGCACTCGAGGCGTACCCGCTGAGGGCCGTATCGGAGACGGTGGTGTAGCCCGTGATGCCGAACTGCGCGGCCAGCGCGAAGGACGGGATCGGGATTCGCGTGGATGCCCCGTCGATGAGGAACACCGAGGCGGGCGAGCCCTTGACGAGGGTGGCCACCGGCAGAACGATCGTCGCCGTGGGGATCGAGGCGAGGGTGGCGACCGTCGCGGGGATGAGCACGAGCGGGTTCGAGCCGTTGAGGGCGCGGAGCTGCTCGATGCTGGGGACGGACGTCTTCTTGCCACCCGTGATGACGAAGATCTCGCCGGTCGTCGAGTTCCTCAGGAACACGGGGCCAGTGACGACCTGGTCGGAGCGCGGGATGCCCGCGCACGTCTCCGGGGTGATCGTGGTCGTGGGCAGGCCGGAGGTCGCAGGGACCTTCCAGGTCTTACCGCCGCCCGCGATGTAGGTGTCCGCGCCGCACACGATCGAGAGCGTGAGGGGCGTGGTGAGCAGGTTCATGGCGTCGCGGCTCGCGGGCGAGATGGTGACGACGCTGCTGCCGAGCCCGAACTCATTGAGGATGTTGCCCGTCGTGATGGGAACGGCATCCGTGTCCCCATTGGCCAGGTAGAGGGCGGGATCGGTGGCCGTGCGGATCACCGAGCCGGGCGTGAGGTAGTCGGGCCCGCTGCGGATCATGCTCAGTGTCGGCTGCGGAACGTCGGCGAACGCGGTGGAGCCGCCCGCCGCGATGGCGACGACCTGCGCCCAGGAGTGGATGCCGCGCTTCAGGCCGTTGTCGATGTAGTAGATCATGCTCGTGCTGGCCGAGCGCGCGAACTGCGTGAGCGGCGCACCCGTGACGAATCGCTGCAACTGCGCCTGGGTGACGTTGATGTACGCCCCGCACGAACCGCCGAAGCCCCACTCCGCCACGAGCGCGCACGAGCTAAAGAGGTTCTTGCTGCCGTAGGCGGCGAGGTAGATCGCGCCGGTCGAGGAGTCGCGCAGGAGGTTGCCCGCCTCGCCCTTGAGCGGGAAGCGGTCGAGGTACTGCTGCGACACGACCCGCGGGGTGCCGAGGGCGAGCAGCGAACTGTAGAGCCCGACGCTGCTGACCGTGTAGCGATTGGTCTCGGTGACGAGGTAGACGGTGGGGTCGGCGGACGTGCGCACGAGCGAACTGCCCTGCGGGTTGCCGAACCAGTCGGTGAACAGGCGCCAGAAGTTGCGGTTGCCGTAGGACGAGCACGAGTCGCCGATGCCGTAGAGGTTCGCGAGGGCCGCGGCGTTGGGCTGGTAGGGCGTGTAGTTGTAGAGGCCCGCGGTGGCCTGGTTCTCGATGTACACCGTGGAGGCGCCGCACCCGCTGTTCGGGTTGAACAGGATCGCGTTGGCGCCCGGACGGTAGTTGAAGTCACCGGGCCAGGCCTGGTAGACGCGGAATTGGCGGGCGGCCTTGTAAACTTGGTTCGTGAAGCCGTAGAACTGGGTGTCGCACGGGGCGGTGTCGGGGCATCCGTACCCGGTCGCGCGGTTGTAGGTCGACGTGGTGGGGCTCGTATCGGTGACGAGCGACTGCTCCTTCTGCAGCAGGACGATGAGTACCTGCGGGTTGATGCCGCAGGCCTGGCCGACGCTCCAGATGATGTCGGAGGCGCGCTGCGACGCGACGCCCGTGTAGGCCTTGCAGTAGGCGTCGGCCGGCCGCGTCGCCGTCGTCTCGGTGTAGTTGTTGAGGCAGGTGTACCCGCTCGCACACCCCGAGATCTGGGAGTCGAGGAACTGCTGCACCTGCGCCGAGGTCATCACGCCCGGGTCGAAGAACACCGAATCGCTGATGATGTTGCCCGCGGAGAAGTCGCTCGGGGTGGCCGCGGAGGCAGCAGGAGCCGTCGCGATGGGCACCGTGAGGGCCGTGGCGGCGAGCACGAGGGAGATCGTCAGGGCGATGATGCCCCGCTTATGGCGCCCGGACTTCACGCGTACGCCTGACCCTGACATCTCAATTCCCCACGCCGAATGGACACTTTCCCCGACCCCACCTTCTCACAAGGTCGTCGAGATAGGGGCACGCCGTCGGGGTACAGCTAGAGCGTGTCGGACGGCGCTCGGCGGAACGAGAAGAACTTGTGGCCCACGTAACTGATGATCGTCGTGAGCACGACGATCATCAGTTGGGCGATATTCGGGACGATGCCCACCACTTCGACGAGCAGGGGCAGGGCGAGCGAGTTCACGGCGAGGGCGACGACGCTCACCGTCTGGTAGCGGAGAAAGTCGATGAACACGTTGCCCGTTCCGTGCACTTTGAACGTCACCGTCCTGTGCAGCACGAAGGCGATCGTCACGGCGAGGATGTACGAGCCGTACAGGCTGATGAAGTACGACGAGTGCTGCCCCACGAGGAACTCGATAAGCACGAACAGCAGGTACCCCACGGCGGTGTTGATGCCGCCCACCAGCAGGAAGCGCACCCGCTCATCGCGGAGCAGTCGCTTCACGGTCGAGACGATCCAGGTCATCGGATGCTCCAGAGCTGGTGTTCGAGCGCGGCGCGGGTCTCCGCAAGGCCCACGAGCAGTTGCCGGCGGGGCATCTCGTCGAGCTCGGGAAGCGTCACCGAGGCGATGCGCAGATCGCGCACCTGCCCCGTGGAGAGGGCCGACGTGGCCAGGATCACGCTGGGCCGGCGCTTGAAGACGAGCGCAGCCTGCGCGAGCACGTTGCCGAGCGTCGACGGCGCGAGGCTGCCGACGTTCTTGATCACGACGGGGTGCTGTGAGGGCAGGTGCGAGACGAGCAGGAGCCCGCGGCGGGCGATCGCGGCCGCGTCATCCGAGTGGATGTAGTCGCGCATGGTGTCGAGCGGGACGTACACCGACAGCGGCGTGCGCGAGATATAGGAGCGGCACAGGTGCGAGATGAACCCTTGCGGCTTGCTGATGCGCTGATCGGGGCCGTACAGGGTGGAGATACGGCCGACGAGCACGTGCGCCCCCGCGTGGGCGAGCCCGCCGAGGGCCGCCTCCATGGCGAGTTTCGAGTCGCCGTAGGGCGTGATGGACCGCGCGGTGGACTCCTCGGTGAAGGGCGCGGGGGAGGGTGATCCCGAGTACACCCCGCCGGCCGACGAGGCGAAGAAGAACGAGACGCTCAGCGCGCGCGGGTCGTCGCGGATGGCCGACGCGAGGTCGGAGACGAACCCGCTGAACACCTCGAGCTCGCGCGCGGCCGCGTCGCTCGTCGCCGAGGTCACCGAGGCGCCGGCCGCCCAGTAGACGTGGTACGAGTCGTGGGGATCGGCGAGGAGCGCCGTGATGCCCGCGCGCAGGTCGTGGGCGGAGGCCTCGGCGTCCGCCCAGCGCACCGGCCGGGAGAGCAGAACCGCGCCGTCGGCGGCCGCGGCGCGGGAGATTGCGGTGCCGAGCTGCCCGGTCGCGCCGATCACCCACTCGATCCGGGTCATGCGTCGTGGCGGCCCAACGGACCCTTGTCCGGGTCGTTCATCGTCATGTACAGCGGCTTGCCCATCGCCATGTTCACGGCGACACCCAGGTACTCCGCGATGATCCCGAGCGAGATGAGGATGGCGCCCGAGGCGAGGAGTGAGACGGTGACGATGGAGGTCCAGCCCTGGGGCAGCACTTCGCCGCCCGCGATGCGCTGGACGAGCAGGAACACGGCGAACGCGATTCCGGCGAGCGCCGAGACCGCCCCGAGGATGCTCACGATGCGCAGGCCGCGGGTGCCGCTGGAGAGGATCATGCGCCAGAAGTGGCCGGCGAGCGAGCGGTAGGAGTACCCCGAACCCTCCCTGCCCTCCGAGCGCAGCGTCACGGGCGCCGTGGTGACTCGGCTGGTCACCCAGCTCAGTGCGACATCGAGGTACACCCCGGACCCCGCGTAGGCGGCGACGCCCCGCCCCACCTCCCCGAGGAGGAGGCGGAAGCTCTGGAACTGGTTGGGGTCGTTGAGCTTCTCGGCGAGCACGACCGACAGGATGCGCTTGGCGGCGCGCGACGAGGCCGTGCGAAGGTAGCCGTGGGGCGGCTTGTTCGTCGGGGCGCCGTAGACGACGTGGGCGCCGCGGTCGAGCGCGACGTCGAGGAGCCCGGGGATGTCCGCAGGGTCGTGCTGGCCGTCCTCGTCGAGGGTCACGATCCACTCGCCGCCCGATGAGGCCATTCCGGCGAGGGTGGCGGCGTGCTGGCCGAAGTTTCGGGTGAGCCAGATGGCGCGCACCGCCGGGTGACGGGCCTGCAGGGCGCGCAGCACCGTTGCCGAGTCGTCAGGGCCGTTGTCGTTGACGAGGAGAATCTCGCTCACGACCCCGCGACGGCCCGATGCCGTCTCGAATCCGTCGACGAAGGGCAGCAGTTCGTCGACGATGCCGGAAATCGTCTTCTCGCCGAGGTAGACGGGGACGACGACCGAGATCGTGTGGACATAGCTGTGTTCCGTGGGCACCCCGCCAATAGTAGCCGCCCGTGGCCGTGCGGCTCTCGACGTAAACTTGTTCCGGCAGCCGGCCCGAATGCGCGGATTCTGCTCGGGAGGCGTAATGGTGGCACGACGAACAAGCAGGCAGCGGCTGTTGGCGATCGCGCCGTTCCTGGTCTTCCTCGCCGTGCTGCTGTGGATCTCCCTCCCCGTGGGGCTGGGCAGCCTCGGCGGGTCGGGCATCTCGGTGCTCACCTACTCCCGCGACGCCGCGGTGGCCTTCGGCGCGGGTGACTCCGGCTCACTGCTCCGCGCGGCGATCTCGCTGCGCGACAGCGGCGCGATCCTGGACGACCAGCGCTGGGTGTTCAACGTGTGGCCGCCCGGCATGCTCGTGGTCGACGTCGCCCTGCTCGGCATCGAGTCGGCGACGGGCATCCCCATCGTCCTGCTCATGGTGATCTTCACGTGCGTCGTGCTTGCCGTGTTCCTCGGCTGCGCCTTCGCGGTCATCCGCGCGATCGGCGGCTGGGTCCCCGCCATCCTGTTCGGCATCGGGGTGGTGCTCTACTCGGGTGTGTCGGGCTGGTCGCTGCGGCGAGGACTGTTCTACTCCGACACCTTCGGGGTGATCGGGTTCGGCTTCGCCCTGCTGTGCCTGCTCCTGCTCTTCCGGGCGGAGACCGTGCGCGCCCGCTGGATGTGGGCCGTGCTCGCGGGCGTCAGCCTCGCGACCGGCGCGTACTTCCGCGCGTCGTTCGAGGTTGTCGCCACGGGGACCCTGCTCGTCGCGGGGCTCGTGCTCGTGGTGGCCCTGCTCGCCCGCTGGCGCCAGAAGTGGCGCCGGTTCAGCGGTGGGGCGATCTCCGCGCTGCTGCCGCTCGTGGTGATGTCGGCCGTCGCGCAGGTCGTCATGCTGCCATGGCGCATCTACGTCGGGGTGCGCAACCACCCGGGCGACTTCCGGTGGTCGGCGCTCTCCGAGCTGGCGAGCGTCGCGCGCTGGCTGCCCGAGCCGGTGCTGCGGGAGAACAACCTGCTCTCCAGTGTGCTGAGCCACTCGAACTGGGCGTGTCAGAACGATCCGGAGCAGTGCCAGGCGATCTACACCCTCGAGCAGACCGCCCAGAACCCCTATGGCGGGTCCAACGGCGGCTACTACACGGCGGGGCAGTTCGACCAGTTCGTGCTGGGGTCGTTCTTCGCCCACCCGTTCACGTTCATCGCCGAGCGCATCGAGGCGCTCGGGCTCGGGTTCGTGAGCAACACGGGCCTCTCGCTGCGCGCCTACGCGATGCCCGAGTCGATCGTCATCGTGGCCCTCTTCATCGCCACCGTCGTGGTGTTCATCCGCACCAGGGCGTTCGCGAATCCCGCTTACCTCTTCTTCTTCATCGCCACTCTCGGGCAGGTCGCGACCCTGCTGCTGCTGCACATGGAGCCGCGGTACTTCCTGGGCATCGAGCTGAGCACGATCATCATGGGGTCGGCCGCCCTGGCCACCGTGTACCGAAACCGCAGACCGGTGCCCGGTCGACCAGCAGAGGAGCTCCCGTGAGTGCCACCTGGCGCATCCGGCTGTCGCGCGCGCTGCCCTTCATCGCGTTCTTCGTGATCGCGCTGTGGATCACACTGCCCGCGGGCCTCACCACCCCGATCGGCCCCTACCACCTGGGCCTCTTCGACTCCTCGTTGCGCGTGCGCCAGATCTTGGGCGGGTCAGACGGGGGTTCGCTGCTCACGGCGGCCGAGAACCTCAAGGCGAACGGACGGATCACACCGGAGTTTGCCTGGGTGTACAGCTACTGGCCGCCCGGCATGGTCGTGATCGACCGCATCTTCCTCCAGGGCGAGAAGTGGTTCGGCCTGCCGATCGTGCTCATGATGGTCATCCTCAACAGCGCGCTGTGGGCGCTCCTGCTCGGCGCGTGGTTCACGCTGGTCCGCACGATCTCCTCCCTCGGGCCGGCCGTCGTGTTCGGCGCGGGCGCCCTGCTGTACAGCGGCATCTCCGGGTGGGGCATGGGCAGCGGCATCTTCTACTCCGACAGCTTCGGCGTGATCGGCCTGGGCTTCGCGCTGCTCTTCCTCGTGATGGCCGCACGGGCCGACTCCGCCCGCCGCCGCTGGCGATGGGCGGCGCTCGCCGGGGCCGGGCTCGCGTTCGCGGCGCATTTCAGGGCGTCATTCGAGCTCGTGGCGGACGCGACGCTCCTGCTGTCGGGGATCGTGATCGTGGTCGCGCTGGTCGCCCGCTGGCGCGGCGGGCTTCCGCGGTTCACCAGCTGGGCGACGGTCTCGGTGCTGCCGCTGGTCATCGTGGGAGTCGTCGCGCAGGTCCTCATGCTCCCGTGGCGGATCTTCGCGGGCCTGAGCATCCACCCGGGCGACTTCCGGTGGTCGGCCGTGTCCGACCTGGCCAGCAGTGCGCGCTGGCTGCCGGAGTCGGTCATGCGCGAGAGGAACAACCTGTTCGGGCTGACCGGCCACTCCAACTGGGCGTGCCTGAGCGATCCCGAGCAGTGCCAGACCATCTTCGACCTCGAGCAGACCGCGGACGTGCCCTACGGGGGCGCCAACGGCGGCTACTTCACCGGCGCCCAGTTCGACCAGATGACCCTGCACTCCGTCCTCACTCATCCGCTGAACTACCTCCTCGAGCGCATCGACGCGCTCGGGCTGGGCTTCGCGAGCGACACCGGCGGGGCCATCCACTCGTTCGCGATGGCCGAATCGATCGCGATCGCCGCCCTGTTCGTCGCGATCGTGGTCATATTCATCCGCACCCGGGCTTTTGCCAACCCCGCGTACTTGTTCTTCTTCGCCTCGGTCGCGACGCAGGCGGCGACCCTCCTGCTCCTGCACATGGAGCCCCGCTACTTCCTCGGCATCGAGCTGAGCATCGTCCTCATGGGCGGGTACGCCCTGGCGACGGTGTACCGCAACCGGGTGGCGCGGTCGGCAGAAACGGCCGCTCAACGCTGATTGGTAGACTTCAGCGGCGCTGAACGCGGCGCCCGCTGTCTGACCGAAAGGCCTGCATGTCCAAGCTGCGACCGGGAGTCGTCTCCGTTGTTCTCGTGAACTTCCGCGGAACCGACGACACCCTCGAGGCGATCGGCCACCTCGGAAAGATGGATTGGGACCAGTCGAAGCTCGAGATCGTGGTTGTCGAGAACGGTTCGGGCGACGATAGTGCCGCGCGGATCGCGGCGGGGGCGCCCCACGTCAAGCTCGTCGTCTCGGCGTCGAACGACGGCTTCGCGGGCGGGTGCAACACGGGGGTGGCCGCGTCGAGCGGCGAGTTCATCGCCCTGCTCAACAACGACGCGCGCCCGGATGCGGCGTGGGTCTCGACGGCCGTCGCGCGGTTCGCCGAGTCGCCGTCGATCGGCGCGGTCGCCAGCCGCGTGCTCGACTGGGACGGCAAGCTCGTCGACTACATCGGCTCGGCCATGACCTGGTACGGGATGGGCTACAAGCCCTTCACCGCGGAGACGCCGCCTCCCGTCAAGGAGGTCGCCCGGGACGTGCTGTTCGGAACCGGTTCGGCCATGTTCATCCGGCGCAGCGCCTTCGACGCCGTGGGCGGTTTCGATGAAAGCTACTTCATGTTCTTCGAGGACGTCGACCTCGGCTGGCGGCTCAACCTTGCCGGCTGGCGCTTCATCTACGAGCCCGCCTCGCTCGCCTACCACAAGCACCACGCGTCGATGCAGGGCTTCGGCTCGTTCAAGGAGACCTACCTCCTCGAGCGCAACGCGCTCTTCACGCTGTACAAGAACCTGGGCGACGAGGCGCTGCAGCAGGCGCTCCCCGCCGCGATGGCCCTGTCGGTGCGGCGCGCAATCACGCGGGGCGGCCTCGACTCGACCGCATTCGACCTGCGCAAGCCCGGCGGCGACAAGGAACCCACGGTCGACGTCGCCAAGCAGACCATGTCGGCCGTGTACGCGATCGACCAGTTCGTGGAGCACCTGCCGGGGCTCACCGCCTCACGGGACGCGATCCAGGCCTCGCGCACGGTCAGCGACGGGCGGATCTGGCCGCTGCTAGGCCTGACCGACGCCGCGATCATGCCGGACGTCGAGTACCTCAAGGGCTACGAGAAGATCGTCGACGCGTTCGACGTTCTGCGCGTGCCCGTGGCGACGCGCGTGCTCATCATCACGGGCGACCCGATCGGCAAGAAGCTCGCCGGACCCGCCATCAGGGCGTGGAACATGGCCGAGCAGCTCTCCCGCACCAACGAGGTGACCCTGGTGACCCTCACGGGCACCGAGGACACCGCCGCCCCCTTCACGATCTCCCACGTGCGGCCGGGCGACGAGCGCGCGTTCGGCAAGCTCGAGGCGTGGGCGGACGTCATCGTGTTCCAGGGCCACGCGATGGCCGTCTTCGACGGGCTGCGCAAGAGCCGCAAGATCCTCGTCGTCGACATCTACGACCCCATGCACCTCGAGCAGCTCGAGCAGGGGCGCGCCCTGCCTGCCGCCCAGTGGACGAAGCAGGTCGACGATGCCACGGCGGTGCTCAACGAGCAGATCGCGCGCGGCGACTTCTTCCTCGCCGCGTCCGAGCGCCAGCGGATGTTCTGGCTCGGGCAGTTGGCGGGTCTGGGCCGCATCAACCCCCAGACCTACGACGGCGACCCCGATCTCGAGGGCCTCATCAGCGTCGTGCCCTTCGGGCTGCCGTCCACGCCGCCCGAGCACGTGCGTGACGTGCTCAAGGGCGTGGTGCCGGGGATCGGCCGTGACGACAAGGTGCTGCTCTGGAGCGGCGGACTGTACGACTGGTTCGACCCCAAGACCCTCATCCGCGCGGTGGCAGAGCTCTCGCGCCGCCGCGAGGGGGTGCGACTGTTCTTCCAGGGCACCAAGCACCCGCATCCCGGCGTTCCCGAGATGTCCATCGTGGCCGAGTCGCGCACGCTCGCCGCGGAGCTCGGCGTGCTCGACACCGCGGTCTTCTTCAACGCGTCGTGGGTCGACTACGGCGACCGGCAGAACTACCTCCTCGAGGCCGATGCCGGCGTGAGCACCCATCACTCGCACATCGAGACGACGTTCTCGTTCCGCACGCGGATCCTCGACTACCTGTGGGCCGGCTTGCCCATGGTGCTCACCAAGGGAGACCACTTCGCCGAACTGGTCGAGAGCGAGTCGCTCGGCATCGTGGTGGAGGCGGGCGATGTCTCCCAGCTCGCGGACGCGCTCGAGCGCATCCTGTTCGACGAGGAGTTCATCTCCGCCACACGAGAGCGCTTCGCCGAGGTCAGGAAGCAGTACTACTGGGAGAAGGTGCTCGCGCCGCTCGTCGGCTTCGTGGCCGCCGCCCACCACGCGCGCGACAACGCCGCGCTCGCCACGGGCGCGCCGCGGCTCGCGCCGCGCGTGCGCGTCCGTCGCTCCGGATTCCGCCACGACCTCGGCCTGGTCAGGCACTACCTGACCAACGGGGGGCCGCGTGTCGTCGCCGCGAAGATCGTGACGCGGCTGCGGCGGCGCTAGTGCCCGCCTCGCCCGACGGTGCGCCGCCGACGGTCTCCGTCGCCCTGTGCACCTACAACGGCGCCCCGTACGTGCGGCAGCAGCTCGTGAGCATCCTCGCCCAGACCGTACCGCCCGCGGAGGTCATCGTGTCTGATGACGGATCCACCGACCGCACGGTCGAGCTCGTGCGCGCGGTCTGGGAGCGGCAGCGACCGCCGGGAACAACGCTGCGCGTGCTCGTGAACGAGACCCCGCTCGGGGTGGTGCGCAACTTCGAGCAGGCCATGGGGGCCTGCGCCGGGGAGGTCATCGCGCTGAGCGACCAGGACGACGTGTGGCGGCCGGACAAGCTCGAGCTCATGCTGGCGCAGTTCGGCGCGCGCCCCGACCTCGGCGTGCTGTTCACGGATGCCCGGCTCGTCGACGACGGCGGGCAGCCGTTCGGGTCGTTGTTCGCCGCGCTCGAGATCAGCAGCGCCGACCTCGCGGCGTTCGGGTCGGGGGCGGCGTTCGGCACCCTGCTGCGCCGCAACCTCGCCACGGGTGCGACGATGCTGCTCAGGAGAAGCCTGCTCGACGCAGCTCGGCCGTTCCCCGCCATCTGGGTGCACGACGAGTGGCTCGCCATCCTCGCGGCCGCCACGTCGACGATCGATTGGCTGCCGGAGCGCCTCATCGACTACCGCCAGCACTCTCGAAACCAGATCGGTGCGGCCAAGCCCACGCTACGCCGGAAGATCTCGAAGGTGCTGGAGCCCCGGGCCGACCGGTACGAGCTCCTGGCCGCGCGGGCGGACGTCCTCGTCGAGCGGCTCGATGAGCTGGGCGCCGACCCGGCCGTCATCGAGCTCGCGCGCCGCAAGGCCGCCCACGAGCGGTTCAGGGCCGCGCTTCCCGCGTCGAGGCCCAGGCGCGTGCGCGCGGTTCTCGCGGCCGATCGCGCCGGCGACTATGCGGCGTTCAGCAGTCGCGGCCGCGCCGATGTGCTCCGGGACCTCCTTCAGCCGCAATGACCGCGGTGTTAGAGTCGCAAGCTGTGTCCGCAACGAGAGGGACCCCATGGCGGTAAGAGTATCGATCGTGATTCCGGCCTACAACAACGCGCGGTTCATCGAGGCGACCCTCGACTCGGTGCTCGCGCAGACCTTCACCGACATGGAAGTGATCGTCGCCGACCACTCCTCCGTGGACGGCACGGAGTCGCTCGCGAGGACGTACGAATCGGACCCGCGCGTGCGCGTCATCACCACGCCGGCAGGCGGCGGCGCCGTGCGCAACTGGGACGCGGTCAGCCAGGAGGCGACGGGGGAGTACCTCAAGCTCGTGTGCGGAGACGACCTCATCCATCCGGAGATCGTCGCGCGGCAGGTCGCCGCGCTCGACGCGGAGCCGACGGCCACGCTCGTGGCCTCCCGGCGCAGCCTCATCGACGCCAACGGGGCCGAGATCATGGGGGGTCGCGGGCTTCCCGGGATGTCGGGCCTGATCCAGGGCGTCGACGCCATCAGGGCGTCGGTGCGGGCGGGGTCGAATGTCTTCGGCGAGCCTGCGTGCGTCATGTTCCGGCGCGAGGTGCTCGCCGACGTCGGCTGGTGGGACAACACGAACCCCTACCTGATCGACCAGGCCACGTACGCCCGGGTCCTGGCCCGAGGGGATCTCGTTGCCCTTCCCGACGTGCTCGCGTCGTTCAGGTTGAGCTCGTCGCAGTGGAGCGTGGAGCTCATGCGCTCCCAGTTCACGCAGGCGGCGGCCTTCCACAGGCTCATGCGGGCCGAGCATGCCACCACGATCAGTGCAGCCGATGTCGTGGTCGGCGACACCCGCGCCAGGCTCGTCGCGCGCCTACGCCGTCTTGCCTACCGCGTCTTCCGCAAGCGGATGGGGCAGTCCGAGACCGCCTCTGCGGTGGAGAAGTCGGTACGCGAGGACTGACCCCAGCGCGGCCGTCGCCGCGAAGGCGATGGTGAGCAGGAGCATCCCACCGGGGGGCGCCCACTGCGGCGCGAGGAACGCGTCGGGCCACGAGCCGTCCACACCCACGGCATAGCGGTGCAGGGTGGCGGCGAAGACGTAGGTCTGGGCCGCGGCCCACGCCGTGCACACGCCGACGGCAAGGATGCGGCGGGTGCGCGCCTCCGCGATGTCGAACCGCTCGGAGAGCGCCACACCGCACCCCACGAGGAGCACGACGAGGAGGGGCAGCGAGTACCGGCCCTGCCAGATGAAGCCACCGCCCGAGATAAACGCGGCCTGCGCGAGGGCGGGCAGCAGGAGGAACGCGGCAGCGAGGGCGCCCGCGTAGAGCAGGCGCCGGCCGCGGGTCAGCACGAGCGCGCCCACCACGAGGCCGCCGATGAGGAGTGTCCACACCGCGTAGACCTCGACGGGCGCCGCCGTGTCCATCCAGCCGAACCGCCCGATCATCTCCTGGAGCTGGCTCCCCGTGCGCGCGAGCATGAGCAGGAATCCCGTGATCGGTGAGGAACCGAGGTACGGGACGACCGGCCGGTCGTCGGGGAGGTCGGTGTGCGAGCCCAGAGAGTTGGAGATGAGCAGCCAGGCCAGCGCGAATCCGACACCGGCGGCGATGACGATGACCGAGATGCGCACGCGCCACGAGCGGACGATGGCGAGGATCTGCGGTCGCCCGGCGAGCAGGAACGGCGCGAGCAGCGCGACGGCCAGCCAGAGCGGGGAGAGGCCGCGCATGTTCGCGGCGACCACGCCCGAGACTGCGGCGACTGCCGCAGCACTCGCCGGGATCCGCTCCGGGGCGCGCATCACCACCGTCGTGACGGCGATGAAGGCGGCGAGGGTGGCCGCGATCTCGACCGAGTTGGGGTTGACCGACCCGTTGAGGAACAGCACCATCGGGGTGATCGCTGCGCCGAAGGCGACGAGCGGAAGGGCGCGCCGCCGCCAGGTGAGCAGGAGCATCGCAGCGAGCGCGAGGAACCCGCTGGCGATCACGGCGCTCACCACCCGCATGGCGTAGACGCCGCTCGAGTCGTCGAACAGCAGCGTCGGCCAGCCGACCATCACGTAGTAGAGGGGGTTGTAGAGGCCGGCGGTCGTGGCCGAGCCCACGATGCGGTCGGGGTCACCCGGAACCGCCGGCAGGCAGTTCGCCGTGACGCTGTCGTTCATCGCCGTGCAGGTCTGGGCGTGGGTGTACGCGATGTACTGCGGGACGGTGACGGGCGTGCCGTCCGGCCCCGGTGTGCCGAGCAGCTCACCCCGCACCACGGCGGCCGCCTTCACCATGTGCGCCGGCTCGTCGGGCGCGGCCGCGATGGGTGTCGCGAAGCTCCACAGCACGGAGAGCGCGGAGATGAGCAGCCACGCGATGAGGAAGCCTGCGAGCATCCGCGATGCTGGTGCCCCCGTGCCCTTCGACTGTCGGGCGGGCACGTCTGGCATGGTGTCGATAGTAGCCGGGTCGGCCGGGAGGCGCCTCGTGGCCGTCGTTAGGATGGGCGGATGACCTCGGAACCGGGTGCCCGCCCGTCGCGCGTCTCGGGGCTCACGCTCATCCTGCTCGCGACCGCCGCGTCCGGCATCGCCGCCTACGTGGTGACCTGGCTCGTCCCGCGGCAGGTGGGCTTCGCGAGCTACACCGCGTTCGCGGTGTTCTGGTCGTTCTGCTACCTCATCGTCGGGGCGCTGTCCGGCATCCAGCAGGAGGTCTCCCGCGGCACCCGGCCCGTCGCCGTGCCCGACGGCGATGGGCGCCGGGCGCGGCGGTTCGGCCTCGTCGCCGCGGGCGCGGTCTTCGTGGCCGTCGTTGCGACGGCGCCCCTGTGGGTGGGCGCGGTGTTCCCCGACCAGGGGTGGAACCTCGTGCTCCCGCTCGCGGTCGGGGTGTCGGGCTACGTGCTCGTCGCCGTGCTGTGCGGCTCGCTATACGGAATCTCCGCGTGGCCCCCGCTGGCCATGCTCATGTTCGCCGACGCCGTGCTGCGGCTCGCGGCGGTCGGGATCACCCTCACCCTCACCTCGGACGTCGTCGCCCTCGCCTGGGCGGTCGCCGTGCCGTTCCCGGGAGCGATCGCGCTGCTGTGGCCGGTGACGCGGCGCTATCTCGCGCGCCGGACGACCCTGGATGTCGGATATTCGCGGCTCGTGCGCAACGTCGCCCAGACGGTCGTCGCGGCGGCCGCCTCCGCGATCATGGTGAGCGGCTTCCCGCTCGTGCTCGGCCTCGCCTCGCGCGGTGAGCCCCCGGAGGTCGTCGGCCTGTACATTCTCGCGATCACGCTCACGCGCGCTCCGCTCATCGTGGTCGTCCTGTCGCTGCAGAGCTACCTCGTTGTCACGTTCCGTGACGCCGCGGGTGGAGCACCCGTCCTGCGAATACTCGGCGCGCTCGCGCTCGCGGGAGCCGTGCTGGCCGCCGCGGGCTGGTGGCTCGGCCCGCCGGTCTTCTCGTTCCTCTTCCCGGGCGAGCCCGTGCCGACCAGCGGGCTCATCGCGGTGCTCGTGTTCTCCTCGGCCCTCGTCGCGTCGTTGAGCGTCACGGGCCCGGCGCTGCTGGCGCGGTCACGCCATCTGGTGTACGGGGCGGGCTGGCTCGTCGCCGCCGTGGTCACGATCGCGGTGCTATTCCTGCCGATCGATTTCGAGGTCCGCACCGTTGCCGCCCTGCTCCTCGGCCCGGTGGCGGGCCTGGTCGTCCACGGGGCCGCCGTCGCTTCCGCACGCCGCACGGTGGGCAGGGACTAGCGGCGGCCTTTCGGCGCCGACTCGGCGAGTGCCTTCTCGAGCGCCTGGATGCGCAGGTCCTGCAAGGCGGTGGTCTCGGCGAGCGTTCGGGTCTTCGCCTCGAGGGAGGTCAGCTCGGCGCTGTGCTGGATGCAGACGAGGAACAGCACCGCGACGCTCACGAAGAACACGAGGTTGAGGGGCACGGCCACCCCCACGAGCGACGCCGCCCACACGAGCACCGGCGGGAACACCCCGATGATGAGGGCGAGGGTGCCCGCGACGAGCCACCAGACCGCGTGGCGCTCGCGCAGCCGGCGACGGCGGAGCATCTCGATGACGACGACGAGGGTCAGCACCGCGGAGGCGACCCCGAAGATGTAGGAGGCGACGGTCACGCGACGGGTGTCCCTTCGTGCAGTGGTACGGGCGGGCGCACGAGGGCGAACAGGAGCGCCATCGACGCGCGGCCGAGGTACGCGGCCGCCTTGAGCGGGTTGTGCGAGGGCCGACCGCCGGCGCGGGCCCGCATCGACACGGGGATCTGCTGGATGACGCACTTGGCGCGCGCCGCGATGACCAGCGACTCGATCGTGTCGCCGAGGTACTCGGCGGGGTAGTGCACGGCGAACAGGCGCACCGCGCGCGGACCGGAGGCCTTGAAGCCCGACGTGGTGTCGGTGAGGGTCGTGTGCGCCGTGACGCTCAGGAACTTGGAGAGCACCACCATCGCCCACCGGCGCGGGCCGCGCACGATGTAGTCGCCCTCGCCAGCGAACCGTGCGCCGATGACCAGGTCGGCGTGCTCGAGACCCGCCACGAGGGCCCGGACGCTCGCGGGGTCGTGCTGACCGTCGGAGTCGACCTGCACGACGTTGTCGAAGCCGTGGTCGAGGGCGTAGCGGAAGCCGACGCGCATCGCCCCGCCCACGCCGAGGTTGAACGGGAGTTTCGCCACGAGCGCGCCGCCGGCGAGAGCCTCGGCGGAGGTCGCGTCGGTCGACCCGTCATCCACGACGAGCACGGCGATCCCGGGCAGGGTGGCGAGGACTTCCTCCACGACGCCCCGGACGGACTCCTCCTCATTCAACGCGGGCATCACGATGAGCGTCGAATTCAGCGAGGGGGTCATAGTCAAATAGTACCAACGTGCCCTTCGCCTACCGTGTGCGGAGGCTTCCCTCATGCTCCAGGTACCACTGGTACGTGCGGCCGATCCCGTCGTGGAGCTCGGTCGACGCCGACCAGCCGAGGTCGTGCAGGCGGGAGACATCGAGCAGTTTCTGGGGGGTGCCGTCGGGCTTGGAGGTGTCCTGGATGAGTTCGCCTTCGAAACCCACCGTCGCCGCGACGGTCTCAGCGAGCTCCCTGATGGGCAGGTCGGCGCCCACGCCCACGTTGATGGTCTCGGGGTCGTCGTAGTTCTCGAGCAGGAACAGGCTCGCCCGCGCGAGGTCGTCGACGTAGAGGAACTCGCGCCTCGGTGTTCCGGAACCCCAGATCGTCACCGACTCGTCGCCGTTCTCCTTCGCCTCGTGCAGTCGGCGCATGAGCGCGGGCAGCACGTGGGCGTTCTGCGGGTGGAAGTTGTCGCCTGGTCCGTACAGGTTCGTGGGCATCGCCGAGATCCAGTGCCGGCCGTACTGGCGCCGGGCGGCCTGCACTTGCATGATCCCGGCGATCTTCGCGATCGCGTAGGCGTCATTGGTGGGCTCCAGCTCGCCCGTGAGCAAAGAGGACTCCTTGATGGGCTGCTGGGCGAACTTCGGGTAGATGCACGACGACCCTAGGAACAGGAGCCGGTCGACATCGACGTCGTTCGCGGCGTCCATGAGGTTGACCTGGATCTGCAGGTTGTCGCTCAGAAACTCGGCCGGGTAGGTGTTGTTGGCGTGGATGCCGCCGACCCGGGCCGCGGCGTCGATGACGACATCGGGGCGCGCTTCCCGCAGGAAGTCGAAGACAGCTCCGCGGTCGCGCAGGTCCACCTGCGCCGAGGTCGCCCCCACGAGGTCGGTGTACCCCTCCGCTTCGAGGTGACGCCAGATGGCCGATCCGGCAAGTCCCCGGTGTCCGGCAACATAGATCCGGCTGTTCTTGTTCACTGCTTCTCCCCTGTGCGTTTCGTTATACTCGCTCTCACGCCCTGCTACCCGCGTAACCGCGGAACCGGCCTGGGCATTCCTTGAGCGTTCGGCTCACTCGATCTGTCGAATGCTAGCAACCCAGAAAGCCCGCGCCATGGCTCATCCCGACGTGCTCGTCGTCCTGCCGACTCTCGGCGACCGGCTCGATACGCTGCGGGAGACTCTCGAGTCGGTGCAGGCCCAGCGCGCCGATGTCGACCTCACCCTCGTGGTCGTCGCACCGCCCTCGGCAACGGCCGCGCGCGAGATGGCCGCGGAATTCGGCGCCGTCGTGGTGGATGACCCCAAGGAGGGCATCTCCGCGGCGATCAACTACGGCCTCGCCGTGCGCACCACGGAGAACTACTACGCGTGGATCGGCGACGACGACATCTACCGACCCGGCGGCCTCGGGGTGCTGCGAAGCATCCTCGAGTCCACGCCCAAGGCGGTGCTCGCGTTCGGCGGTTGCGACTACATCGACGCGCAGGGGCGCACCATCGCGACGAGCAATGCCGCGGGCCTGGCCACGTTCTTGCTCGCCTGGGGGCCGGACCTCATCCCGCACCCCGGCACGATGATTCGGCTGGACGACCTGCAGGCGATCGGCGGCTTCGACGTCTCGCTCACCTACGCCATGGATCTCGACGCGTTCCTCTCGTTGCGCAGCCACGGCAGTTTCGCCCACACCCGCAGGTCGGTGTCGGGCTTCCGCTGGCACCCCGATTCGCTCACGGTGGCCAACCGCTTGGCGTCCAGCCGCGAGTCCGAAGCCGTCAAGCGCCGGCACCTGCCCGCCGTGCTCAAGCCCGTGAGCCCCCTCTGGCAGTACCCGATCCGCTGGGCCTCCGCCTTCGCCGCGGGCAGAGTGAACGCGCGCGCCCGCTCACTGTAAGCTGTCATGGTCTCTCGGACCGACCTTGTCCCTGCGTGCATCAACCGTGCCGCCACCACCCCTCTGGAGCGATCTGCATGACCGAAAACACTGTCAAGAAGGCGATCGTCACCGGTATCACCGGCCAAGACGGCAGCTACCTTGCGGAACTGCTCCTGAGCAAGGGGTATGAGGTGCACGGCCTCATCCGCCGGTCGTCGACCTTCAACACCGATCGCATCGACCACATCTACCAGGACCCGCACGAGACCAACCCGAAGCTGATCCTGCACTACGGCGACCTGAGCGACGGCTCGCGCCTCGTCACCCTGCTCAACGAGATCCAGCCTGACGAGGTGTACAACCTCGCCGCTCAGTCGCACGTAAGGGTGAGTTTCGACGAGCCCGAGTACACGGGCGACGTGACGGGACTCGGCACAATCCGCCTCCTCGAGGCGATTCGCTCCCTCGGGCTCAAGACCCGCTTCTACCAGGCGTCCAGCTCCGAGATGTTCGGCGCCACCCCGCCCCCGCAGAACGAGGAGACCCCGTTCTACCCGCGCTCGCCGTACGGCGTTGCGAAGGTCTACTCGTACTGGATCACGCGCAACTACCGCGAGGCCTACGGACTGTTCGCGGTCAACGGCATCCTCTTCAACCACGAGTCGCCCCGTCGCGGCGACACCTTCGTGACTCGCAAGATCACGCGCGCCGTCGCGCGCATCGCCGCGGGCGAGCAGTCGGAGCTCTACATGGGCAACCTCGACTCCGTGCGCGACTGGGGCTACGCCGCCGAGTACGTCGAGGCGATGTGGCGCATGCTGCAGGCCGACGAGCCCACCGACTACGTGGTCGCGACCAACACGGCCTACACGGTCAAGGACTTCCTCGAGTTCTCCTTCGGCCACGTCGGACTCGACTGGCAGAAGTACGTCAAGTTCGACGAGCGCTACCTGCGCCCCACCGAGGTCGACGCGCTCATCGGCGACTTCTCCAAGGCGGAGTCGATCCTCGGCTGGACGCCGAAGATCCTCACGCCGCGCCTCGCGCAGATCATGGTCGACGCCGATATCAAGTCGCTCGAGCTGGGCGGCACCTACTACGTGGACACGGTGCAGACTGTCTGATCGCGTGACGGAGCCGCCGCGCGTCGCGCTCTCGATGCTCACCCTCGTCCCCGGGGGCATGGGCGGCAGCGAGACGTACGCACGCGAGCTCACACGAGAACTGGCGACGACGGACGCTGTGCGGGCGACCGCGTACGTGCCGGAGGGTGCCGAGGGCTTCAGCCGGGGCATCCCCGAGGTCGTGGTCCCCGGCGTTCGCGCGGGCGGCTCGACCGTGCAGCGCCTCGCGAGCGTCGCGGCCTCCCTTGCCGGGACGCGCCGCATCAGGGCCGCCATGCAGTCGCCGCAGGTCGTGCACTTCCCCTTCACCGTGCCGGTGCCGCCGCCCGCCCGTGGCGTCGGCTTCGTGCAGAGCCTTCTCGACGTGCAGCACCTCGACCTGCCCCACCTCTTCTCGCGGCCCGAGTTGCTCTACCGACGCCGGTTCTACGAGGGCGCGGCCGCGAAGGCCGACATCGTGATCACGATCAGCGAGTTCGCGAGGACCAGGATGGTCGAGCTGCTCGGCATCGCGCCCGACCGCATCCGGGTGGCGCCGCTCGGCGTCGACGCGAGCGCGTACGTGGCCAACGACGGCCCGCGCGAGGAGTTCGTGCTGTACCCGGCTCGCGGCTGGCCGCACAAGAACCACGCGCGCCTCATCGAGGCGATGACGATCCTGCGCGCGGAGCGCCCGGGGCTGCGACTTGTGCTCACCGGCGGCGGGCTCGACACCCTCGGCGCGCTGCCGGACTGGGTCGAGGTCAAGGGCCTGGTGAGTACGGACGAGCTGCGCGACCTCTACCGGCGCGCGGCCGTGATGGCCTTCCCGAGCCTGTACGAGGGCTTCGGACTGCCGCCGCTGGAGGCCATGGCCTCCGGTTGCCCGGTCGCTGCCTCCAACGCCGGCTCCATCCCGGAGGTGTGCGGCGACGCCGCCGTGCTGTTCGACCCGTACAGCCCTGAGTCGATCGCCGATGGTATCGACACAGCGCTCGAGCTGGGCGGTGCGGGCTTCAGCAGGGGAGTAGCCCAGGCTGCCGCCTTCACCTGGCAGCGCTGCCGCGACGTGCACATCGATGCCTACCGCGATCTGGTGTGACTCAGTAGCCGTCGTGGATGAGCGTGTACACGGCGTCGGGGCATACGGCGTCGAGGTCGGCCTCGGCTGCGGGGTCAGCGGAATGGATGACCGCCTCGGGCCCCAGCCCGTCGACGATGCTGCAGACCTGCTCGGCCGAGAGCGTGACCTGGGTCGAGTAGATCTTGACGGGATCGCCATCGGGCTGGTCGATCTGCAGGAGCCAGGTGTTGGGCCAGTAGTCGCCGATCAGTGACCGCCAGAGCAGGTCTTTGCCGTTCTCGGGACCCGCGAGGTCGAACACGATGTCTGCCGCAGCCTCCTGGTAGCCGTCGCCGCCCCGCAAGATGCCCGCGAGGGGGGCCTGCGCCGAGGGCGCCACCGGTCCCCAGAGCACAGACGCGACGACCCCGGCCGCGAGCACGGTGAGCACGGCCCGCCAGCGCCGGGACGAGCCGCTCGCGAGCATGAGCTCGACGGCGAACGACGTGCCGATGACGATGAGCAGGATCGACGTGGTCCACGCGAACTTGGCGGGGTAGTAGCCCCACCCGAACTCCGCCCCTTGCCGCTGCAGGAGGAGGTAGCCGAGGCCGAGCCCGAAGCCCGCGATCACGACCACGGCCCCCACGCCCTCGCGCAGCCGGCCGGACTTGGCGGCGAACGCGCCGAG